>OGWZ01000237.1_pt1 | contig 67034 bp, 59 predicted proteins | sample 1576141 | NCBI WGS metagenome assembly OGWZ01 (sample SAMEA3541512, study PRJEB24748) | human gut metagenome | biome: human gut; feature: human-associated habitat; material: faeces | place: China | collected 2012
TCTTTCTGGTCAGTCTGCCGCTGGCGCTTTCCAACCTGCTGCAGGTGCTGTTCAATATGTCGGACGTGGCGGTGGTGGGGCGCTTTGCCGGGTCTACGGCGCTGGGCGCTGTGGGCTCCACCAGCACGCTGGTGACCCTGTTCACCGGCTTTCTCATCGGTCTGAGCAACGGCATCAACGTGCTGGTGGCGCGTTTTTACGGCGCGCGCCACCCCAAGGACGTGGAAAAGACCGTCCACTCGGCGGCCATCATCAGCGCTGTTGCCGGTGTGGCGTTGCTGCTCATCGGCCTGCTGGGCTCCCCCGCCATGCTGCGGCTGCTGAACACCAAGGAGGATCTGCTGCCCGGCGCGATTTTGTATCTGCGGGTGTATTTTCTGGGTATGCCGGCGCTGGCGCTGTACAACTTCGGCAACGCGGTGTTCAGCTCCATCGGCGACACCAAAAAGCCGCTGATGTATCTGTCCATTGCCGGTGCGCTGAACATTGGGCTGAACCTGTTCTTTGTCATCGTGTGCGATCTGAGCGTGGTGGGCGTGGCGCTGGCCAGCGCCATCAGCCAGTGCGTTTCCGCGTTTCTGATCCTGCGGGCGCTGACCCGGGTGCAGGACTGCTACGCGCTGGACGTACATAAATTACAGCTGGACCCGGTGCAGGCCAAGAGCATCCTTGCGCTGGGCGTACCTGCCGGGCTGCAGAATGCTATTTTTGCCATTGCCAACCTGTTCATTCAGGCGGGCGTCAACTCCTTTGACTCTTTGATGGTCAAGGGCAACAGCGCCGCCGCCAACGCGGATGGGCTGATCTACGACTGCATGGCGGCCTTCTACATGGCCTGCGCCAGCTTTATGAGCCAGAACTACGGCGCGGGACGGCCTGACCGGGTGAAGAAGAGCTACTTCATCAGTCTGGGCTACTCCTTCGGCGTGGGGCTTGTGCTGGGCGCGGCGCTGTTCTTCTGCGGGCCGGCCTTCCTTGCGCTGTTCACCACCGAAGCGGCGGTCATTGACGCCGGCATGAAGCGCGTATCCGTGATGGCCTTTGCCTACGGCATCTCGGCCTTTATGGACTGCACCATCGCCGCCTCCCGCGGGCTGGGCAAGACGGTGGTGCCCACCGTCATCGTAGTGCTGGGCTCCTGCGTATTCCGGGTGATCTGGGTGTACACCATCTTTGCCCACTTCCACACCATCCCGGCACTGTACCTGCTGTACCCGTGCAGCTGGATCCTGACCGCACTGGCGGAGATCGCCTATTTCGCCAGCTGCTACAAGCGTGCCATGGCGATCTTCCGCAAGCCCGCGGCGGCATAAAAGGAAATTTGATATAAAAAGGGCTGCTGCACGGTTTGTGCAGCAGCCCTTTGTTTATGCTTTTGTCAGGGGGTCAGAGCGCAGCTCAGATCTCCTTCTTCAGGGTCTCGCCCATGATGTAGCCGTAGGTCAGAGCGGCGTCGAAGCCCATGCCGTACTGCTTGGCGTCCTTCTCCTCGATGGAGCCGCAGACGTCGCCGGCAGCGTACAGGCCGGGGATGGCCTTCTTGTCCTCGGTCAGGACGTGGCAATCGGTGTCGATGGCCAGACCTGCGGTGGTCAGGTAGAAGGTGGGGTCAACGCGGATGGCCCACAGACCGTCGCGGGTCTCGATGTAGGGGCAGTTGCGGCGGCCGAACTCATCGGGCTCGCCAGCCAGAGCAGCGGCGTTGTTGGCCTCGATGGCGTCTGCCAGATTGGGCAGGTTCAGCTCCTCAGAGGCCTTCTCCACGCTGTCGTAGTGCACAGCCTCGCCCTTCTCGAACATGGCAACGTAACCGTTGAAGCCGTAGGACTCGCTGTCGCGCAGCTTGACGGCAGAGGACTCGTCGAACACATAGTAGAAGGTGTCGCCGTTGTCCTTGTTCAGCTTTGCCTTGGCCATGGTGTAGTGGTTATCGGAGACGATGTTGCCGATGTTGTCGCCCTTGATGTTGACCATGATGCCGGGGGCAGACTGGTGGATGAAGGCCAGCTCAAACTTGCTCTTGTAGCTGGACAGGAAGGCGGGCAGAGCGCGGTTTTCGCACTCCACATAGCCGCCGGCGTCGATACCCATCTGGATGCCCTCGCCGGTCATGCTGGAGGCGCAATTGAAGAAGAAGTCGGCGTAGTCGGGGCTGTACTTCTTCAGCATTTCGGGGTTCTTGGCAAAGCCGCCGGAGGCAAGGCAGACCGCCTTGCCGCGCAGGGTATAGCTTGCGCCGTTTTCGCCCTTGGCGTGGAAGCCCACAACACGGCCGCTTTCGTCCTTGATCAGGTCGGTGACGCTGGTGGAGTAGATGATCTTGCCCTTCTCGTACTTCTCCACGCGCTGTGCCATGAACATCATGGCGTAGCCTGCGCCGCCCTCGTAGCAGCCGGGTGCCAGATACGGGGTGGAAGCGCCGTACTGGGTAGCGCTTTCGTAGTTGCCCATGGTGTTGAAGCCGATGCCGATGCCTGCCATCCAGTCCACCAGATCACCGGCAACGGTGTACTGCTTGGTCATGTAGGGCATTTCACCGTTGAAGAACTCGGTGCGGTGGTACTTCTCCATGGTCTGCCAGAAGTTCATCATGCCCTCCAGCGTGCCCATGGCAGAGCTGCGGAAGCTGCCGTCCACATCGTAGTTGTACTGCAGCTTGGAGCCTGCGGTGGCAACGCCGCCGTAGGTCATGGACATGGAGCCGCCGGGGATATCGCGCTTCTCCACCAGAATGACGCTGTAGCCGGCCTCCAGCAGGCGGCAGGCGCAGGTCAGGCCGGAGGTGCCGGCACCCATGATGACGACATCAGCCTCTTCCTCGATGACCTCGTTGGAAGCAGCGATGGTGACCTCCTTGGAGAAGTCGTCCACGTTATAACCGGCCAGCTCGATGGCCTCCTTCACAGCTGCCTTGACAGCCATGGAGGTGATGGAGGAGCCGCGCAGGTTGGGCACGTTGACACTCTGGTGCTCGACGATGGCGGCGGGGATGCGGGAGCAGGCATAGTTGCCGATGCCGATGGTCTCCTCGTGAGACAGCACCTCACAGGCAGTGATCTTGCCGTCAAAGAAGGTGGTGGCAACGTGCACCCAGCTTTCGTGACCCATTGCCTTGGTGACGTACTTGCCGTCCACCGGGGAGGAGGGCTTGGTCACAGCGGAGGAAGCAGCAGAGGAAGCTGCGGAGGAAGCGGGAGCACCGGTGGTGCTGGAAGCGGAGTTGCCGCAGGCGGTCAGCAGACCGGCAGCAGCTGCGCCCATGGTGCCCACAGCGGCACCGCGCATAAAATTGCGACGAGAGATCTTAGCCATAAGGTTCGCCTTTCTTTTTCTTTTCTCTTCTTTTTTGCGTTTTTCCTGTTCCTTCGTGCATTTTGAACATTGATACGATTATAGCAAAGTTTTGCCCCAGTGTGAAATACAAATTTGTGTCAGAATTTATCAAATCTCTTTATAAATCGTTTTCCCTTTACGGCCTGTGCGGAATCCTGTATAATAAAGATGACCAGCTTTTTACACAAGGAGGGGCGTCGTTCTATGACGATTTACCAATTGGAGTGCTTTATTGCCGTAGCAGAGGAGCTGAATTTCAGCGCAGCTGCCGAGCGGCTGTTCACCACCCAGCCCGCCATCACCTACCAGATCAATGCGCTGGAAAAGGAGACCGGGCTGCACCTGTTCGAGCGCACCACCCGCCGCACCAAGCTGACCGCCGCCGGGCAGTCCTTTTATCTGGACATGGTGCAGATGACCAGCTTTGGGCGGCAGGCGCTGAAGAAGGCGCAGGATATTCAGGACGCCGACCGCTCCCACCTGACCGTCGGGCTGCGGCAGCTGTTCGATTACAGCACCTTTTCCAGCATTCTGGCCCAGTTCCAGCACCAGTTTCCCAACGCCTGCGTAGACGTTGTGCCGCAGGACAACCGCCGCCCGCTGGAACAACTGCGCTCCGGGCAGCTGGATATCGGCTTCTTCTACGCCACCGAGCACTCCCGCGACCGGGACATCTCCTTTACGCCCCTGTTCGCCCTGGGCTACCATGTGCTGATGAACCCCAACTCTCCCCTTGCCGACCGGCGGGCGCTGCATCTGGCAGACCTGAAGGGGCAGAGCGTGGTGTCCTCCGGCGCATTCGACAGCTTTCTGTCCGCCTGTCAGGGACCTTCGCTGGAGCAGCTGGCGCAGGTGGGGGTGGATTGCAGCAAGATCACCCCCAGCTTTGAGGGTGCGCTGATCATGATCCAGATGGGCACTGCCATGTCCATTGTGCCCTGCCTGCCCACGGCGGTGATCCCGGGCATCGTCAAGGTGCCGCTGCTGGATTTTCCCCCGGTGACGGTGGAGATCGCCGCCATGCGCCACGCACCCCGGCTGGAGGTGCAGTCCTTTATCGAGATCGCCAAGCAGAAATACGCCCATCACCCCGACCCGCTGCGGATGGAGGCGCTGATCTGAGGCGCAGCTGCTACTGTTCAAAAGTCCTCTTGTGTCATAGGGCTTCGCCGCCTGTTCTGAACAGCCGCACTGCCCTGTAAAAGCAGAAAACCGGACAGCCTGCGGGCTGTCCGGTTTTTTGTGCTATCGAAAGGTTTTACTGATAATCGTGGTTGAGGAACAGGGCCTTGATGACCACCACCTCGTCATATTCCTCCTGCTCCACCTCCACGTCCGCGTTCAAGGATTTCAGGCGCGTCTTGACCGCTTCCAGTGCCTCGGGCACGGTGACAGCGCGGCCCTCCTCCACGGCGTCCATCATCTGCTTGAGCACGATGGGGTGGGCGTACCAGCTTGCCACTGGGAACGCCCCGTGGGGGTAGTGCTTCACATACTCTGCCATGGCGGCTTCGGCCTTTTCAGCACGCTTCATGATGGCGTTGTTGTTATTGTGGGCGGTGGGCAGCATATTGTAGCTGGAAAACAGGAAGATGGCCGCAAAGCCGAACAGCGCAAAGTACACGCCGTAGCTGCCGGTGTGGCTGAACACGGAGTACAGACCGTAGGCCGCCGCCGCAACGCCCAGCACAAAGATGGCCAGCGCCACATAGCGGTACACCGGTTTGCTTTGCAGCTGCGCACGCTTGCGGCGCTCGGCAGCGCTCAGCTCGGCGGAAAGCTCCGGCTTTGCATCCAGATACTCCTTTGCCCGGTGCAGCACGGTAAGGCTGTGCTGCGCGTCCTCGGAAAGCTCCGGCAGCTTGCGGGCGGCCTTTTCAGCGGCCTTTTTCTCCAGCGCCTGCTCTCCGGCAGCGCTCAGCAGATGCAGCTGCGGCTGCTCCTTGGCAAGCACTTCCAGCAGGGCGTCCACATCCCGCTCGTCCTTGAAGTTGCACTGCTTCTGCTTGCCGCCGTCGTACTCCACCACAAGATACGCCATGGAGGCAAACACGCCCTTGCCGGAAAAGCCGCCGGAGCTCATAGCCACCCGCTTGAACACCCGGGTGATGCTGCCGTAGGGCAGATAATAGCGGCGGTCGATGTAAAAGCTGTTCAGGTACAGCGCCTTTTTGCCTACGCCGCAGGGGCCGATCTTCCGACAGGCTTTTTTGTCTGCCTCCAGCTCCTGCGGGTCAAGCTTTGCCATGCCCAGCTGTGCGGGTTTGAAAATCATGGGTAGTTCCCTTCTTTGCTTTAAATTCTACGCCCCTATTTTCCCACGGGACGGAGGCAATTGCAAGCCTTGATTTTTAAAAAACAGCGCCCGCCGCTGTACGGTCAGGCAGCGGCGGGCGCAGGTTACTTACGGAAATATGGAGCCGTCAGTTCCTTATGCCTTGGAAGTAGAGCTCTTCTTGGTAGCATGGAGGAACAGAGCCAGCATTGCGATGGCAAAGACGATGCCGATGGGGTAAGCAACGGCGGTGTTGTAAGCCACCAGCTTGCCGTCCGCATAGGTGTTGATCATCTTGCCCAAGCACTCGGGAGCCAGCACGAAGTAGGTGCAGGACACAGCGCTCATGAAGGTAGCAGGCACGGCGGTGATCCAGAAGTTCTTCTTCTCCTTGAACAGGTACATGGAAGCAGCCCACAGGACGATCATAGCCAGCGTCTGGTTGGTCCAGCTGAAGTAACGCCAGATGACGGTGTAGTTGATGAAGCCCAGTGCGTTGCCGATGCCAAGGAAAGCACCAACGCCCAGCACGGGGATGCAGAGCTTCAGGCGGTTTGCGTAGCTGTCCTGATCGATCTTGAGCCAGTCGGCCAGGGTCAGACGAGCGGAACGGAATGCAGTATCACCGGAGGTGATGGGGCAGATAACGACACCGATCATAGCCAGTGCCACGCCGACATTACCCATGGTCTTGAGGCAGACGTCGTAGATAGCGGCAGACTGACCGGCAGCCAGAGCCTCGGCCAGACCGACCATCTTGCCATCGGTGATGGTGTACAGTGCGCAGCCAGCAGCAGCCCAGATCAGAGCGATGATGCCCTCGCTGACCATTGCACCGTAGAATACGAAGTGACCCTGCTTCTCACTCTTCATGCAGCGAGCCATCAGAGGAGACTGGGTGGAGTGGAAGCCGGAGATAGCACCACAGGCAACGGTGATGAACATGAAGCTCCAGATAGGAGTGTTGGAGGGGTGCATATTGCTGAAGTTTGCCCAGATCTCGGGGATGGTATAGGCGGGGTTGGTGAAGATACCAAAGATAACGCCCACAGCCATGATGATCAGGCAGATGCCGAACACAGGGTAGATCTTACCGATGATGGCATCAATGGAGATAAAGGTTGCGATGAAGTAGTACACCAGAATGATGATCAGCCAGAACAGGGTGGTGGTCAGCACGCCGGACATACCGCCGTTCTTGCACAGGGTAACGATCAGGCCTGCGGGGCCGACTGCGAACACGGTACCGACCATGATCAGCAGCACCACAGAGAACACACGCATGATGTTCTGCATCACGGGGCCCAGATAGCGGCCGGTGACCTCGGCGATGGAAGCGCCGTCGTTGCGCTCACTCATCATGCCGGAGAAGTAGTCATGTACGCCGCCGGCAAAGATGGTGCCGAAGGTGATCCACAGGAACACCACGGGACCCCACAGAGCACCCTGCAAAGCACCAAAGATGGGGCCCAGACCTGCAATGTTCAGCAGCTGGACGAGGAACAGCTTCCACTGGGGCATCACAACGTAGTCAACGCCGTCGTTGATGCGCACAGCAGGAGTTTCGCGGTCGTCCGGTCCGAACGTGTTGTCCACGATCTTACCATAGACAAAGTAGCCTACGATCAGAAGCGCCAGACACAGTAAGAAACTAATCATACCAGAAACCTCCTTTTGAATTTCAGCCGCCGACAGCTTATGCCATACTGCGGCTATGACCGATCTCTGGCTTCATGTTAACACCTTTTTCATAATTGTGTTAATATTTTTTAGGTATGGTTCCCATATCAAAAAGTATATGGCCGCTTATTTTATTTGTTTACGCAAACTTTTATTTTGCGGCGATAACACGTTTTAATTCGTCGTTTTGTTTCTCAAAAATTTTCTCCCGGGAACGGTCAAGCTCGCCCCCGCCAAACTTTGCACCGTCTTTTTGTGCACTTTGCTTAAACGTTTGCGATTTTCTCCCCAAAACGTGGAATTTGAGACGAAAAGAAGGGAAATCCGCCCCCTCTCGTGAAAATGCAATGTCGGGCAGCCCGCAGGCTGCCCGACATTGCTCTAATTATAAATAATTCTTCCGCTGCAACAACGACGACCGCCGCCAGCGGCGGAAACAGGGAGGAGTTGTTGGGGCAGCGGCCAGCAAGACGCGCGTGCCGCCCAAGGCACGATGCGGATGCTGGGTGCCGCAACCCGGAAGACGCGGCGCGCATTTCAAATCTTCTTCCACCCGCTGTCCTTGATGGTGGCATCCGCCTGTTTGTGCAGCAACTGCACAAACAGCTGCTCCTCCGGCTGCAAAGGCTCCCGCTCCGGGTACACCAGCACGTCCCGCATCTGCTGCTTCTGCGCCGGGCAATTATGCAGCGCCAGATGGTACTGCTCCAGCGCGCGCTGCGGCATGGGGGACGACCACATATAGGCCGTGGGCAGATTCTGCAAAATAGAGAACTGGCTGCACCGCTCATACACATGGATGCGGCGGTTGGGGTTCACCTCCCAGCGGGAAACCGTGCTCTCCTCCCCGGGCAGATGGGTGTCGCCGTGCAGCACCTCGATGTAATCGTTCAGCTCGTCCAGCTCGCGCACCTGCCGCCGCGCCAGCGGGCTGTCCTGACTGGTGAGCAGCAGGTAGGAAAACTCCATGATAGGCTCCTGCCGCAGACCGTGGCGCTGGCAGTAGCGCAGGTAGTAGTCCTCGTCCTCGGCAGCATAGCGCAGCAGCGCTATGTGGTAGCCCTGCCGCAGCACAAAGTCCAGGGCTTCAATAGCGCCGCTCTCCCGGATATGCACCCGCAGCTGCTCGCTGCGGGCTGCCTGCTGCAAAAAATCCACCGCCGCATAGGAGGCGTAGGTGGCATGGGTCAGCACCACCCGCAGCTCGGCGCAGCTGCGCTGCTGGTGCGCCTCCTGCGCCAGCTCGTCCACCTGCTGCAGCACCCGCTGCGCCTGCCGGATGAACCGTTTGCCCTGCTCGGTGGGGATCATGCCCGTGGAGGAGCGTTCAAAGATGCGCAACCCGTATTCCTCTTCCAGGTTCTTCAGTGCCTTGCTGACGTTGGGCTGCGCCGCGTACAGCTGCTTTGCCGCCGCCGACACCGACCCCCATTTCATGATGGCTACCAGATACCGCAGTTCCGTAATATTCATGAACCCCTCCACGTTGTTTGCAGTCGTAACTGTATTGTAACAATTTCTCCGCGCCGCTGTCAAGCGGGGGAGTTTTTTTGCCCGCAGCCGCCGGGCGGCGGGACGATTTGACGATTTTGGATGGCCGCCGCGTGCGCTTTGGCCATATTCAGCGGAAAACTATTTTAAATTTCGCGTTTGTCGCGGCCTGCGGGCCGCTCCAAACGCATTTTCACGGGAGGGGTCGTGACGGTAAGCAGCTGCCGTTCATCTTTACGACCTCTCTGGTGAAAGGGTGTTCCAGAAACGCCCGCAGGCGTTTCTGGAACACAAATATAAAAATCCAATTCCGCTGATTATGCGCAGAGCGGAAGCGGAGCGCATTCTAAATCGTCCCTCTCCCCTTGCACCAAAGCCCCCGGGTGCTATATAATAAGGAAAAACACAAAGGAGGGGCTGTACCATGCCGGAATACCGCGTGCTGCGCATTGACGAGCAGCTGTACGGCTGCGAGGAGCTGCCCGCCGGGCAGCCGGTGCTGTGCGATGTGACCCTGACCGATGCCGCCGGGGCTGCCCGCATCCTGCCCTACCCGGACAGGGAACTGACATGTCTTGGCATCGACGAAGGAGACACCGTCTGTCTGCTGCCGGACGGCACCCTGCACAAGCTGTAAGGAGTAATTTTATGCATAATATCTATTTCACCCGCCACGGCGAGACGGTATGGAACGTGGAAAATAAGATCTGCGGCATGACCGACAGCCCGCTGACCGCCCACGGGCAGCAGCAGGCGCGGCAGCTGGGCGAGCTTGTCCGGGACAGCGGCCTGCACATCGACGAGATCCTGTACTCTCCCCTTTCCCGCGCCGCCGACACCGCAAAGGCCATTGCCGCCGCAACCGGTCTGCCCGCCCGCTGCGAGCCCCGCCTGCGGGAGCAGTGCTTTGGCAAATACGAGGGCACGCCCCGGGACGGTGCGGAGTTCCGCATCTCCAAGACCCACTTTGCCGACCGCTATGACGGCGGCGAAAGCATGATGCAGCTGGCGCAGCGCATCTACAACCTGCTGGACGAGTTGAAGGCGGACACCGGCAAGACCTATCTGCTGGTGGCGCACAACGGCATTGCCCGGGTGGTGCACTCCTATTTTTACGACATGACCAACGAGGAGTACGCCGCTGCGGGCATCAAAAACTGCCAGCTGGTGGAATATACCTTTGAATAACAGGAAAGCCGCCGGGACCCCGGCGGCTTTTTTGTTATTACGCGTCAAGCATGACGGTAATGGAATTTCTGGTCTTTTGTCACGAACATATACACGGTCACCGCCAGCGCGGCAAGCTCGGCGGTGGTGACAGCCAGCCACACGCCATCAATGCCCCACAGGGCGGGCAGCAGGAGCAGCGCGGCAAGCTGGAACACCAGCGTGCGCAGAAAGGAGATGAGGGCGCTGGTCACACCATCGCCCAGCGCCGTGAAGAAGGAGGACGCATACACGTTGAAGCCCATGATGAGGAAGCTCAGCGCATACAGCCGGAAGGCGCGGTTTGTCAGCGCCAGCAGCTGGGCATCGTAGCCCACAAAGATGCGCGCCACATAGGGAATGATGACCATAGACGCCGCCGTCATGGTCACAGCCACCACGGCGATGAGGCGCAGACTCTTTTGGTACAGGTTGTGCACCTCGGCGTGGTTGCGCGCGCCGTAATGGAAGCTGACGATGGGTGCGCTGCCCACCGCATAGCCCACGAACACCGCCACAAACAGGAAGGCAGCGTACATGATGACGCCGTAAGCCGCCACGCCGTTTTCTCCGGCAAGCCGCAGCAGCTGGAAGTTATACAGGATATTGACCAGCGACATGGAAAGGTTGGTCATCAGCTCGGAAGAGCCGTTGATGCAGGCATCCCACAGCACGCGGCCGTAAAACTGTGTTCTGCACAGGTGCAGGCGGCTGGTATTGCCGTGGTCGATAAAGTAGAACACCGGCAGCACGCCGCCCACCAATTGGCTGATGAGGGTGGCAAGGGCAGCGCCCTCCACGCCCCAGTGCAGCATACCCACCATTACCACATCCAGCACCATGTTGGTGCAGCCTGCACCTACGGTGAACCAGAAGCCCAGAAGCGGCTTTTCGGCGGTGACGAAAAAGCTTTGGAACATATTCTGCAGCGCAAAGGGCGGCAGCGCCAGCATCAGGATGCGCCCGTAGCACACGGCGTAGTCCAGCAGCTCTCCCTTTGCGCCCAGCAGCACGGCGACCGGCCGCAGGAGCAGGATGCCCAGCACGGCCAGCACACTGACCGAGATGAGCGCCGCCCACATAAACATGGTAAAATAGCGGTCGGCTTTTTTCTGGTCGCCCTCGCCCAGCGTGATGCCTACGATGGCGCTGCCGCCGGTGCCCAGCATAAAGCCGACAGTGCCCAGCAGCTGCGGCAGCGGCATGATGAGGTTGACCGCTGCAAAAGCCGTTTTGCCCACAAAGTTGGAAACACACAGGCCGTCCACGATGCCGTAGATGGAAGTGAACAGCATGGTGCCGATGCAGGGCAGCACGAACCGCAGCAGGCGGGAATAGGTAAAGTGGTCGGACAATTGAATTGATTTCTTTGGCATAACTCCTCCTTTTTTGAACTCTGCACATACAAAAAAGCCGGATAAGAACCATCGCTCCGGTGCGTTCCCTCTTCTGCTGCGGCACTACGGTGCCTACAGCCTCCGGGAAGCACAAACGACGACATCTTATCCGGCCCTTCAATTACGTTGAAACAGCCCTCCGATGAGCGAAAAACAGTATAGCAAAGTTTATTTTTGATGTCAAGCTCCGTTTTGCATCATTCTGCTGCAAGGCGGACAAAGGGCGCGATGGCGTTGGCGTCGCCGTGGCGGACGATGGAGTAGGTGATATCGCAGTAGGGCTGGATGGCGGTGCTCTTTTCCACGGTGGAGATGAGCAGCACCTGCAATTGCAGGCGGCGGAACAGTTCCATCATGGGGCGGATGCGGTCGCTGGTCATCTTGCTGAACGCTTCGTCCAGCAGCACCAGACGGATGCTGTTTTCGCTCTTCTGGTAGATTTGCAGAAGGCTTGCGCAGATGGCCACATAGAAGGGTGCCTGATTCTCGCCGCCGGAGGAATCGCGGCTGACGCGGGACAGATACGCCTGCTGCCCGGTGACCTGATTGGTCACCTTGATATCGTAGTCCAGATAGGTGCGGTAGTCCACATAGTCCGAAAGGGTGGCACCGGCAGCGGTGCGTCCCTCCTGCCGGGCGCGGGTGTTCTCGTCTACGTCTGCCATGATCTTTTCCATCAGCTCGTCCACCTGACGCTCGTAGGCGGGGTCGGCGGTGGCGGCAAGGTTGTCCAGAGAGTCGCCCTCGGTCATCTGCTGGTTGCCCTTGTCCACGATGACCTGATAGAACGCCGCCAGCTGCGGGTCGCGGCTGGGCTCCAGCTCAAAACGGTAGACTTCCTCGCCGTAGGTCAGCTGCTCCATGACCTTGTTCAGCTCCCGGAACTGCCGCCGGGCGTTGAAGATATCGTCCTTCATGCGGAACAGGATATCCTTGCGGAAGCGGTCCTTGCAGTCCCGCTGCGCCTGCTCCAGGCGGGCGGCGTAGCGCTCCAGGTCGATGCGCACAAGGCTCTCATGCTGGGCGCGGTACTGTTCCAGCCCGGCAAGCCCCAGAGGATAATCGCAGACGTAGCGCCGGTTGTATTCCCGCTGCGCCGGTTCCAGCGTGCTGTTCAGGTAGACAGTCAGGGCATCGTCCAGCTTGGCCTGTGCCTTTTCGGCAGCCTGCGCGGCGGCGCGGGGGGATTTATCCGGCCCGGTCAGCGCCTGCTGACGGCTGCGGGAGAGCGGCTCCACCAGCGGATGGGCGGCAAAAAAGCTCTCGGCGGCCTGTGCGCTCTTTTCGGCGGTGTCCACCGCCTTCTGCTGCTCCGCCTCGCAGGAGGAGATCTGTTTTTCGCATACGCGCAGGTCACCGCCGGTCTGCTCCACGGCGGTGCGGGCGGCTTCCCATGCGGCTTCGCGCACCTCTTCCTCTTTATACAGCTGTTGCAAAAGCGGATTCTCGCGGCACTCGGCCAGCTTTGCGGCCTGCTCGTCCACCGCCGCGCGGGCGGCGGTCAGGGCGGCGCGGGCGTCCCACAAGGCGGCAAGTTCTTCCAGCGTTGTGCCGCGCAAAAGGGTCTGGTACTGGCTGTATGCGGCTTTCAGGTTCTGCTCTGCCTGTGCGGCGGCGCGTACTTCTTCAGCAAGGGCGTTCATCTCCCCTGCCAGTGCCCCGGCGCGGGCGCGGCGGGCTTCCAGACCGATATAGCGCTGCGGGGTGCGCAGACGCTCCAACCGGAAGGGGTGGTGGCGCAAAAGATCCCGGGTGGCGCTGTCGAGATAGTTTTCCAGCGTGTCGGGGGTGTCGCAGCAGACGATGCGGCGCAGGATGGTGTCTGCGTACTGCGCGGCCAGCGGGTTTTCGCTGGTGACCTGTGCCGCCAGACTGTCGGCGGGGGCGGTGTCGGCGCGGCGGTTGGCCTTGCGCAGACCCGGGGTGTCCAGCAGGCTGATGGGGCCTACTTTCTCTTTCAGCGCCACAAAAGCGCTCTTTGCGGCGGCGTAGTGGGCGGGCGGCACAAGGATATCGAACCGGCGGTCGCCCAGACAGGCTTCTACGCAGTCCTGCCAGCTCTCATCCTCCACGTTCAGCAGCTCGCAGAAGATGCGGGCGTCCGGCTCCATGCCACGGCTTTTCAGCTCGGCATTCACGGCGTCCCGCACCCGGGTGGCGGCGTCCCCGTGGGGGTACACCCACTTGCCGCCGGATACGGCATCCAGCTCGGCGCGTTTCTCGGTCTGCTGCCGCTGCAAGGCGGCGGTGTGCTGCCGTGCGGCAAAATAGGCTTCTTCCAGCGGCTTTTCCTGTGCGGTCAGCCAGTCGGTCAGGGCGGGCAGGGTGTCGGGGGTCAGGTCGGCCATCTTCTGTCCGGCGGCAAAGCCGCTGCGGCGCAGCACTGCCAGCAGATTGCCGGTCTTTTCGGCGGCTTTTTCGGCGGTGTCCGCCTTGCGGGCGGCGGCATCCAGTGCGGTCTGCCGGTGTGCCAGCTCCTCGTTGAGGGCATCCAGTGCGCGGCCCTCGCCGCTGGCACCGGCGGCGCTGTGGGCGGTCAGGTAGGCGCGGCGGGCTTCCGCTTCGGCGGTCTTGGCTTCGGCGTAGCGGGTGCGCAGCGTTTCCTGCTGGCGGCGTCCGGCGTCTACCCGCTCCTGCCAGACGGCCTTTTCCCCGGCATCGGCAGCAGCCCGCGCCAGCAGGGCTGCACCGCGATTCACAAGGGCTTCGGTCTGTTTTTCGGTGGCTTCACGGCCATAGCGCACGATCTCGTCCAGCGCGTCGGCGCGGGTCTGGGCTTCCGCCAGAACGGCGTGCAGGTTTTCCAGCTCCAGGCGGTCACCCTGCAAGGCTTCCAAGTCCAGTTCCGGCTGCGGGAGGATGTACTGGTACAGAAACTCCCGGAAGTTCGGGATCTCGTCCATGCTGGTGCCCATCTGGAACACCTCGTTGAACTTTTTGCCCAGCGGGCTGGATGCGCGCCCGATGCCCAGTGCGCGGCAGATGCGGTCCCGCGCCTCGCTGGGGCTGCGGGTGTAGGAAAGCCGCCCTTCGGCGGGCTTGAAGTCCTCCTTGGCGCTGGGCGCACCGGTGCGCGGGTCGATAAAGGGCAGCTGTTCCAGCGTGATGCCGTCCTCGGAGATGTACCATGTCTGGTCGCCGGGGTGCAGCTCCTGCATGGGGCCCTCGGACTCCACCCGCACCGCGATGACAAAGCTGGTGTGCTTTACGCTGTCCCAGAACTCCGCCCCGATATACGCCACGGTATGCCCCGGGCGGCGGTAGGCGTTTTCGCCGCGCTGCTTGGCGTGGACAGAGCCCTGCAGGGTGCGTCCGCTTTTCTTATTACCCAGCGCATTGAAGTTGCGGTTGGTGGTCAGGCAGTAGCGGATGGCGTCCAGAATGGTGGTCTTGCCCACGGCGTTCACGCCGATCATATAGGTCAGGCGGGCGCAGTCGAAGGTGGTATTTTCAAAGTTGTGCCAGTTGATAAGTTTCAGGCGCTTGAGTTCGATCATGCTTCACCCTCCCCTGCTTCGGTGTCTGCGCCCTCCGGGCGCTCGTACAGGCCAAGCTCGGTGCGGGTGCGGGCGCTCTCGGCGGCGGCATCCGCAAGGTCGGCATCCGGCAGCGCCAGCAGCACCGTGGGGAACACCTCGATGCGGCTGTCCAGCCCGGAGAGCCGTCCCACCGGACGCGCCAGATTGTACCGGCGCAGGGTGCGCATGAGCTTTTCCAGCGTTTGCTGGTCCAGCTTGCGGGGCAGGTTCATCTTTTGCAATTCGGCCTGTACCTCTTCCACCGTGACCAGCACCTCGTCTGCGCTGGCGGCAAGGCTTTCCCGCTTTTGCAGGTACAAAAGCCGCAGCACCAGCAGCAAAATGCTCTCGTACTTGAGCAGCCGTGCCTGACTGCCCTCGTGCTCGTTGACCAGCGCCGCCGCCTGCATGGGTGCGGGGTACAAAAGCACCGCGTAGCCCAGCGGTTTGAACACCGCACGCACCTCGTTGAGGTGATCCTGAATATACAGATATTTTGCCCGCTGTTCCTCTACGCAGCCCAGCACAAAGCAGTGGTTGAGCAGATAGTTTGTGGTTTCTTCCAGCAGATCAATGGTTGCCATCCGTGTTTACCTCCTTGCGGCGGGTCAGGACAAAATCCTGAAACCGGAAGCCGCCGCGCTCCACCCAGTTTCCGGTCATGGTGATATCATACTCCCGGTGCGGCGACTGGGAATAGGTGTGCAGGCCGATGATGCCTGTAAAGTCGTTCGGGTATTCCTCCACAAGGGTGGAGGCGTTCACCTGCGGGCGGGCAGCCAGTGCCTGCCGCGCCAGCAGCGCCACGTTTTCCTCGGTGACGGCAAGGCGGGCGTAGTCCAGCAGAAGCTGCTGCTCCTGCCGCAGCCGTTCAGGGTCAAGAGGTTCGGTGCGCACCGGGGCAAGAGGTGCTTCGGTGCGGGGCGTGGCGGGGGGATACAGCGGCTTTGCGCCGAACACTGCCGCCGGGTACAGGTGCAGCCGCGCTGCCACCGGGCCGTCGTCCGGTTCAAACAGCTGCTCCGGGCTGCGGATGTCCTCCGCATAGCGGCGCAGCAGGGCGGTGACGCTGCCCTGCGCCGAACGGTCGCTCAGCAGCAGGAATTGTGCCCGCTGCACCGCCCGCTTGCGGTAGCGGATGTGGCTGGCGTCGATCTCCTTCATCAGGGTGCTCATCTCTTCCAGCGCGTCCCGCTGCTGCTGGATGAGGGCACGCACCCGGGGCGCAGCTTCGCCGGGGGCGCAGCGCTCCACCCGGGCGTAATCCAGCGCTAAGCGCGGCAGCTGGTTCTGCTCGCAGTCGTCCAGTTCTTCTTCCAGATAGGCGCGATAATTGAACAGGTTATCACTGGTTTTAAAGCGGTGGTAGGCCGCCGCCACCACCTTTTCCTCGTACTGGTCGAACAGTTCCAGCACCTCCTGCGGGGTGCGGTTATGGGTCAGGCGGTCGATGTAATGCCCGATGGAAGCGTTGAGGGCGCGCAGGGACTTGTTCAAAGTTTCAAGGTCTGCCGCCACCTCCCGCAGCACGTTCTCGTAGGGGCTTTTTTCCTGTCCGATGCTGCCCAGCAGCTGCCACGCCTTGTACAGCTTGCCGGTGTAGGTGACCACCCGGGGGTTCAATATCTCTTCCAGCGCATCCAGCAGCGGGGTGACCTCCGGCATAAAGGCAAGGGTGGGCTCGCTCTCATAACTGCCGGGCTGCTCCTCCAGCCAGCCGGTGCGGCGCAGACGCAGCAAAAAGCCCACCGCCAGCGTGTGGGGGTCGCGGGTGGGCTGCTCGTCCTCATCGCCCGCACCATCGGCGTCCAGCGCCAGCGGCTTTGCCAGCGCGGCAAAATAATCCTCGGCGCGGGAGACGGCCTCGGCGCGGGAAATGCTGTAATCTGCCGTATGGCGGCACTCCTCCCAGAGCAGCAGCAAAAGCTCTGCATAAAACGCCCGGTTGGGCCCCGCCAGCGGGCGGAACAGCCGTGGGCTGACCAGTTCAAACAGCTGCATGGAAACGTCCTTTCTATGTGAGTTCGATACCCTTTTATTGTACCACAGCGGGCGGGGTTTGTCACAAAAAGGCGAAAAAAAGCCCGCCGGGCAAGGCGGGACGATTTGGAATGCGCGCCGCGTGCGCTTTGCGCATAAGCAGCGGAAGAATTATTTTTATTTTCGGGATAGCGGAGCGTCTGCGGACGCTCCGCTATCCCATTTTCACGGGAGGGGTTCACGCAAAAAGCCCCGGGGAGCGGGGTGCTCCTCGGGGCGGGGTGCAATTACTGTGCAGCGGTGTTGGTCAGCTCAAAGCCAATGGCAACATAGGTCTTGCCGCCGATGGTCTTTGCGCCGACACCCAGCGCGGTAAGCTCCAGCGTTATGCCGTTTTTCTTTGCAGCCTCGATCTCCTGCTCCACAGCATAATACAGGGTGCGGAGACTCATTTTGTCCGGCGTGATGTTCGGCGTGTTTGCAGCCTCGTAGAAAAGCGGCACAAAGGCATTCGGCTTGCTGCTTTTTGTATCATAGCAGAGCTGCACCTGCCGCACCACGGTCTTTTCGTCACCTTCTGTTTTGCAGCGTGCACTGCCGGTCAGGCTGTCCGCGCCATGTTTCTCCTCGATGTGCTCGATGGCCAGCCTCTTGATGTCGGCATCGTTTGTAACCGCTTCCCCGTTTTCAAGTTCCTTCTCGAATTTCGTTTTCAGCGCGTCCAGATAGGCGCTTTCCACCTTGGGATCAAACTCGGGGTTGCCGGGGTCGCTGTCGCTGCAGGCGGTGAACAGTGCCAGTGCCATGATACCGGCCAGCAGAACAGCCGCAAGACGCTTTAACTTTTTCATGCAATGCTCCTTTTATAAAATGCAGGGGCCCATGCGGATGCACAGGGCATTCTGCTTTCATTTTACAGCAGCGCGGCAGGGTTCGTCAATGGCAAGTGTGCCTGTTTTTTGCCGGGATTTTTGGGCAGAGCGCAAAAAAGCCCGGGCGGGGCAGGACGATTTGGAATGCGCGCCGCGTGCGCTTTGCGCATATTCAGCGGAAGAATTTTTTTAAATTTGCAATGCCGGAAAATCTGCGGATTTTCCGGCATTGCCTTTTCACGGGGAGAGGGTTCACGCAAAAAGCCCCGGAGGGCGGGTGCTCTCCGGGGAATGATGTTGATATGATCAGGTCTTGGGGTAGTTGGGGTTCAGGATCTGGAATGCAACAGCCAGATAGGTCTTATTGCCGTCAGCCTTGACAACTACACAAACATGAGACCAAGCACCATTAGCCTTCACATTCACGTCGGCACCGGGAACCTTTTGTCCCACTTCCTTGGCGATAAAGTCCAGCAGGCTGAGCATGATTTTACCATACTCGTATTTCGTTGTTGCAGTGACAGTCAGGTATTTATCTGACCATCCACATGGACATTTGCCATGAATGTTGCGCCCAAAATGCTGAGCTTTGCGTCAGCGATATCCTGATTCAGGATCTCCATAGTCTTTTTGCGGAGCGTGTTATCATTCTCGCTTGCAGTCATCACGCCCTGCTTCTTGAGAGACCCGATCATCGCGTTCTCTTTTGCCGTTGTTTCAGCAGTGCCGCCACCGCCACCGGTACAGGCAGTGAGCATCACCATAGCCATTACACCTGCCAGCAGCAGGGCTACGAATTTTTTCAGGTTCTTCATAAGGGTATCCCTCCAATCAGCTTGTTTGTGGTTATGTTTCTTTTTTCCGAAAGGCCTTTCGCAACCATCGTTGCCTTTCTGCCCTGATCATATCCGACACCTGACGGTTTTGTCAATCGGGAATATCGCTAAACTTCCTGAAGCAGTTTCGTGAAAATGGATGAAAACAGGTCGAGTTTGTTGCAGTTCTGATATATTCCGGAATAAAGTCTGTCTACAATTCACAGAATCATCTTTTCCCTGCCCCGGCGGCACAGCTTTGCCGGGTGCGGGAGCACTTAAATTTGGACATATGTTGTGTTGGCAGGCGTCAACTCCCTCAGACGCGGCTTGCGCCGCGCCAGCTCCCTCTGGGAGGGTTTCCCCATTATTTTGCTCTTTTACACATTTTCACCACGTTTTAGTGGTAAAATCATGTCCAGATTGAAACGAACTTGGAGGAAGTACCCATGCAACACTGTCCCGCCCGCGCGGCACAGCGGCTGGCGGCGGCAGTTCTGGCGCTGGTTTTGCTGCTGTGCGCCTTTTTGCCCCATGCCCACGCCGCTGAACTGAAAGAGAAAAACGGCATCCGGCTGCTCAGCTTCGACACCAGCCACATTCTTTCCATCGGCAACCAGACCTCCGGCAAGTGCAGCCTGTACGCGCTGCGCTATGCCCGCACCATTCTGGACGGCAAGGTGTGCTCCGGCAGCGGGATGTGGTCGAACGGGGCGGTGTGGTCGGCCGCGGGCTACACCGGGTACTCCGGCACCCGCGCCGAGTGCCTGAAAAAGCTGTACAGCGAGCTTTCCGCCGGGCATCCGGTGATCGTGCACCTGAAAAATACCACGGTCAGCGGGGTAAAGCGCCACACGAACCGCACCTCCACTTATGAATACCACCTGACTTCCTCCGGCTGGAGCGAGGTGAACTACCCCCACATTGCCACCAGCAGCACCTACGGGCACTGGGTGTGCGTGGCGGGCATCTCCCCCACCGCCGACCCGGAAAACCTGACCGAGAGCGACTTCTACGCCCTCGACCCCGCCCGGGTAACGGCAAATGGACGGCTTGCCGTCACCCGCCTGCTGGATCATACCCTGTGGGTGGAAAACTCCCCCCTCAAGGTGCTGGGGTGAAAGTATAATATGATAGAAACAGAGCGCCTGACACCGCAGTGTCAGGCGCTCTGTTTCTATTCAGTTCCTTTAATATCCCTTCACCGAGAACCCGCGCTCCCACGGGTCGGGCGGGATATTCTTGCTGCGGATGCCGGTGATCTGGATATAGTCGCTTTTCTGGATCATGGCGAACAGGGAGATGAATTTATCCGGGTCGCCCTGCACTTCCAGCGTTACGCTGCCGTCATCCTCGTTCTGCGCCCAGCCGGTCAGGCCGAGGGTCTGCGCGGCGTACCGCGCACGATAGCGGAAACCCACCCCCTGCACCTGTCCGGTGATGGTGTAGCGCCGCCGCTCCGTGCCTTCCGGCAGTGCAGGCGGGGTGCGATCTTTTTTGGAAAGAAAATCAAACACAGCGGTGTCCCTTTACAACTCCTGATAAGCGGTCATCAGGGCGGGAATGAACTGCTTTTTGCGGCTCACCACGCCCGGCAGCGTCCAGCTGGCATCGGCGGCGGGCTGGGTGTCGAAGCCATCCGTCAGCACCTCGGCGGCGTAGCGCCCGTTGCAGATGACCACGCTCTCCTCCTTGGGCACGTCGGTCAGCAGCATATAGATGTCCTCCACGTTCTGCTTGTTGCGTGCCTCCTCGAGATAGGGCTTCAACAGCGCCTCGGCGGCGGTCAGGTTCTTGCGGGTCATGTAGCTGCCCTGCGCCACACCAAAGCGGATATCACCGCACATGAACACCTTGAAGTCCTGCAAGAACACTTCCTCGGCGGTCTTGCCGTCCAGCTTTTCGCCGGCCTCAAACATCTCGTTGGCAAACTCGTTGATGTCCACCCCGGCGATCTTTGCCAGACGGTTGGCGGCGTTCACGTCAACGGGGGTGCAGGTGGGGCTGCGGAATACCAGTGTATCCGAAAGGATGGCGGCCAGCAGCAGACCGGCGGTCTTTTGCGGGATGGTCACGCCGTTTTCATCGTACATCTGGGTGACGATGGTGGCGGTGCAGCCCACCGGCTGGTTGCGGAAGTACACCGGGCCGCTGGTCTCCAGACTGCCGATGCGGTGGTGGTCGATGATCTCCAGAATCTCGGCCTGATCAAAGCCCTCCACCGCCTGTGTGGCCTCGTTGTGGTCCACCAGAATGATGCGGCGCTTGCGCAGGTTGATGATGTTGCGGCGGCTGATCATACCGCAGTACTTGCCGTCTGCATCCAGAATGGGGAAATACCGGTGGCGCACCTTTGCCATCACGCGGGTGACGTCTGCCACCGGGGTGACGAGGGTGAACTTCATGATATCGTCCCGGGTCATGTAATAGGAGATGGGCGCGCACTGGCTGATGAGCTTTGCCGCCGCGTAGGTATCGCAGGGGGCGCTCATAATGGCTACGCCGGTCTCGGCGGCAATGTGCTGGATGGTGCGGCCCACCTTTGCGCCGTTGCAGATGATGATGAGAGAAGCTTCCTTCTCGATGGCGCAAAGCTGGCTTTCGTAGCGGTTGGTCAGGATGACGATATCACCCTTTTCCATGTTGCTTTCCAGCATTTCCGGGGTGGCGGTGCCAATGCGGATGTGGCCGGTGGTGCACTCCGCGTCCTCGCTGCCCACCACCATGGTAGCGCCCAGCGTTTCCAGAATATTGCGGTAGCTGGTGCGGCTCTTGGCAAGGATGCCGGTGTCGAACAGGTCCATGTTGGCGGTGGCGATATCCTTCACCGTGATGACACCTTGCAATTCGTCATCCTCGCTGGTCACGGGGAGGGTGTCGATCTTCTGGTCGCGCATGATCTCCCACGCCTTGCGCAGGCTGGTGGAGCCGGGGATGCCGGGCACCTGCCGGTAATCCACGTCCCGAATTTTAGGGTTGACGTCGGTGCACATCCGGGGCGGCGTGACCCCAAACTTTTTCAGCACAAATTCCGTTTCCTGATTCATCTTGCCCGCACGCCGGGCTTCGCAGACCAGATCGCTGGTCTTGTTTTTCAGCTCTGCATAGGCAATGGCAGAGCAGATGGAGTCGGTGTCCGGGTTGCGATGCCCGATGACCACGACCTTATGCGCAGTTTGCTGCATACTGTACCCCCTTATGGGTCCTCAACTTCTTATCATATATCTTATCATTTACCAAAGGCAGCGCCCCTCTCCTGCACAGCGGGGCGGGCTGCAACCTTATTTTAACACAACTGTGCCCATGGGTAAAGGGCACGAAACGCGGCGGGCTGTTGCTTTTTGACACTTTCTTGTATACAACCTCTTGCATTTCGACAGCTTCCGCTGTATGATAGAAGCATTCGAGCTTTTTTGTCATTTGCAACGGAGGACAGCATGAAATCGTCCAAATTCACATCCACTCCCCTGTTTCCACGGCAGGCGCTGGTGGCGCTGCTGCTGCCGCTGATCGCGGAGCAGGCGTTAAGCGTGACCATCGGTCTGGCGGACACTTTGATGGTGTCCTCGGTGGGCGAAGCCGCCGTGTCCGGCGTGAGCCTTGTGGACAGCTTCAACACCCTGATGATCCAGATCATGAGCGCACTGGCCACCGGCGGCGCGGTGGTCACCAGCCAGTACATCGGCCATCAGGAGCCGAAAAACGCCAAGGCTGCGGCTGCGCAGATCCTGTTCGTGCTGTCCAGCTTCAGTGTGCTGGTGGCGGCGGTGGTCATCGGCGGACGGCACGCCATCCTGCGGGGCATCTTCGGCTCCATTGACGCGGACGTGATGCACTACGCCGAGACCTACTTTCTGCTTTCGGCGCTGAGCTATCCCTTCATCGGCCTGTACAACGCCGGTGCGGCCCTGTTCCGGGCGCAGGGCAACAGCAAGATCAGCATGTTGTCCAGTCTGGTGATGAACGTGGTGAACATCGGCGGCAACGCGGTGCTGATCTACGGCTTCGGCATGGGGGTCATGGGCGCGGCGCTGGCCAGCCTTGTATCCCGCGCCATTGCCTGCGCGGTGGTGCTGTATCTGCTGCAAAAGCCGGGCTGCGCGCTGCGGGTGGACAGCCTGCGGGCGATGGCACCGAACGGCGGGCTGATCCGGCGCATCCTGCGGGTGGGCATCCCCGCCGGTATCGAGAACGGCATGTTCCAGATCGGCAAGCTGTCGGTCTCCAGCCTGACCTCCACCCTTGGCACGGCGGCCATTGCCGCCAATGCCGTTGCCAATACCACCACCACCTTTTTGAACATCCCCGCCAACGCCGTGGGCATGGCTGCCCTGACCGTAGTAGGCCAGTGTCTGGGTGCGGGCGAAAAGGAACAGGCAGTGTACTACTCCCGCCGCCTGATGCTGACCGCCTACTGCGGCGCGTGGGTGATGAACCTTTCGGCCTTCTTCTTCGCCAACCGGTTCGCGGTGTCCCTGTTCAACCTCTCGCCGGAGGCGCAGGCCATGGCGCTGGACATCATGGTGTGGTTCAACATCGTTTCCCTGTTCGTGTGGCCGTCCAGCTTTACCCTGCCCAACATCCTGCGCGCTGCCGGTGACGCCCGGTTTACCATGACCGTGAGCATCGTGTCCATGTGGGCGTTCCGGGTGGGCTTCTGCTATCTGGCAGTGCTGTGCTTCGGCGGCGGGCTGCTGAGCATCTGGATGGGTATGTATCTGGACTGGGTGTTCCGCTCGCTGTGCTTCTATCTGCGCTTCCGCCGGGGCAGCTGGCTGGAGCAGAGTGTGATCTGAATTTTTAGCATCCACCCCTTTCCCGGTCTGTAAAGACCGGCGAAAACGGGGTGGATTTTTTCTTTTTGCAGGAAATCGCCGCTTTGATTCGTATTATCAGCAGAAGAACGATGGTATTTTTTACAAGTTCCACAAATTATTTTTTCAGCACTTGACAAAGTTTTCACCTTTCGTTCTTGCAATCTTCATCGTTCGGGCGTATAATTTCTCAATGCTATCAGACTTTGCTCTTCTGCAAAAAGGAGGCTATTCTATGAAACGCAGCTGGCTTGCGCGCCACCCGGTCGGGTTCATGGCGCTGTATACTATATTTTATCTATCCGTCTTTCACTATCTGGAGTCAAACGTCCCCCTGCGCAGCATTCTTGTGCACTGCCGTCTGGACGATCTGATCCCTTTCTGCAAATATGCGGTGATCCCCTACTTTGCATGGTTCGTATGGATCCCCTTCACCCTGTTCTATCTGCTGTGGAAGGCCCCGCGTGAGGACTTCTGGCGGCTGTGCCTGCCGCTGTTCTCCGGCATGACCATTGCACTGGCGTGCTACGCGGTGCTGCCCACGGCGCTGGACCTGCGCCCCTACTGGGTGCCGGGCAGCGACATCTTTGCGCAGACCGTGCGCTTTTTGTACCGCACCGACACCGCCACCAACGTCTGCCCCTCCATCCATGTATTCAACTCGGTGACACTGCTGCTGGCGTACTACCGCAGCCATATCTTTGATGCACCGCGCCGCCGCTGGATGCGTCCCGCAGCCGCTGTGCTGTGCGTTTCCATCGTCTGCTCCACCGTGCTGCTCAAGCAGCACAGCTGCATTGACGTAGCCTTGGGTGCGCTGCTGGCACTGGTGCTGGACACCGCCTTTACCGCCGCCGAGCGCAGCCAGCTGCCCCAGGTGCGGAGAGCTTAAGGAAGAAAGAAAAAACGACTCCTGTCAGCGCCTTTGGCGCTGGCAGGGGTCGCTTTTTTCATTTCCTTTTTTAAAACAGCCCCTCGGGCAGGCAGATATCCTGCTTGGGGACTTTTGCCCACGCAAAGTCCGGCACAAGGCTTTCCGGGGTGCGGGGCGCGGGCTCCGGCTGCAAGCCGTAGGCATAGGCAAGCTTACCGATGATCTCCGGGGCGGTGTACTTTGCCCGCAGGTTTTCAAGGCTCTGGTCGCCGTCCCGCTTGGACAGCCGCCGCCCGTCCGCTGCCAGCAGCAGCGGGCAGTGGGCAAAGCGGGGCGCTTGTAAGCCCAGCAGCCGGTACAGGTACAGCTGCCGCGCCGTGGAGGAAAGCAGGTCTGCCCCGCGCACCACCTCGGTGACGCCCATGCGGGCATCGTCCACCACCACCGCCAACTGATAGGCAAACACGCCATCTGCCCGGCGCAGATAGAAATCGCCGCAGTCCCGCAGCAGGTTTTCCGTATGTGTACCCATGCAGCCGTCCGTAAAGGTGATCTCCTCGTCCGGCACCATCAGACGGTAGGCAGGGGCTTTCTTTTTGCGCTTTTCCGCGATCTCTTCCGGCGTCAGCCCCCGGCAGGTGCCCGGGTAGATAACGTTGCCGTCCGAGGTGTGGGGTGCGCTGGCGGCGTGCAGCTGGGAGCGGGAGCAAAAGCAGGGGTACACCAGCCCCCTCTGCTCCAGTTTGCGGTAGCTTTGGGTATAGATGTCCCCGCATTCGCTCTGGTAATAGGGCGCGTGTGCGCCGCCGGTGCTGCCGCCCTCGTCCCATGTAAGCCCCAGCCACGCAAGATCCTGCTCCAGCAAGTCGGCGTAGACGCGGGGACAGCGCTCGGCGTCCAGGTCCTCAATGCGCAGCACGATGCGCCCGCCCTGACTTTTCGCGCTGAGCCATGCCAGCAGGCTGCACGCCAGATTGCCCAGATGCAGCCGTCCGCTGGGGCTGGGCGCAAAGCGCCCGGTGACCGGGCGGTTTTGGGATACAGGGACTTGGTTTTGCATGGGTGTGCTTCCTTTCGCTTTTACTGGTTTTTTCTCATTATAAGCCCTTGCCCCGCAAAGGTCAATGCGCATAAAAAAGCCGCCGCAGGCGGCAATGCCTGCGGCGGCTGTAAGGTCGGCTGCTCAGTGCAGCTCCGGCCAGTAGCCCTTATTGGCTTCGATCATATCGTCCAGAATGGCCTTGGCAACGTTCATGCTGGGCACAGTCTTGTTCAGGGTGAAGGCCTGCAGCACCTTCTCGTAGCTGCCTTCCACGCAGCCCTCTACCAGCAGCTTTTCGCTGTTGAGCTGCTGCATCATCAAGCCCTGCTGGAACAGCGGGATGTTGTCCCGGGCAATGACCTCCGGGCCGTTTTTGCCGATGTAGGCGGGCAGCTCCACCATTGCGTCATAGGGCATATTGGGGATCGCGCCGCGGTTCTCGGTGATGATGAGGAAGCGTGCCTTGGTGTCGTTCTTCAGCGCAGCGGAAAGATCTGCGATCCAGTCGCCGTGGCTGCCGGCATAGAAGGTGTTGGCGTCCACCTCGCCGGTCTTGAGGTAGTGGTCGATGCCGTCGAACAGGTTCTTTTCGCGGGTCTCCTCCACCTCGTTGGCGCGGGTGTGGTTCGGGTCCGAGTGCTCCACGAACTCCTTGGCCTGCAGATAGTAGTTCAGGTAGGTGTTGGGCAGGTACTCCGGGAAGTTTTCCATGATCTCGTACTCGCCCTTCCACACATAGTACCAGCTGCCCTTGGTGTGGCGGTTCTGGCTGCTGGAGGAGGTCAGCGCGCCCATGCCCTTGAGGTAGCTTTCCGGCAGAAGGATCTTGTTCTCCTTGATGTAGGCGCGCAGCTTGGGCATCAGGTCCTCGCCGTGGTACTGGATGGAGGTGAACCAGCCGAAGTGGTTCAGGCCAAAGTAATCGTAAACGATCTCCTTCTTGTTCTGGATGCCCATGGCAGCTGCCACCACGTCAATGATGGCGATGGGCATATCGCAGATGTTGATAATCCGTGCCTTCGGGCGCAGCTTGCGGCAGGCTTCGGATACGATGGCGGCGGGGTTGGAGTAGTTCAGGATCCAGTAGTCCTTCTTGGCATACTTTTCCACGTCGTCGATCAGCTTGATCATGGGGAAGATGGTGCGCATTCCGTAGGCCATGCCGCCGCAGCCGCAGGTCTCCTGTCCCACGCAGCCGTGGCGCAGGGGGATCTTTTCGTCCTGTTCCCGCATGGCGTAGCCGCCCACACGCATCTGGGCAAACACAAAAGAGGTATCCGTGTAAGCCTGCTGCACATCGGTGGTGACCACCAGCTTGATGTCGGTATTCAGTTCCTTGTGCAGGACCCAGTCCACCACAACGGCAACCTTGTCCTGCCGCTCCTTGTTGATGTCGAACAGACGGATCTCGTCCACTTCCAGTTCTTCCCGGCGCAGGGCGATGGATTTGACGATACCGGCGGTAAAAGTGCTACCGCCGCCAGCGATGGTAATGACCATAGTATAAACGCTCCTTTTTTGTATTTTCAGGTTAGCCCGGCGCAATCCGCCGGGACGCGGAAAAGCGGTTTACTGGTTTTCCAGCTGTGCTTCCACAGCACGCTTGATATCGGCTACCTGCAGACCGTAAACGATCTGGATATCGGTACCCTTTTTCACGATGCCGCTGTTCGGCAGTTTGTTGATGGCAGCTTCGTCCAGCTTTGCGGGGTCCTTGATGTTTACCCGCAGACGGGTGAAGCAGTTGTCCACCGACAGGATGTTCTCCTTGCCGCCCAGACCGTCGATGACGCACTGCACCTCGGCAGCGTTCTTCACGCTTGCCTTCTTGGCGGGTGCATCGCTCCCCGCGGTCTCGGTGCTCACCTCTTCCCGGCCGGGGGTGTGCAGGTTGAAGGCCTTGATCAGCAGGGTGAACACCACAAAGTACACTGCGATCTGGCACAGCGCCAGCAGGTACAGGGTGGGATAGTTGGTCTTATCTGCACCGGCGGAAAGGTTCATCAGCACCGAGCCGAGGAGGTTGGTGGTAAAGCCGGTGACATGGAAGATGTGCAGCAGCACGATGAACAGGCCGGAGATGCAGGCGTGTGCCACCCACAGGATGGGCGCAGTGAAGCAGAAGATGAAGGCCGCCACGATGCCAAAGTAGCCGAAGGTCTTGGTGAAGCCGGTGTACATCCACACGATGCCGTCCGAGAAGGGCAGACCTATGCTGTACTCCATCATCATGACGATGTAGGAGCCGGTGTAGGTGGCATCGCCCACGGTCAGGCTGTTGCCCAGTGCAGAGAACTGGAAGGGGGTGTAGATGAGGTGGTGCAGGCCGGTGGGGATGAGGAAGCGCTCCAAAAAGCCGTACAGGAACAGGCCGAAGTTGCCGGAGGTGGCGATCAGGTCGGTCAGTGCGCTGATGACGTTCTGCACCGGCGGCCAGAAGAAGCAGGAGCCAAAGCCGAACAGGATGGAAAAGACCACCATGCAGGTAAAGGACCAGCGGTTGCCGGAGTAGATCTGGGTGATGATGCCCTTGAACTGCTTTTCACAGGTGCGGTTGTACACCCAGCCGCAGACCAGGCCCAGCAGGATGCCGCCGAACACGCCCATATCCACCGTCTGGATGCCGAACACGGTGGACTGACCGGTGCCGTACAGACCCACCATCGGGTCAGGCTCTGCCAGCATACCCAGCTGAGTCAGGGTGACGTTGCCGGCGGTCAGATACATAAAGTAGCTCATCAGGCCGATGATGGCAGCCTGCTGCTTGTTCTTTTTGGCCAGCGCCGCTGCGATGCCCACGCAGAACATCAGGCTGAGGTTATTGATGATGACCATGATGCAGTTGTAGATCAGCTGTCCCAGCAGCTTGATGGGGGTCCACTGCAGAACGGGGATCATCGCACTAAGGCTTGTGCTGGTAAGCAATGCGCCCAGCACAAGGATCAGGCCTGCTGCCGAGATATACGACAGCGGTGAGAGCATGGCTTTGGAGAACTTTTCCAAGCCATTCATGACTTTTTCTTTCATCGTGTAATACTCCTCACTTTTTGACTTGACTGTTTTGGGGGGATGATTTCTATTCCGCAGGGCTTCCGGACGCCCTGTTGAAACATTTTAACCTATGGTGTATCTGAAAAGTCGAAAATTTAGCCTATTTCTACAAACACAGCTGGATTTTGCGTTAAACAGCCTTGAAATCCACAAAGGATTCCTGCGGCTATTTGCCTTAAATCCCGCTTGTGCTTGCGAAATATTCGTCATTTTCTTTGTTTTCAGATACACCTTACGATCTTGGTCAGGTGGATGAGCAGATAGACCTGCTCCTGATGATCCAGCTCGTAATCAAATTCCTGCCGCAGATAGGCATTGATGCGCTGCAAGCACACCTCGTTGCGGCTGTCGCGCTGCAAAAGCACCGTGTACATGGATTCCAGCCCGGCGTCCTGCCACGGAGTGTGGCGCAGGATGCGCGCCGCCAGAAACTTGAGGTGTACGGTCAGGCGGGTGGTCTCAAGGCTTTCTTCCTCAAAGGTGCAGTGATAGGTGTCACAGATGATCTCCTTGACCGCCTTGACGAATTTTACGGTATCGTAAGCCAGCGCGCCGTCCGCCGCACCGGCTACCAGATGCAGGGCAATGTAGCCCGCTTCGTCCTCCGGCAGCTGTACGCCGCAGAACTGCCGGACGAGTTCCAGCGCCCTTTGCCCCACCGCGTACTCCTTCGGGTACAGCATCCGGGTCTCCGAGAGCATGAGGTTGGGCAGAAAGGTGCCCTTTTCCACACGTTCCAGCGCAAAGCTGATGTGGTCCACCAGCGAGATGGTGCTTTTGCTGCTGAGCAGGATGCCCTGCTCCTCTGCCGCCAGCGAGATGCGCTCGGCGGCCTGCATCACCTGCGGGGTAACGTTATCCAGCATCTTGAGGAACTTGGTCTGCAGCTCGTTCTGCACATAGTACACCTTGGAAACGCGGCTTTTGTCGATCACGTCCCCCGGGCGGCGGCCAAACCCAAGCCCGTTGCCCACGAGAATGGCTTCCCTGCCGTCCGGCATGACCACCGACACCGCATTGTTATTGAATACCTTTACAGCCTGCATCGCCGCACTCCTCCGCTTCCATGCCGCAGCTTTTGTGAAAAAGAAAAAGGGCACAAGAACCAAAGGGATGCCGTTGCCGCCTTCCCTCTGATGCTCATGCCTGATCGAACAGTTACACGCACTGATAAATTCACTTGTCTGCCTTTGATTATACGAGCCAGCGCAGGAAATGTCAATGCGTTGAACTGCCCGAAATTCAAGCTGCATTTTTGTATATCCTGCACAGGTCTGCTTGAAATTCGTCCTGCGCAGAACGATTGACAACGCCGTGCGCAGAACGTATACTTAGGGTGTAGATCCCGCTTTGCTCCGGCGGCTTGCCGGAGTACCAGTTACGGAGGTTTTTCTTATGAGATCGAAATATATCCGCTCCCTTGCGCTGCTGCTGTGCGCCGCTTTCCTGGGCTGCCTGCTGGCAGCCTGCAACGGCTCTGCCGACAGCAGCCCCGCATCCAGCGCTGCACCCGCCTCGGACAGTGCATCCGCTTCCGGCAGCAGTGAGCTGCCCTCCTCCACCACCGAGGCCAACACCGGAGAGCTGAACCCCGGCAACTTCGACGAGAACTCGGTGTTCTCCATCACCGGCACAGAAAACGCCTTTGCGCCCTGTCTGGGCTGGGGGCCCGGGGTATCCGGCTGCTCTTTGAAATCGGTCATCGCGGCGGCATCGCTGCTGCACTGGGCCGAGGACGCACGGATGTCCAGCCGCTCCCCGGAAGCCATTCAGGAGGCCTTTTACAGCTGGTACGACGGTCTGACCGACAACCAGCAGGAGGGCTTTGCCGAGGCATGGCCGCTAATTAAGGACGCCGCGCTGGACCTGCTCAGCGATAAGGACAGCATGACCGGCCGCATCGCGGACGCAGGGCTGGACGCTGACACCCTGCCCGGCTGCACCCTGAAAAACTGGCAGGCGCTGCAAGCTGTGCTGGACGGCATTGTGCCGGAGACAAACGGCGAAGCTTAATAAAACAAAAAAGCATCTGCAACCATCGCTTCTGAATTTCAGAATCAGCGATTTTGTTGCAGATGCTTTTTCTTTAGCGGGCTCGCCCTCTCCGTCACCTACGGTGACACCTCTCCCAAAGGGAGAGGCCTTGGCAGAAAGATGAAGTCTGCGTGGACTGCCAAGGGCTCCCACTTTGGGGGAGCTGGCATCGCGTAGCGATGGCTGAGAGGGCGAGGATGCTGACCATGTGCAGCATCCCTTCTGTTTCTGATTTTTATACCTTTTTCAGCACATACTGGCGGGTGCCCATGCCCACCTTCTCGGCCTGTTCAAGGGTGGCCTTCCACTCGATGTTGGGGTTGGAGTCCTTGAAGTTGTCGTGGTAGCAGTTCCAGCCCGGCTTTGCAAGGTTCGTGCTCAACTGGCTGTTGGGCAGCGGGGCGGCGTTCAGGCAGGCGTCCACGCAGGCCTGATCCAGCGCCACCGGGTCGAAGGACGCAAAGATGCCGATATCCGGCAGAATGGGTGCATCGTTCTCGCCGTGGCAGTCGCAGTTGGGGCTGATGTCCTGCACCAGAGAAATATGGAAGCAGGGGCGGCCTGCGCAGACTGCGGCGGCGTACTCCGCCATTTTGCGGTCCAGCAGCTCGTTGGCACAGTCGTTGGGAGAATAGATGGCGTCAAAGCTGCACGCACCGATGCAGCGGCCGCAGCCCTTGCACTTGTCGTAGTCGATGACCGCCTTGTTTTCGGCATTGTAAGTAATGGCGTCCGAGCCGCACTCCTTGGCGCAGCGGTGGCAGCCGCGGCACAGCCCCTCCTGCACTGCGGGCTTGCCGGCAGCGTGCTGCTCCATCTTGCCCGCGCGGGAGCCGCAGCCCATGCCGATATTCTTGAGCGCACCGCCGAAACCGGTGGACTCGTGGCCCTTGAAGTGGGTCAGGCTGATGAACACGTCCGCATCCATGATGGCGCGGCCGATTTTTGCGGTCTTGCAGTATTCGCCGTTCGGCACCGGCACTTCCACCTCGTCCGTGCCGCGCAGACCGTCACCGATGATCACCTGACAGCCGGTGGTCATGGGCCAGAAACCGTTCAGCTGGGCGCAGTTCAGATGCTCCAGCGCATTCTTGCGGCTGCCCGGGTACAGGGTGTTGCAGTCGGTCAGAAAGGGCATACCGCCCTGCTCCTTGCACAGGTCTGCCACCACCTTGGCGTAGTTGGGACGCAGAAACGCCAGATTGCCCAGCTCGCCGAAGTGCATCTTGATGGCCACGAACCGACCGTCCATGTCGATGTCCCTGATGCCGGCGGCAATGCACACCCGGCGCAGCTTTTCCAGCAGGCTGGTGCCCACCGGACAGCGGAAATCCGTATAGTAAACTTTGGATGCTTCCATGGTGTTTTTCCTCCCATATCTTTCCGGCGGCGTCTGCCGCGCGGTCTCTCTTTTGTTCAGGCAATACCACATGATTCCAAGTGCCGATACGGCGAGCGAGGTGCGGCAGATGCTAAGCCAAAAGCGCAGATAATACTTTGTGTATTATCGAGCATTTTGGCAACGCAGATGCCGTGCCGCAGCCGCCGGAACGGTGCTTGAGCCGTCAGGCGGGAATTGTGCGGTACTGCCTTCAGTATAGCACACCCGGGCGAGCGGTGTAAACAGAAAATGGAGCAGCCCCGCTTTTGCTCTGCCCATTTTGGGGTTGACAGCCCTGCCCTGCGGTGTTATTTTATATCGGTTCCGAAAAACGGAACGGACGTCAAGATACAGGAGTTATTTTCTATGAACGATTTTGATACATTCCGGCGCGAAGCCGAAGCCGCCCTGCGGGTGGCGCTGCAATGGTTCTTTCTGGCGGTTCCCATGGGTCTGCTCTGTGGATTTCTGGGCACCTTGTTCCACCTTGCTGTCGAGCACGCCACCGAGCTGCGCGCCGCGCAGCCTTGGCTGCTGTTCCTTTTGCCTGTGGCAGGTCTGCTCATCACTGCCCTTTATAAGGTAACAAAGTGCGAGGGTGTGGGCACCAACAACGTTCTGCGCGCCGTGCAGAGCGGCGAGCCGGTCAGCATTCTGCTGGTGCCCGCCATCTTTCTGGGTACGGTGCTCACCCACCTGTGCGGCGGCTCTGCCGGCCGCGAGGGCGCTGCGTTGCAGATGGGCGGCAGCATCGGCTGGAACCTCGGCACCCTGCTGCGGCTCAAGGACCACGACCGCCGCACCGCCACCATCAGCGGCATGGCTGCGTTCTTCTCTGCCCTGTTCGGCACCCCGCTGGCGGCGGCCTGCTTTGCTATGATGGTGGAGGATGTGGGCCTGACCTTTACTTCTGCCTTTGTCCCGGCCTTTACCTCTGCCCTTATCGCCTACGGCTGCTCGCTGGTCTTTGGCATCGCGCCCACCCACTTTGCCCTCACTGCGCCGGAGCTGAATGTCCGGACTGCCCTGCTGGTCATCCTGCTGGGCGTGGCCTGCGCTGCCGTTTCCCGCCTGTTCTGCTACACCCTCCACTTCATGGAGCACACCGTGCCAAAGCTTCTCCCGAACCCGTGGGTGCGGGTCTTTGCGGGCGGCGTGCTGGTCATCGGCTTTTCCTATCTGTTCGGCGTGGGGCGGTATAACGGCGCGGGCATGAGCGTCATCATTGCCGCCGTGGAGCAGGGACAGGCGCTGCCGTGGGATTTTCTGTGCAAGATCTTCCTTACCGCGCTGACCCTTGCCTGCGGGTTCAAGGGCGGCGAGGTAGTGCCCAGCTTTTTTGTGGGCGCTACCTTCGGCTGCGTGGTCGGCCCGCTGCTGGGTCTGCCCGCCGGGTTTGCGGCGGCGGTGGGGCTGGTGTCCATCTTCTGCGGTGCCACCAACGCCCTGATCCCCTCCATCCTGCTGGGGTTTGAGCTGTTCAGCGGCGCCGGGCTGGAACTCATCGCGCTGGGCTGCGGCATCTGCTATATGCTCTCCGGCCACCACGGCCTGTACAGCAGCCAGACCTTCGTCACCAACAAGCTGCGCTCGGAGTATATGTCCCACAAGTGGCGCGTAAAGGTGAAAAAAGCGGAAGAGTGAGCGTTTAATACTAAAAAACAGGGGCTGCTGCACCGAATGCCGTGCAGCAGCCCCTGTTTTTATTATAGGATTTTCTCTTATGCCAGCGCGGTGATGGCCGCCACAGCCAGCACGATGGCACCCAGCACGATGCGGTAGATGCCGAAGAACTTGAAGTCGTGGCGCTTGACGTAATCCATCAGGAAGCGGATAGCTGCAAGGCTGACCACAAAGGCCACAACACAGCCCACCAGCAGCACGGCGATCTCGGTGCCGGTGATGGATACGCCGGAAACCGCGAACTTGACCACCTTGAGCAGGGATGCACCCGCCATGACCGGGATGGCCAGATAGAAGGTAAACTCTGCCACGCAGGCGCGGGAGAGACCCAGCAGCAGACCGCCCACGATGGTAGCGCCGGAGCGGGAGGTGCCGGGGATGATGGCAAGGCACTGCCACACGCCGATGAGCAGCGCGTCCCGGTAGCTGATCTGTTCCAGCTTTGTGACCCGGGGTGTGGTGCGGCGGTTCTCCACCACGAGGAAGAGCACACCGTACAAAATCAGCATGGCGGCTACGGTGATGTAGTTGTAGAAGTGCTCCTCCATCCAGTCGTCCAGCGGGCTGATGACCAGCACCGGCAGGGTGGCGGCTACCACCTTGAACCACAGGTTCCACACGCTGGGCTTGGAGATGACCTTGCCCTGCCGCAGCCCGAAGGGCCACAGCTTATTCCAGAACAGCACCACCACGGCCAGAATGGCACCCAGCTGGATGACCACCCGGAACATGGACATGAATTCTTCACTGGCATTGAACTTGACGACCTGCTCCACAAGGATCATGTGACCGGTGGAGGAGATGGGCAGCCACTCGGTAATGCCCTCCACGATACCCATCAGGATCGCTTTGATGATCTCGAAAAACGTAATAAATCCCTCCTGCAGCACCCGGTTGGATGCGTAGTTTTTTCAAAAGCAGTTCCAGTATACCATACTATGAGCCCCTGTGCATACAGATTATAGAAATTTTCCCCCGGGCGCTGTATTTATCTGCCCCGGGAAATGTGCTATACTATAAAAATAAGAAGTCTGTCCGCTTTCTGCGCCCGGCGCAAAAAGCACTGAGAACAACGAGGTGAACCTTCATGAACATACTGGTGATCGGCTGCGATCAGGTGGGTGCGGCGCTGATCCGCGATCTGGAGCGCATCGGCCATGATATCTCGGTGGTGGAAAAGGACCCCGAGCAGCTCAAGCGTCTGGATGCCTTTGACGATTATACCTTTCACGGCACTGCCCTTGTGGGCGACCCTACCGACCCGGACACCCTGCGCCGGGGCGGCGTAGAGAACTGCGACGCCGTGGCGGCGGTGACCGAGGAGGACTCGGTGAACCTGATGGCGGCGCAGCTGGCAAAGAACATCTTCCGCCGGGATAAAGTCATCTGCCGGGTGTCCGACCCGCATCTGCAAATTTTATACCACAAGGCCTACGAGCTGGAGACCATCTGCCCCACCGTGCTGACTGAGCAGGCGGTGTTCCGGGCACTTTCCAAGTAAAACGGCCTGTTTTTGCTTTACAGACCGTAGAATGAGGTAACGATATGAAAGTTTGTATTGCCGGCGGCGGCCGGGTGGGAATGTATCTTGCCCAAAGCCTGCTGTCCCACCACCATAAAGTGACCATCATCGAGCCGCAGGAGGCGCTGTGCCGCACCCTTGCGGATACGCTGGATATCCCGGTCATCTGCGGCGACTCCCTGAGCTTTGACACCCTGCGCACCGCCGATGTGGCCAGCTGCGACGCCTTTGTGGCGGTGACCAACACCGACGAGACCAATCTGGTGGCCTGCCAGATCGCCAAGCGGGAGTTTGGTGTGAACCGCACCGTGGCGCGCGCCTCCAACCCCAAAAACCGGGACATCCTGCACACGCTGGGCGTGGACACCGTGGTGTGCGGCACCGACAACCTGAGCCATATCCTAGAGCGGGAGATCGAGACCGACACCATCCGGCAGCTGCTCTCGCTGGGCGGCGGCACTGCCAGCCTGAACGAGATCCTGCTGCCGGAGGACTTTCAGTTCGCGGGCAAGGAGATCAAGGAGATCCCCATTCCCGGCGATGCCATTCTGGTCAGCATCACCCGGGATACCGAGTTCATCATCCCTCACGGCAGCACGGTGCTGCTGCCGTGGGACCGGCTGCTGTGCCTGACACAGGACGACACCCTGCATCTGCTGATGGATGCATGGGGTCTTTCCTCCCACAAATGAGCGAGCAGGAGCTGCTGCGCACCGCGCTGGTGCTGCCGCCCCGCGCCCGCCGGGTGCTCTGCGTCTGGGCAGCTGTGCCCGGGCTGGTCTGTGCGCCCTTTGCCTTCTGGCAGAGCGTGTGGGCGGGCGCGGTCTTTTGCGTTATTTGGGCGGCGCTGGTGGCACTTGTCCGGGCGCGCTGCTGCAGCTTTGTCGCCGCCTTGACGGCGGACAGCGTCACGGTGCAGTCCGGGGTGGCTATCCCTGTGCTGCACCGCATCCCGCGCCGGGCGGTCACCGGGGTGCAGCTGCTGCGCACCCCACTGCTGTGGGCGGCAGGGTGCACTGTGCTCCTTGTGCGCAGCCCGGGGCTGCAATTGGTGCTGCCCGGCATCCCCGCCGCACAGGCGACTGCGCTGGCAGCGGTACTGATGGAGGGCAGTGTATGAACCGGGAAAAGCACTTCCACCCGCTGGCGGCACTGCATCTGCTGCGCAAGACCCTGCTGGTCTACCTTCTGCCGCTGGTACAGGTGCTTTTTGACCGCAACTGGGACGCCCTGCGCGCGGCGCTGCGGCAGGACCTTGTATTGCTCTTCTTTATCAGCGCCGTGTGCTGGGCAGTGTACTATGGCGGCCGCTGGCAGGTGGATGCCGAGGGCACGGTGCACGTCAGCTGGCGGCTTGGCGTGCGGCTGGACCGCGCCCTGCGCGCCGAGGGACTGGCAGCACTGATGCTGGAGCAGCCCCTGCTCTACCGCCTGACCGGTGCCTGCCGGGTGGTGCTGTACCCTGTGGGGCAGGCCAAGACCATCACGCTGTATCTTACCCGGCAGCAGGCCGAGGAACTTGCCGATGTGCTGCTGCCGGTGACAGACCCGCTATGGCACGCGCCCAAGGGCGGCGAAAAGCTGGCCTTTACGGTGCTGGGTGCCAACGGCCTGTCTACCCTGATTTTATGGTGGCTGGCCATCCACCAGACCCAGAGCTATGCCCCGGACGCCCAGACCGCTGCCCTTGCGCAGCTGGGACAGCTGGCGGCGCTTGCCGCCCGCTGGCTGCCGCTGGGCACGGCGTGGCTGCTGGTGCTGGCGGGCACCCTGTTCTGCATCAGTCTGGTGCGCAGCGCTTTGCAGGCGGTGCATTATACCGTCTGGCGCACCGATACCCAGCTGGGCAGCCGGGGCGGGCTTGTACGCCGGTACGAGATGCGGCTGCGGCTCTGCCAGCTGAACTACGCCGACCTGCGCCGCTCCCCCGCCACATGGGCGCTGCATTACTGCCCGGTATTTGTCTCGGCAGGGGCGTGCCGCCCGGAGCTGCCCTTGTTCGTCTGGCGGGAGGGCACCCCGCTGCTGCGGGAACTGCTGCCGGAGATGGCGCAGCTGCCCCCGGACACCTGCGCCGACACCACTGACCGCAGCATGGTGTTCTTTTTACCGGCGGGCATCCCGCTGGCGCTCTGTCTGCTGCTGACGGCGGTGTCCCGCACCACCCTGCCTGCCCTTACCCTGCCGCTGCTCATCCCCACCGGGGTATTTGCCGCCCTGCTGGGCGCTGCCGCCGTGGGCTGGCACCGGGAGGGCGTATGGCAGCAGCAGGGACAGCTGCTGCTCTGTCGGCAGCACCGGTTCCATCTGCACCAGCTGTGCGTGTTCCACCCGGACACCGGCTTTGCCGCGTTGCAATCCCCTTGGGCGGTGACAGTGCAGCGCGCCAACCTGACCCTTGTATTTCCCGGCAAAGAAAAGGTCACGGTGCGCAGCGTGCCGCTGGCGGCTCTTGATTTTCTGGAGATATAGAAGTATACTTGCGATGCCCCGCTGAACCTACGGTCGGCGGGGCATTTTTTGTATCACGGAGCAACGGAGACTATTTTATGATAAAGACTGTATTATTTGATCTGGACGGCACCCTGCTGAACACCATCGACGACCTTGCCGATGCCGGCAACTGGGTGTGCGCCCAAAACGGCTGGCCCACCTTTACGGTGGCACAGTTCAAGCTGATGGTGGGCAACGGCATCCCCAAGCTGGTGGAACGGTTCTCCCCCGCTGACGCCCGCAGCCCGGCGCAGCTGGCGGCGACACTGGCGCAGTTCACCGCCCGGTACGACACCCACAAGGAGGACAAGACCGCGCCCTACCCCGGCATTCCGGCACTGCTGGACGCACTGAAGGCCGAGGGCATCCAGTGCGCGGTGTTCTCCAACAAAGCCGATGCCCTGTGCGGTGGCATCATTGCCCACTACTTTGGCACCGGCCGCTTTGACGCCGTGCGGGGCAACCGCCCGGGCGTACCTACCAAGCCCGACCCCACCGGGCTGTACGCCCTGATGACCGAGCTGGGCGCAGACCCCGCCGCCACCCTTTTTGTGGGCGACAGCGACGTGGACATCCTCACCGGGCACAACGCCCAGCTGCCCGCCATGGGCGCGCTGTGGGGCTTCCGCGGCCGCGCCGAGCTGACCGCCGCCGGTGCCGATGCGCTGGCAGAGGTGCCGGAGGACATTCTGCGGTATGTGCAGGAGCAGAACAGGTAAATAATCAAGAGGCCGTTGTACAGTATTTTGTGCAGCGGCCTCTTGTGTATAGGACGATTTGAAATGGTCTCCGCTTCGCTCTGACCATATTTAGCGGAAAAGCATTTTATAATAATTCGCGTTTGTCGCGGCCTGCGGGCCGCTCCAAACGCATTTTCACAGAGAGGAGCTTAAAGGCCCAAGCGGCAGCTGTTTGAAAAAAGAAAGCGGGAAAAACAGCCGATTTTCCCGCTTTGCAAGTTTATTATTCTTTTTCAGGTTCAGGATGCCGATTCCAGCGGATCTGCCACCACAGGGCAGGTCTCGTACAACTCGATCGGGTCCAGATCCACACAGCTGCCGGGGTCCCGGTCACCGGTCACATCCCATGCAGCGGTATCGTTCAGGACGGTCAGGCGGTTTTTGAAAAAAGCTTCATCCTGCAAGGGCGCAAAGACCCCGCCCAGCGCAAGCAGCGGCTTTGCGTCATACAGACGCACAGAGCCATCGTTGAAATAGAGGTACACTGTAAAGTCCTTGCCCGCAACAGCCTGCAAGACCTTGGGGAACAACGTATCCATAGAGATGCCTCCTTTTTTAGATCAGCGGTGCAATGTGATTGAGCGGTGCAGCAGTTCTGGCCAGTTCCCAGTTCTGCATCAGCTCATCCTTATGCAGCTCACACCATGCAAGGATCAGCTTCAGCTGCCGCCCCGGCAATGCACCACGGATCACACAGGAATTTTGAATATCGATCAATGCCTTGAATCCGCCGTATTCGGCGTGAAAATGCGGCGGATTATGGTCACTGTAAAACATTGTGACCCGTATCCCGCAAAACAAACTGATCTCCGGCATAACACATCCCACCTTTTCAACGTAAGTATATCTTATTTTTTGAAAAAAGTCTATCCTGTATTATGTAGCTAGGCTTCCCATCCGGGACAAAGCAAAAACGCCCTTGCGCATTGCGCAAAGGCGTTTTTATGACCCGTACGGGAATCGAACCCATGTTACAGCCGTGAAAGGGCCGTGTCTTAACCGCTTGACCAACGGGCCTTACAAATACAGAGCTTCGCTAAAACCTCCGACTTTCATCGTCCACTACTGCGGACGACCGTCCCCCTTATCTTAGCGAAACTCTGTAACGTGGTAGCGGTAACTGGATTTGAACCGGTGACACTTCGGGTATGAACCGAATGCTCTAGCCAACTGAGCTATACCGCCACATATTTAACTTGCACTCGAACGGTGCTTTATTATTATATCCATAGATGCCCATTTTGTCAACACATATTTTCAAAAAAATTTGCAGTTTTTTGAGATTCTTAATTTATTTACATAGGTGCGTTGAAATGTTGGATTTCTTGTTGTTTTTTGCGGGTAAAAAGCCCTCTCAGGCGCTCCCGCGCCAGATTCCCCCTTTTGTCACCTACGGTGACATCTTCCCCCGGAGCGGGGGAAGTCTTTCCTCAAAGGGAGAGCTGGCAAAGCCGTAAGGCTTTGACTGAGAGGGCGCACCCGCTTCCCACGCAAAAAGCACCGCTTCCCTGTGCGGAAAGCGGTGCTTTTTTCAACCTTTTTCTGCCCGGTTGTGGAAAACCCGGTGCAGTTTTAGTTCTTCTTATTGGTGGGGACCATGACCTTCAGCCCGCCCATGTACGGCTGCAGCACTTCGGGGATGGTCACGCTGCCGTCGGCCTGCAGATGGTTCTCCAGGAAGGCGATCAGCATACGCGGAGGTGCCACGCAGGTGTTGTTCAGGGTGTGGGCCAGATAGGTCTTGCCGTCCTTGCCCTTGATGCGGATGTGCAGACGGCGTGCCTGTGCGTCACCCAGATTGGAGCAGGAGCAGACTTCGAAGTACTTCTGCTGGCGGGGGCTCCAAGCCTCGATATCGCAGCTCTTGACCTTCAGGTCAGCCAGATCGCCGGAGCAGCAGTTCAGCTGACGCACGGGGATCTCCATGCTGCGGAACAGCTCCACAGACATCTGCCACAGCTTCTCGTACCAGTCGGCGCTCTCCTCGGGGCGGCAGACCACGATCATCTCCTGCTTCTCGAACTGGTGGATGCGGTAGATGCCGCGCTCCTCGATGCCGTGTGCGCCCTTCTCCTTGCGGAAGCAGGGGCTGTAAGAGGTCAGGGTCAGGGGCATCTTGCTCTCGTCCAACGTCTGGTCGATGAAGCGGCCGATCATGGTGTGCTCGCTGGTGCCGATCAGGTACAGGTCCTCACCCTCGATCTTGTACATCATGGCGTCCATCTCGGGGAAGGACATGACGCCCTGCACCACGTTGCCGTGCATCATGAAGGGCGGGATGACGTAGGTGAAGCCCTTGTTGATCATAAAGTCGCGGGCATAGGCCAGCACAGCCTCGTGCAGGCGTGCGATGTTGCCCAGCAGGTAGTAGAAGCCGTTACCGGCCACGCGGCCTGCGGCGTCCATATCGATGCCGTCAAAGCTCTCCATGATCTCGGTGTGGTACGGGATGGGGAAATCCGGCACGACAGGCTCGCCGAAGCGCTGGGCTTCCACGTTATAGGTATCGTCCGGGCCGATGGGCACGCTGGGGTCGATCATCTGGGGAATGGAGTACATGATCTCCTGAATGCGGGCGGACAGTGCCTCCTCTTCCTTCTCCAGCTCTGCCATCTTGTCGGCGTCCGCCTTGACGGCGGCGTTGTTGGCGTCGATCTGTGCCTGCAGCTCAGCCTTCTGTGCCTCGTCGGTGCACTTCTTCAGCTGACCGAACAGCGGGCCATTGGCCTTGCTCAGCTTGTTGCGGGCGGCCTTCAGGGCCTCCACTTCCTTCAGGGCTGCGCGGTACTTGGCATCCTTTTCGATGACCTCGTCCACCAGCGGCAGCTTTGCATCCTGAAACTTCTTTTTGATGTTTTCCTTAACGGCGTCCGGGTTCTCGCGGACAAATTTGATATCCAGCATGATTGACTCTCCTTAACTCTATTGGGCTTGCAGCGGCGCACTTGCGGCTTTCCGCTGCCGTTCAAAGGCGGCAGTTCCCGCCTTGGATCGCATGATTATTCGGTTTCCATCTGGTACTGTCCCAGCAGGTTTGCAAAGGCGCGCAGCTGCTCGTCGGAGTAAAAATGCACCGTCAGCTTGCCCTTGCCGCCGTGGTAGGCCACGTTCACCTCGCTGCCCAGCACCTGCTTCAGGCTCTCCTCCACCTCCACCGGCAAAGTGCCGCGGGGTGCGGGTTCGCGGGGCTCCTTGGCGGGCTTTGCCATCTTTTTGCAAAGCGCCTCGGCCTGACGAACGTTCAGCTGGTTGTCCGCGATGATCTGCGCGGCTTCGGCCTGCAATTCCGGTGTGGGCAGGCCCAGCACCACCTTGGCGTGACCGGTATTGATAAAACCGCTTTTCAGCAGCTCCAGCACCGTTTCCGGCAGGTTGAGCAGACGCAGGCTGTTGGCCAGTGCGCTGCGGCTCTTGCCCAGCTTGCGGGCGGCCTGCTCCTGTGTCAGGTCGCAGCGGGTCATCAGCTCCCGGATGCCGGCAGCTTCTTCCACCGGGTCCAGATCCTCGCGCTGTAAATTTTCCACCAGCGCCAGCTCCATGGCCTGCTCGTCGGACACATCCTTGATGACCACCGGCACCTCGGTAAGACCCGCCATGCGGGAGGCACGCCAGCGGCGCTCGCCTGCCACGATGCTGTAACCGCCCATGGGTCTTGGCCGCACCGCGATGGGCTGCAACAAGCCGTGCTCGGCGATGCTGGCAGCCAGCTCACTGAGGGTCTCCTGCTCAAAGGTCTTGCGGGGCTGGTCGGGGTCCGGCTCGATCTCGCGCAGCGGCAGCGTTTCCACCGCTGCGTGCTCTGACTCAAAGACCGGTGCTGCGTCCTCAAACAGACTGTCCAGCCCGCGTCCGAGCCCTCCTTTTCCTCTTGCCATTGTTTACCTTGTTCCCCCTGTTTTAATCTTCCAGAGCATTTTTCGCCGGCTCTGCGGCGGGTGCAGCCTTTGCGCGGGACTTCTTAGGTTCCTGCGGGCGGTTGTGCTTGACGAATTCGATGGCCAGATCCATGTAGGCCTCGCTGCCCTTGCCCTTCGGCTCGTAGAAATTGATGGGCTGGCCGTAGCTGGGTGCCTCCGAAATGCGGATGGAGCGCGGGATGGTGGTCTTGTACACCTTGGAGCCGAAGTACTTCTGCACCTGTTCCACCACCTGCACGGTCAGGTTGTACCGCAGCGAGAACATGGTGAACACCACGCCCTCGATATCCAGATACGGGTTATACTTTTTGCGGATGGTCTTAAGGGTGCTGATGAGCTCCGACAGGCCTTCCAGCGCATAGTACTCGCACTGCACCGGGATGAGCACACTGTCGCAGGCGCTCAGGCCGTTGAGGGTGAGCAGATCCAGACTGGGCGGGCAGTCGATAAAGATGAAGTCGTAATCCTTCTGCACCTCAGCCAGCGCCTTGCGCAGACGCCCCTCGCGGCCGGGCAGGTCGATCATTTCCAGGCTGGCACCGGCCAGACGGGTGTTGGAGCCGATGACATCGGTGCGGTACTCGGTGTGCCGGATGGCCTGCGCCGCTGTTGCCTTGCCGATAAGCACCTCGTAAGTGCCCGCCTCCACGCTGCGCTTTGGGATGCCATAGCCGGTGGTGGTGTTGCCCTGCGGGTCGAGATCTACGATAAGCACCTTTTTGCCCAATGCCGCTACGCAGGACGAAAGGTTGACGGCGGTGGTGGTTTTGCCCACTCCGCCCTTCTGGTTTGCGATCGCTACAATTTTTGCCACGCGCTTTTCTTCCTCCCGGGGAAAGATTTGTTCCACATGGAACACGCAGTCGTGCCCGCCGGTTTCCCCGTCCGGCAGGCACCTTGGTTTCTAGTATAACACATCCAAATTGTTTTTTGAACCATCTGGAGCGTTTTTCAGCTGGATTTTTAACTTTTGAGGGTGAAAAAGTTAAAAGACCGCACGATTCTGTGCTGCAAATAAACGATTTGGAATGGCTTCCGCTTCTTCCGGGTTGCGGCACCCAGCATCCGCATCGTGCCTTGGGCGGCACTTGCGTCTTGCTGGCCGCTGCCCCAACAACTCCTCCCTGTTTCCGCCGCTGGCGGTGGTCGTCGTCGTTGCTAGCCATGTTCAGCGGAAATAATATTTATATTTTCGCGTTTGGAGCGACCGCGTTTGCGGAGCGCAGCGCAGCAATGAAAGCCCCAGTGGGGCTTTTAAGCGGCAGAGCGGTCTGCGTTAGCAGATGGAGGGGCTTTGCCCCGACAAGCTCTGCGGAGCGCTCCAAACGCTATTTTCACAGAGGGGGTCGTAAAGGCAAGCGGCATTTGCAGCGCCGCTGCGGGAAAGTTTTTGGTCAAACCGCAAGGTTTACGGGAGCGCTCGCTCCCCCTTGGGGGAGCTGTCGCGCAGCGACTGAGGGGCTACGAATGGAGAAGCGAAAAAAGCGTTAAAGCGATAGCGCCGACTGGCGCAGCGCTAGCTTTTTTGTGCTTCGACTTCTTCTTTAGGATTGTCAAGGGCGTGTAGCCCTTGGCCCGTTGCGGGGTGGGTGGAGTCCAGAGGTAGGGAGGGGGGAGTCGGAACACCCCTCCCTGCCTCTGGCCCAGCGGAGCGTCTTTGCACGCTGCTGGCAGGCAGAAAGTTGCCCCGCAGAGCGCCACACTTTTCTGGTTCTCTTTTGGTGTCAAAAGAGAACATCTCTCGGCTACATCCTCTTCCCCTCTCCCCTGTTCCATATGGAACAATTCACTTCTCCGCGGCGGCGGTGGGGATGCGGACGGTGTACTCGATGTAGCCGTCCTTTTCTTCCCGGTGGGCGGTGGCGGGCACGCCGTTGTCGGTCATCAGCCGGATGGCGTGGTCGATGGTATTGACAAAGATGCGCACGTCCCGCACCATGGAGATGCGGTGCCCGGCCTTGGGCGGGCTGTTCAGCAGCTGCTCGATGTAGCTGTCGGTCTGACGGGCGTTCAGGCGGCGCTTGGCAATGGTGATGAGCGCCTCGCTGCGGCGGTTCTCCGGCAGACGCAGCACCGCGCGGGCGTGGCGTTCGGTAAGGTTGTTGTCCAGCACGAACTGCCGCTGGTCTGCCGTCAGCTGCAAAAGCCGCAGCTTGTTGGCAAAGGTGGGCTGTGCCATGCCCAGACGCTTGGCGGCTTCGGCTTGGGTGCAGTCCCACAGCACCATCACATCCCGCAGCCCCTGCGCCTGTTCAAAGGGGTTCAGGTCGGCGCGCTGGATGTTTTCCAGCAGACCCAGTGCGGCGGTGCGGTCATCGGCGTAGCTGCACAGGATGGCGGGGATGGTGGTCATCTTTGCCAGCTGGCAGGCGCGCAGCCGCCGCTCCCCTGCCACCAGCTCGTAGCCCTCTGCCGCTTTGCGCACCGTGACCGGCTGGAGCAGACCGTTCTCCCGGATGCTCTGCGCCAGCGCCGTCAGCTCCTGCTCGTCAAAGCTTTTCCGTGCCTGAAAGGGCGACGGGTGGATCTGGTCGATGGGCAGAGAGAGTAATTTCCCGGACGTTTTCTTGCGTTCAAACATGATGCTGCCCCTTTCCTGTGAGATAAACCTTCGGTTTTTCCACATTTCTCCGGGAAATCGTGGAAAACCTGTTCAGCTTCAGTGTAGCACACAAAGAAAGACCCCGCCAGAAATTTCGTTCGGCAGGGTCTTACAGGTTGCGTCAAGTTATGCGTTATTTCAGCGGGCTTTTTGCAATTTTACCGCCGTTTCTGGGGTATGCTGTCGGAGTTTGCGAAATCTTTTTGCACAAAATCAGCGTGCGGGTGTCGCCGCCGGGCAGGTGCAAAGTGCGGGTCTCGCGGTACTCGCCGCCCAGCTTTTTGATAGCGCCCCGGGCGGCGGTCAGCTCCTCTTCCCCGGAGGCGCCCTTCATGGCAAGGAAGTTGCCGCCCACCTTCACCAGCGGCAGGCAGTATTCTGCCAGCATGGGCAGGGCTGCCACGGCGCGGGCAGAAGCCAGATCAAACTGCTCCCGCCACACCTTGCGGGCGGCTTCCTCGGCGCGCTCCTTGGCAAACTCCACCCCGGTCAGCCCCAGCTGGGCGCAGGCGTACTTCAAAAAATCCACCCGCTTGCCGGTGGGCTCCATCAGGGTCAGTTCCAGCTCCGGCTTGAAAATTTTGGTCACGATGCCCGGAAAGCCTGCCCCGGCACCCACGTCCACCATACGCCCGGCAACCTCCGGCTGGCTGGCAAACAGCAGGCTGTCGAGGAAGTGCTTGTCCTCGATGCCCTCCGGGTCGGTGATGGCGGTCAGGTTGACCTTCTGGTTGTAGTCTACAAGGATCTGGGCAAAGGCGTCCAGCTGATCCAGCTGGGTGCCGGTGAGGGCAATGTTCCATGTGGAACACTTTTCCTCCAACCGCTGTTTGTCGATCATAGTGTTGTCCTTTCTGTCAGGTGGTTGGGGTAGCGCAATCGTTTATTTTATCGCAACTTCGTATTATTTTTGTTGTTTCCCTGCCAGTGCGATGCTCAGCTGCGCCACATCGGAGGGCGAAACGCCGGGGATGCGCCCCGCCTGCCCCAGATTGCGGGGACGGATGCGGGCAAGCTTTTCCCGGGCTTCCAGCGTCAGACCGGTTAGGGCGGCGTACTCGAAATCCTCCGGGATGAGGGTCTTTTCGTGGCGTGCCACCTCGCGGATCATCCGATCCTGCCGGGCAATGTAACCGGCGTACTTGATCTCGGTCTCCAGTCGCTCCGCCAGCATGGGGGTGATCTCCTCTCCCCAGCCGATGATGCCCGCCACCAGCGGGTAGCTGATCTCGGGACGGCGCAGCAGCTCCTCGGCAATGCCGCCCTCGGCGGCGGGGGCAAGACCGGCGGCTTCCATGGCGGCGCGCAGGTCTGCGGTGCGCAGATGCGCTTCGTGCAGGCGGCGGCGCTCGGCTTCCAAGATCTGCTGGGTGTGCTGGTACTTTGCCCAGCGGTCATCCTGCACAAGGCCGTATTCCCTGCCGATAGGGGTCAGGCGCTGGTCGGCGTTGTCCTGCCGCAGGGTCAGCCGATACTCGCTGCGGCTGGTCATCATGCGGTAGGGGTCCATGACGCCCTTGGTGACAAGGTCGTCCACCAGCGTGCCCAGATAGCTGGTGTGCCGGGGCAGCACCAGCTGCTCTAAGCCCAGCGCGTTGCGGGCGGCGTTCAGACCCGCCAGCAGACCCTGCGCGGCGGCTTCCTCGTAGCCGGAGGTGCCGTTGAACTGCCCTGCCCCGTACAGACCCCGCACCACCTTGCTTTCCAACGTGGCTTCCAGAGTGGTGGGGTCTACGCAGTCGTACTCGATGGCGTAGGCGGGGCGCATGATCTCCAGATGCTCAAAGCCTTTGATGCTGTGGTAAAAGGCGTTCTGCACATCCTCCGGCAGGCTGCTGGATGCACCCTGCAAATACATCTCCTCGGTGTTCTCGCCGCAGGGCTCTACGAAGAGCGGGTGACGGTCCTTGCCGGAGAAGCGCACCACCTTATCCTCAATGGAGGGACAGTAGCGCGGGCCGACACCCTCGATCATGCCGCCGTACAGCGGGCTGCGCTGGATATTGTCCAGAATGATCTTGTGGGTCTCAGGGTTCGTGTAGGCGATCCAGCATTCCACCTTGTTGTGCATGGGTGCATCGGTCAAAAAGCTGAAGGGCTGCAATTCGCTGTCCGGGTCGCCGGGCTGGCATTCCAGCTTGGAAAAATCAATGCTGCGGCGGTGCACCCGGGCAGGGGTGCCGGTCTTGAACCGGCGCAGCGGCAGACCGACAGCTTTCAGGCTGTCGGTCAGGGCGTTGGCGGCGTGCATCCCGTCCGGGCCGGAGGCGTACCACGCATCGCCCACAAAAATTTTGCCGCCGAGGTTCGTGCCGGTGGCAAGCACCACGCACTTGGCGGTGTATTCGCCGTGCAGCTGGGTGACAACGCCCTTCACATGGCCGTTTTCCACTTCCAGCGCCACCACCTCAGCCTGATGGATGGCAAGCCCCGGGGTCTGCTCCAGCGCGTGCTTCATGTATTCGTTGTAGCGGCGGCGGTCGGTCTGCACCCGCAGCGCGTGCACGGCGGGGCCTTTGCCCTTGTTCAGCATCCGGCTTTGCAGATAGGTGGCATCTGCCGCCAGACCCATCACGCCGCCCAGCGCATCCACCTCCCGCACCAGCGTTCCCTTGGCAGTGCCTCCGATGCTGGGGTTGCAGGGCATATTGCCGATGGCGTCCAGACTCATGGTAAAGACGGCGGTTTTTGCGCCCAGCACAGCAGCTGCGTGGGCGGCTTCGATGCCCGCATGGCCAGCGCCGATGACGATGACATCATATTCTCCTAAGTGGTTCATATACTTTCGGGTTTCCTCTAACAAATGATTTAAAATGCCCTCCGTTTTACTCTGGGCATATTCAGCGGAAAAATTATTTTTAATTTCGCGTTTGGAGCGACCGCGTTTGCGGAGCGCAGCGCAGCAATGAAAGCCCCAGTGGGGCTTTTAAGCGGCAGAGCGGTCTGCGTTAGCAGATGGAGGGGCTTTGCCCCGACAAGCTCTGCGGAGCGCTCCAAACGCTATTTTCACGGGAGGGGTCGTAACGGGAAACGGCAGCTGCTGCGCCTTGCTCCCCCGGGGGGAGCTGTCGCGCAGCGACTGAGGGGCTGCAAATCGGCGGAGCCGGAAAAAACGGTTAAAAGATCTTCACGCCGAACAGGCGTGAATCTTCAGTTTTTTCCGGTGTAGCCCACTTCTTTGGGGTTAAAAGGGGCGAGCAGCCCCTTTTTCGTGGCTCCAGCGCGTCGAAATCGCTGGCACTTTTCTGGTTCTCTTTTGGTGTCAAAAGAGAACATTCCCGCCCTTATTTCCCCACACAGAACCGCTCGAACACCTGTTCGATGACGGCTTCCGAGGCGTTTTCGCCGGTCAGGTCGCAGAGGGCGTCCAGAGCGTCGTCCACGCAGACCGAAACGGCGTCCAGCCCAAAGCCGCCTACGGCGGCATCCAGTGCACCGGCTACGGCGTCCCGGGCGCGGAGGGCAGCAGAAAGCTGCCGCTGCCCGGACAGGCTGGCGGCGTGGGGGTCGATGCTGCCCGTGCCCAGCAGCCGCGCCACCGCAGCGGCGATGACCTTGCGGCTCCCCTCTTCCCGGCAGCAGACCGGCAGCACCATGGCAAAATAGGGAGCGATGAGCTCTGCATCAAACCGGGTGGGCTTGTCCTCCTTGTTGACAAGGGCGATGGCGGGACGGCCCGCGCAGCGCTGCGCCAGCGCCAAGTCCTCCCGGCTGGGCGGCTCGGAGCCGTCAAAGACAGCAAGGATCAGCCCAGCTTCTTCCAGTTTTTTCCAGCTTCGGCGAATGCCCTCGGCCTCGATGGCGTCCTCGGTCTCCCGCAGACCGGCGGTGTCGAAAAGGTTCAGCCGGATATCTCCCAGCTGCACCGCCTGTTCCACCACGTCACGGGTAGTGCCCGCCACCGGGGTGACGATGGCACGGTCGAAGCCTGCCAGCAGATTGAGCAAGGTGGACTTACCCGCGTTGGGGCGTCCCACGATGGCGCAGTCCACACCCTCGCGCAGCACCGCACCGGCATCGTAACTACGGATAAGGCCGTCCAGCTCTTCCCGCACCGCGCCCAGCACGATACGCAGGTGGGCGGGGTCCAGCTCCGGGACATCCTCCTCCGGGAAGTCCACCCAAGCGGCCAGATGCGCCTGCAGAGCGGTCAGCTGGGCTTTCTGGGCGTTGATCTTTTTCGCCAGCGCGCCGCCCAGCGCGGCGTTTGCCAGCGCTGCCCCCTGCCGCCCGTCCGCTGCAATGAGATCCATGACCGCTTCCGCCTGGGTCAGACCCAGCTTGCCGTTCAGAAAGGCACGGCGGGTGTACTCGCCGGGGGCGGCAGGCTGCGCGCCCGCTGCAAGGCAGGCTTCCACCAGCCGCCGCGCCACCGCGCTGCCGCCGTGGCAGGAAAGCTCCACCACGTCCTCGCCGGTGTAGCTGTGGGGCGCGCGGAAAAACAGGGCCACACCCTCGTCAAAGGCTTCTTCCCTGTCCACGAAATGCCCGAACAGTGCGGTGTAACCCTTAGCCTGTTCCACCTTTTTTGCCGGGTTTGCCGGGCGAAACACCCGGGCAGCCACGATATAACTCTCTGCGCCGGACAGGCGCACCACGGCAATGCCGCCTGCCCCGGGGGGCGTTGCGATGGCGGCAATGGTCGATCCCTGCATACTGCATCCTTTCCGCGCACCCGTCTTACGGGTGCGCCATGCTGGTGCGCCCGGCACGGCAGACCTGCCGCAGCGCACACTTTCTGATTTTACAGTTTATTTTACCACGTTTTTGCGCAAAAAGATACACCCGCCGCGCGGTTTTTCCACATCTTCCAAAATGTTTGTGGAAAAAGAGATCGAAAATGGCGGGCAGTATCTGCGAAGTTACCCCTTCCGTCTGCTCACTGCGTTCGCAGCCACCTTCCCCAAGGGGACGGCTTTCGGCGGTGGCGGAAAGGTTTCCTGCATAACCCAAAGGCGTCCCCTTGGGGGAGCTGCTGAGCGCAGCGAAGCTGAGGGGGTCTCCCTACGCAAAAGCGCCCCGCACTTCCAGTGGAAATGCGGGGCGCTGCATAGTTTTATTGAAACCTGCCGATCACAGCTCGATCTTGCCGAAGCTGAAATCTGCAAAATCGTCCACGCGCTCGGTGCGCTTGGGTGCTACGGGTGCTGCGCTCTCGGCGTCGCGGGGGGCGTAGGTGCGCTCCGGCACACTGGACGGACGCGGGCCGCGGGGTGCACCGCTGCGGCTGCCACGGTAGCCGCCATTGCTGCGGCGCTCACCGCGATAACCGCCGTTGCGGTTGCCGCCGGGACGGCGGCCATTCCGGTTGCCGCCACGGCCACGGCGCTCGCCGTAGGTATTCTCAGTCTGAGCATCCGGTGCGGTGGAGTAGATGACCACGCGGCGGTCACGGCCCTCGCCCTTGCTCTCGCTGCGCACACCCTCCATCTTGCTGATGGCAGAGTGGATGATGCGGCGCTCGTAGGGGTTCATGGGCTCCATGGCAAAGCTGCGGCCGGTCTTGCGTACCTTGGCGCCGATGCGCTGTGCCAGTGCGGTCAAATCGCTCTCGCGCTTGTCGCGGTAACCTGCAACGTCCAGACCCAGCTTGATGTAATCGCCCTCCAGACGGTTTGCCACAAGGCTTGCCAGATAGGACAGGCTCTCCATGGTCTCGCCACGGCGGCCGATGAGGGCCCCCAGCTTTTCACCGTCCAGACGGATGATGGTGGCTTCGCCCTTCTGCACGGCGCTGAAGGTCACGTTCTCCACGCCCATCAGGGTAATGACTTCCCGCAGATAGTCCACAGCGGCCTTCACCTTGGCGTTCTCCTCGATGACGATGGGCACTTCCACCTCTTCTGCCTCCTCGGCAGCTTTGGCGGGCTGCTGGGCAGCGGGGGTCTGTTCTGCGGCGGGAGCGGCGGGCTCTGCCACAGCAGCGGGAACTTCCTCTGCCACGGGGGCAGTCTCCTGCACGGGGGCGGCAGTCTCAACAGGCTGCTCTGCCACAACCTCCACCGGCTTTGCGGGCACAGCGGCGGGGGCATCCGGCAGTTCCACGCTCACGCGCACCTTGGCGGGGGTGGTCTTTAAACCCAGAAAACCAGTCTTCTGGGGATATTCCAGCACTTCACGGCTGACATTCTCATCCTCAGCCTGAACACCCAGCAGGGCGCAGGCCTTGGCAAAGGCTTCGTCCACCGTCTTGCCGGTGGATTCCTGTGTACGGATCATAACCGTTTACCTCCCTTGTTACTGTTTATCCTGCTTGTCAAGCTCGCTCAGCGGCACGGTGCGCTCGTCCTTGTAGCGCTCGGCGTCCAGCTGACGGGCATACTCCAGCCGGCGCTTGTTCATCTCGCTGGCGGAAAGGTTCTTTTCCACGCTCTTGCCGGTCTTGGGGTCGGTCACCGTGATGGTGGTGTTCTTCACACCGCGCTTTTCCTGCTTGCGCTTGGCGGCGATCTCCGCTTCCACTTTCTTGCGCATCTTCTCAGGGTCGTAGAACTTGCGCATGAGCTGGGTCTGTGCGGTCATGACGATGTTGGAAATGACGTAGTACAGAGAGAATGCCAGCGGGTAGGTAAAGCAGAAGAACAGGTACATCAGCGGCATCATGTACATGGTCAGCTTCATGCTGCCCTGCATCTGCTGGCCGGAAGCCTTCATGCTGATGTGCGTAGACAGGAACATGGTGATGACCGACAGCAGCGGCAGCACGATGTCCAGAGACAGGCCGATCTGCGGGATGCGGGTCAGGTCGATGCCCAGGAAGTTCATGTGCTGGCTGAACTCGGTGATGGTAGTGATCTGCTCGGCGCTGAAGCAGCCCAGCACGGCGCTGTTGCCTGCAACCACCTGTGCAATGATGTTGGTATCGCGGGTGATGGGGTTAAAGGCGATGCCGAGCGTGGTCAGCGCCTCGCCAGCGCTGGCCAGTGCGGCGGCGCTGATGTGGAAGATGCGCTCCAGCGGGTTATACACCACGCCGATAACGCCGAACATGACAAGGAAATTCAGCAGCATGGGCAGGCAGCCGGCCGTGGGCTTATAGCCAAAGTCCTGCTGCAGTTTCATCAGCTCAGCCTGCTGCTTTTCGGGCTTGTCCTTGTACTTGGTCTGGATCTCCGCGATCATGGGCTGGAAGGCGGACATTTTTGCCATGCTCTTCTGCTGGCTGGTCTGCAGGGGGATCTTGACGATGTTGATGAGCAGGGTGAAGAGGATGATGTCCCAGCCGTAGCTCGGCAGCAGCTTGTAGATCCACTCCATGACATAGCCGAGAGGACCGCTCAGGATGTAAATAAAGTTCATACCTTTGTCCATTCTGCCCCGGCTGTGGCCCGGGACGCATTATTTTTTTATCGTAGGACACGCCGCCCACAGTGCAGCGCGTCACAAGAAGCGAAAACTTTATCCCCTATGCCGCTTTTCAAACAGCTTTGCAGGCTGTAAATTGCGGGCAGGGCTTTGCCAGCGGCCGGGCGGCGGCACGGGGTCGTAGCCCCACTTGCCCAGCGGATTGCACCGCGCAATGCGCCATGCGCCCAGCAAAATGCCTTTTACACAGCCGTGGGTCAGGATGGCCTGCATGGTGTAGTTGCTGCAGCTGGGCGAAAACCGGCAGCTGCGGCCGATCCATGGGCTGAGGGTATACTGGTAGATGCGGATGGGCACGCACAGCGCCCTGCGGCAGAGCATTTGCAGCCGGTTCACGCGCGGGGCTCCGGCTTTTGTTTGCGGGCAGGGGGCACGGTGGCGGGCGGCTTTGCGTCCGGGCGCTTTGCCTTATCCGGCAGACCGGCCTGTGCAAACAGCTTTGCCACAACGCTGCTCAGCTGCCAGCTTTTCAGTTTGGGGGTCATGCCCCGGGCCACGAAGATCAGATCGTAGCCGCCGATATTGTAATCCAGATGCTCGTCAATCGCAGCTTTCATCACGCGGCGGGCGCGGTTGCGCTGCACGGCGTGGCCGATCTTTTTGGTGGCGGTCAGGCCCACCCGGGTGTTGCGGCCCCGGGTCTTGAGCACATACAGTACCAGTGCCGGGTTCACATAGGACTTGCCGCGGGCGTACACACGGCCAAACTCGCTGTTGCGGCGGATCGGACGATAACGCATAACATCGGCACCTCCTTTCGTCCGGGTGCACATAGGTGCACTCTTTAGCCAGTATATCAAAAATTTTTGCAGTTTAAAAGCCCATCCGGGCATTTTTACGAAAAAACTATTGACGGGTAAAAAAATAAGACCGCCAATGGGATATCAGCGGTCTTTTGTGCGCATATTCATTTCTGCGCCGGATCTCACCTGCAAGGCAGAGATCAGACAGTCAGGCTCTTGCGGCCCTTTGCACGGCGAGCATTGATGACCTTACGGCCGTTCTTGGTGCTCATGCGGGTCAGAAAGCCATGAACTTCCTTGCGCTGACGCTTCTTGGGCTGAAAAGTTCTCTTCATGGTTGTATCCTCCGTAAAAACTTATCCCCGGTATGGGGTCTTGATCGGTCCCAGATTGGGGACAGGCTTGCAATTCAACAGTATATCGCATAGTATGACGTTCTGTCAAGCATTTTTTTCAGTTTTCTGCAAACTTTTTTCTGATTTTTCTGTTAAAAGCTTTTCAACTTTTTCACCATTTTGCTGTGGAAAACTTTTTTCTACCAGATATTGTGGTCTTTTTGGCGTGTTTCCACAAGGGCGCTGCGGGGGCTTATCTTATGTATTATAAATTACATTATAGTAATATAGACGCAGGGAGATTTTTGTGGTATACTAACATGGTATCAGCAGCATTGTTGAAAACTTCGACCGATTCAATGGAGTGGATGTTTTATGGATTCTTTCAAGGACGTTTTAGAAGCGGCCCAGATGTACTGCAAGGCGCAGATGGCCGAGCCAACGTACAATCTCTATATCGACGGGTTGGAGCCCATCAGCTTTGAGGACTCCAGTCATATCACCCTGTCGGTGCGCAACGATTTTATCTGCAAGATCGTCACCGACCGGTACCTCGGCCTGCTCAAGGAGGCCTTCAAGTCCGTGCTGGGCTTTGATGTGGACATCACCCTTGTGGTGCCCAGCACCCCGCCCCACGAGGTAGTGCTGGCCCAGCAGTACGAGGCAAACCCCGCCTCCCCGCAGGGCAACTACGAGTTCACCTTCGAAAACTTCATCAAGGGGCCGTCCAACCAGTTTGCGTTTGCTGCTGCGCAGGCTGTGGCGGCAAACCCCTCCGGGGCCTATAACCCCCTGTTCATCTACGGCGGCTCCGGCCTTGGCAAGACCCATCTGCTGACCGCCATTCAGACCGAGATCAAGCGCACCCACCCCGATTTCGTCATCATGTATGTCACCTGTGAGCAGTTCACCAACGAACTGATCGCCGCCATCCGCGCCGGCAGCACCGAGGACTTCCGCATGAAGTACCGTGTAGCAGACCTTTTGCTGGTGGACGATATCCAGTTCATCGCGGGCAAGGAGTCCACGCAGGAAGAATTCTTCCACACCTTCAACTCCCTGCACGACGCCCACAAGCAGATCGTCATCGCTTCCGATCGCCCCGCCAAGGAGATCAAGAGCCTGGAGGAGCGTCTGCGCACCCGCTTTGAGTGGGGTCTGACCGCCGACGTGCAGCCGCCGGATTTTGAGACCCGGGTTGCCATCGTGAAGCGCAAGGCAGAGCTGCTGCATCTGGACCTGCCCGAGGACGTGGCAGAGTTCATTGCCAACCACCTGAAAAACAACATCCGCCAGCTGGAGGGTGCGGTGAAAAAGCTGAACGCCTATTATATGCTGGAGGGCATCCAGCCGGTGATCAGCGTGGCGCAGAACGCCATCAAGGATATCCTCAACGAGACCCAGCCGGTGCCGGTGACCATCGAAAAGATCATTGGCGAGGTGTCCCGCACCTTCAACGTGTCCCCTGCCGACATCCGGGGCACCAAGCGCAACGCCAACGTGGCTTCCGCCCGGCGCGTTGCCATCTATATCCTGCGGGAGGTCACCGGCATGAGCATGGAGGAGATCGGGCGGGAATTCTCCGGCCGCGACCACTCCACCATCGTCTACTCCCTCAAGACCATGGAGCGGGACATGAAGAACGACCAGCATCTGCGGGAGACCGTGAGCGATATCATCAAAAACGTGAAGGCATAAACCGGGGAAAACCGGGCAAAAGTCATACTCATTTCAGGGTGTGACCCCAAAATATGGGGAGAAAACGGAACAAAAAGGGGAAAATAAGCCTATATCTTGTGGCAAAAAGGCGAAGCTTTCCACACTTTCCACTTAGTTTTCAACATTTAACATCAGTTCTTCACATCGGCTGTGGAAAGAAACACCGTTCCCCACCTTTCAACATTTCCTTCACGAGCCTTCCACATCCCGGTGGAAAGCCAAAGCCCCGCTTCCCGGCAAGACATTTTCGGGTTTTCAACATCTTCCCCACCCCCTACTACGGTTACTACAACAAGTTCAATATATTACTGCCTTCCGGCAGCAGCCCAAAGGGCAGGGATCAAGCCGGAAGTGTGAAAAAAGGAGAGATACTGTTTTGAACATCGTCTGCGATAAAACGCTGCTCAGTGCAGCCATCGACGGCGTTTCCAAAGCTGTCACCATGCGCTCGTCCATCCCGGTGCTGGAGGGCATTCTGCTGAAGGCCGAAGGTTTTCAGCTCACCCTGACCGGCTACGATTTGGAAATGGGCATCGTGACCACCATCGAAGCCAACATCAAGGAACCCGGTGAGATCGTGCTGAATGCAAAGCTGCTCAGCAGCATGATCAGCCGGATGCCGGCAGGTCAGATCAGCATTGTGGCTGCCGATAACGGCAAGACCACCATCCAGAGCGGCGTGGCACAGTTCGAGATCCAGTCCATGCCGGCTACCGATTTCCCGGATCTGCCCAACACCGGCGCGGAGCAGACCCTGACCATCAAGACCGGCGTGCTGCGGGACATGATCGACCGCACCCTGTACGCCGTCAGTCAGGACGAGAAAAAACCCGCCCACACCGGCGAACTGTTCGAGATCGAGCTGGACAAGCTGACCATAGTAGCGCTGGACGGCTATCGTCTGGCCATCGTGGAGCGCCCCATCACCGCCGTGAAGGATATCCGCATCATCGTGCCCAGCAAGACCATGACCGAGGTGTCCCATCTGCTGGCCAACGACGATGAAGAGGATGTGCACATCAGTGCGAACCGCCGCTATGTGGTGTTCACCACCGCCGGTTACACCATCATGAGCCGTTTGATCGAGGGCGAGTTTTTGAATTACCGCAACGTCATCCCCGCCGGAAGCCGCACCCGGGTGACCATCGACACCAAGGACTTTATCTCCACCATCGAGCGTGCCTCTCTGATTATTACAGAGCGTTTAAAAAATCCCCTCCGCATCTCCTTTACAGAGGGTAAAGTTGTGGTGCGCTGCCAGACCAACCTCGGCCGCGTGGTGGACGAGTTCAGCGCCGCCTGCGAGGGCGACGAGGTGGAGATCGGCTTCAATAACCGCTATCTGCTGGATGCGCTGCGCAACGCCCGCACCGAGCAGGTGCGCATGGAGATCAGCGGCCCGTTGAGCCCGGTGAAGGTGCTGCCGGTAGAGGGCAACGACTTTTTGTATCTGGTACTGCCGGTACGCTTTAAAAACGACTAAGGAGCGCGTTTTATGGAGAAGATTCTTATTCATACCGAGTTTATCAAGCTGGATGCCCTGCTCAAATTTGCCGGTCTGTGTGAGACCGGCGGCGAAGCCAAGGAGCTGGTGCAGGGCGGTGCTGTGAAGGTGAACGGCGAGGTGTGCACCATGCGGGGCAAAAAGTGCCGCGCCGGGGACGTCATCGAGCTGGACGGGCAGAGCGTAGAGATCGGGCAGGGTCAGTAAATGCGTCTGCTTTCGCTGGAAGTACAGAACTATCGCAATATTTGTGCGGCACGGCTGGAGCCCGGCCGGGAGCTTACCGTCATCTGCGGCAACAACGGGCAGGGCAAGACGAACCTTCTGGAAGCCATCTGGCTGCTGACCGGCGGCAAAAGTTTCCGGGGCGGCAAGGATGCCGAGCTTGTGCGCCGGGGAGAAGCATTTGCGGTGCTGGAAGCCGATACCCAGCGGGATAGGCCAGAAGGCTGTGAGCCCGCCGAGCCTGCCCACATCCGCATGACCGTGGGCACCCCGGAAGCCGCAAAGCCCGGCCGTTATGCGGCGGTAAACGGTGCAGCGCCCAAGCGGGCGGCGGCACTGGCGGGCAGCTTTCCGGCGGTGGTGTTCGACCCTGGCCACCTGAGCCTTGTCAAGGGGGCTCCGGAAGGGCGGCGCAAATTTCTGGACGCTGCACTGTGCCAGCTGTACCCCGGGTATCTGGCCAGTTACCGCCGCTATGTGCGGGTTTTGCAGCAAAAAAATGCGCTGCTGCGCCACTCCGCAAACGGGCAGGAGCGCCCCTATGCGGAAAAGCGCACCCTGCTGGAGGTGCTCAACACCGAACTTGCCGCACAGGGCGAAGCCTTGCAGCAGCGGCGGCGGGAGTATCTGAAACTGCTGGCTCCCCGCGCCTGTGCCAACTACGCGGAGCTTTCCCACGGGGCAGAACGGATGAGCATCCGCTATGCCGCCCAGTTTGCGCCGGGCGGGCTTGCCGACCTGCTGCGTCAGCGGCAGGAGGAGGAGCTGCGCGCCGGGCAGAGCCTGTGCGGCATCCACCGCGAGGACTTGGAGCTGCTGCTGGACGATCAGCCTGCCCGGGTGTATGCCAGTCAGGGACAGCAGCGCAGCGTGGTGCTGAGCCTGAAAATGGCCGAAGCTGCGGCGGCGGCGCAGATCACCGGGGAGCACCCGGTACTGCTGCTGGATGATGTGCTGAGCGAGCTGGACGAAGGGCGCAAGCAGTATCTGCTCACCTGCATGAAGGAAAAGCAGACCTTTGTGACCAGCTGCGATGACACGGACTTTTTAAAGACTGACGGCGAGGTGTACCGCATGGACGGCGGGGTGCTGAACCGGGTCTGATGGCATGGATAAATGTTGTAAGCAATGCTGCATAAAAGCTGCATTTTCGTGGGCTTTATGCAAACAAAAGACGCGGGAGAAAATACAGTATGTATATTCATCTGGGGCGGGACTATGTCCTGAACGACCGTGATATCATCGGCATCTTTGATCTGGAGACCACCACCATCTCCCCCCGGGGGCGAGAGTTTTTGAACTACGCCCAGAAGAATGGGGCGGTGGTCAGCCTTTCGGACGAGCTGCCCCAGTGCTATGTGCTGGCAGACGGAGGGCTGGTGGATGCGGTGTATCTTTCGGAGCTGTCCAGCGCCGCCATGCGCCGCAGAGCACAAAAGATGGTGGAGTGAAATTTGCGGAAAATGGGCGGAAGATCCACAGAAAAAAGAGGGATGGGAAAGCCCCGGAACTGCCCGGAAAGCCGCACCGTGCCAGCCGGAACGCCCTCTGCGGGCAGCGCGTGAAAACACAACAAAACGGCGAGAAAAAAGTACACCATGGTGTACCGGTTCCCGCTTTGCTATAATTTGAAAAAACAAACGCAAAAATGAACAAAAGGGAGAAAGGATATGGCAGAAGAAATCATTACCAGTACAAATGCCGATACCGTAACCGACCACGAGTATAACGCCAGCGAGATCCAGGTGCTGAAGGGTCTGGAGGCGGTGCGCAAGCGCCCGGGTATGTATATCGGCTCCACCGGTGAGCGCGGTCTGCATCATCTGGTGTACGAGATCGTGGACAACGCCATTGACGAGGCGCTGGCGGGTTACTGCGACCACATCGAGGTCAAGATCCTGAAGGACAATATCATTCAGGTCACCGATAACGGACGCGGCATCCCCGTGGACATTCAGGCCGACACCGGTCTGCCCGCCGTCACCGTGGTGTACACCATCCTGCACGCCGGCGGCAAGTTCGGCGGCGAAAATTCCGGCTACAAGGTGGCTGGCGGTCTGCACGGCGTGGGCGCTTCGGTGGTCAACGCCTGCTCCGAGTGGCTTACTGTCAATGTGCGCCGCGATGGCAAGGAGTACGAGCAGACCTTCCGGCGCGGCGACCCGGACGGCGACCTCAAGTGCATCGGCACGGTAGCCGAGGGCGTCACCGGCACCCGGGTCACCTTCAAACCCGACCCGGAGATGTTCAAGGACACCACCGTCTACGACTTCGACACGCTGGAAAAGCGCCTGCGGGAGGAAAGCTTCCTGAACGCCGGTGTCAAGATCACTCTGACTGATGAGCGTCAGCTGTACACCCCCGTGCTGGAGGATGGGCAGGAGGGCGACCCCTGCTACCGCTCCGAGGTCATGTGCTACGAGGGCGGCATCAAGAGCTTTGTCACCTATCTGGGCGAAAAGCGCAAGCTGGAAGTGCTGCACCCCAACGTCATCTACCTCAAGGGACAGACCGACCGCGGCGTGGCGGAGATCGCTTTGCAGTACAATTCCAGCTACAACGAGCTGCTTCTGAGCTTTGCCAACAACGTCAACACCCCGGACGGCGGCACCCACGAAGAGGGCTTCAAAGCCAGCCTGACCCGCGTGTTCAACGACTACGGCCGCAGCCACGGCCTGCTGAAGGACAAGGACGAGAACCTGTCCGGTGCAGACGTGCGCGAGGGTCTGATCTGCGTCATCTCGGTCAAGCTGCAGGAAGCCGAATTTGAAGGCCAGACCAAGGCAAAGCTGGGCAATACCGAGATCCGCACCCTCGTTTCCAACATGGTCTACTCCAAGCTGATGGAGTTCTTTGAGGAGAACCCCGGCGTGGCAAAGGCCATTTTTGAAAAAGCCACGCAGGCCGCCCGCGCCCGCGCCGCCGCCAAAAAGGCCCGCGAACTGGTGCGCCGCAAGAGCGCGCTGGAAACCAGCCGGATGCCCGGCAAGCTGGCAGACTGCCGCGAAAAAGACCCCAGCCGCACCGAAATTTTCATCGTCGAGGGCGACTCTGCAGGCGGCTCTGCCAAGATGGGACGCGACTCTGCCATTCAGGCCATCCTGCCGCTGTGGGGCAAGATGCTGAACGTGGAAAAGGCCCGCGCCGATAAAATTTACGGCAACGACAAGCTGATGCCGGTGGTGCTGGCGCTGGGCTGCGGCATCGGCGACGAGTTCGATATCTCCAAGCTGCGGTACGACAAGGTGTTCATCATGGCCGATGCGGACGTGGATGGCTCCCACATCTGCACCCTGATGCTGACCTTCTTCTTCCGCTATATGCGCCCGCTGATCGAGCAGGGTCATGTGTATGTGGCACAGCCGCCCCTGTTCAAGGTGCAGAAGGGCAACACCATCAAGTACGCCTACAACGACGCGGAAATGGCCATCCTCTCGCAGGAGATGCCCGGCGCAAAGGTGAACCGCTATAAGGGCCTTGGTGAGATGAACCCCGAGCAGCTGTGGGAGACCACCATGAACCCGGACAACCGGGTCATCGTGCAGATCACCATCGAGGATGCCGAAAAGGCTGACGAAGCCTTTACCATCCTGATGGGCGATCAGGTGGAGCCCCGCCGCCGCTTTATCGAGACCAACGCCCAGTACGCAAAGCTGGACGTGTAAGACACGGAGGAACAAATGGAAGAAGATTATGTGATGATACCGGGCAGCGGAACCAAAAAGATCATCCGCGACGTCAAAAAGGAGATCGAAACGGCCTTCCTGGATTATTCCATGTCGGTCATCGTGTCCCGCGCCCTGCCCGATGTGCGGGACGGCTTGAAACCCGTCCACCGCCGCATCCTGTACACCATGCATGAGCGCGGCAACGACCCCAGCCATGCATACCGCAAATCTGCCGATACCGTTGGTGCGGTGCTGGGCTCTTACCACCCCCACGGCGATGCATCGGTCTACGATGCCATGGTACGTCTGGCACAGGACTTCTCGCTGCGCTATCCGCTGGTGGATGGTCAGGGTAACTTTGGTTCTGTGGACGGCGACCCCCCGGCTGCTTACCGTTACACCGAGGCCCGCATGAGCCGCATGGCGGTGGAGATGCTGACCGATATCGAGAAGGACACCATCGACTGGGACCCCAACTTTGACGAGACCAAGAAGGAACCCAGCGTGCTGCCCTGCCGCTTCCCCAACCTGCTGGTCAACGGCAGTCAGGGCATTGCGGTCGGCATGGCCACCAACATCCCGCCCCACAACCTGAGCGAGGTCATTGACGGCTGCATCGCCTATATCGACGACCCGGACATCGACCTGCCCGGCCTGATGGAGCACATCAAAGGCCCGGACTTCCCCACCGCCGGCATCATCATGGGACGCAGCGGCATCCGCGCCGCCTACGCCACCGGACGCGGCAAGATCACCCTGCGCGGCCGCGCCACCATTGAGGAGACTAAGAACGGCCGCACCCAGATCGTGATCACCGAGATCCCCTATATGGTCAACAAGGCGCGCCTCATCGAGCACATGGCAGACCTTGTCAAGGAAAAGCGCATCGAGGGCATCACTGGCCTGAACGATGAGACCAACCGCAAGGGTATGCGCATCGTGGTGGATGTCCGCAAGGACGCCAACGCACAGGTCATCCTGAACCAGCTGTACCAGTACACCCAGCTGCAGGACACCGTGGGCGTTATTATGCTGGCCATCGACCACAAGGTGCCCAAGGTGCTCACCCTGAAGCAGATGCTGCAGAAGTATGTGGAGTTTCAGGACGAGGTGGTGCGCCGCCGCACCCAGTACGACCTGAAAAAGGCCAAGGAGCGCGCCCACATTCTGGAAGGCCTGAAGAAGGCTACCGATATCGTGGACGAACTGATCGCCACCATCCGCGCCTGCAAGGGCGGCATGGCAGAAGCCAAAGCTGCCATCATGGAGCAGTTCGGCTTTGACGACCCGCAGGCAGACGCCATCGTCAAGCTGCAGCTGGGTCGTCTGGCTGGTCTGGAGATCTTGAAGATCGAGGAAGAACTGGCCGGCCTGCAGGCCAAGATCGAGGACTGGGAAGCCATTCTGGCCGATGACGCCCGGGTGCTTGCCATCGTCAAGGACGAGCTGCTGGAAATGAAGAAGCGCTTCGGCGACGAGCGCCGCACCGAGATCCAGTCCGTGACCGGTGAGGTGGATATCGAGGATCTGATCGCCGAGGAGCAGTGCGTCTACACCCTGACCGAGGCCGGTTATATCAAGCGTCAGCTCAAGGCCACCTATCAGGCACAGCGCCGTGGCGGACGCGGCATCTCCGGCATGACCCGCAAGGAAGAGGATATCGTGCAGGAGATGTTCGTAGGCTCCACCCATGACTATGTGCTCTTTGTCACTGACCGGGGCCGCCTGTTCCGCATCAAGGGCTACACCATCGCCGAGGGCAGCCGCACCAGCAAGGGCATGAACATCGTCAACCTGCTGCAGCTGGCGGAGGGCGAAAAGGTCACCAACATGATCTGCCAGAGCAAGGACGCTGAGCAGTCGGGCGGCTATGTGACCATGGTCACAAAGCAGGGTCTCATCAAGCGCACCCCGCTGGAACAGTACGCCAACATCCGCAAGAGCGGCCTGATCGGCATTGCCCTGAACGAGGGCGATGCGCTGGCATGGACCCGCCTGACCTCCGGCCACGATATGCTCATCGTTGCCACCCGCAACGGTCAGGCCATCCGCTTCAACGAGGAGGATGCCCGCCCGATGGGCCGTAACGGCCACGGCGTGCGCGCCATCCGTCTGGCGGAGGGCGATGAAGTCGTCGGCGTGTGCATCTGCCGCGAGGGCGGCACGGTGCTGACCGTGACCGAGAACGGCAAGGGACGCCGCTCCGATATCGACACCTACCGCATCACCGCCCGCGGCGGCAAGGGCATCCGCAACTACGATGCCGCCAAGGATAAGGTGGCTGCGGTCAAGATCGTGGACGATGTGGATGATGTGCTGCTGAGCAGTCAGGAGGGCATCATCATCCGTCTGCACGCCAACGAGATCCCGCTGCAGAGCCGCTACGGCTCCGGCGTGCGGGTGATGCGTCTGGGCGAGAACGACAAGGTGATGGTGCTGGCACGCACCGACCACGACGATGAGGCACAGACCGAGAAGATCGACGCTTCTGAGGCCGATGCCGAGCCCACCGCCGAGCAGCTGGCCGAGATGGAAGCCGCCGATGCTGCCGCCGCCACCGAAGCCCCGGAGGCAGACCCCGAAGAGAAGGAATAAGGGACAGTTTTCCTCTACGACCCCTCCTGTGAAAATGGGTTTGGGATAGTCCGCGTTTGCGCAGCAATGAAAGCCCCAGTGGGGCTTTTAAGCGGCAGAGCGGTCTGCGTTAGCAGATGGAGGGGCTTTGCCCCGACAAGCTCCGCAGACTTTCCTGAAACCCGAAATTATAAATAATTCTTCCGCTATTGATGTGCACAGCGCAGCGGAGCACATTAAAAATCGTTTCACCGTCAGGTTTGTCTGGACTTCCCCTTGAAACTGTGCTAGAATAAACGAAATCACAATACCCGTGGGGGAGTAGCAGGCGCTTTGCAGAGCGCAGCAAGTCAACATAATGACTGTTTCGGTCTGGCTTGCTTTCATTTGCGAGACTCATGTGTTTTGGTGCGTGTTTGCTGCGCCCGTGCACATGGAGTGGATCTCAAAAAATCACCCGGTCCCGGACGTACAACGCGCCCGGGGCCGGGTTTTGTTTTGGTTTGGATTACGGTCAACAAACAGGAGGCAGACAGAATGGAATGGAGTTTTGTGTTTTTTCTCAACAGCGTTTTGCTGGGCGTAGGGCTGGCGATGGATGCGTTTTCGGTGTCCATGGCAAACGGTCTGCACGACCCTAAGATGAACAAGGGCACCATGGGCAAAATTGCGGGCACTTTCGCCCTTTTTCAGGCCGCAATGCCCATGATCGGCTGGGTGTGCGTGCATACCATCGTGGAGCTGTTTGCGTCCTTTGAGACCCTGATCCCGTGGATCGCGCTGGCGCTGCTGGGTTACATTGGCGGCAAGATGCTGCTGGACGGCATCCGGGGCGAGGAAGCCGAGGAGGCGGCGCAGCTCAGCGCCGGGGCACTGTTCATGCAAGGCATTGCCACCAGCATCGATGCCCTCTCGGTGGGCTTCACCATCTCGGAATACGGCTGGTTGATGGCACTTACCGCTGCCATCATCATTGCGGTGGTCACCTTCTTCCTCTGCATGGCAGGCTTGCGCATCGGCAAAAAGTTCGGCACACAGCTTTCCGGCAAGGCAAATATTCTGGGCGGTGTCATCCTCATCGGCATCGGGCTGGAAATTTTCATCACCGGGGTGTTCTGAGGGAAAAAAGACGAACCCTCTCAGTCACGCCGTAAGGCGTGACTGAGAGGGCGCAGATCAGCAGCACTTTTCCGCAGCGCGACTGTTTCCGTAGGAAACAAGCGCTGCAACTGCCGTTTTCCGTTACGACCCCACCCGTGAAAATACAAAGCCGGAGCGTCCGCAGACGCTCCGGCTTTGCTCTATTAAAATAATTTTTCCGCTGAAGATGCCCAGAGCAGCGCGGAGGGCATTTTAAATCGTCTTTGTTCCCCGTGGAACAATTTTGCATTATTTTATGGTTTCCGGCTCAAAAAAGTCGGCGTATTCCTCGGTCAGCTTGCTGCCAAGGCGGCGGATGCCGCCGTACAGGTGGCGCTCCACCAGCGGCTCAAAGGCGGCAAGGTCGCACCGCTCGATGGCGTTCAGCAGGTTGCGGTGGTCGGCGATCACCTCGTCCAGCCCGCCGGTGGTCATGGTGTCCAGCATACGGAACCGGCTGTAATCGGCGTGGGCGTTCTGTAAGGTGCTCCACAGGTACATCTTATCCATGGCGGCAAACCATGTTTCGTGCAGGCGGCAGTCCATCTCGTACAGCTTGTTGAAGTCCGGGTTCTCGGCGCGGGCAAGGGCCTCGTAGGCGTCCACCCGCGCACGGATCTGCACCCGCTGCGCCGGGGTGGCGTTGGGGGCAAAATCTCGCAAAATGCGCCCCTCCACGGCGGTGCGCTCGTAGATCAGTTCGTCCACGATGCGCCGGTTCAGCCGGGTGACGGTGGTGCCCTTGTAGGGCACGATGCGCACCAGCCCATTTTCCTGCAATTTTTGCAGCACCACCCGGATCAGGGAGCGCGGCGCACCGAACCGGGCGCATAGCGGGTTCTCGCTCAGCGAAGAGCCGGGACGGATGGTCAGGTCGATGATCTCCCGCTCCAGCACGGCGTAAATTTCGGCATCAGTCTTGTATTGCTGTTCCATATCACTCACCTAGTTCCAAAAACTCCTTCCACGGTGCGGCGGCGGGCAGGGGCAGAGAAAAGGCCATGGGCTTGCCGGTGTCCGGGTGCACAAAGCGCAGGCCGCAGCTTTGCAGGGCGATGCTGCCCTTCTGGCGGCTGCCGTATTTGCCGTCGCCATATAGCGGGTGCCTGCGGGAAGCAAACTGCACCCGGATCTGATGGGTGCGCCCGGTGTGCAGAGTGATCTCGGCAAGGCTGCTCTCCCCTGCCGTGGCAAGGATGCGGTATTCCAGCACCGCTTCCCGCACCCCCTTGCGGGGACGGCTGACCGGGAACACCCTGCCCTTGCGGCTGTCCTTGAACAGGTAATCCCGCAGCACCCCGGCGGCAGGCAGCTGCGCGTCCGGCACCCCGGCGAGGACCGCGCGGTACTGCTTGACGAACTGCGGCGCGGCGGCTTTGCCCTCGGCGCGGCCATCCTGCACGGCGTAGGCGTCCTGACTTTGGGTCACCTGACGGCTCAGTGCGGCGGCAGCTGCCGGGGTGCGGGCATAGACCATCAACCCGGACACTCCGGTGTCCAACCGGTGCACCACCCCCACAAAGGCATCAGGTGCGTTCCAGTGCGCCCGCAGCGCGGCGGGCACGCCCTCCTCGCTGGAAAGCCCGGCGGGCTTGTCCAGCACCACAAGGGCGGCGTCCTCGTATAAGATCACAGCTTGCCCTCGGCCAGCAGAGCCTTCAGCTTCAGGATGCCCGCAATGGTCTTGCCGTCTTTAATTTCGCCGCTCATGACCATCTGATACGCCTTTTCCAGCGGCACCCGGTCGGGGGTCAGGAACTCGTCCGCATCAAGGTGCATCTTGGTCTCGTGCAGACCGGTGGCTACCCAGGTATAGATGACCTCGGTATCGTAGCCCACGGTGGGATAGAATTCGCCCAGCGAGATGTAGTTGTCGGCGGTCAGGCCGCACTCCTCTTCCAGTTCCCGCTTGGCGGCTGCAAAGGGGTCCTCACCCTTTTCCAGCTTACCGGCGGGCAGCTCCCACAGCTGCTGCTGCATGGCATAGCGGAACTGCCGCACCATGCAGATGGTGCCGTCTGCAAAATAGGGCAGGATGCAGGCGCCGCCGTGGTGATGCACCACCTCGCGGGTAGCGGTCTTGCCGTTTTCCAGCAGTGCGGTGTCCTTGGTCAGGGTGATGACCCGCCCCTCGAACAGGGTCTCGCTGGAGAGAGTTTTTTCAAAGTGTACGGTATCGTTCATTTGCCTTACGCCCCTTTTCCGGCGCTGCGCCGGTTTTATGCTCTCAGTTTACGGCAAAGTGCGGTTTGTTGTCAATAAAGATATGATAAATACAAGAGGGCGGGACGATTTGGAATGGCCTCCGCTTGCGCTCTGGCCATGTTCAGCGGAAAGAATATTTATAATTTCGCAATTCTGGAAAATCTGCGGATTTTCCAGAATTGCCTTTTCACGGGAGGGGTCGTAACGGCAAACGGCATTTGCAGCGCTGCTTTCTGCGAAAGCGCGGCGCTGGGGGCGTGACAGCTCCCCCTCGGGGGAGCTGTCGCGTAGCGACTGAGGGGTTATAGATGGAGAAGCGAAAAAAGCGTTAAAGCGATAGCGCCGACTGGCGCAGCGCTAGCTTTTTTGTGCTTCGACTTCTTCTTTAGGATTGTCAAGGGCGTGTAGCCCTTGGCCCGTTGCGGGGTGGGTGGAGTCCAGAGGTAGGGAGGGGGGACTCGGAACACCCCTCCCTGCCTCTGGCCCAGCGGAGCGTCCTTGCACGCTGACGGCAGACAAAAACTTTCCATCCAAACCGTCAGGTTTTGACTGAGGGAGTTCCCTCTTGCGAAAAAAATCACAATTTCTGGAAGCGACGGTGGGCAAAAACCGAAAATCAGCATCACTGCTTGCTTTAGCGCACTAAAGAAAGTACAAAACCGCTAAAAAATTTCTTAATTTTTGGTGCGTTTGTCGGGCGGTTTGCGTTTACTTTATTGCCGGAATCTGCTATTATAGTATACAAGCAATAGTGCCTTTTATGGGGTTCTCCGGTCCCAGCGGGCATATTGCCCCGCGCAAAAGGTACCAAATTCTGAATAATGGAGGAAGAAAAA
>OGWZ01000238.1_pt1 | contig 67033 bp, 54 predicted proteins | sample 1576141 | NCBI WGS metagenome assembly OGWZ01 (sample SAMEA3541512, study PRJEB24748) | human gut metagenome | biome: human gut; feature: human-associated habitat; material: faeces | place: China | collected 2012
TCAAACTGAAACTGATGACGTGTCTTGATCTCCTTTGTCATCTTTTTAATGTCTAAACAGCTCAGGATCTTTTGCAACATCAGGTAACCGGCATTAAAACAGCGTTTTTCTCCCATATCGTAAGTGATACCAGAGGTCATAGAAACTTTAAGCGGAACTGGTTTCTTAGCCTTTTTAGAAGCATTGAGCTTAGCTACATAATCATGAGCCCACTGTTCTATATCAACTCCATCACCTAATCTTTGCTTAAGTTCTACAGCAGTTCCTAATTTTTCAACCACACGAGATGAAGTACCGCCACCATTAGGCTTTCTAAAAGACTCAGTAACGTAGTAAGAGACAGAGTTCTTAGATTTTACTTTGTGTAGTTTCATAAAACAGAGTTCCTGACAGGTACAAAATCAACAATCCCGATTATATCATATATTGCCACATATTGCCACATATTTTTAAAAGAAATTTGACAATTTTTTTAAGGCTTATCTTTTTGAAATCTCGTGAAATTTATTTTAAAGAAAGGGGGGTTAATTAGAGAAAAACTGTCAAACTCCCGACTGCCGCCATTATTGGTATGATCAGAGCCTATTGCTTAGCTTTCTTAATTGCCCCAATTGCCGGTGTTGCCGCCGATAAATTAGGTTCTACCTTAAAGCTTATGGGAATTTTCTTTGTGGTGGGAGCTTTAATTTGCTTAAGCTTTATTATTACCCCTAGAACTCCGTCCTTTATGATCCTTGCGATTGTTCTGGTTATTTGTATCGGTGCTATTACTTTTGGTTTTCGCGGTATTATGTATGCTCAGGTCAATGAGGTCGGTATTCCTAAGCAATTTACCGGTACGGCTATGGGTATTTTAATCTGCATTGGTTTTAGCCCGGAGGCCTATGTCCATTTATTGTTTGGTTATCTAATGGATACTTATCAAATCAGCGCTTATAACATTATGTTCATTATTATGGCAGTGGTAATGTTAGTCGGTGCTTTATGTACTTTGAGTGCCTATAGACTTAATAGGAAGGTTTAAATCTCGATATAACGGTCTTTTTACAGAAAAAGGAGGGGATATTTAAATTTTTTTGTAAAAAGACTTTACAATTTAGCTTTTTATGGCATAATAGCTCAGCATTCTGCAGGGGCATAGTTCTAATGGTAGAACAGCGGTCTCCAAAACCGACGGTTGAGAGTTCGAGTCTTTCTGCCCCTGCCATCTAAATCCTTTCTCTTAATTTTCCCTAAAAAAACGAAATTTCTGCAAGGGATAATTGTCTTTGTATTTTCTGCAAGTGCAGATCTTATCTAAATTTCAATTCACTATCTTTTCTATTTTCAGCATACAGCTTTTAGCAAGAAATTATGCGAGTAAGAGTATTGATAGATATTGCTTTAAATTAGCAATATCTAGGTATTAAAGAGCTTAGATCTGAAAGGGAAAAGCTTTCTTTATTATCTTCAGGTCAAAGAGCTCTTTTTTTAATACTTTTCTTTATTGAAGTTCTTATATGTAGCTTGCTTCTGCTTTTTAGCTTTTTTCTTAAGCTATAATTTAAACTAAAAGTTTAAAGTTTAATTGTTTAAATTCTAAGGCGGTGGAGCATGGCTTTAAAAGCAGTAGATATTGCCAAGGCATTAGGTATTTCTAAGGCGACAGTATCATTAGCTCTAAACAATAGACCTGGGGTTGGCTCAGCTACTAAAAATAAGATCTTAGCTTATAAGCGTAGCCATGAAAAAAGCTTTGAAACTCGAGCGGTAGCCTCTGAGCATCAGGTAATTAAGCTCGTTCTTTTTTCTAAAAATTATCGCATTATTACAGGCGATGAGATCGACATGTGGTCGGATGTTAATGCCTGTTATGACAGTTTAGCTAAGGAATTTGGTTATGTACTCGAGGTTGTGTTTTTTACCGTAGGTCGCGATCGCGTCTTAGATCTCTACAAGCTCTGTAATGCCGACAATGTCTGTGGTGTGATTGTGGGGGGTGCAGAACTTGATAAATCCGATCGCCAATTATTAGAACCGATTAAAAAGCCTTTAGTGATTTATGATGCCGATTTAGGCGATGATCTATGCTCAGTGCAACTTGATAATTTTAATAGTGCTTTTAAGGCCGCAGAATATCTTTTCTCCCAAGGTTATAGCAATATTCTCTATTTAGCTCGTGATATGGATATCTATAACTATGAGCAAAGACGTTTAGGCTTTGAATGCTTCTGTGCCAATCACGCCTCTAATGCTAAGGGACAAATTCTAAAACAAGGTCAGAGTATACCTGAGCTGTGTGAGGCTTTAAGTGCAGTTTTAAGGGCTCCTAAGCGCCCTCAGGCAATTTTAGCTGAGAGTTTTCATGGCAGTTTGGCCTCATTAAATATGTGCGCAAAGCTCAACCTCAATATTCCTTTTGATCTCTTTTTATTGGGTATAGATGATATTCCTGAGTATATGACAGGTGGAGTCCACTTCCCGACGGTAAGTATGCCGCATCGTCAGCGCCCATATTGGGTAATGCAGATGTTAAGGCTTGAGATGGGATCTACTTTAACTGAAGTTAAGCCTAAGGTATTAGTGCCGAGTACTTTAAAATTTAATGATTAAGAAAATGGGCCTATAGGCCCATTTGATTACGTAAGTCATGGTATGAAAATTTTTAGCGCTTGATTAAAAGCATTACATAATCTCCGCCGGTAGCTGGGGTTTCAATGCTAAAGAACTGACGCTCGGTATTCTCGGTAATTGGATTATTGTAGATGTTGTAGCGTGGATCGTACCAGTACAGATCGAAAGCACCACCAAAAACTGAAACATCCACACAGATGCTAGTAGGTTCTGGAATATAAGCGGCGATAAAGTCATAAGTAGCATTTGAAAGCACTTCAATATGACCTGCCCCGGTCGGATTGTCTGAGAGTAAGAGCTCTTTTGCCGGACGCAGAGTCTCAACCTTAGGTAATTTCTCAATAAAGCGCTTTATAAATGGGATCTGGAAAGCGGCCGGGAAATTTAAGCTATCACTCCAGTAAGGAATAGTATCGTTTTGATAAGCTGCCGCCGCACTTTCAGGAATAACCTTAGCTTCATCTTCTTTACGGCGCATCTGCCAGATACCATAACAGCCGTAGGTAATACCTGCACCGCTTGAAAATACCGACCAGTAACTAGAGCGTCTTACTTCCTTATCAGAGAAGCGGGTGAAGTTATCAAGACGTTTCCAGCTCGTGCTTGCCATGATGGGGTGAGATTCATAGCAAGGCTCAGAGTTTAAGACCGGAATATCTAAACGCTCATAATCCTTTTGCATCGGTCGCCAAGCAGGGTAATTCTGTCCCATGTGTCCAGTCTGCCAAGTGACAAAGTCTAAATAATCAGGTTTATCTAACATATCCCATAAGGACAGACCGCTTTGAGTGTGGGCGGTAATGAGCTGATCGTGACCTACTTCCTCACGAATAGCGCGGGCCATAGCCTCAATGATGGAGCGGACCTTAGGATCGCCTAGTGGCCTATCACCACCTAGCATCCAAATGATATCGAGCTCCTTAAAGCGCCTAGCTAAATATTTAACAAAGTTATAGGCTTTAGGGGCATCAAAGATCGGTTTAACGCTATTACCCCAAGCTAAATTAGCCACAATATGGCAACCCCACATCGGCACTAAGGTGACAAATATTCCTTTAGAGTTGGCATAACGGATGACACGTTCTACATGGTCAAAATAATCATCATTGACAGTCAAATTATCTAAATCAGAAAAAGGTAATAAATTGCCTTCATAGGTTGGAGTTTTTAGACCATCTAATTCGGCTACAGCTACGGCTTGAATAGCGTTATAGCCCTTTGCGGCACGATTATCTAAAAAGTATTGAGCTTCTTTGAAGGTAAGCTTATGGAAGATTTCCCAAGCCGTGTCGGCGGTATAGAAGAAGAGCTTATTATTTTCATCAAAGATCTTTTTAAATTTTACGTGAAGCTTCATGGTGTTAATTTCCTTTTTTATCTAATTAGTTGAATTTGGCTAAATTTTGCGTGTCAATTTCTTTTTGTATACGGTCGCAGATAGAGGCCTCTAATTTGTAGAACTTAAAGCTGATGGCGGCTAAGACGTGGCAGATTGCCGGTAGATAGCAAAACAACATGACAAAGCAGGCTAATTGCTCATGAGAAAGGGTGGTAGCATCAGGATCATAATCGTAGAAGGCAAGCACATAACCTAAAAGAGCACCGCCTATGGCCATACCGAGCTTAGTTGAGAACAACATGCCGCCGCTGACGACACCGGTAATATTGATCTTGTGTTTTAACAGTGAGTAGTTAGCGCAATCTTGTACTGAGGCCCAAATTAAAATGGAAACCATTTCGCAGAAGATGGAAGAGATAAAAACACAGGCGATGACAAGTACAGTATTATTGAGGTTACAAAGGCCGATGCTGGCGATGGTAATGGCCGCTAAGATCTGCGAGATAGTCAGCATGCGATTGCGACTTATCATGGAACGTTGCAACATGATATTGCAGATAAAGGGAGAGATCATACCAGCAATGGAACCTGCAGAGAGTACGCAGCCTAAGACAAAGGCACTCTCACTTTCAATGATGTATTTGACAAAGTAAGCGGCGGCACCAAATTTTAAGGTATTAGCGGCCATAATCATGATTTGCCCGATAAATAAGGAATCAGCTTGTTCATTTTTGATGAGTAAGAGTATCTGTTTGCCAAATGAGACTGTGGTATCTACAGGAATATTGACGCGTTCTTTAGTATTAAAGAAGCACAGTAAGACTAAGATAATACAGAAGATACCGATACCTCCCATTACTACACGATAACCTACAAGGGCATTATCAAAGAGCGCTAGGAGGCTAGGGACAATGGCCGAACAGGCAAACCATGCGACCTTATCTAAAGGGAAACGGATAGCATTTACAGAGAGGCGTTCATTAGAGTTTGGGGTGAGTACGCCTAAAAGGGATACATAGGGTACAAGCATGCAGGAATAGCACAGGATTAATACTATATAGCTTATATAAGCGTAAATAGCGCGACCCATTTCGCCTAAATCTGGGCCTAAAAACAATACCCCGCAAGATAAACCATAGGGAATAGAGAAATACAGTAACCACGAGCGATATTTGCCGTACTTACTTTGGGTGCGATCGGAAATCATGCCGATGAGAGGATCGAAAACGGCGTCGAGGAAACGAGAAATTAAAAAGAGAGTTCCCATTACTGCTGGATTGAGCTTGAAGACGTCGGTGTAGTAGACAGTCAAGAACATCATAGTAAAGCCCATGAAGATATTAGCTGAGGCATCGCCTAAGCCGTAACAGAATTTCTCTCTAAAGGAGAGTTTTTCGTTAGTACTCTGCATAAAAAACTCCTTCTTAAACTATTTATATAAAGTTTAAATAATCTGTCGGTTTTGTCTTAAATCTTTTAAACTTTTGTTTAAAATGTTTTAAATTATTTTAAACTGAGTTTATATTGTAACTGCAAGATTTTAAATGCTTATATCTTTAAATGGCGATAAATATCACAATTTAAACTTAACTTATTTGGTTTAATTTGTTTAAACTAAACTTAGTTTATATTTAAACTTGTTTAATAAAATCAAGTAAAATGAAGAAATTAATTAGAAGTTTTGTGCGGTTAAATAGATGAAATGGTGATGATCTTTGAGGGGGGATTGTTTAGGGGAAAATCCCTACTTAGTTTTTGCGACTTAAGTAGGGAGTTTTGATTTAGATGGTACCAAAGAGCTTATCGCCGGCATCGCCTAAGCCTGGGATGATATAACCATTTTCATTGAGATGATCATCATGGGCACCTATATAAAGCTCGATATCAGGATGCTCTTTTTCAAGTTTAGCAATACCTTCAGGAGCTGCGACTATGACCATAACCTTGATATGCTTACAGCCACGTTCTTTTAAAAGTGCGATAGCATCGGCGAGGGAGCCACCGGTAGCGAGCATAGGATCGATGACTAGTGCGGTGCAGTCGGCAATATTTTTGACGCAATTTTCATAATAGGGCACCGGCTTTAAGGTCTTTTCATCTCTATACATACCTAAGACGCTGACACCGGTATCATTGAGATAATGGAGCACGCCGTTGAGCATACCGACACCAGCTCTGAGGATCGGGACAATGGTGAGATGTTTTTCATCAATCTTAGTGCCAGAGGTAGGGCCAGACCAGGTATTGACGGTAATGCTTTCTGTGGGAATATCCTTTAAAGCCTCGATTGTTAAAATCTCAGCAATCTGCGAGGTTAATTCGCGAAAGAGGTGGCAGGAGATATTAGCATCACGCAGTAAGCTAAGCTTATGTTGTAGTAAGGGATGTTTTACCTGAGTAATTTTCATAAATTCTAATCCTCAAAAAGCTCTTTTTTTCTTAAGCATAGATCAAAGATGCATAGTTTAAGCTTTAGAGGATAATTATTTCTAAGCTCTTAGCTTATAGTCGCTAAAGCTTTTTTAAAACATAATAAAATAGATAGAAAACTATAAATACAGAGCTTTAAGGGACAGCGGTGGTAAGTTATGAAACTTAATTCGGAAATCATATCGTGGAAGCTTAGAGATGCAGGGCGTCTGGCAATTAAGACCGAGGCTTTAGAGTCTGAAAGTGAGGCTCAGCCTGCAAGCCCATCACAGCCGTTTTTAAATCAAATTGAGTCTACAAATTTACCTAAAGAACCAGAAATAGCTGTAAATGATCGTTCAATCTTAAATGTAAGTTCTACCACTCAGGCTATGGTCGATGGGGTGGCGGTGGACCCAAATTTAAGCCGTTTTATCACTGAAGACGGTACTGTTATCAATATTCATGCTAATTGGCATTTGCGCAAACAGCGTGCCGATATTTACCTAAGCCCCACAAGTAAAGTCGATTATTTGCCGGCTTTAAAAGAATTTTTAGCTAAATTTAAGTTAAAGATTTTAGCTTATGAGCCGCAATATCATTATTTGCCTAGTGATATTTTGCTTTTAGATGAAAAGGATAAGGTCGAGCAGGGTACAGTTATCTATTTACAGCAGGGAAAGAGAGCAGTGTGGCAATTTCTAAAATCCAATTTGCCTGAGGTATTTGCACATGTCTAATCCGGATTTTTTTATCACCAGAGTTTTGACTGATGAGGATAAGAGCTTAGCTTCACAGTTAGAGTTAGTTGAAATACGCACGCAAAAAAATGCTTGGACCTTGCAATCTCTGATCGAGTGTTTTGATAAGTCTTATAAAATCATAGGCTTATTTGCCGGTACGCGACTTATAGGTTTTGCGGTGATCTATGCTACTAAATTTAGTACCGATATTTTGACTATCGGTGTAGATCCTGATTATCAGGGACGCAAATTAGGCACGAAGCTGTTACGGGCGACTTTAGATGAGGCTTTACAGTGTGGAGCTGAGGAGTGTTTTTTAGAAGTGAGACGCTCAAATATTGTGGCCCAAAGCCTTTATAAGAAGTTTGGCTTTGAAATTACTGGTGTGCGTAAGGACTATTATGCCCCCTATGGCGATGAAGTTGCGGAAGATGCTTTTACTATGCATTTGCAGAATATAAAAGACGCTCTTGCAATATAGTGGTGCAAAATCTGCTTTGGTATGTCAGCACTATTTAGCACTTAATTCCATGCTGAATGGAACGCTTTTCTTGTACGTATAAATTAGACTATAGTTTGTGATCTGCATGGCGTTTTAGCTAAACGCTTTTATTTGATCCTAAAAGATTTGTTGACTAAATATATAATGTAACAGTGTCAGAACACTCTGTCCGTTAACAATAATTAGATCCTTATGTAGGATTGTTAAATACAGGAAAATGCAATGCTGATTGGTATTCCACAAGAGAGTCTTCAGGGCGAAACAAGAGTTGCTGCAACTCCTGATACCGTCGGAAAACTCCTAAAGCTCGGCTTTGAAGTAGCAGTTCAAAGCAGTGCTGGCGCAAAAGCCAGTTTCACCGATGAAGCCTATGCGGCTGCCGGTGCTAAGGTTGTAGACAAGGACGTCTGGAACAGCGACATCATTTTCAAGGTCAATGCTCCTAATGATGCAGAAATTAAGTTGATGAAGGAAGGCCAGATTTTGGTCAGCTTCATTCGTCCTGCTCAAAACAAAGAATTAGTGGACAAGCTCAACGCTAAGAAAGTAACTGTAATGGCCATGGACATGGTACCGCGTATTTCTCGCGCTCAGTCCTTAGATGCTCTGTCATCTACTGCCAATATCAGTGGTTACCGTGCTGTAGTTGAGGCTGCCCATGAGTTCGGCCGCTTCTTCACCGGTCAGGTTACTGCCGCAGGTAAAGTTCCTCCGGCAAAGGTCTTAGTTATCGGTGCTGGTGTAGCAGGTCTTGCCGCTATTGGTACTGCTCACTCCTTAGGTGCTATTGTTCGTGCTTTTGATACTCGTTTAGAGGTAGCCGATCAGATTAAGTCTATGGGTGGTGAGTTCTTAAAGCTAGACTTCAAGGAGGACGGTGGTTCTTCTGATGGTTATGCTAAGACCATGAGTGATGAGTTCATCAAAGCCGAGATGGAGCTGTTTGCTCAGCAGGCTAAGGATGTCGATATCATCATCACTACCGCCGCGATTCCTGGCAAGCCGTCACCGCGTCTTATCACTAAGGAAATGGTTGCTAGCATGAAGGCAGGCTCCGTGATCGTTGATCTCGCCGCTGCTGGTGGTGGTAACTGCGAATGCACTCAGGCCGGTAAGGTTATTACTACCGACAATGGTGTTAAGATCATCGGTTACACCGATTTAGCCGCTCGTCTGCCGGCTCAGTCTTCTCAGCTGTATGCTACTAACCTCGTCAACCTCAGCAAGCTCTTATGTAAGAATAAGGACGGCGTTGCTCTAATCGACTTTGAGGACGTAGTCTTACGCAATATGACCGTAACTCGTGACGGTGAGATCACCTTCCCGCCGCCAAAGATCAGCGTTTCTGCAGCTCCGGCTGCTAAGCCTGCCGCAGCTCCGGTTAAGATTGAACAGAAGAAAGTCTCTCCGGTCTTAAAATATGGTTGCTTAGGCGTTCTTTTAGCCTTGATGTTACTCATCGGCTTATTTGCTCCGGCTAAGTTCCTGCCGCATTTCACCGTCTTCGTCTTAGCCTGCGTTGTCGGTTACTATGTTGTTTGGAACGTTACCCATTCACTCCACACACCTCTGATGTCTGTAACTAACGCTATTTCCGGCATTATTGTTGTTGGTGCCATGTTGCAGTTCACAGGCGGTGTCTTTACTGGCATTTTGGCCTTTATCGGCGTCTTGATTGCTTCCATTAACATTTTCGGTGGCTTTGCGGTAACTCGTCGTATGCTGGCTATGTTCAGAAAGCAGAAATAAGGCTAGGGAGATAAAGAAAAAATGACTTCATTAGGTACTGTGGCCTATATTCTAGCTGCGCTGTTATTCATTATTGCGTTAGCTGGCCTTTCTAAACAAGAAACTGCTAAGTACGGCTGTCTGTCCGGTATGGTTGGTATGGCTTTAGCCCTCTTCACCACCTTCTTCTCCGTCGGCAGCACTGTCGGTATCGTCCTCATCATCTTAGCTATGGTGATCGGTGCTGGTGTTGGTATCTTTGTTGCCCGTCGCGTACAGATGACTCAGATGCCGGAGTTGATTGCCTGCTTACACAGCTTCGTTGGTTTAGCCGCTGTTTTAGTTGGTTATAACAGCTTCATCGAGTCTGATCCTAGCGTTATGACCTCTGCTGAGAACAATATTCACTTAGTTGAGGTATTCTTAGGCGTCTTCATCGGTGCTGTAACCTTTACCGGTTCCATCGTTGCTTATGGTAAGCTCAATGGCACCTATAAGTATCGTATCTTCAAGTCCGCTCCGTTACAGTTACCGGGCGGTCACTTCTGGAACTTAGCTGCTATTGTTCTCTCCTTCCTGCTCATGGTTTGGTTCATGTCAGGTGATCATGGCTCCATGACAGCCTTGATCTTAATGACCCTGATCGCTTTAGCCTTTGGTATCAACCTTGTTGCCGCCATCGGTGGTGCTGATATGCCGGTTGTTATCTCCATGCTGAACTCCTATTCAGGTTGGGCTGCCGCCGCTTCAGGCTTCATGCTCGATAACGATCTTCTGATCGTTACCGGTGCTTTAGTAGGTTCTTCAGGTGCTATTCTGTCCTACATTATGTGTAAGGCTATGAACCGCTCCTTCATCTCTGTTATCGCCGGTGGCTTCGGTAATGCTCCGGTCGCTAAGAAGGATGAGGAAGTTGGTGAGTATCACGAGATGAAGGCTAACGAGGTTGCTGAGTTACTGAAGGGTTCTTCTTCTGTAATCATCACCCCGGGCTATGGTATGGCTGTAGCTCAGGCTCAGAATGCTGTTGCCTCCATGACCGAGAAGCTTCAGGCTTTAGGTGTTAAGGTACGTTTCGCCATTCACCCGGTAGCAGGTCGTCTGCCTGGCCATATGAACGTTCTCTTAGCTGAGGCTAAAGTTCCGTACGACATCGTCTTTGAGATGGATGAGATTAACGATGAGTTTGAGGAGACCGATACTGTATTAGTTATCGGTGCTAACGATACCGTTAACCCGGCTGCTGCTGAAGATCCGACCTCTCCTATCGCCGGTATGCCGGTCTTAGAGGTTTGGAAGGCTAAGAACGTCATCATCTTCAAGCGTTCTATGAATACCGGTTATGCTGGCGTTCAGAACCCGCTCTTCTTCAAGGACAATTCCTACATGTGCTTCGGCGATGCTAAGAAGACTGTTGAAGAGATCGTCAATAATATCTAATAGCTATTGCTATTAAAGAAAAGGCCCGCAACTTGCGGGCCTTTTTTGATCTTAAAACCTTATTTGTCATCGTGATTGAGAGCTACCCATGCACAGGCAGTTTCGCCGGCTGTAGCTTTACCTGAGGCTACGGCAACTTTAGCGATATTAGCTGAGGATTTGACCACAATGATGGAGGTGACGGTAGATTTTAAGGTGGCATTAGCGCGGCTCATGTCAAATTTAATAATGACATCGCCTTTTTTCACCTTATCGCCATTTTTGACCACCGCCTCAAAGCCATCTCCGGCAAAGCGTTTAGTGCCAACACCGCAGGTGACATAGATTTCCACCCCACATTGAGAGCGGATAGCAAAGGCATTATTTGAGGATAATAAACGCGAGATGATACCGTCGCAGGGGGCTAAAATTTCCTGATTTTCAGGAATAATGGCAATACCATCGCCGACAATGCACTCGGAGATCACCAGATCCGGAACATCTGCTAAGGGCAATAATGAGCCACTTACAGGTGCAATCAGTTCTAAATCGGCATCCTCTTTAGCAACAGTCACAGCGTCATGCTTGCCAAAAAGCATGGATAAAATTCCCATAAAAACCCCTATTTAATGAATGAAAGGCAGGCACAAAAAATGCCTAAGTTAATTTATATTTTAGGCATTTTTTACATAAAAATCTAAATTAGACGATTTAGTGCATATTTAAGCGATTGATGAGCGCGGCTAATTCCTTGCCAGTAAAGAGATTCATAACCTCGTTATAGAGCTCAAGATCAAAAGCAGGCTCTAGCTGCGTGTCTAAATTGAGTTGTTCCACAGCATTGCGCATGCGGCCTATTTGATAGCCATCGACGGCATAATAGGTAACACCGAGCTTATAGAAGAAAGGTAAAAGCTCAATGCGTGGAGCATAGCGACCGGCCACACCGATAGGAATATGCGCCTCGTGGGCAGCCTTAGCGGCCATGACAATCATCTTAGCTAAAGCCGGGGTAAAGGCAATGTCAGCGGGGCGGGGTGCTGAGGCGTATTCAGCAAGAGAACTTGTGCCGATAATGATCATCGAACAATCGACGGAGATACCCTGAGCGCATAATACTGAGGACGGGGTTTCACTCATAAAGCCTACCTCATAACTGCCATGCTGTATGCCGAGCTCTGAGAGTTCATGACAGCAGGAAATGGCTAGATTTTTAAGGTAGAGCGCCTCAGAGAGTCTAGTTATGAGCGGGAAGATAATGCGGATATTGCGACCACAGGCGGCACGCAAGAGGGCGCGGATCTCCTTCTTTAAAAGGCGCGAGCCTACTTCGGCACCATAACCTTTAAGCGGCCCCTGATCGTCTAAATGCACTCTAAATAGCGGCTTTTTATCATCAGCAAAGTCAAAGGTACGAGCGGTGATCGGCGCTGTCGGTGAGATGGGTTTAAAGAGCTTAGCAAAAGCTTCAGTCATCTCCTCTTCAGTAGGTTCATGATCATAACCTAAGAATAAAAATTCCGAGCGTAAGAGCCCTAGACCATGGGTGGTATAGAGCGAATTACCATTGAGCTGACGGATAGCACCGACGGCACCGGCGATGGTGACATTGATGAGTGAGTCATCGGTGGTGACCTCATGGAAGAGGTCAAGCTTTTCAAGCATGGCCTTAGCGGTATTTTCCTCAGGATCGACCACCAAGACGCCGTTATTGCCATCTACGAGCAATTTAGTGCCGTTTTCAATGGAGGTTGCCCCTTGCACACCGAAGATAGCCGGAATGCCTAATTCACGTAAGACTACACCTAAATGGCCTGAATCGCGGCCAAACTCTAAGACTACAGCCTGTACCTTTTCGACATCTAAGGATAAAAAGAGCGCTGGGGAGAGATTTTCCGCCACAATGACGGCTTTTTCTTTGAGATTAGGTAAAACTACGGTGGAGTCATCGCGCTTGTGCAAAGAGCCGATAAATTCTAAGAGGAGGGATTTAATCTCCTTATTATCATTTAAAAGCTCCGGATCTTTACTGTGGTTGAAACTTTCAAGCTTGCCTAAAAGTACGCTCTTACACGCGGTGATGGCGGAGCAACCGCGATTGATGAGGTCGATAATATCGTGGTTATTACCTTTGTCGGTGAGAAAACCGGCAGCGGCGCCGAAGAGATCACGGATGCGATCTTGACCTGGATTTACAATCTGACGCAGACGGTTGGCAAATTGTGTGCTTTTCTTTTGGAATTTGTCGATTTCCTCCTGAGGATCGATGGCATAGAGCTTATCCTCAGTATTAAATCTTCCGGGTCTAGAAACGGTAACTGCCGGAGCAAAGCCTACTCCAGCGGCAATGGAGACTCCCGACAAAGTGTACATGTGTTATCCTTTTGCGAGGTTATAGAATTTTTGCATTTCTAAATAATAACAAGTTCCGGCACATACAGCTGCGGGGGGTACCAAAATATTGAGAATTGGTACGGATAAAGCTACTGCGACTACCGCACCAAAGGTAAAGGTGGGCATGGCATTAGCTTTAAGATCCTGCTTCATAAGGCTAAAAGGAATCTTGTGGTTATCATAAGCATAGTCACAATATTGCAAACAACCCATCCATGAGGTCAATAAAAACCATAAAATCGGGGCAATTAAATTGAGCAATGGGATAAAGGTCACAATTAGGCAGATTAAAGCTAAGGGAATAAAGAAGAGTTGCTTTTGAAATTCACGCTTTAAAATACGCGGCACATCCTTAAGAATGTCGACAAGCCCCATATCCTCAGAGGCAGTGCCATTGAGTTTCATCTCCACCTTATCGGCAAGTAGACCATAGAAGGGGGAGGCAATAATGGTGGCGACCGTTGAGAAGAAATAACAGCTGACGAAGATAAGTAAGATGGCAAAGATAGCTGAGAAGATATAAGCTAAAAATAAAAGATAATCAGGCCACATCTCAACAAGCTGAAAGACCCAATCTTTAATATAGGTAAAGAGCAGATAGCCTACGAGGCTCATTAAAATAAGGTTGATGAGTACTGGAATGAGTATATATAGGCGGCAATCTTTTGATAATGCCAATTTAATGCCTAAGCTTAGATATTTAAACGCATCGATAATAGAAATATCGTTACGGTTAGGGGCTAACATAGAAAATTCTCCGTGCTAAAAATAGTTTTTTTATTTTGATTTTTATATATAAGTTTGACCTTTCTATATAATACCATCATTAGAGATCGCATCGGTTTTGTACTGTGGAGAGAAATAGATGTCACTTAACGATTCAAGCGCTGTAATTTTAATTGTGGGCGCGTTAGTAGTTTTTGGATTCGTGATTCATGGCCTGATGTCAGGACGTAGTATCAATCGCAAGCTTGTAAAGGGCAATAAAGAGGATCAGGAAATCGTTAAGTCAGAAGGAGTAGGCAAAGTCAGAATTGTGACTGCCAAAGAGCCGTCGCCAAACTCCGATCTAAAGCTTGAGACCTACGGTCAGATGCCTAAGGCTAAGAGTGAGGATAATCAAGCTGCATCAAGCTCCTCTGAGGCTAAAGCTTCAAGTGAGGTTAATATTCAGACTGTAAGTGAGCCTAAGGCCTTTGTGGTTAAGGCTAATTCTTCTTTAGAAATCAATTTAGTCTGTGATCCTGAGCGTCCTTATCGCGGTTTAGATCTGCAGGAGCTGAGCAATAAATATGGCTTTTTACGCGGAGCCCATAATATTTTATGTGTTTATGAAAATCCTAATGCCGAAAAGCCTATTGTGGTATTCCGTATCTGCTCTCTAGAGCCTCCTTATAATTTCCCGGTAGATATGACCGATTATAAGACCTCAGAGCTAGCTTTATATATGAATGTACCGGTGCGCGGTAAAGCCTTAGCCTATTTTAAAGCCATGCGTATGGCCGCTTTAATCATTCAGTCACAATTAGGTGGTACCTTACGTGACAATTATGAAAAGCCTTTGAGTGAAGATGAGCTCAATGCTTTAGAGCAAGAATTGCAATCTTATGATGAAAGTGAGATCTAAACATGGCCTTAACCTCTAAAGAAGATTATCTACAGGCAGTTGCACGCTTAAATCGCTATGCTCAGGCTTATTATGTTTATGATAATCCTGAAATTCCTGATGCTGAGTACGATCGTCTGTATCTTGAGCTTGAACAATATGAATCTTGGCATGTAGATGAAATTGTGGCCGATTCGCCGACACAGCGTGTGGGCGGTCAGGCGCTTAAGGAATTTTCAAGCGTCAATCATCGCGTGCCCTTATTGTCAATTGGCGATATCTTCTCTGATGAGGAATTACGCGATTTTGACAAGCGCATGAGCGAATCCACAGGACAAAGTCGCATTGAGTATTGTGCTGAGCCTAAGCTTGATGGTTTGGCCGTATCTCTTATCTATAAAAATGGTCTATTAGTACAGGCAGCTACCCGTGGCGATGGACGGGTCGGAGAGGACATTACCGCTAATGCTAAGACCATTAAGGCTATTCCTTTACGTCTAAGTGGCGAGAATATCCCTACTTATTTAGATGTCAGAGGTGAGGTCTTTATGCCGCGCGATGGCTTTGAAAAATGGAATGCGCGCGCGTTGCAGACTGGGGGTAAGGTCTTTGCTAATCCGCGCAATGCCGCCGCTGGCAGTCTCAAACAATTAGATTCTAAGATTACCGCTAAGCGTCCTTTGACCTTTAATGCCTATTATGTTGGTGAGTGCGAGGGTTATGCTTTAGCTGATACTCAATATGAGCGTCTGTTAGAGCTTAAAAAATTTGGTATTCCCGTAAATCCTCTTATCGCTAAAGTGCAGGGAGTTGAAGGTTTAGCCTCCTTCTATAATGACATCTTAAAGAAGCGTCCTGCACTTAATTATGATATCGATGGCGTAGTCTTAAAGCTCAATTCCTTAGCTTTACAAGAGCGTTTAGGTTTTACCACTAAAAATCCGCGCTGGGCGGTGGCTTATAAATTTCCGCCTGAGGAAATGCTCACTAAGCTTTTAAATGTCGAGTTTCAGGTCGGACGTACTGGTGCTATTACGCCGGTTGCTAAGCTTGAACCTGTTTATGTCGGTGGCGCTACGGTTTCTAATGCTACTTTACACAATGCCGATGAAATTGCCCGTTTAGGCGTACGCATTGGGGATATGGTCATTGTGCGCCGTGCCGGTGATGTTATCCCTCAGATTTCAGGCGTTGCCTTAGATAGGCGCCCCTCTGACAGTCAGGAAATTATCTTTCCGGAATTTTGCCCTGAATGCGGTAGCCGCATTGAGCGTATCAAGGGCGAGGCTGTGGCTAGATGTACCGGAGAATTAGTCTGCCCGGCACAATTGCGAGAGGCCGTCTTGCACTTTGTCTCCCGTGAGGCTATGGATATTGAAGGCTTTGGCGATCGCATTGTCGAGGAATTAGTTTCCTCAAAAAAAGTGACTTCAATTGCCGATCTTTATGCCTTAGATGAAAGCGCTTTAGCCTGTTTGGTTTTAGATCAAGGCAGTAATCTCAAAGCCCCGCGCCTTTTAGGCCATGTGGTAGCGAAAAAGCTCGTCAAAGCCATAGAAAAATCTAAGAGCGTTCCTTTAAATCGCTTTATCTATGCTCTAGGTATACGTGAGGTCGGTGTCGCTACTGCTAGGACCTTAGCTACTCACTTTGCCACTTTAGAGGATTTAAAGCAGGCTGATTTCAATGCCCTGCTCAATCTGCCGGATATAGGTGAGGTGGTAGCTAATCACATCCGTGATTTCTTCTTAGAGAAGCATAATTTAGAGATTATCGATAGATTATTAGCCCCTGAAGGTTCTATGCCTTTAGCTTGTGGCATTACTACTAAAGCCCTAAAGCAGGCTTCAGATCTTGAAAATGAGGCTTTGCCTTTATTAAATCAGACCTATGTGATTACTGGTACTTTAGAGACAATGGATCGCAATAGCTGTAAAAATCGTCTCTTAAATTTAGGTGCTAAGGTCTCAGGCTCTGTGTCAAAGAAGACTTATGCGGTGATCTGCGGTGCAGATCCGGGCTCTAAATTTACCAAAGCTCAGAGCTTAGGTGTGAGAATTATCTATGAAGAAGAGCTGTTAGAGATGCTGTCATCTTTAGAGAAATAGGATTAGGATAAATGCCTTCTTTAAGTTTTATTGTCAGTTCTAAAGTTCAAAAATTTATTATTTTTGTCATTATCGTCAATGCCATTACTCTAGGTCTTATGACCTCGCATAAGCTGATGGCGCTCTGCGGAGGCTTGCTAAATTTTTTAGATAACCTCGCCTTGGCGATTTTTACTGTCGAACTTTTAGTCAAGATCGCCTATCAGCGTTTAGGCTTTTTTAAGGATCCGTGGAATATCTTTGATTTTCTGATTGTCGGTATCTCCTATGTACCGGCAACGGCCGGCCTTAAGGTCATGCGTGCGCTGCGTATTTTAAGAATCTTCCGCCTGATCTCTTCAATGCCGCGTCTGCGCATGATTGTGCAATCGCTCATCACCTCTCTTCCGAGCATAGGCTGGATCGTATTGTTATTATTCCTCGTCTTCTATGTCTTTGCGGTGATGGCCACGACTTTATTTGGCTCATCCTTCCCTGAGTGGTTCGGTTCTTTAAGCGAATCCTTCTTCACACTCTTTCAGATCATGACCTTAGAGAGTTGGGCTATGGGGGTGGCAAGACCTGTGATGGAGGTTTATCCTTACGCTTTCTTATTTTTCATTCCCTTTGTCATGCTCAGCACCTTTGTGATCTTAAATGTGTTCGTGGCCATTGTGGTCAACGGTATGAGTGAGACTCGCGATAGTGAAAATCAAACTGAAGTTAAGGCTAATTCTCAAAATGAGGATTTAGAGGAGCTCAAAGGTGAGGTCAAGGCTTTAAGAGCACAGATTCAAGAGCTTACAGCTTTAATGAAAGCGCAGGATAAACACTAAGAGAGTTGTAAGCAGAAATGATCCCAGTAAGTTTGTTTAAACTTACTGGGTTTTATTATTTAATAACCGCGATTATTACCTTCGGTATCGTATTTGTAATTAGAGGCATTTTGACCATCAGTACCGATAGCCTGCTCTAATTTAGCGGCATGCTCGACGGGGATGAGTAAGCCGTGATGATTGTCGATCTTATCGGAAAGATAACCGGCATTCAGACGTTTTAAAGTCTCAATGTGAGCGCCGGAGATATGTGCAACCTTTGAAAGAGAGTTGACATGATCGGCCACTTCCACGCGCTTGAAGGCAGGACGATTTTTAATTTCCGGCAGATTTACATGGTATTGCTCGGGATTCTTTAGGATATCAGCATAGGCGCGGAAGCGCTTAACATAATTACGGGCACCGCGGCTGAGGCGGACATCAGCGGCGGATTTGACATCAATACCACGGGCGCGGGCGGCTTCAAGAGCTTTTCTAACTCCATATTCGCCTTGATTATAAGCGGCGACTACTAATTCCCAATTGCCTAAATCTTTATACATGCGCTTTAGATATTTAACTGAGGCTTTAGTGGATTTAACAAAATCATAAAGCTCATCATAATTACCACTACGATTAAGGCCTACAGAGCGACCGGTAGCGCGGATATATTGCCAAGCACCGTGAGCGCCGTTATTAGCACGTACCTGCGGATTGATGCCACTTTCAATGAGGGGAATGGCGGCAAGCTCTATGGGGAGATCGTTATTTTTAAGTTCACTGAGTAAAAAGTGGACGAAAATTTCTGATCTTTTTAAATTATTGATAACGGTTTTAGCACAGTAGCGGGCGAGAGCTTTTTCTTCAGCATTAGGGGAAATATTGAGCTGAAAGCGACTGTCATCGGCAAGGGAGCTGTCCCAGACATTCTTTTGTTCCTCAGCTTGACGTAACATTTCGGCATAAGAGGAGTCATAACTTCGGACGTTATTTATAGCCTGCGCATTAGTGCTACAGGCACTGAGGGTTAATACTGATAAAGACAGTATCCCCAGAACTTTCAAAAGAGACTTTCTCATCATCTTTAAATTCCGATCTTTACTATCTGTTAGAAGTTAATCACGCGTCAAAACCAGAATCTTCAATAAGATCATCGCCACTTGCACAAGCGCGAGCTAATTTATCACAACGTTCGTTTTCTACATGTCCGGCATGACCCTTAACCCATTCCCAATGGATTTCATGCCTTTGGCATTCTTGATGTAACAGTTGCCATAAATCTTGGTTTTTGACTGGTTGTTTTTGGCTTGTCCGCCAGCCATTGCGGATCCAGCCCTTTAACCATTGTGTCATGCCATTTTTTACATATTGACTGTCGGTAATAACGGTAACTATGCAAGGCTGTTTTAAAGCTTGCAGGCCTTTGATTACAGCCATCAATTCCATACGATTATTAGTCGTAAGTTTATAACCACAAGCTAACTCTTTTTCATGTTCACGGTGGCGGAGTATGGCTGCATAACCACCCGGACCCGGATTTTTCAAACAGGAGCCGTCGGTGAATAGGGCAACTTCCTTCATAAGTCTGAGTCCATATATCGCACAAGGTTAAAACTAGTTAAGCATATGCTATTTAAGTTATAGGCTCAGTTCACAAGGTTAAAGTCTCTAAAGAGAGAGGAGCTTGTTTAAAAATAAGCCTAAATAAATTATATGCTTTTTTCAACGTTAGTGATTATAGCACAAAAAACATCAAGATTTTCCTTTTAAAATCAATATGTTATAAAATGAGAGCTATTTTCGTAGTGCTATAATTAGAAAAATGCGCATTTGTCGTTATCAAAAAAGCTTTCTTAAGCTAAACTAAGGACACTTAGATTTTATTTAAAAAAGGTTTTTTATGAAGCGTCAGGTAGCCTTAGATACAGAAACTACCGGTAAATCTGATGATGGTACTCCAGGCGATCACCGTATTATTGAAATCGGCTGTGTGGAGATCATCGATCGTAAGCTTACTGGCAGACAGTTACAGCTTTATGTAAATCCTGAGCGCGCCGTGGATGAAGAGGCCTTTGGCGTTCACGGTATTTCCGATGAATTTTTACAGGATAAGCCGAAATTTGCCACTGTAGCTCATGAACTTATCGATTTTATCCGGGGCTCTGAGCTTCTCATTCATAACGCTAAGTTCGACGTCGGCTTTTTAGATAAGGAATGGATGCTTTTAGGCATGTCTGAGCGCACCGCAGATATGGCGACAGTAGTCGATACCGTGTCTTTAGCCATGAAATTATGCCCAGGACATCAGGTAAACTTAGACAATCTCTGTAATATCTATGATGTCGACCGCTCAGCGCGTACCATGCACGGCGCGCTTTTAGATGCGCAGATCTTAGCTGAAGTCTATTTAGCCATGACCGGTGGCCAGAAGTCCTTTAACTTTGGGGATGGGCTATCGGCAGTTGAGGCTAAGCGCTGGTTACGTCCTCAAGGGGCGCACTTGCCACGCATGGGGGTGGAAGCACAAAGGCGTGCGGTACATATAGTCAATATGATCGAGCTCTCTCAAAGCCGCCCGCTTAGAGAAGTTGATGGCGTCAGCATGGGTGGTAGCACGTGGAGTTCTGATTATGATTGCCCCTTTTTAAAGAAAGGTGAGGAAGAGGGCAAAAAAGAATATAAGGCGCGTTTAGCTCAACAAAAGCAGGAGCTTATGGACAAGCTTTTGACTGAGGAGCAACGTAAGTTATATGAGCAGTTCCTAGAGATCGACCATCAACAATATCAGGAATGGGAAGATCGCGTGATGGGCCGAGTTAAGAAAAGTTGAGGAGAAATAATGCTTTCATTTAATGTTTTAGACGACTTACGTGAGGAATATGCGGTTTTAGGTAATTTTATTGCCAAGCCCGATACCCGTGAGTTGATTGAAAAGGCGATCGAGCTTATGGCCTCATCCTTAAAGGCTGAGGGCAAGATCATCTCCGCCGGTAATGGTGGCAGTATGTGCGATGCTCAGCATTTTGCCGAAGAACTCAGCGGCCGTTTTCGCGATGATCGCCCCGCTTATGCGGCCATTTCCATCTGCGATCCCTGTCATTTGACCTGTGTGGGCAATGATTACGGCTTTGATTATGTCTTCTCCCGTTTTATGGAGGGTGTTGGCAAAAAAGGTGATGTCTTCTTAGGTATCTCTACCTCTGGCAATTCTAAGAATATCATCGAGGCCTGCAAGGTCTGCAAAGAGCGCGGTATTAAGACCGTCTTATTATTAGGTAAGGATGGTGGCAAGCTTAAGGATGTCGGCGATGTCAATCTCATCGTCCCGCATTGTGGTTATGCCGATCGTATTCAGGAAGTTCATACCATGATTATCCACATTATGATCCGTGGTATCGAGGAACTCATGGCTCAGGCCTAATTTTAGATGCGGATATTTTAATTTTGTTTAAATATCCGCACTATCTTCTTTATTTTTCAAGCTTTTTCCCAAAACTTTCCGCAGTCTTTAAAGTCTTGTCGATTTATTTCCTAAGTTTTATTTTACAATTGTGTCGATAATTGTGATATTCACCACAAAATTATCGCTATTGTTAACTAGGTCTTAAATCCATGCTAAATATAAAGTTTCCTTGGTATGCAGTTTTTTACGCTGTCGTTTTATATTTCTCTACCTTTTTAAATCAGCAGATCTTAAATCACTTCTATACCATCTTATCTGATGCACCTAATGTCAGCACTTTATTCTATTTAACCCCGCCTTTAGTGCTGTTTTCAGCTTTAAGCTTAGTCTTTTTAGTTTTTAGCTCTAAATATATCTTCAAAGGCGTGATGGCCTTATTGATAGTCTCAGGTGCTTCTGTCGGTTATTTTGCTACTAAGTATGGCATCATCTTTGATTATGACATGATGATTAACCTCATCTCTACTAATGTTGCTGAGGCGCGCGGTTATATCACCTTTGATTCGGTAATTGCGGTCTTTATCTATGGCTTAGTGCCAGCTGTGATCCTCTGTCTAATTAAGATTAAATGGCCTAAGTCTTTAGTGCGTGCGCTGTTACAGCGCATGGCGATAGCGGCAGTAGCCTTAGTGACCTTAGTAGCTATTGCTATTCCTTATTATCAAAATTATGCCTCGATAGGTCGCAATCACAGTATTTTGCGCAAGGAAATCTCTCCTTATAATTATGTCTATTATGGTTATAAGGCCCTAAAGCAGACCTATTTTCCGACGGTAGTTAAGTTTGATGCTTTTGGTTCTAAATCCTTTATCGACAATCCTGAGGAGCGTCCGGAGCTTTTTGTGGTAGTTGTAGGTGAGACTGCGCGAGCACAAAACTTTAAGCATAATGGTTATGCGCGCAATACTACTCCTTATACCGATAATCTCGATAATTTTGTGAAATTTGCTCCGGTAGAGAGTTGCGGTACCGCTACTGCTATATCGGTACCGTGTATGTTCTCTAGGCAAAATCGCGTCGATTATGATGAAGTGCGGGCACAAAACTCTAGTAATCTTACCGATCTGCTTAAATATGCCGGTTATGATGTTTATTGGTATGACAATGACAGTGGCTGTAAGGGTGTCTGTAAGCGCATCAATAATGTCTTAATTTCAAAAGATGATCCCAAGCTTCAGGGTAAATGTGGCGAGGATGGCTGTTATGATGAGGTACTCTTACCTTTGCTTAAAGAGCGTTTAGAGTTACAAGCGCAGAAGCAAAAGAGCACGATTATCTTTTTACATCTTATCGGCAGTCATGGTCCGACCTATTATGCCCGTGCTCCTGAGGATAAAAAGGTCTTTTTCCCTACCTGCAATCGCGGTGATATTGAAAATTGTACACGCGAGGAGATCGTCAATGCTTATGACAATACCCTCGTCTATACCGATTATATACTGTCACAGGTAGTAGCTAAGCTTAAGCCCTATCAGGATAAGTTTGGTGTCGGTATGCTCTATATTTCCGATCATGGTGAGTCTTTAGGTGAGATGGGCTTATATCTGCATGGCTCTCCTTATGCTATCGCTCCTGAGGAGCAAAAGCGGGTGCCGCTTATGACCTATTTATCGCCATCCTTTATTGAGGATCATCATCTTGATATGCAGTGCTTACGCAATGAAGCTAAGTTATCTTTTAGTCACGATAACTTCTATCACAGTATGCTCGGTATCTTAGATGTGAACACTTCTTTCTATAATGACAAGCAAGATCTGTTCTTAAAGTGCCGCATTTGGAAGAAGGGACCACATCAGGATTAGAGCTTAGCGAAAATCTCGCCTTCAAGCTTTAAGATCGAGTTTAAGGCTAGAGAGATGCCCTGTGTAAGGTGGATAAAGCCTAAAGTAGTATCGATATTTTTAACAAAGCCTGAGGTAACGATATAATGGCCTCCGGCTTTTTTAGTATCAGGCTCAAAGCTTGTGATCTTGATAAAGGGCTTTTTATCTAAATGAGCCTTTAGAAAATTAAGGCGTAAATTGAGATCTTGCATACTCTCATCATCTAAGTGTTTAAAAGCAGTAGTCTCTCGTGAGGCTTCAATTATGGCCTCATCATGACCTGAGAGCGCATCAAAGGGTAAAAATTGCGCCGCACGTTCAGATTGCGTGAGCTTATGCACTATGCCGTCAAAGGGATAGGGGATATTGATGATATCGTCATAATTGCTCATGCCTTATGTCCTCCAATCTGCGCATTACGTTGTAGAGCAGTAGCACCTTCTTGTAGATCTGAGGCCTTAAAGACTGCATTTTTACCGTATTTATGCTTAAGATTTAACACGGCCTGCTGCAATTTACGCTCACGCTTTAAAGCTTGCGCTTTAAGTTCCTGCTTTTTTAATTCATCTTCATAATCAGTAAAGAGATCAAGTTGCCGGCCTTCACGCGGGTTTTCTATATAGGTATTTTCATCTTTAAGCTCGATAGCACAGAGATTGAGGCGGCGAATTAAGAGTAGCGGATTTACTAAGCGCTCAAATAATTTTAAGGCCGTCTCTACAATGAGACTATCGGTATTACCGCATTGAGTTAAAGCCTCAGTGCCGTGGGCACTTTTAGGTACAGATCTACCATAGCGATCGCTCACAATTTCCCCTTTATAGCGTGAGGCGATATGGTGATTAGTGAGATTTTCGCGATCAAAACCCACTGTCAGCACGAGTTTTTGACAGACTAGATGCTTTTCAATGAGATTTAATGATAATTGTGAGGCCATCTCGCGCACCACTAAATGGGCCTTGTCATAAGGATAAGGACAGCTTAGGACCTGACCTTCACCTAAACTTTTGCGCTCGGGACGGATCTTTTTAATAGCGGCGATAGTGGTAGTTTCATAACCCCAAGCATGATCGATAAGCAATTCGGCATTGACGCCAAAGAGACGATAGAGCAGTGCTTGATTGTATAAAGAACAGCGGGCGACATCGCCCATAGTATAGATATTTACGGAAGCTAAACGTTTAGCATAACCTGGGCCTACGCGCCAAAAGTCGGTAATGGGGGTATAGGACCAGAGGTATTGGCGATAATGCATTTCATCAAGTTTTGCTAAGCGCAAGCCCTTGTGATTAGGGCGAGCATGCTTAGCTAAGATATCCATGGCAATTTTGGCTAAATAAAGATTAGTGCCGATGCCGGCGGTAGCCGTAATACCGGTAGTCTCTAAAATCTCGCTGAGGACCTTTTCGGCAAGCTCCGAGGCTTTGAGATTATAGTTTTTGACATAGGTGGTAGCATCGATAAAGACCTCATCTATAGAGTAGACATTGATATCAGTAGCTGAGAAATATTTAAGATAAATCTTATAGATACGACTGCTGTAATCTAAGTAGAGCGCCATTTGTGGGGAGGCTACAATATAATCTATGGCATATTCAGGATGGTGCTTGATAAGACTTGCTACAGCGCTGCGATGCGTGAAGTTATGTGGCAGTTGCGCGCGCCTTTGATAATTGAGAGCGCGGACCTTTTGTACTACTTCAAAAAGGCGCGGCCTGCCGCTAATACCTAGAGCTTTAAGCGAGGGGCTGACTGCAAGACAGATGGTTTTTTCCGTGCGTGAGGCATCGGCGACTACTAAATGCGTATCGAGTGGATCTAAACCTCGCTCTACACATTCAACAGAGGCATAAAAGGATTTTAAGTCGATAGCGATATAGTAGCGACGCTCTGCATCCATATAAGCACACCATCAATCTAAGCTATCTATAATTTTTATATATTATTACAGTATTTGTCAAATTTAATTTTAATTAAATTTTATATATAAAAATATTTTATATACCTAAAGAGTAGTGAGGGTGGGCAGAAACACAAAGAGGAGCATAAAGCTCCTCTTCAAGTTTTAAATCTTTAGAAATTATTCAGAAATGGTAACCTGAGCGCCGTCAGCACCAACTTCCTTAATCTCACCTAATAACCAAGCGTTTTCACCGCTAGCCTTTAAGGTCTCGATGGTCTTAGCAACCTGATCCTTAGAAACAACAGCGATCATACCTACACCGCAGTTGAAGGTGCGATACATCTCGTGACGGGAAACACCACCGTTGTACTGTAACCAGTCAAAGACCTCAGGCCACTGCCAAGAAGTACCATCACAAGCGGCGCAGGTGCCCTTAGGCAGAACGCGCGGAATGTTCTCCCAGAAACCACCACCGGTAATGTGGGCTAAAGCGTGAACATCAACTTCCTTGATGAGCTTTAAGATGCTCTTTACATAGATCTTAGTCGGCTGTAATAAGGCATCGGCTAATAAAGCCCCAGAAGGTAAGCGGTCAACTAAAGGCTTAGCCTGAACTTCCTTTAAGATACGGCGAATTAAGGAATAGCCATTAGAGTGCGGGCCAGAAGAGCCGATAGCCACGATAGCATCACCAACCTTAACGGCGCTACCATCGATGATCTTAGGTTCATCAACTACACCAACGCTGAAACCGGCTAAATCATAATCACCGACCTCATACATACCCGGCATCTCGGCAGTCTCACCACCGACAAGGGCGCAACCGGCTAATTCACAGCCGTAAGCGATACCAGATACTACCTTAGTGGCGACATCAACATTGAGTTTACCAGTGCCATAATAGTCTAAGAATAATAAAGGCTCAGCACCCTGAACGATAAGGTCGTTGACGCACATTGCAACTAAGTCCTGACCTACAGTGTCATGACGGTTGAGGTCAATGGCCAGACGTAATTTAGTGCCGACACCGTCGGTACCAGTGACTAAAACAGGGTGTTCGTAACCGGCAGGAATGCGGGTAAGGGCGCCAAAGCCGCCTAAACCGCCGATAACTTCCGGACGGTTAGTGCGTTTTACCGGAGCTTTGATGCGTTCTACAAGTTCTTCACCGGCATCAATATCTACACCGGCATCTTTATAGGTTAAATTGGCCATGACTGTCTCCAGAAAAAAATATGGCCATAATTTTACTAGATTGCTGAGATTTGTGCCATAAAATTCTGAAAATTTGCCTTATCTGAGTGTGGTAAAATTGACTTTAAAGGAAATTATCTAATCAAAAGGCATAATTTTATGAAAAGTAAGTCTGTTGTAGCTGCAATTTTAGCTTTAGGCTTGAGTAGTTTGGCTTTATCAGTACAAGCCACGGAGGGTCCATTAGTCTATCAAGAGGATCTGAGTTTAGGTATTGATGGCGCTTTTAAGAGTGCTTTTGCTAAAGCTACTGCGAGTATAGCTGCAGGCGAAAGTGTCGATCTGAGCGTCGAGGAGATGATGGCTATGTGTCAAAACGTCGCCATCTTTAATGATAAGCTTGATGTAAGCTTTGATGCTGCCAAAATTAAGCAGACTTTAAATACCATGGGTATCTCCTCATGGGCGGGTATGGACGAACCGGTCATCTTATGGCTGTGTGTCGATGGCAATATAGTCGGAGCTGGCGATAATAATGCTTTTGTACAGGAGCTTAAGGCTAAAGCTCAGGAACGCCACTATCAGATCATGTTGCCGCTCATGGATATTGACGATATTCAAGCTGTAAGTGCTGAGACTATTTTAAATAACGATATGGACAAGCTTGCAAAAGCCTCAAAGCGTTATGGCAATAGCTTTATTATCAGCGCTAAGGTCGCCACCGATAGCGAGGGTAAGCCACAAGTCTCCTTCAATGTTTTTGATCATAAATCTCAGATCTTAGATAAAAGTGTAAGTGCAGGTGAAGCAGTTGCCTCTGAGATGGCCCGTCACATCGCTGATACTTTAAAGAATAATACCCAAAATACCGCCACCGCTTCAGCTACGGATTATTTTGAATTAGGTCCAGGTCAGGATTTTGTGAGAATTTTAATTAGCAATGTCCAGAATGTGGTCGATTATGACAAAATTACTAGTAGCTTAGTCTCTTTTGGTTATTCTGCACACAGTCCAATTGTGGCCCGTACTGGAGAGGGCATCATTGTCGAAGTCAAAGCATCCTCGGGTGCGGAGATTTTAGATGGTACCTTAGCTCACAGTGGCACCTTTACTAAGACTGCCTCTTGGACCTATACCTTTAATAAATCTGCAGGTGAGGTCAGAGCCGATCGTGGGGGTATTGAAAAGGGCTTGCCCAATCTCATTCGTTCAAGCTTTGAGGTAGAGGCTCAGGCTGCACAATAAAAGGAGCTTTTGTGAATCACGAACCCTATCAGGAAACTTTGCCATTTCAGATCTACGACCGTGGTGATTTTAATACCTATGTCGTAGGTTCTAATGAAGCTACGGTTAGGGTTTTAAAGCAGGCCGTAGAGAAGAAGAGCCATGAATTCTATTATGTCTTCGGCCCGCATGGCTGTGGCAAGACGCATCTATTAAATGCCTTGTATCGAAGCTTAAAAAATCCAGCTTTGCAGTGCTTTTATTTGGATTTGCGTCAGGGCATGATGCTAAGCCCACAGCTTTTAAATATTCGTCTGCCGCAATTTATCATTATCGATAATGCCGATACTGCAGCTGGGGATAGTGATTGGGAGTTAGCGCTTTTTGATCTCTTCAATCGTTGGTATGACAAGCGCTCGGGCACTCTGATTATGAGTGGTAGTTGCTCTTACGATCAAATCCCTTTTTTACGCGCTGATCTCAATACGCGTCTAGGCTCAGGAGTCAGCTTACCTTTAAACTTCTTAGATGAAAATCAATGCATCGAGGCGATTAAAAAGCGCGCTGAGGGTAGAGCTTTCACTATACCTGAGGCGACAGCTGCGTTTTTAGTGCGTCATTTCAATCGCGATATGAAAAACCTCATGCAGCTTTTAGACATTCTCGATAGGGCGCAGTTTTCACAGCGCCATCAATTGACTATTCCCTTTGTCAAAAAAGTGCTCAAGATGTAATTACTCATCTTTAGAGATCTTCTCATCAAAGGCTCTTTGATTGCTTAAAGCTGCCATCTTGGCGCGGATAATTTCACGCTCATTGCCTGAGCAGACATTGAGCGCTTCACTATACATACCTAAAGCGCGGCTATAGTTTGACTGCATGCCAAAGACTTTAGCCTTGCTTTGCAAGCCTAGGCACTTTTGATTGAACTTAAGATAGGAGTCAGCTAATAGATCATTGATAAGAAAATCATCAGGATGCTGTTGCAGATATCTCTTTAAAATTTTCACTGCCTTAGCGCTTTGATGATTTTCATTGAGGGCATTAGCATAATTTGCCACTATCGCCTCATTATCAGGACGGCGCTCATAGAGACTTTGTAGGCGTGAGATCGCGCGTTCTTTATGATTATTTTCAAGATCGATATCGGTAAGCAGATCGACTACAAAGATATTAGATCCTAAATTAAGTTCATCTAAGTAAGCTTGCGCTTGAGAGTATTGTTTTAATTCAAAGGCGATGAGGGCTAGGGCATAGAGACGATAGGTGCGATTGATCTTATTTGGATCTGCTTTGAGGTGCTCATAGAAAGCTTTGAGATCATAATTCATATAGCGCACATCGATGCGGGCCTTAGCGAGCATGAAATCGGGATTTTTGGAGTTTTTGCGCTGTGGATAACTGCGAGCGCGATTGATAGCCTCTGCGGTGCGGATCTCTGATAAAGGGTGATCGATAAGCATGGAGAAGACCGGATTGATATTACCCTGCATCGCGGTGAGTTTTTGAAAAAGATTGCTCATGCCATAGGGATTGAAACCGGCTTTATAGAGCAGATCGATACCTAATCTGTCAGCTTCATATTCATTACTGCGGGTGAAGTTGATATCAGCCTGTGTGGTAGCGCCAATGGAAGTAGAGAGCGCGGCCATACCCATCATCGGATTGATGACCGCCATTGCCACTGCACCTATCATTGAGGCTATGGTCAAAGGCTGGCGGTCAAGCTGCTCTTCGATAAAGCGGGCGATATGTCTTTGGGTGACGTGTGAGATTTCGTGAGCTAAAACCGAGGCAAATTCGTCCTCAGTATCGGCATAATGAAAAAGTCCGGTATAGACCTGAATCTTACCGCCTAAGAAGGCTGAGGCGTTGAGCTCTTTATTATTGACGATGAAAAACTCAAAGGGGAAATATACATTGTCAGATTGCATGACAAGTTTATTGCCTACATAGTTGAGGTATTCATTGAGTACCGGATCGTTGGCAATATTGAGACTGCCGCGGGCTAAGCGCATGAAATACTCGCCTATAGCCTTTTCGCGTTGTACAGTGATGCCCCGGGTGCCGGAGTTTCCTAAATCGGGTAGGTCGAAACTTTGAGCTGTGACGCTTGCACCTAACAGGAGCATAGCGCTAGCTAAGGCGGCCTTAAAAGACTTTAATAACATGTATATCCTTGATTTGCACAACATAATAAAAGTTGCAAATTGAGATCAATTTAAATTTGCGTATATACTTTTCAAAATTATAGAATTATTTGGTTCTTACGCATAAAAAATTCTTGGAAATTTCCTTATGTTTGTTTTGCTTAAAAGATGGTATTGGCGACATTTTTCGCAACCTGGTACCATCGAGTTTGCCTTAGTATTAGTAGGTGCCTTTCTTATCGTCTATTATTTTATGTGGCTAGTAGGCCCTATTGTAGTGGCCTTATGCTTATCCTATTGCTTAGATTGGGCAGTAAGATGGGCTATTCGTCGCTTTAGAATATCGCGTTTTTGCGCCGCGACCTTGACGATGACGCTTTTTATCGGTTTATGTGTCGGCATTATGCTATTTGTGGTGCCTAAGCTATTACAGCAGGGTAGTGAGTTCTATCAAAAGGCCCAGGAATTTAGCCAAAATGCCTCAGAGAGTGCGGATATTGCCGATGAAAATCTCGATGAAGTAGTAGCTTCGACTATCTATGATCTCATCGAGCGCATGCCTGAGCCTTTAAGTAGCATGGTAAGTCGTGAGGAAATTGAAGTGGCGGTCAATGATGCGCGTACCTCCATCATGAAAAATCTCACCGTCATCATCAAAACGCAGATCATGCCCTCGGTAATGAATGTGGCTACTTGGCTTATGTATGTGGTGATTGTGCCTATCTTTATGTTTTTGATGCTAGCTAATAAGCATGTCTTGCAAAGGCGCATTCGTACCTATATTCTGCCAAATAATCAGGCCTTAATCTCGGTATTTTGGCCTAGGATCAATGCCCAGATTGAAGGCTATATTCGCGGTAAGCTCATCCATATCTTTGTGATTACCATAGTAAATACCATAGCCTTTCTCTTCTTTGATCTCAATTTCTCCTTCCTTTTAGGTTTAGGCGTGGGTTTGTCGGTAGTGATCCCCTATGTCGGTGCCGTTATCATCACTGTGCCTATCATCCTTATCGGTATGGTGCAATTTGGCTTAAGTTCGACTTTCTTCTATCTTTTAGCGGTCTATATCATCATTCAGCTTTTAGATAGTAATGTCTTAACGCCATATCTCTTCTCAAAGGCCATGAATCTCGATGCTTTCTCGATCTTAGCTGCCATTATGATTTTTGGCGGTTTATGGGGCTTTTGGGGTGTTTTCTTCTCTATTCCCTTAGCAACCTTTATCGGAACTTTGATCGTGCATTGGCCTAATGCCGAGACTGATCCACCCTTGAAGGCTCTAGGGGGAGGTAAAGCTAAGGATGAAACCTTCCCAGAAGAAGAGGAAGATGGGCAACAGAGTACAGAAACTAAATAAAGTTCTGAAATATTCAGGGGCGGAATTTCCGCCCCTGAGTGTTTTATTAGTACATTAAAGTATAGAGCTTACGTCTGAAGGTCTTCTGTAAGGCATTACCATTGAGGGTATTGAGAATATCTAAGAAGGTCTTTTTGATCTCGTTTTGGCTTAAGTCGTGCTTTAAAACTTCAAAGAGCAGATTTAAAGCTTCCTCGTGACGACCGCCTTCAGAGAGGGCGATGGCGAGCTTATTGACGATCTCTAAATCCTCAGGGTGTTCCTCATGGGCCTTTTGCAGATCGCGGATCTGCGGAGAATCAGCGGCGCTTTCAGCTAAGGTGAGGGAGGAGATTAAATCCTTATATTCCTGCTCATTTTGCTCTTCACGACCGGCATTGTCTAAAAGCTCATGGGCGCGGGTGAGATCCTTAGTCTTAATGCATAAGCGGGCAAGCATGAATTTTAAATCTAAGCGAGTTGGAGCTTCACTATAGGCTTCATTGGCCTTGATAATAGCCTCAGCGAGCTTATTTTGAGCCTCAGCTTCTAAAGCTTCACGCATGAGATTATCCGCTTTAGAGGGCATGTATTTAGCGACAGTGTCGGTGATCTTAGAGACAATATCATCACCCTGTAAGGCATCTACTGGCTGTGAATTTTTGAGTACTACTAAGGTTGGCACTGAGCGCAGACCTAATTGCATGGCAATAGCCTGACCTACCTCAGATGAAACATCAGCCTCAACTAAGGCTACATAATCATTGCTCTCAGGCACATTAGCCTTAACTGCGGCGGTAGCAGCCTGGCACTCAGGAGCATTAACAAAGAAATAAACAAAGACCGCTTTAGTAGCAGAGTTCTTAACTAAAAGGTCTTGGACGTTATTTTCATCAAGGAGCATTTTTTAATCCTTAAAGCGATTGAGATCCTGCATTGCGCGGATCAGGTTTTTTAAATTAGGGCGGATAGGGAGACGATTACCCGAAGCCTCAATGAAGGCTGAGCCATTATTGTCATAAACCGTCACCACATCCTGAGCTACAAGTAAAAGCTTGTTGCCATTGGTAGTTACAAAGAAATCTCGCTGCGTCAGACCTTCAAGGCTGATACCTAGAGTATAGGTAGCGGCAGTATTAGTGATGCCTAATACCTGATGGCCGATGGTAGCTGGCAAATCATAAGCGGAGGTAATGGTATTGACGCTCTCACCTTGATATTCACCAAAAGGCCATAAAATCATCAAAGGCACATGCTGTGAATTGCGATTGTAGATCTTACTGCCATCGCTTAAAAGCGGATTGCCTAAGGCCGAGGTTATGATGACTAAGGTATCATTGAGGCGCTCATTGCTCTCTAAAGTCTGCATAAATTGCGCTAAGAGGCTGTCGATATGTTTGAGAATGCGCTCACGCTCTTTCTCTTTAAGATTGCCATCGCAGAGATCGTTGAGGCTAATGCGTAAAGCAAAATTGCGCTTAGGATTTATAGTCTCTATATATTCAGAGGCCTTAGCTAAAACCTCGCTTTCATTGGCGAAATTATCTAAATTACTGTGTCTAAAGCCAAAGAAGCTCTGCTTTTGATAAGCGCTCTTATCGGCAATGAGGCGCACTAAATATTCCTGACGATGCATTTCATCGACAATAACAGGGGCGATGTCCTTAGCTAAAAGGGCATTGCGATATTGAATCGGCAGACCATAATTGAGGGCAAAGTCATTATCTGAGAGTTTTACATAGGGCAGATAATGATTTTCATAGCTCTGAGCGCGGTGCTTAAAGGCCCATAAATTGGGGGTATGTGCACTTGAAAGATCAGATCTGGACATACCATTGATAAAGATCATCACTACCGAGCGCTGTGGCGGCATTGCCGCGATATTTAAAGGCTCGAGCGGATAGCGCAAGGCCATATCCACAGTTCTCTGGCTTTTAGTATTATCAGCAATCCAACCGTGATTGGAGAGGAAGGATTTAGCTGTCATCGGATAATGGGCTGGGAAGACTGGTCTTAGGATATTGATAGCCTCATGGCGTGTAGCATCTGCCCAAATATGGATACTGTGCGAGGAGATGAAAGCTAAGGTGAGGGCGATAATCACAATGGATGGGAAGTGATTGTGACGTATTTTGCTTCTGTAGATTTCGCGGGTGGAGAGCTTGGCAAAGAGGAGCTCAAAGGCGATAACAATAGGGATAGCAATCCACAGAAAATTGTAATTTAAACCGGTTTTAAAATCTAAATCTCCAAAAATTAAACCTAAAACCACTACCGACAGATGGACGCGGGCGGATAAAAAGAGTTTAGCGTCGACAAGCAAGATGGTAAAGGCAATGATAGCTGTGATGATGGAGAGATATTTGTAGATATGATAATTGCCGATAAAGGATAGGGGAAAGAGAATGATGAGATACGTCAGGAAGGTCAAAAAGCTCATTTGACCTAACCAGGTGATGATGAGGTAGATAAAAGAAATGAAGCTGTCAGTATGCGGGGCGGCATAGACATAAACGCTACCTATGAGAATAGCTAAAAAGATATTTAAAAAGAGAAAATGATGGCCCCAAGTATTACTTCTTGAAACCTGTTCCTTATAGGAAAATATATTTAAGATTTTGATTGTTTGACGCATTGCTACCTTCTCAATCTGGCAATGGCTTCATTTTAACATTGTTTTGTCAAAACAAAGATTTCAGAAAAAATTCTCAAAAAACTTTTCGTATTTACAGCCTAAATTTACCTAAATAACGCGCAAAGTGCCACCTAAAGATTAGCCCCTGATTTTGCTTTTGACAAAATTTAGGTATTTTTTAATCGATAAAAGGAGGGGGTTATGAGCGAGCTTATCAATGCTATGCCCATTATTGTCAGCAATTATGCCAAGATGTTTGGGGTTAAGGTGCGCATGTTAGGTACTATGGCCTATACCAATGGCGAACTTATTACACTGCCGCGCCTTGATCTCAACGATACTCTCAGTGCGCGCGTTGCCTATGGTTATTTAGCCCATGAATCAGCGCATGTACGCTATACCGATTTTCGTAGTATTAGAAGGCTACATCGCAATTTTACCTTATTTACACTCTTTAATATTTTAGAAGATGCCCGTATCGAGCGCATTATCAGCCGCGAGTTTATCGGTGTGTATGAGAATTTAGAACTCATCATGCTCTATTCTGAGCGCTTATGGCAACAGTTTGTCGCGGATATGGACGCGGTTTCTTCATTGAGACTGCTATTATGCGGCACGCTTTATTATGCCAGTGTCAAAAGTCAGGGCTTTAAAAGTCAAAGACCTAAGGCCTGTACACTCTTATTGAAACTAAGAGCGCGGTGTGAGCATAAATTTATCCGAAATTTTTTCGCGCAGGTTGCCACAATTGTTAGCTGTAAAAATACCCAAGAGACTCTTACTTTAGCGCAGAAGCTCTATAACCTCATTGTGTCCCATGCGCCGCAACTTTTAGCTAAAAAGCGCGAAGATTTGGAAAATATTTCTGAAAAGAGCGAGGCTGAGGTATTTGAGCTTTTAGAGCAGGAGATAGGTCATGATCGCAGTAAGCTCTTGCCGCAGATGAAGACCGAGCAGATCTTAGCTGAGCTTATCCCTCAAAGCATGAGTGTTAAGGATGATATGGGCATTATTATGCCGGGCGTGTGTAAGAGTGGGCGGGAGGATTTTATCGAGCTTATCGAAGACACGCGCCCTTTACGCCATACTTTAGAGCACAAAGCTCGCGCTTGGTGTGAAGGTTATGGCATGCAAGCGCAACAGGGACGTAAAATCAATGTCGTCCGCGCCGCCTGTATCAGCGCTGGCGAGACGCGTATTTTTAAAAATCGCCTTTTATATGAGGATTATTCTACCTCCATCCATGTGCTCGTCGATGTCTCAGGCTCAATGCTCTTTTGTGACGATCCTCAGGCTAAAAACCGCAATGATGAGGCCTGTCAGGCGGCGTTGATGATAGCCCTTGCTTTAGAGAATATCGATGGCATTAAAACCATGGTGACGTATTTTCCTGGAGATGGTAATGAATTTGATGTCGCGCTCTTTGCCCATGAAAAGCCTCACAGGTGGCCAGTCGCTTTGATCAAAAAGCCAAAGGCTCAACGCCTTTAGCGCAGGCTTTATGGTATGCCGCCTCGTGTGCTCGCGATCTACGCTGTGCGCGTAATATTATCTTTGTGCTCACCGATGGTGTGCCTGATAGTATTTCACAGACTAAGACCGCTCTTGATTATATTGAGAAGATGGGCATTGAGACCTATGGCATCGGCATTAAATCTGTTTTTATTACCACGCTGATTAAAAATAGTGAGGTTATAAGTTCGACAAGTCAATTGCGACAGGTGATGATGCGCCTTTTTACCGGACTTTTTAAGCTTCCTGAGGAATTGAGCTAATCAAAGCTTGATCAAGGCGGCAAATTTAAGCAAAGCGGCTAAAAAATGCTAAAATATCGGGCAGTTTTTTGCGAGGATAGAAAATTGCTGCGCAGTGATTTTAACTTTAATTTACCGGAAAACTTGATTGCCGCCTATCCGAGTGCCGAGCGCACCGGATGCAGAATGTTATGCTTAGAGGGCGCAACCGGTAAGCTTTCAGATAAGCATTTTTACGATTTAAAAGAATTTTTAGAGCCAGGCGATCTCTTAGTTTTCAATGATACTAAGGTCATTCCGGCCCGTTTATACGGCAAAAAGGCCACCGGTGGTGCCATTGAGCTGTTAATTGAACGTATTACTTCTCAAAGCTCAGCCTTAACGCATATTCGAGCCAGTAAGGCCCCTAAGAGCGGTAATATCTTAAATATCGACGGTAGCCCTAAGAGTCTGCAGGTTACCGGCCGTCAGGGCGATCTTTTTATGGTCGAGACTTGTGATGGCAGTTCTCTTCTCGACATTCTCTATGCTAACGGTCATATTCCGCTACCGCCCTATATCGATAGACCTGATGAGCCTTTAGATAAGGATCGCTATCAGACTGTCTATTCAAAGCATCCAGGTGCCGTCGCCGCGCCGACAGCCGGACTTCATTTTGATGAAAAGCAATTAGAGGATCTTAAGGCCTATGGCGTGAAGATGGCTTTTGTCACCTTACACGTAGGCGCTGGTACTTTTCAGCCGGTGCGTGAGGATGATATTACTGAGCATCATATGCATAGCGAATTTGTGCATCTCTCTCAGGAAGTTGCTGATGCTGTAATTGCCACGCATAAATCTGGCCATCGTGTCATTGCTGTCGGTACTACGGCCGTGCGCTCTTTAGAGAGTGCCGCTTTAGCCGCTGAAAAAGCCCATGCACCTTTTGAGATTATCCCTTTTGCGGCAGATACCTCAATTTTTATCTACCCCGGCTATAAGTATCACGTGATCGATGCTCTCATCACCAATTTCCATCTGCCAGAGTCAACCTTGATTATGCTTGTAAGTGCCTTTGCCGGTTTCAACGAGACTATGAAGGCTTATGAGCATGCGGTAGCTGATGGTTATCATTTCTTCAGTTATGGTGATTGCATGTTTATCACCAAGAACTCTAATGCTCATCTATCCTTACCGCCTTCTTGTAAAGAGGACAATAGCTAATGAAATTTGAAGTACAAAAATGCGATGGTAAAGCGCGTTTAGGCCAAATGGTCTTTGAGCGCGGCGTAGTACGCACTCCAGCTTTCATGCCGGTAGGTACCTTAGGTACCGTTAAGGGTATGACGCCTGAGGATGTCTCTGATATCGGTGCTGATATCCTCTTAGGTAATACCTTCCATCTGTGGTTGCGCCCGGGTACTGATGTCGTCAAGGCCCATGGTGATCTGCATGATTTTATGCATTGGCCTAAGCCGATTTTGACCGATTCAGGTGGTTTTCAGGTTTTCTCCTTAGCTGAAATCCGTAAGGTTACAGAAGAGGGGGTACATTTTAAAAATCCGATTTCAGGCAGTAAGCTCTTCTTATCGCCTGAGGTTTCCATGCAGATTCAATACGATTTAGGCTCTGACATTGTCATGCAGTTTGATGAGTGTATTGCGTTGCCCGCTACCACCTCTGAGATGCGTCGCGCTATGGAATTATCCTTGCGTTGGGCCCGTCGTTGTAAGAATCACTTTGAGTTTTTAGGCAATAAGAATTCCTTATTTGGCATTATTCAAGGTGGTACCGATGAGACCTTGCGTGAGGCCTCCCTTAAAGGTCTTAGTGAAATTGGCTTTGATGGTTATGCTATCGGCGGTTTGGCTGTAGGTGAGCCTAAAGAGGTCATGTATAAGGCTTTAGGGCATATTGCCCCTAAGATGCCGCAGGATCGTCCGCGCTATCTCATGGGTGTCGGTACTCCGGCAGATATTCTGCAAGGTGTACTCAATGGTGTGGATATGTTTGACTGCGTCATGCCATCACGCAATGCCAGAAACGCTCATCTCTTTACCTCACAGGGTGTAGTCAGATTGAGAAACGAGCAGTATAAGTACGATACCTCACCTTTAGATCCCAAGTGCGATTGCTATACCTGCCGCAATTACTCTAAAGCTTATTTACGTCATCTAGATAAGTGTAAGGAAGTTTTAGGCGTGCATCTCAATACTATTCATAATTTGCATTTCTATGAGCACTTTATGCAACAGATTCGTGATGCTATTGCTGGCGGCTATCTTAAGGACTTTGCTGAGGAGTTTTATGCTGTTTGGGGGCGTCCTCCGATCGAAACAAACATTTAACTTTGTAAAGCTATAGTTATTTTGTGGTATATTTACGTCTTTAGAACTGGCCGTTAGTTTATTTGCCATTTCATCAAAATTTGGGCGTAAGCCATCTTTGATAAATATATTTAATAATACGGGAATTTTTTTATGAACATTATACCCACCGCATTTGCTGCTGAAGCTGCTCCTCAGGCCGGCGGCGATATGAGCATGATCATCGTTTTAACTGTATGTATGGTTGCAGTTTACTTCTTCATCATGCGTCCTAATTCTAAAAAACGCAAAGAGATGCAGAAGCTTTTAGACAATCTCGCTGTAGGCGATGAGGTCTTAACTAACGGTGGTATTGCTGGCCGTATCGTTAAATTACCTGATAACAAAGAGTATGTTTTAATGGACGTTGCCTCTGGTGTTGTCATGCAGATGAAGCGCAATTATATCGTTGCTGTCTTACCTAAGGGCACCATCGAAATTGTCGCAGCCGATAAGCTCAAAAAATAATTCTTTTTAAAAAGCACGGCCACCTAGGTGGCCGTGATTATCTTTTAGGACCCTCATCGTGATAAACAAGTTTCCCTGGTGGAAAAACCTACTCATCTTTTTAGTCATTGCGGTGGTTTTCTTCTACGCTCTTCCTAATCTATATGGAGAAGATCCCGCTTTACAAATTTCAGGCACCCATGGCATGGAAATTGATGCCAAGACCCAAGCTCAAATCAAAGCTGAGCTTGAAGCTAAGAATATTGAAGGTGTCTATGCTTTAGAAAACGGTCAACTTTTAATCCGTTTTCCCTCCACTGAACAACAGTTAGCCGCTCGCGAAACTGTCAATAAGATTTTAGGCGATAATTATATCGTCGCTTTAAACTTAGCTCCGGCCACTCCGACTTGGATGCGTTCTTTAGGTATGCATCCTCTGAAGTTAGGTTTGGATTTACGTGGTGGTGTGCATTTCCTCATGGAAGTCGATATGGACGAGGCCATGAAGAAGATGCGTACTCAGCTTGTAAATGATTTCCGTTCTGAGTTACGTAATCATGATATCCGCCTTTCAGGTGCCCGTGCTGAAGGTGATCATGTAATCGTGGAATTCCGTGATGATGCCTCCCGTAAGGCCGCTGAGGAATTATTAGCCTCAAATCATAAGGATTTCGTTATCAAGAGTATCGATCAGGATGGTAAATTCCGCCTGATGGCTACCATGACCCCCGGCAAGATTTCTCAGATCCGCACTAATGCTGTGGAGCAGAATATCAATATTATCCGTAACCGTGTTAACGAATTAGGTGTAGCTGAGCCGCTCGTACAGCGTCAAGGCGCCGATCGTGTGGTTGTCGAGTTACCGGGTATTCAGGATACCGCTCGTGCTAAGGAAATCTTAGGTGCTACTGCTACCTTAGAGTTCCGTCTTGTCGATGGTAATGCTGATGTGGCTGCCGCCGCTTCAGGTCACGTCCCGGCAGGTTGCGAGGTCATCTATGATGGCAAGGGTTATCCGGTTGTCGTACAAAAGCAGGTCATCTTAACTGGTGATCATATTGTTGATGCTAGCTCTAGCACCGATGAAAACGGCCGTCCACAGGTTAATATTTCCTTAGACTCCCGTGGTGGTTCCATCATGTCCAACTTTACTAAGGACAATGTGGGTAAGCCTATGGCCACTAACTTCATCGAGTATAAGGTCGTTCCGGATGAGGATCCTAACGCTCCTAAGCCTGGTGATAAGAACTATAAGCCTAAGTTTAAGAAGGTCGAGCAGGTCATTAACGTGGCCACCATTCAGACCCGTTTAGGCAGTAGCTTCCGTATTACCGGTATCGACAGTGCTAAAGAAGCTCACAATTTAGCCTTATTATTACGTGCTGGTGCTTTGATTGCCCCGATTCAGATTGTAGAAGAGCGCACCATTGGTCCGTCTTTAGGTCAGCAGAATATCGATAATGGTATGAAGGCTATGATCTATGGTCTGACCTTCCTGTGTATCTTCATGGTCATCTACTATAAGGCTTTCGGTCTTATTGCAAATCTCGCCTTGTTCTTCAACATGGTCTTACTCGTAGGTGTGATGTCACTCATTCCTGGTGCCACCATGACCTTACCGGGTATTGCCGGTATTGTGTTGACGCTAGGTATGGCGGTTGATGCTAACGTGTTGATTTATGAGCGTATCCGTGAAGAGATCAAGCAAGGTCGTAGCATTCAGATTGCCATTCATGAAGGTTATGCCCGTGCCTTTGTGACCATTGCCGACTCTAACATTACCTCCTTCATTACCGCCCTCATCCTCTTTATGGTGGGTACTGGTGCTGTGAAGGGCTTTGCCTTAGTCCTCATGATTGGTCTGGCAAGCTCTATGTTTACAGCCGTTACTGCCTGCCGTGCGATTGTCAATATCGCTTGGGGTGGCCGTAATCTCAAGAAGCTGAGTATTTAGGAGAGCTCTTGCTATGATGCAGTTTATTAAGGACGGTACCGTTATACCGTTCATGAAAATTAAAGGTACCATCGAACTTCTGTGCGTGGGCCTTGTGATCGCCAGTATTGTCTCTATGTGTGTAAAAGGCCTGAATTGGGGCTTAGACTTTACCGGCGGTATTGTGGTGGAAACTGAGTACACTCAGAGTGTCGAGCTTGATACTGTGCGTGATGCTTATGCTAAGTTTGGTATTGTCGGTACCACTCAGCATTTCGGCTCTTCCTACGATGTTGTTGTCCGTGTTGCCCCTAAGGATGGCTTAGATCAGCAGACTGTCACTGACAAGATCATGCAGGCCTCAAAGACCATCGATCCGAACGTGCATTTATCGCGTTCTGAGTACGTAGGTCCGGCTGTAGGTCAGGAATTAGTTGAAAGTGGTATTTTAGCCATTGTGGTGTCATTGATCGCCATTTTGGTCTATATCGCTTTCCGCTTTGAGTGGCGTATGGCTACTGGTGCCGTCATTTCCCTAGCTTATGACGTAATCGTGGTTATGGGTGTATTCTCCTACTGGCAGATTGAATATGATCTGACCGTCTTAGCGGCAGTTTTAACTGTAGTAGGTTATTCCCTTAACGATAAGATCGTAGTTTTCGATCGTGTGCGTGAAAATGCTACTAAGCTCTCACGTTCTATTGGTATTCCGCACCTTTTTGACGTATCCTTAACGCAGACCCTGTCACGTACCATCATTACCTCAGGTACTACCTTAATTACCGTAGTCAGCCTGTTGCTTTTTGGTGGTGAGATGATTTATGGCTTCTCTTTAGCCTTAGCAGTCGGTATCGTCTTCGGTACCTTCTCCTCCATCTATGTGGCATCAACCTGGGCTATTTTCTTAGGCATTAAACATGAGAATCTCATTCCGGCTAAACCTGTGAAAAAGGAAGATGACGGTTATGAGACCATGGACTAAGTGGGGCGTGAGTGCACACATTTAAGTCAAAGGCGTTTTTAGCAACTTCAGCTTTAGCTTTGAGCTTGTTAGCAGGTTGCGCAAGCACTGATGAGATAAAAACGCCTGCATCTACGACAGTGGATCTCTCAGGTCCATTCAGTGTGCCTGCTGAAGAGATTCTCTTGTCCACAGCCTCCGAGCGCCTGACCGCACAAGATCAGGCGATCATTGTCAAATTGTCGATGATGCTCGATACGCAGGCTAAGACTAAGGGCGATCGCGCCGAGATTTTCTATGAATTAGGTATTGTTTATGACCGTTTAGGTCTAGAGGCAACGGCCCGTACCATGTTCATGAATGCTCTGGTCGAAAATCCAGCCTTTGCCGCTCCCTATAATTTTGTCGGCATCTATTTTGCTAAAGATGGCCGTTTTCAAGATGCTCTCGATGCCTTTGATTCAGCTTTAGAGCTCAATCCTAAAGAAAGCTATATTTACTTCAATCGCGCTTTAGTTTTGCATTATGCTCATCGCGATATTGTCGCTCTTAAGGATCTCAAAAAGTTCTATGCTAGCGATCCTAATGATCCTTATCGTCTCTTGTGGATGTATATTGTCGAACATGGGGCTTTAGGGGCTGATGAGGCTTATGACAATTTAGAGCAGCGCTATGATAAGGTCAAAGAGCTCGATAAAAAGGACAATTGGGGCTTTAATCTCGTGCGTCTGTATTTAGGCAAATTAGATGAGGCGGTATTTTGGTCTCAAACTAAAGCCTATCGTCAAGATCCCGAGACCTTTGTCGATCATCTCTGTGAGGCTTATTTTTATCTAGGTAAGCTTCATCTTCTGCAAGGTGAGGATAAGCTTGCTTACGATAATTTTTATCTATCAGCTGCCACTCGCCGTTATGGTTTCTTAGAGTATCGTTATGCTCTAAATGAAATCGCCGCCTTAGAAAAACGCTATAAAATCAGAGCTGCAAGCTCGATTACCGAGCCTAATTTCTAATCATTTAAAACCAATAGCTACTGCTATTGGTTTTGCGCCATTTCATATCAATTTTATTGAGAATTTTTTTAGTACGCGTGAGCTTTATATAATTGCAACTAATCACAAGGTATTGACGACGAGTATGAGTAAAAAGGAAAACAGTTTAACTTTAAGCGCAGATGCTTTAAATGAAATCAAAGAGCAAATGCTTCCTGTTGATGATACCGAGGTCATGGCGGAATTTTTCAAAGCGCTCTCTGATCCTACCCGTTTGAGTATAGTTAATGCCTTGCAATTGCATGAATGGCTATGTGTTTCCGATCTAGTTGAGCTCTTAGGTATGAGCAAATCGGCGCTTTCACATCAATTATGTTATATGCGTTTGAATAAATTAGTCAGAGTTAAGCGCGATGGTCGTCATGTTTTTTATGCTTTAGATGACAGCCATGTAGATCAGGTCTTCGCCTTAGCGCTGTCACATGTAAACGAAGGTTAAGAAAATCAATGAATAAACCCATCTATTTAGATTATGCCGCCGCTACCCCGACTGATCCTAGAGTGGTAGATGCCATGGTCAAATGTCTCACTAAGGATGGAGCCTTTGCCAATCCCCACGCTAAAGATCATGTTTATGGTTGGGAAGCTTGTGAGAGTATGGAAACAGCTCGCGCTCAGGTGGCGGAGCTTATCGGCGTCTCGCCCTTAGAAATTACCTTTACCTCTGGAGCTACCGAAAGCAATAATCTTGCTATTTTTGGTTTAGCTCAGGAATTAGCCGCGCTTGGCGATAAACGTCGTCATCTCATTACCACTAAAATTGAGCATAAGGCTGTACTCGAGGCTTGTGAGCACTTAGAGCGTCAGGGCTATAGAGTTACCTATCTGACTCCGCATCGCGATGGTACTGTCGATGAGGCTTTATTAAAAAGCGCTTTAGATGAGGATACTTTCTTAGTTTCTATTGCCCAAGCTAATAGTGTTTTAGGCTCAGTCAATGATATTAAGGCCCTCTCGGCTTTAACACGCTCTTATGGCGCTTATTTCCATACTGATACGGCGCAAAGTGCCGGTTATATTGAGACTGATTTTGCGCATAGCGATGTCAGTATGGCCACTTTAACCTCAGAAAAGGTCTGTGGCCCTAAGGGTGTCGGCGCTTTATATGTAAAGCGTAGCTTAAATTTACAGCTTATGGCCCAAATTTATGGTGGCGGTCAAGAAAAAGGTCTGCGCGGTGGTACTGTGCCTACTCATCAGGTTGTTGGTATGGGTATGGCCTTTGAAATTTTAAAAAAGGAAGGCGCCTCTGATAAAGAGCGTATGGAAGGCTATCGTCAGTATTTAATTTCTAAGCTTAAAACTATTCCTGAAGCTATTATCAATGGCAGTGAAGCACATCATGTGCCGGGTATTTTGTCAGTAAGTTTTAATCATCTAGATGGCCGTAAATTATTGCCAACGCTCACCGGTATTGCCGCCTCTACCGGTTCTGCCTGTGCCTCAGCTGATCTAAAGCCTTCCTATATTTTAACGGCAGTAGGTCTTAGCGATGAGCAGGCCCGCGCCTCCTTGCGCTTAAGCTTTGGTCGTTTTACCACCAAATCTGAAATCGAAGCTGCCGCCGCTGAGATTTGTCTTAAGGTTCCCAAACTGATACAAGAAGATTGATATGCTTAAATTTTTAAATCATAGCGATGCACAGGACATGGCTGTAATTAGCCTGTGTGAGGATTTACCTAAAGCACCACTGCGCGCGGATGCTAAATTTAGCCCAAAAGCCTCAGGCTATACCGTCTTTATCAATAAAAATAGCACTAATCCCTATGCTCAGGCCGGACGCATCTGCGCTACTTTAGGTTTAAGTGCGCTTAAATTAGAAAATTCCTTAAGCTTAGAGGAGAGTTATCAATTTGCTCTAGGTTTAGATGATTTAACCACAGATATAGATCTTAGTTTAAATTTAGAGGCAGGCGATCTGCAAAAACTCAGATCTACCTATGAAATTGTCTATGCCTGTCGTAAGCTTGCCGATACCTCCAATGCCACTATCGATCCGATAGCCTTGGTCAATCACGCCTATACTCTCATTGAGTCAAGTGTTACAAGTGGTAGCTTACGCTTTGATCTTATCGATAGAGAGGATGAGCGTTTTGCAAAATTACAAGGTCTTAAAGCCGTAGGCTCAGGCAGTGTTAAAAGCCCGTGCTTAGGTATTATCGATTATGTACCTGCAGGCATGAGTGAGGATGCTCCCGTTGAGATTGCTCTCGTAGGTAAGGGTATTACCTTTGATTCTGGCGGTTATGATCTCAAAGGCGCTAAGTTTATGGATACTATGCGCACCGATAAGACCGGCGCTGTCAATTTAGCCGGAGCTTTAGCCTTAGCGATTAAACACGGCCTCAATAAGCATGTGCGCTTATATTTATGCTGTTCACAAAATCTCGTCTCAGCAACTTCCATGGTGCCTGGCGATATTATCGAGTATCAAAATGGCGTCACTGTGGAAATTGGCAATACCGATGCTGAGGGCCGTTTAGTTTTAGCCGATGGCCTAATCTTAGCTTCAGAGACTAAGGCGCCAACCATTATCTCCGAGGCTACTTTGACGGGCGCAGCTAAGATTGCTATCGGTCGCGATATGTGTGCCCTTGTCTGCCGCGGTAATGTGGTGCCGCCAGCATTCTTACAGTCTTTTAGTGAGACTAATGAGCGCATCTGGCAATTGCCCTTGTATGATTTCCACGATCGCTTTATTAGCTCAAAGCGGGCGCAGTGGCTCAATACTGCTCATGGTGATGGTGCGCCAGGTGTATCCACGGCTGCCGCTTTCTTAGAGAAATTTGTCACAAAAGACGCTGTATGGATGCATATTGATCTAAGCTCAGCTTATCTACCTGAGGGCTCACCTTTCCAAAGTTCAGGACCTAGCGGTGCTACTATCAGAGCTTTAGCAAAATATCTGTGCCTTTAATTTAAGGAGGCTATCATGTATAAAAATATCGTAGTTTTAACCGGTGCTGGCATTTCGGCAGAATCGGGAATACCGGTATTTCGCTCAGAAACGGGACTGTGGGAGAGCGAGCGCATTGAGGAGGTGTGTACCGCCGAGGCGCTTGTGCGTGATAGCCTTAAGGTCCATAATTTTTACAATAAACTCAGGCGCAATTTACACGCTAAAGAGCCTAATGCCGCGCATCTAGCGCTGACGCAATTGCAAGCTAAGTGGCCTCAGCTTTATGGAGGTGAGGTCACCTTGGTGACGCAAAATATCGACAATCTCCATGAAAAAGCCCATTCGCAGCATGTCATCCATATGCATGGCGAGCTTATGAGTCTATGGTGTCGCCATTGCGATCGCCATTATCCTTTTAGTGGCGATTCAAGTCCTCGTGATAAGTGTAAATTCTGTGGACATACAGAGGTGCGCCCAGATATAGTCTTTTTTGGCGAGATGCCGTATTTTATGGATAAGATTGAGGAGAAACTTGCCGCTTGCGATCTCTTTATCGCCATCGGCACCTCAGGTGTAGTCTATCCGGCCGCCGGTTTTTGTCAATTTGCCCGCTCTGTAGGCGCTCGGTGTGTGGAGCTTAATTTAACTAAAAGTGCCGTAGCCACCAATTTTACCGATGCTATCTATGGTAAGGCCTCAGAGACAGTACCATCTTTAGTGACAAAGCTTTTAGAGAGCGGTAATTTTTAAAGGCGCTAGGTCGCGCCATTATGCTCTTAGTGTCGTCTGGCCCCATTCTTGCTATAATATAGGATTGCAATTATTTTTTACTTAAATTTGGGGACCCCTAGATGACCGCTAAATTAAATTTACTCGATCTTTCTCCTAAGGATATGGCGGATTTTTGTGTGTCATTAGGAGAAAAGCCCTTTAGAGCGCAACAGCTTTTAAAGTGGATCTATCAGTACGGCGTGACTGATTTTTCCTTGATGACCAATATTAAGCGTGAATTGCGTGAGCGTCTCTCTGAAATTGCCGAGATTAGATTTCCACAAATTGTCACCGAGCAAAAATCCTCCGATGGCACCACTAAGTGGGCTTTAGATATCGGTGATGGTCAATTAGTTGAAACTGTGTTAATTCCTGAGGATGATCGCAATACTCTGTGTATTTCAACCCAGGTAGGTTGTCCGGTAAAATGCGCCTTTTGCCGTACCGGTGCTTCAGGCTTTAATCGCAATTTAAAGGTACATGAGATCATAGGTCAGGTCTTTGCTGCCGCCACGCGGGTGGGCTTTAGCGAAAACAATGAGCAAAAACCTATCTCTAATGTGGTCATGATGGGTATGGGTGAGCCTTTGTTAAATCTCACCGCTGTGCTTAAGACCACTGAGATTTTATTATCAGATTATTGCTTTGCTCTATCTAAGCGTCGTGTCACCATTTCAACCTCAGGTGTAGCCCCCATTATCGATAAGATTGCAGGTCAGGTAGATGTAGCTTTAGCCTTATCACTGCATGCCCCTAATGATGAATTGCGCGATCGCTTGGTGCCTTTAAATAAGAAATATCCTATAGCCGAGGTTTTAGCGGCAGTACGCAAGTATTTAGATAAATCTAATGCCAATTGCGGCCGTGTTACTATTGAATATGTCTTATTAGACGGTATCAATGATTCCCCTAAGGATGCTTTGCAATTATGCAAGCTATTAGCGCATACCCCGTGCAAGATCAATTTAATTCCTTTTAATCCGCATGAGGCCTCTGAGTTTAAGCGTCCAAGCTTAAGAGCCATTGAGCGCTTCCAGCAGATTTTACTCGACAAGGGTTTTACCGTCTTAAAACGCTCAACCCGTGGCGATGATATTGCCGCCGCTTGTGGACAATTAGCAGGTCAGGTTAAAGACCGTTTACTTAAAGAGCAAATCCCTTCTGTGAGAGAGTAGGTTGTATGAGCAATAATAAAAAAGGCTTACGCAATCGCGTCTTTGCCGATGGCAGACGCGAGGATTTAGGCCAATATTTAAAAAAAGAGCTAGGTTCTGACAATAAGATCACAATTGACGAGGCGGAGCATCCTCAGGCTTCCTCCTCAGAGCTTTTTAGCGCTAAGGTGCCGCAAAAGCTCGATAATGCGCACGTGCAAGAGCCTTTTCCGCTAGCATCTCAGGATCAAAGTGAGTCTGCAAAAGCCGTAGCTTCGAAGCTTAATAAGTCGCAAGTCCAAGAGCCAACTTTTGTAGCTAAGATCCCTAAAGCTTTGCGTGCGGATGCTGAAAATAAGGATAAGGCTAATTTTAAAATTCCCACAGCCGCTGAATTTAAACAAGAAAATTTAGCTTTTAAGAGTGAGGCTAAGGAGCCTCTTTTTGATATGAACATCAAATCTCCACGCATCAATCCTCAATTCTTAGACAAAGCTGATAAGCCTGAGAGCGCTTCTGCATTTAAAAAAGAGCCCTCAGCGGAGATTAAGCCTAATTTAGAAGAAAAGACCGAGTCTTTGAAGGAAAAAACCGCTCACAGTTTCAAAAGCGAGTCTTTTGCGCTTGAAGATCCCTTTACTCAGGATGAAATTTCTAGCGAGAGTCATGCCGAGGCCTTTTTAGACGATCCGGATAAAGTGCCGGTAGTGCCGACTTTACGCGATGATGAGGTACCTAATCTGCCAGGTGCCATCCTTATGCACGCCCGTGAGCTTTTAGGTTTGAGCATTCGTGAGGTCGCTGAGAAGTTACAGCTACGTATCAATACCATCAGCGATATTGAGCACGATCGCCTCAATCAAAAGACCGCAGTCTCCTTTGTTTCTGTCTATATCGGCAATTATGCGCGTCTTGTCAATATCGATCCGCAGACTTTGATCGATCTCTATGTGCAAAACGTCGAAGACAATGCCCAAAAAGGCACTGAAATTCAAAAACAGCGTGGCCGTCTGCTCAATGGCCGCAAGTTTATCTATAGCGCTATCGCTTTAGTCGTTTTAGGAGCTATAGGGGTGGCCGCTTATGCCTTCTTAAGCGCCGATAGTGGCGATGAGCATCAAGCTAGCGGTACTTTAAAGCTCAGTCAAACTAATCCTCAATTTAATGCCGAAAGCGGCAGTTTAAGTGTAGCTAGTGCGTCTAATAATGGCACTACTGCTAATGCTAGTGCAGAGCAAGCAGCTCCTGAGGTTTATGTCGATCCCAATACGCAAAGAGCTAAAGCTCAGGCCTTAGCTTTAGAGCAAAGCGAGGATTTTGGCGCAAGTTCTAATCAAAATCTTGAGGATATAGTTCCTGCAAGCGATGCGCCTTTAACTTTATCTGGGGTTGAAGTTGATACTGGCAATCAATTTGCTAAACAACAGCGCGTTGACGAGCCGAATTTTGCTGCTATGAAGCAAGAGGTAAATACTAATTCTCAGCTTGTAAATAAGCCACAAAGCGAGACCTTAGTTATCGATACGAAGGCGGAAGAAGCTCAGGCACAAGCCCAGGCTCAGGCACAGGCTAAAGCTGAAGCTTTAGCTTTAGCTCAGAAAAAAGCTGAAGATGAGGCTAAAAAGAAGGCTTTAGAAGAGGGCGATACTAAGCTCTCCTCAAAGCTTAAGGATATTTCAGCTAGAACCTCACTTGCAGGACGTGAGGGTTTAGCTTCCATGAATAATGCACAGATCTCAGTTAGCGGTAATGTCTCCTTAAAGGTTACCGATAGCCGCGGTCATGTTCTAAAGCAAGGTTCATTTAAATCAGGCGATAGCTTTACTGTCAGCGGTATCCCGCCGCTTAGGGTTCATGTATCTGATTCAGCAAAGATTAAGATAAGATATATGGGCGGTAGGGTAAAGGTACCGTCAGCTAAGCAGGTAAGTTTTACCTTGCCGACTAAATAAAGGGTTTGAATTTTATGGAATGGCATCCACAGCAAATTGTCAGAAGAAAGTCCCGCCAAATTAGGGTGGGCAACGTTCTTATCGGCGGTGAAGCTCCGATTTCCGTGCAGAGCATGACCTCTACCGATACTTTAGATACTGAAGCTACGCTAAAGCAGGTAAATGCTCTCTATGAGGCCGGTGCGGATATTGTCAGAGTCACCGTGCCGTCACTTAATGCCTGTGAGAGTTTTGCTACTATTTGCAAAAATTCACCGGTGCCGATTGTGGCTGATATTCACTTTGATTATCGTATTGCCATTGATTGTGCTACGCATGGTGCCGCCGCTTTGCGTATCAATCCCGGTAATATCGGTGCTCCTGAGCGTATTGAGGCCGTCTGTCGTGCCGCTTGCGATCATGGCCTACCGATTCGCGTCGGTGTCAATGCCGGTAGCTTAGATAAGGATTTATTAGAAAAATACGGTGCTCCTTGCCCTGAGGCTATGGTTGAGGCCGCTTTGCGTGCAGCAGAGGTTTTAGATGAGCATAATTTCTTTGATTATGCCTTTTCGGTTAAAGCCTCAGAACTCAATCTCTGTGTTGAGGCCTATGAGATCTTAGCTAAAAAGACCGATGCTCCTTTACATTTAGGTATTACCGAAGCTGGTGGCCTGATGGGCGGTACGGTACTGTCTTCTATCGGTATCTCATGGTTACTTAAGCAAGGTATCGGTGATACCATCCGTGTTTCGCTCGCTGCCGATCCTGTAGAAGAAATTCGTGCCGGTTGGGCGATCTTAAAGAGTATGCATCTGCGCTCGCGCGGTGTCGATATTGTTGCCTGCCCAACTTGCGGTCGCCGTGGTATCGATGTGGTTGCAACTGTCGCCGCTTTAGAGAAGCGTCTTGGCGATATCAAGCAGTCCGTAAAGATTGCCGTCATGGGCTGTGTCGTAAATGGCCCAGGTGAGGCAAAACATGCCGACATCGCCGTCTGCGGTGCTAATGCCGGTAAATGTATGATTTATGAAAACGGTGTGCTCATGGGTAAGATCCCCTGTGAGGACGCTGTCTCCACCATTGAAAGTCGTGTGCGTGCTAAGCTTGCCGCACAAAATAGATAAAAAGGAAAAAACAGCATGGCTTCATCAATTCAAGCTGTAAGAGGCATGAATGATCTGCTCCCCGGTGAGAGCTCAATTTGGCAACAGGTTGAGGGTGTCTTAAGACAGACCCTAGCCTCCTTTGGTTATAGCGAAGTGCGTATGCCACTAGTCGAAAAGACCGGCTTATTCTGTCGCGCTATCGGTGAGGTTACTGACGTTGTTGAAAAGGAAATGTATACCTTTGAAGATAGATCCGGCGATAGCTTATCCCTACGTCCTGAAGGTACCGCAGGTTGCGTGCGTGCCTGCTTAGAGCACAATCTCATCTACAATCAGGAACAGCGTTTATGGTATATGGGACCGATGTTCCGCCACGAGCGTCCGCAAAAGGGCAGATATCGTCAGTTCCATCAGACTGGCTGTGAGGTTTTTGGTCTTAAGGGCCCGGATATCGATGCTGAGATCATCATGATGACTGCTTCTATTTGGAAGAAATTAGGCATCATGGATAAATTACAGCTACAGTTAAATTCCTTAGGTTCAGCTGAAGAGCGCCGCGTCTATCGCGAGGAGCTCGTGAAGTTCTTAGAGGCACACTTTGATGATTTAGATGAGGACTCTAAGCGTCGTACCCATACTAATCCTTTACGTGTTTTAGATACTAAGGATGAGAAAGTCGGCGAGATCCTCAAGGATGCACCGCGTCTGAGCGATTTCTTCGGTGAGGAAACCCGTCAGCATTTTGAGGGTTTAAAGAAGTTTTTAGACGATGCTGGCATCTCTTATATAATAAATGAGCGTTTAGTGCGCGGTTTGGATTATTATAATCTTACTGTATTTGAGTGGGTTACCGATGCTTTAGGTGCTCAGGGTACTGTCTGCGGCGGTGGCCGTTATGATAGCCTAGTAGAGCAATTAGGTGGAACCCCGACTCCGGCTGTAGGCTTTGGCTTAGGCATGGAGCGCTTGATTTTATTACTCACTACTTTAGAGAAGATTAAAGCTCAAAGCGCTGTCGATGTTTATATTGCCGGTGCCGGTGAAGGTGCTGAGCATTATCAAGCACAGGTCGCTATGTTCTTACGTGAGGCTTTACCGCAGGTGCGCATTTTAAATAATTGCGGCGGCGGTAATTTCAAGCGTCAGTTAAAGCGTGCTGACAAGGCTAATGCCCGCGTTGCAGTAATTTTAGGATCCGAGGAAATTAGTACAAATTCTGTTACTATTAAGGATCTTTGTAATCAGGAATCTCAGCAGTGCACTTGCCCCTTAGATGAGGCCGCCTCTAAGATTTCACAGATTTTAGGTTTATAAATTATAAAGGAAAGACCATGGACGTATTAACCGACGACCACGAGAGAGAACAAGTTGTTCGCAAATGGTGGAGTGAGTATTGGAAGTCGATTGCCTTAGGTGTAGTTATCGCTTTAGGTGGTCTTTTAGGCTATCGTCAGTATCAGAGCTATCAGTTAGAAGAAGCTCAGACTCAGGCCTATGCTTTATATCAGTTACAAGCAAAGCTAGCTATGAATAGTTCTACAGCCGTAGCTGATGCTGAAGGCTTTATTAAAGAGCATGCCGATATCTATGGTGCGCTTTTAGCTTTAGATTTAGCTTCAGTCAATATGACCTCTGGCGATTATGACAAGGCTTTAACTAATGTTAAATTTGCCGTAGCTAATGGTGGTGATCTCATCGCTCCTAACGCTTCTTTAGTTGAGGCCCGCATCTTAGCTCAAAGCGGTAAGTATGCTGAGGCTCAGAACGTTTTAGCTGCTATTAAGTCTAAGGCTTATGATATTGAGAAGGCCGAAGTTTCTGGCGATATCTATCTTTCCTCAGGTGATAGCGCTAAGGCTCACGATGCCTATAAGAAAGCTCTGGACTTATGCATTGAGCGTAAAGTGCAGATTAACCCGTTATTACAGATGAAATTTGATAATGTGATTGCTAAGGGCGATACCCCGGCCTTTAAGACTGCTACTGAGCACAACAATCAGATTATCGCTGACGGCGTGCAGCTTCATTAGCATTATGGGCCGGTAGATCCGGCCTTTTTTTACACATAAGGTGGTTTCCATGACAAAATCAAAACTACTATGGGTAGCTCCTGTATTAGCGATGCTGTGCTTAGGTTGCGCTAATAAGGATGTGGATGCTCCGGTAGAAGCTCCTGAGATTGATAATCGCTTCAGCCTCCAGCATGTTTGGTCAACTTCTACAGGTGGTGTAGATGGCTTTTTCTCACAAATGCATCCGACCATCTCCGGTAATGCCGTCTATATCGCCTCACGCGATGGTGATGTGAGCGCTTTATCGCTTGATGCAGGTAAGAAGCTATGGACCACCGATTTAGGTGATGAAGAGGAAAATGATACTAAGCGTTCAGCCCGTCTCTCAGGCGGTGTCAGTGCTTATGGTGGCAAAGTCGCGGTAGGCTCGGAAAACGGTTATATCTATCTTCTCAATGCCGCAGACGGTAAGCTTTTGTGGAAGGATTATCTTGGATGTGAGATTGTCTCCGCTCCGGCCTTCTCTGAGAGCACAGGTAAAATCTTTGTCTTAGATAGCATCGGGCGCGTGCATGCTTATGAGGTGCTTAATGGTCAAAAGCTCTGGACCTCAGGTGATAGCAACAATAGTTTACATCTAAGATCACAATCTGAGCCTTTAGCTGTAGGTGATGATTATGTCATCATCGGTGCCGCTCACGGTCAGGTTTATATCATCTCGCAGCAAAACGGCATGATCTTAGATCAGATCACCGTTACTGAAAACTACGGTACTAATGATTTAGCCCGTATTGCCGATGTGGCCGCTACGCCATTACTCTTAGATGGCAAGATGTTTACTACTGCCTATAATGGTGGTTTTGTCAGCTATGACTTTGATGCAAAGAGCATTGTCAATCGTCTGCCTTATCATAGTTCTAAGGCCTTAGGTTTTGATGATAGCCATTTTGTCATTACCGAAGATCACGGTCAGATTTACTGCATCAATCGCTATGACAATACCGAATTGTGGGTAAATGCTAAGCTTCGCAATCGTAATGTCACAGCTCCGGTTGTTTATGGCAATTATGTAGTTGTCGGTGATTTTGAAGGTTATTTATACTTCATCAACTTACAGTCAGGCGTCATTGAGAGCATGTTCGATCTTGAAGATGCTGCCATCATGACCGCCCCGCAAGTGATTAACGGCAATCTCCTTGTCTATTATGCTAACGGTGATTTAGAGATGGTGCGTTATGATCCTACAGGAGCTGCCGCCTCTAAAGCCCTCTATGCCCAAAACGAATTAGCCGCAGGTAAGGGCCGCGTTAAGGTCTCTGAGTTCAATCTCAACAATATCAGCTTTGGTCTTACCGCCGAGCAATTACAAGAGCGTCGCCGTCAGGCTGTCAATATTGTCAATCAGATTGAAGCTCGTCAGCGTGCCGCTGAGGCGCAGTTAGCCGAGTACAATCGTCGTAAAGCTGAGTACGAGCGTCAAAAGGCTGAATATGAGCGTCAGCGTCGAGCCTATGAGGAGCAAAAGCGTCAGGAATTATCAGGCTTTGGTATTATGCCAGGTGTTAAGTCTGAAGATGATGAAGTTGTAGCGCCTCAGGAGACGCCGGAGAGCGCTTCTCCGGAAGTTGAGGAAAATGCTAACGAAAAATCCTCGAGTTTTGGTATATAATCTATAGTTTGATTAAAAATCACTTCTTTATTTTCAGTTGTGAGAATTGAAATTTCTTTAGGGGTAGGTTTTTCCTACCCTTATCTTTTGTGTAAGCCCACTTACAAGGAAAATTCATGAAAGTAGTAGCTTTGGTAGGTTGCCCTAATGTTGGTAAATCTACCTTATTTAATCGCCTAACTAAGACTCGTGATGCTCTAGTGGCGGACTTTCCCGGACTTACCCGCGATCGCAAATATGGTCGTGCCCTTTATGACGGTCGTGAATATGTCGTTATCGATACTGGTGGTATTGCCGAGGATAACGTTGAACAGCCTCAGGAGCTTACTGAGCGCATGACCTCTCAGGCCTTACAGGCTATTGATGAGTGCGATTTAGTTTTATTCATGGTAGATGCCCGTGCCGGCATCATGCCAGGTGATTATAGCGTTGCCGATTATATTCGCCGTGCTAATAAGAAATGCGCGGTCATTGCCAATAAGGTTGATGGCCTCGATCCTGAAACTGCTGGTGCTGAGTTCTATGCTTTAGGCTTAGGCGAGGTCTATCAGACAGCCGTCGTCCACGGCCGTGGTGTCAGCATCATGTTAGAAGAGGTAATTGCGCCTCTCTTACGTGAAGAAGGTCCTTTAGAGTCCGATTTGCCTGAGAGCGATGACGAGGACAATGAAGGTGAGATTTGGGAAAAGGGCTATGAGTTCTTAGACAATGTGCCTGCGGACAAGGAAGGTGGTGGCTTTGACTGGCATGCCTTCCGTCAAGAGCAGCGTGCCCGCGAGCATGGTCTCAATCCCGATGGTACTCCGATGGAGATGGCGATCGAGCGCCCGGTAGTACCGTTCTCGGACTTACCTATCAAGTTTGCTATTGTCGGTAAGCCTAATGTCGGTAAATCTACCTTAACTAATCGCCTTTTAGGTGAGGATCGCGTGATTGTAGCCGATTTCCCGGGTACTACGCGTGATTCTATCTATATTCCTTTAGAGCGTAATGGCAAGAAATATATAGTTATCGATACAGCTGGTGTCCGCAAGCGCCGTAAGGTCTCCGAGGCGGTAGAGAAGTTCTCTATCGTTAAGACCCTTAAGGCTATTGAGGATTGCAACGTCGCCTTATTAGTTATCGATGCGCGTGCCCACATCAGCGATCAGGATTTATCCCTGTTAGGCTTTATTATCGATTCAGGGCGTAGTTTAGTTATCGCTGTGAATAAATGGGATGGCTTAGATCAGAGCATTAAAGACGATATCCGTATGGAGCTCAATCAGCGTTTAGGTTTCGTCGATTTTGCCCGCGTTCACTTTATTTCCGCTTTACACGGAACTGGTGTTGGCAATCTCTTCGATTCTATCGATGAGGCTTATGTCTCTGCAACTAATCGTCATTCTTCCTCTACCTTAAACCGTATTTTACGTGCCGCTATTGCAGAGCACGAGCCGCCGATTTCCGGTGGTCGCCGCATTAAGATGAAGTATGCTCACGCCGGTGGTTATAACCCGCCACGCATCATCATCCACGGCAATAAGGTCTCTAAGGTTCCGGATGCTTATAAGCGCTATATCATCAATTGCTATCGCAAGGCCTTAAATATCATGGGTACTCCGGTAATTGTTGATTTTAGAGAGGGTGAGAACCCTTATGCTAATGAAAAGCCGGCGCAGAAGCGTCAGACTCAATCACAGATGCGTGAGGAGCGTCGTCAAAAGAGCAACGAGCGCATGTGGGAGAAGGCGGAAAAGCGTTCTGATCGTGAAGAGAAGAAGGCTATCGCTAAGGCGCAAAAAGAAGGTACAGGCTTAGTTTTAGCTCATCGTCCGAAGAAGAGCGCCTCTAGTGTGAAAAAGCCTAAGCGCACAGCCGGTAAGGCTATTGCCCGTAATAAATAAAAAAAGAAATCCCGCAGCCGTGCGGGATTTTTTTATCTATAAAAAATTTTTTTAACTAAGCGCTTTCTTGAATAAAGAAGACACCGCGACGGGACTGCAGACGGGTCTTAGCGTTTTTCATAAAAATTCTTTTTCTGCGGGCACGGGTTACCGCGGTATGGTTCTTAAGCTTTGAGGCTGAACGTTTCATTTTTTATTATTTTCTCCTAGATTAAGCCCATCGATTATAGCAAAGATAGTTTTATAAATACCCCTTCATTATGCGATCTAAATTCTAGTTTTGGGAAAAATTTGCGTTAAATTTGAGTAATTTCCCTAAATTAGCTCAGTACGAGCTAGGGCGTCTGTACCCTTAGCGCTAAAAGCGGGGCTCTTTTAGCTAAAAATTTGGGAAAATTTGCTAATTTATGCGTTTTTTTGAAAAAAAGTTCTTCTTTTTAGTAAGAAAGCTTAAGCCTTCATTATTAGATGCTGAGTAACAATACATTTATGATAAAATACGCACAACTCTTTGCCGTAAGGCACTCCTTTCTATTTGCATTGAATTAGCAGGATTCCAATCTATGATTATCATGCGTGGTTCGTCGGCCGTTTCATCGTTCCGAATTGAAAAATTACTAGAAGCCTTTGCATCCGAGGGCATCAAGGTTAAATCTATTTGCGCTAACTTCATCCACTTAGCTGATGTTGATGGCGATTTAACCGCAGAGGAAAAGGTAGTTTTAGAGAAAATCTTAAGCTACGGTCCGGCCTCTGAAAGTGTTAATGAGGATGGTGATTTATTCTTCGTCGTACCCCGTATTGGTACCATTTCTCCGTGGGCCTCTAAGGCTACCGATATCGCTCACAACTGCGGTTTAACTAAGATTAGACGTGTTGAGCGCGGTATTGCTTGGCATATTGTATCTGCCTCTGGTGCTAAGTTTAACGCCGATGAGCGCAAGGCTATTGCCTCTCACATCTATGACCGCATGATGGAGAATGTTTTAGACAGCATCGATGCAGGTGCCGCTTTATTTGAAAAGCAGACTCCCAAGCCTTTTAATACTGTCGCTTTAACCACCGGTGGTATGGATGCTCTTAAGGAAGCTAACGTCAATTTAGGTTTAGCTTTATCTGAGCCTGAAATGGCCTATTTAATGGATTCCTTTAAGGATTTAGGCCGCGATCCTACTGATATCGAGCTTTATATGTTCGCTCAGATGAACTCTGAGCACTGCCGTCACAAGGTCTTCAATGCCGCATGGGAAATCGACGGTAAGGCTGAGGAGAGCTCCTTATTTGGCATGATCCGCAATACCTATAAGACCCATCCTGAGTATGTATTATCCGCCTATAAGGATAATGCTGCTGTTATGGAAGGCTCTAAGGCTGGTCGTTTCTACCCTAATCCTAATCATGAGTGGGCCTATCACGAAGAAGATATGCCGATCCTCATGAAGGTTGAGACCCACAATCACCCGACTGCTATCTCGCCGTTCCCGGGCGCTGCCACAGGTTCTGGTGGTGAAATCCGTGATGAGGGTGCTACCGGTGTTGGTTCTCGTCCTAAGGCCGGTGTCTGCGGCTTTACTGTATCTAATCTGCGTATCCCGGGTGCTGAGCGCGAGTGGGAGCAGGATTTTGGTAAGCCCGATCGCTTAGCCTCAGCTTTACAGATCATGATCGAGGGCCCTTTAGGTGCCGCCTCCTTCAATAACGAATTTGGTCGTCCTAACCTCTGCGGTTATTTCCGTACCTATGAGGAAGAGGTCGAGTCCTTCAATGGCCGTGAGGTGCGTGGTTATCACAAGCCCATTATGCTTGCCGGTGGTTGGGGTAATATCCGCCGTCAGCACATCAATAAAGATCACATCGATCCGGGCGCAAAGCTCATCGTTTTAGGTGGTCCGGCTATGAATATCGGTTTAGGTGGTGGCGCTGCTTCTTCCATGAACTCCGGTGCCTCTTCTGCCGATTTAGACTTCGCTTCTGTACAGCGTGGTAATCCGGAAATGCAGCGTCGCTGTCAGGAAGTTATCGATGCCTGCTGGCAGTTAGGTGATGACAATCCTATCATGTTCATTCACGACGTCGGTGCTGGCGGTCTGTCTAATGCTATGCCTGAATTAGTGTCCGACGGTGGTGTGGGTGGCCGCTTTAACCTGCGTGCTATCCCGAATGATGAGCCGGGTATGTCCCCGTTACAGATTTGGTGTAACGAGTCTCAGGAGCGTTATGTTTTAGCCGTAATGCCGGAGCGTTTTGACGTCTTTGAGAACTTCTGTAAGCGCGAGCGTGCTCAGTATGCCGTCATCGGTGAGGCCACTGCCGAGCGTCGTGTAGTCTTAGAGGATCCGTACTTTGGCAATAAGCCTATCGACTTACCTTTAGACATTCTCTTAGGCAAGCCGCCGCGTGTTCACAAGCAGGTGGTCTCAGCTAAGCAGAATTCCCCTGAGTTCAAATCTGAGGGTATTGCCGTTAAAGAGGCCTGCGAGCGCGTTTTACGTTTACCGTCTGTAGCTGAGAAGACCTTCTTAATCACCATTGGTGACCGTTCTGTTACAGGCTCTGTTGCCCGTGATCAGATGGTAGGCCCGTGGCAGGTTCCAGTTTCCGACGTCGCCGTTACTGCCGCTTCCTATGACAGCTATCATGGTGAGGCCGGTGCTATGGGTGAGAGAACTCCGGTAGCCTTATTAAATCACGCCGCTTCCGTACGTTTAGCTGTAGCTGAGGCTGTAACTAATATTGCCGCAGCCGATATTGGCGAACTCAATCGCGTCAAGCTCTCAGCTAACTGGATGGCTCCTAATGGCCACCCCGGTGAGGATGCCGGTTTATTTGAGGCTGTACGTACCTTAGGTATGGAAATCTGCCCTGAGTTAGGTATCACTGTACCTGTCGGTAAGGATTCCATGTCTATGAAGACCACCTGGGAGCAAGATGGTAAGACCCGTACCGTTACCGCCCCGATGTCCCTCATCGTTACCGCCTTTGCCCGTGTTGAAGATGTAAGACGCACCTTAACTCCGCAGTTACGTACCGATAAGGGCGATACCACCCTCATCTATGTTGATTTAGGTGAGAGACAAAATCGCTTAGGTGGCTCTGCCTTAGCTCAGGTTTATCGTCAGTTAGGCAACAAGTGCGCTGACTTAGATCACCCGGTAAGACTTAAGGGCTTATTCGATGCCGTACAGTTCTTAAATCGTAAGGGCAAGCTTTTAGCCTATCACGATATCTCCGATGGTGGTTTATTCACTACTGTCTGTGAGATGGCCTTCGCCGGTCACACCGGTGTTGAGGTGAAGATGGACGTTTTAGGGGAGGATAACCTTGGCGTACTCTTCTCTGAGGAGCCGGGCGTCGTCATGCAGGTTTTAACCGAGGATGTTGAGACTGTCTTAAATATTCTCTCCGGTCACGGTTTAGCTAACTGCGCCTTCGCTGTCGGTGGCTTAAGAAATGATGATCGCATTGTCTTTAGCCGTGATGGTGTTGATGTTGTCAATGAGGAGCGTCGTCACTTCAGAACTATTTGGGCTGAGACTACCTATCAGATGCAGAAACTGCGTGATAATCCGCAGTGCGCTACCGAGGAGTTCTTAGCTAAGGATGAGTCTGACGATAAGGGCTTATTCGTAAATCTCAGCTATGATCTCAATGAGGATATTGCCGCTCCGTATATCGCTCGCGGTGTCAATCCGAAGATCGCCATCTTACGTGAGCAGGGTGTTAACTCTCAAAGCGAAATGGCAGCCGCCTTCAATCGTGCCGGCTTTAACTGTATCGACGTACATATGAGCGATGTGCTCTCAGGCGCCGTCTCCTTAGACGACTTCAAGGGCTTTGCCGCTTGCGGTGGCTTCTCTTATGGTGACGTTTTAGGTGCCGGTGAAGGTTGGGCTAAGTCGGTGCTCTTTAACTCTAAGGCCGCTGAGGAGTTCTCACGCTTCTTCAACCGTAAGGACACCTTTGCTTTAGGTGTTTGCAACGGCTGTCAGATGATGTCTACTTTAAGTAGCCTCATCCCCGGTGCTGAGAATTGGCCGCGCTTTGTAACTAATAGATCTGAGCGCTTTGAGGCCCGTTTTGTTGAAGTTGAGATCACTAAGAGCCCGTCCATTCTCTTTGCTAATATGCAAGGCTCCATGATGCCTATCGTCGTGTCTCACGGTGAGGGTCGTGCTGAGTTTAGAGATGCCGGTCATTTAGAGGCTCTGAAGGCTCAGAACCTTGTAGCGGCTCGTTATGTCGATCATAACGGTAAGCCTACTGAGGTTTATCCTTTAAATCCTAATGGTTCACCTGAGGGTATCACCGCTGTTACCACTCCTGATGGTCGCTTCACCGTCATGATGCCGCACCCTGAGCGTGTAATGCGTGCTATCTGCAACTCTTGGCATCCGGATAATTGGCTCGAGGACAGCCCTTGGGTCCGCTTATTCCGCAATGCCCGCGTCTTTGTAGACTAATTTAGGTCTTAAAGCTTAAAAATGAATGCCCACTTTAGCGTGGGCATTTTCGTCATTATGAGGGTGTTTTCACAAGTAAGAGCTACTTTTGAAAACATCATTTACATATACTGTTATTAAAGCCTTTTTAGGCATAATACATGCGCACAGGATAAGTTATGAGCGAAATGCCAATTGCAATGAGAAATCTTGAAGCGGAGCTTATGAGTCATAAAGTCTCCGGTCTTTTAAAGATTTACCTCTTAAAATCTTTTTTTAATAATCTTTTTGTTGAGGTTAACTGTCAGGGCAATACCAATAATACCGGCAATAATGGTGCCGGTAAGACCTCGCTTTTAAGCTTGATTCCGATTTTCTATGGTGCTGAGCCTAATACTGTGGTCTCCCGTGAGGCGGGGAAATCTTCCTTTGTGCAGTATTACTTACCCGCTAATGCCTCATTATTAGCCTTTGAGTATCTGCATTTAGGTGAAAAACGCTGTGTGCTTTTATATAGCCATGAGTCACAGCTTTACTATCGTTTTGTCGCTTGCAGTGGCAAGGAATTATTCTCTAAAGAGAATATGGAGGCGCATGCTGACTTTAACGATACCCGTGAGTGGCTTAAAGCCTTTGTCGCTAAAAAATATCCGACTAGTATTCAGCTCAATTCCACTATCGACTATCGCACCATTATTCAAAATGGCCGACAGCGCCTACTTAAAAATCGCCAGCAAAATATCGCCTTAGCACGTGAGTATTCTTTATGTTCAAGTGCCAAAGAAATGCAACATATGGGCGCTTTGACTGCGATTATGATCCGCAATAATCGCCTCTTAGAGCAATTGCGTATCATGCTTGTCGATTGCTATTTAGGCAATAGCATGCATATTGAAGTGCCAATTGTCGATGCGCAGAGCCTTAATAGTCAAACGCTACGGGCTATTTTAGAGGTGAAAAAGCAAGAGCCGAATTTACGTGCCGCGATTGCTAAAAGATCAAAGCTCAATGAGGATTTAGGCAAGGTTAAAGCTTGCTATAAGTATGTCTGCCGCTATCAGGACAGCATGCAAGAGCGGCGTGAGGTTTTAAAGCGCGAGCTTGAGACTTTTACGCAGAATTTAGAGCTTCTCAATGAGAGTTTTGAGCACAAGCGTCAGCATTTAGAACAGCAAAAATCGAGCTTAGACATTAAAGCTCAGCAATTAGCACAGGCTATTGAGGCTTTAGAGAAGAAGCGGGCTGAGTATGATGAGCTTGATATCAATAATGTGATCGCCCGTTATGATAATTTAGCCTCTTATCAGGAAGGAGAGCGCAGTGCTAAGGCGCATTATGACAGTATCAAGGCTTCACAAGATAAGCTTATCTCTGACTTTGACAGTAAGCGCCTGCTTCTTAATAAAGAGCATCAAAAGCATGTTGAGGACATCAATCAGGTATTAAAAAGCCTTGATGAGAAATTAAAGGCTTTGCAAGGCGAGCTTAATGATAAGAAAAATGCCGCGCGTTTAGCCTGTGAGCAGGAGCAAGAGGCCCGACGTCAAGAGCGTAATACGCATAAGCAAGATCTCAATGACAAGATCTTAGCTTTAAGCTCAAAAATTACTGAGCTCAAAAAGCCTACCGAGCTTGAAAGCAAGAAATTACAAGGCTTTGAAGCGACTATTGAGAGCTTAGAGGACAAGCTTAGTAAAAAACAAAAAGACTATATTGCTGTAAATAAGCTTTTAGGGGCAAAAGACAAAGCTTTAGTTTCACTTAAAGATAAGCTTGAAAAAACTCAAAATAGAATCACTAAATTGTCTTTACATATTGAGGATTTAAAGAGCAAGCTTAATCCGCAAAGTGGCTCCTTACAGGCTTTTTTAGAAGAGGCCCGTCCTTTATGGCGTGAGGATTTAGGTAAGATCATAAATCCAGAGCTGTTAAAGCGTGTCGATTTAAATCCCGCACTGCAGTCTAAAGAGCAGAGCCTCTATGGCTTAAGCCTTGATTATGGCGCAATTCAAACTCCTGAATATCTTCTCAATATCGAGGAGCTCAAACGCATTTTAGAAGAAAAGCTTTTAGAGCTTAAGAGTGAGGATGAGAGTAAGGAGCGCCTCTTAGCTGATCACAATAAGGCCGACAGAGAGTATAAAGAGCAAAAGGCTTTGCAATTGCAATTAGCCTCGGACTTAGAGAGTCTGCAAGGCGAGATTACGGCGCAAAAAAATGCCTTTAAGAGCTATAAGATGGAAGTTGAGCGCGAGAGCAATCTGCGCGCTGATAAGAGCTTAGAGGATTTAGTGGCTTTAAAACAGCAATTAGCTACTTTTGATGTTAAGACTAAATCTCTTTTAAGTGAGATTAAACAAGAGCATTTAAATCATGAATTAGAGATTGCCGCCATCTTTGCACAAAAAGAAGAGCCGATTTTAGCGCATAAGCAATTAAAGGAAGATGAGCTCTCTTTTGAGAGCAATAATTATAAAAAGCGCAATGAGCAGTTAAATCAGGCTTGTGATGCCGCTTTAAGACAAGAGGGTTTAGATCCTAAGATCGTGCGTGAGGCTCGCGATACTTATGAAAAGGCTCATGAAGAGGTTGAAAGTATTCAAAAAACTGAGCAATTAGTTACTGAATACAAGGCCTGGGACAGCACACAGTGGCGGAGCTTTGATAAATTAAATGATGACCTGCGACAAAGCGAGCTGCAGCTTAATAACGTCAAGCATGCATTACAGCAAGAGCAGGAGCAATTCAATCAAAAGTCGAATGTCATTAAGGTTAAATTAAAAGAATTAAGACGCGCTGATAAATATGCTGAGAGTGAGTATCAGACTTTAGAGAGTTGTCTGCAAAATGTTCTGCAGGCGGAAATTGATAGCATGAGTGCTACAATTGAAGCAGTTGATATCGATTATGTCGAGGTCGCCTTAGAGCTCAATAAGCTCGCCTCAGATCTCGTACGCAGTGCTAAAGCCTCACGTAAAGCTTTAGAAAATGCGGTTATATCCGTGAATAATATTCTGCAGGCAAGCCATAGCGATAATGTCATCGCTAAATCCTGGGAGGAGCTCTTAGCACATCGCCGCGAGAGCTTTGATGAAAGCGCTTATTATTCACAGGAATTTTATCTCTCCTGTGTTGATGATTTAGTGAAGCTTTTAGATGAGATTATCCCGCTTAATGAGCTTACGGTAATTGAGAGTGTGCGCACGGCTTCACAGAGCTTTATGAATTTTTATGTAAGCTTAGAGGCCTTCAATAAGCGCGTGCAGAGCCTCTCTCGTGAGTTTGGTAAGCAGGTAGCTTTAGATAATCCTTTTAAGAGCTTAAGCGATATTCAAATTGAATTGCTCTCAAAAGTTGAGGAGCAGGATCTGTGGACACCTTTGCGCAACTTTGCCGATAAATTTACCGCCTATCAAGAGCAAGGGGGACAGGGGGCCCCGTCTCTTGATTTCTTAACGACCTTTGAGACTTTAAACTCAGTGCTCAAAAACTGCCATATTTCGGAGAATTTAGAGTCCTTAGTGTCATTGCGCATTTCATTGCGTGAAAATGGTCGTCAGGTGCAGATTAGATCCGATAGCGATCTCTCAGGTCTTTCAAGCCGCGGTATTTCTAAGCTCGCGATTATCGTCATCTTCTGCGGTTTAACGCGTTATCTCTGTCAAGATCAGAATGTGCGTATTCATTGGCCCTTAGATGAATTAGGTGAGCTACATGAGGATAATGTGGTCTTACTCTTTGAGCTTATGAATCGCAATAATATCGTACTCTTCTGTGCACAGCCTAATCCGTCGCCGTCTTTATTGCAGTACTTTGATACTAGCAATTATATCGACAAGAATAAGGGCGTGAAATTATGTGTGGATGCTAATATTTCCGCAGATAATCCGCTGTTAAGAATTTCTCAGGAGTAATGAGCATGGCCGAGCGTTTTGAGTTATGTGTGGAAAAGCTCTTAGATGGTGAGGTTATCTGTGCCCTCACCGATAGCGATTTATTTGCTTATTTAGAGGATGAAGAACAGTTACAGAACGTCAATATGTGGCTGTTAAAGCTCCATCGGCGGGTGGCGCAAACTGCCGATAAGCGGGGTTTTTATTGCGTCTATAGCGATCTTAATGATGATAGACGCAAGCGCTTAGTGCGCTTGCAATTTGAAGAGATTAGCCGCGATTTTGTAGGCTTAGTAGAATGGCTTCGTTTATGCCGTTCCATCTCACATGAGGCTCGTCCTATTGAAGCTGGCGATATCGTGCGCGAATCGGAGCTTTTAGCGGCGATTGAAAACTCGCAGACGCTAGCGGTGCAGCTTGAAGGTATTGCCGACAAATTTCAGCGCGCGAAAAACTCCACGATCAGCAATCGCCTGCGCTCGATTTTAGGCTATCTTGAAAATCAGGGCTATTTGCGCTTAAACAATACCTCAGGCTCAGTCTATACTGCCACCGCTAAATGGTCGCTTGTATACGATATGCTAGAATTTATCGCCTCCTGTGAGCTTCTAGATGACAATCAGGATACGGCAATACAGACGGAGCTCTTCTAATGGCACGTAATGGCTCTCCGAAAACCGCTTTTAATCTTTTAAGCCGTAATTTTGAGCTTATAGAGCAGGCCTGTTATGAAAATAACGGCGATATGCCATTAGGCGAGGACAATGCCTCTATTGAGGCCTTAGTGCGCAATCGCTTAGCTTATTATATCGATGATGAATTATGCGTGCGCGTGCATTCAAAGGTAAGAATGCTCGTCGATCATGTCTGCAGTCGCTTTCGCTTTCGTGAAAAACACGGTGAATTTGCCGCCCTTATCGATGCCTTAGAATATGCTTTAGAGAGCTTTCATCGCGCGAAATTAAAGCCGCATGGGGATAATTATCAATTAGCCTTAGATGAGGTGCGTGAGGTGGTTTTAGATCTTACTGAGCTTCTAAGTGAGACGGTAAGCATGTATAACCATTTCGTTTTAGACGATTTCACCACAGCCTACGATCTCGATGAACGCATTTTCCAAACACAGCGCTGTAAAAACGAATTAGTGCAGATTAACGAGATCTTCATGCAGCTAAAGGTCGAGCAATTATTAGTGTGGGCAAGCTCTGATCCTATAGTAGATAATCTTTTGATGAAGATCTTCAAGCGTAAGCTTGATCGCTCTTTAAGTGAACTTAATATTGTCAATCAAAAGCTCATTGAGAGATTAGATAAATTGCACTTTGAAAAGCAGGTGCAAAGACGCAATCTGCTTTTAGATAGCTTTGCAAAAAAATATAAGGATAAGCTGCAATATACGCTAAGTGCAAAGCTGGTATCTTTTCCGCCGTCTTTAGCTTTAGCCGCTAGGCAAAATGTCTGCGCTTATGCTGATTTAGCTACTCCTAAGGAGAGTTATCAGGAGACTTTAGCTAAACTAGCCTCGCAAGTTAAAGCTAAAGTACAAAAACAAGCTAGTCCACAAGAGGAGAGCCCTGTTGCTGTCGTGGATGTGCGTGAGGAGAAGCTTGAAGTTAAGATCGATCTTGTCATGCAGTATTTAGGCTATCTCTTTGAAGCGGTACTTAGCGATGATTATAAAGAAGATATTTCAGCCGTGGCCTGTTATAAGGCTTTTTGTGCAAAAGAGCCGCTCTTAGCTGAGAGAATTAAGCTTCAAGATTGGCTGTTTTTGGTAATGACTGAGAGCATGCATAAAAAGCGCATGATAAGACGCCATGCTCTTTATGAAGAGTGGGGCTTTTATGATGAAGTCTTTAAGGACACAGCCTTAGTTGGGGATATTGTATTTAAAAAGCTCAGGTAGAGTATGGATAAAAGCCTCATCTTATTTGCCCAAAAGCTCGTCAATAAACCTCTAGCTAGTATCAGATACAGTCAGAGTTTGAAAGCTTTATGTCAGGAAGTCGGGCTTGCACATAGGCTTATCGGCACTAAGGTAAATTTAAGCTCACTTGATCTCATCAAGATTGAGAATTATGTCAGCTCTGCTCTAGGTATGCCCTTAGCGCAATTTAAGCCACAAGCACAAAATCGCATGCAAGTGGCAGCGTGTGGCCTTGATGAAAAGCTCGCAGGTAAGGGCGTTTTTTCTCATCTATTAAATTTTGCTTCAGCTTGCGATCCTCTGCCTTTAACCTTTGGCACTTGTACTATACCTAAAGGCTGTGTCCTCTCCACTGAAAGCGCTAAGCTTGCATTTGAGGACATCAAGCGCCTTATTATTGTAGAGAATGGGACGGTGCTATTAGAGCCCGTACTTTTAGAGCAAATTTTACCTACAAAGTTTTCAGGCAGTCTCATGCTCTATCGCGGGCATGGGGAGAATCTCCGTAATCTTAAGGATGTGATAGCAAAACTTAATGAAGATACTGATCTAGCGCTCTTTTGTGACTCAGATTTTGTAGAAAAATATTCCATAAAGAAATGCAAAAAACTACAAAATCTGTAAAATAAGTAAGGGAAAGCCAATTTAGGACTTGCCCTTATTTTTTAATTACCTTATACTATCTCATATTTATATGAGATAGTATAAGGTAATATATATGCCACAAATTCCTGTTCCCAAACTCCCTTGCGCTAAACTCGGCATCGTTAACTCTAAGAGTGGTACTTACTATTATGTACAGACTTACACTCACCACTACGATAAAGAGAAAAAACGCTCTGTAAGAGATAGCCAAAAGACTATTGGTACTGTTACTGGTGGCGATAAATATGGCGTGATTAAGTTCAAGCAGTTCTTTTTAGATGAACATCCTGAACTTGAAAACTTTATTGTTTCTTGGACTAAGGACGGTTTTAGCTTTAAGTTAGCTGATGAAGAGGAATTCTCTACCATTATTGAAAAACCTGTTGAAAAGAAGCATGCTGGTGCTTCTTGGGCATTACAGAAACTGATGGGTGAAAGTGGTATTGGTGATGCTCTTAAAGAAACCTTTAGCTCATATAAAAGACATCTTAAATTGGCATCTCTTGCCATCTACATGGTAATTAAAAGAACAAATGCCATGCATTACTATGAGCCATTCTCAAAAATTACATGGCTTCCATGGTCAAAAACCTTGAATGACGGACAAATTACCAGACTCTTTCAATCAATTACTTATGATGAGGTAATGCGTTTCTTTAATGCTCTTAACAGAAACTACTTAAAAAAGTTCGGTAAAGATTTTCATAAGAGAGTCTTTGTAGCTCTAGATTCTACGTCTGTATCTACCTATTCTAACAAACTCTCTATGGCCGAGTACGGTCATAACAAAGACGGCGATGATATCCCTCAGATAAATTAC
>OGWZ01000247.1_pt1 | contig 65643 bp, 60 predicted proteins | sample 1576141 | NCBI WGS metagenome assembly OGWZ01 (sample SAMEA3541512, study PRJEB24748) | human gut metagenome | biome: human gut; feature: human-associated habitat; material: faeces | place: China | collected 2012
TCCCGCATTACGCTGAGCATGCCCAGGAAAATGCACATCAGGCCCTGGCCGCCCGCGTCCACCACGCCCGCCTTTTTCAGGACGGGGTTCTGGTTGATGGTGTTGTCCAGGGCGATCTGGCCCTCCTCAATGGCGGCCTGAAGCACGTACTCTGCGCTGTTGTGTTCCGTGGCGGCTTCTACGGCGCGCTTGGCAGCCAGGCGGGAAACGGTGAGCACCGTACCTTCGGCGGGCTTCATTACAGCGCTGTAAGCCGCGGCGACACCTTCCTGCAGCGCGTTGGCCAGGGACACACCGTCCATGGCAGCCTGCCCTTTCAGGCTGCGGGAAATGCCGCGGAACAAAAGGGATAAGATCACGCCAGAATTGCCCCGGGCGCCGCGCAGCAGGGCGCTGGCCGTAATTTTGGCCGTTTCCTCCACCGTGGCGGGCGCTTTTTTGCGCAGCTCGGCGGCGGCGTTGCCGATGGTGAGGCTCATATTCGTGCCGGTGTCGCCGTCCGGCACGGGGAAAACGTTAAGCTCGTTGAGTTGCTGGCGATTCTCATCCAGCGCGGCCGAGGCGCAGAAGATCATTTCCGCGAATACCTGACCGCTGATTGTATTTCTCACTGCGGGGCTTCCTCCTTGGCTAATCAGTCCATCGTCATGGAATCTACATAGACGTCCACCTGACGGACGGAAACGTCCGTAGCGGAGGAGACCTTGTAGCTGACTTCGTTCATAATGCTGCTGCAGAGCGCGGCAATGTTCACACCGTGATCGACCACGATGTGGAGTTCGATCGTAATGCTTCCGTCGTCGTTGGGCGTGACGGAGACGCCCTTGGTCATAGACTCCCGACGGAGGAGCTGGACCAGACCGCTTTCCTTGGCGCGTCCGGCCATGCCTTTGACGCCGAAGCAGCGCGTCGCCGCATCCCCTGCCAGCCAAGTGAACACTTCGGAGCTGATGCAGATGGAGCCTCTTTCGTTGTCAAGTTTTACCATGGCAAGTCTTCCTTTCCACAAATCGATTCATAATTATAAAACAGATTGTCGAAAAGTACAAGGACTTTCTTGTCGCCGAGAACGTGAAAAACATACCAAAAATCGGGGGAAATCCTGTGCGATTCAGGCAAAATTGAGAGAAAAAACCCCTTCGCAGACTCTTTACATCGGCGGGCCGGCGTGGTAAAATGACTCTGTTCGCAAAGACGTTTCGGAAAGCCCTGTTGTATTTCCGGAACAGGAGCAAAAAATTATAGGAGATGAATCGAATGGTAAGAAAGCTTAAGTCCATGGACGGCAATACCGCTGCCGCCCACGTGTCCTATGCATTTACCGAAGTCGCGGCAATCTACCCCATCACACCGTCCAGCCCCATGGCGGACTACGTGGATCAGTGGTCTGCCGAGGGTCGGAAGAATGTGTTCGGCACCACCGTCAAGGTTGCGGAGCTTGAGTCCGAAGCCGGCGCCGCCGGCAGCGTGCACGGCTCTCTCAACGCCGGTGCGCTGACCACCACCTACACCGCCTCTCAGGGCCTGCTGCTGATGATCCCCAACATGTACAAGATCGCCGGCGAGCTTCTGCCCTGCGTGTTCCACGTTTCCGCCCGTGCGGTCGCGTCCCACGCGCTGAGCATTTTCGGCGACCACGGCGACGTGTACGCCTGCCGTCAGACCGGCTTCGCCATGCTGGCGGAGACCAACATTCAGGAGATCATGGACCTCTCCCCGGTGGCGCACCTGTCCGCCATCCAGGGCCGCGTCCCGTTCATCAACTTCTTCGACGGCTTCCGCACCTCTCACGAGATCCAGAAAGTCGCCGTCTGGGATTACGATGATCTGGCCGACATGCTCGACTGGGATGCCGTCAAGGCGTTCCGCGAGCGCGCTCTCAACCCCGAGCATCCGACGATGCGCGGCTCCCACGAGAACGGCGATATCTTCTTCCAGAACCGCGAAGCTTCCAACAAGTACTACAACGCCCTCCCCGAGATCGTTGAGCAGAACATGGCGAAAGTCAATGCCAAGCTCGGCACCGACTACCAGCTCTTCAACTACTACGGCGCTCCCGATGCCGACCGCGTCATCGTTGCGATGGGTTCCATCTGCGACGTGGCCGAGGAAGTCATCGACTACCTGACCGCTCACGGCGAGAAGGTCGGCCTTGTCAAGGTCCGCCTGTTCCGCCCGTTCCGCGCCGACAAGCTCGTCGCCGCCATCCCCGAGACCGCCAAGAAGATCGCCGTCCTTGACCGCACCAAGGAGCCCGGCGCGCAGGGCGAGCCTCTGTTCATGGACGTCGTGACCGCGTTCGCCACCTCCGGCCGTCAGGCCAAGATCATCGGCGGCCGCTACGGTCTCTCCTCCAAGGACACGCCTCCCGCGTCCGTGTTCGCCGTTTACGACGAGCTCAAGAAGGACGAGCCGAAGAGCCAGTTCACCGTCGGCATCGTGGACGACGTTACCCACCTCTCCCTCACCGAGAAGTCCCGTGAGGAGACCCCCAATACCGCCGCGGAAGGCACCATCGAGTGCAAGTTCTGGGGTCTCGGCGGCGACGGTACCGTCGGCGCGAACAAGAACTCCACCAAGATCATCGGTGACCACACCGATAAGTATATCCAGTCTTACTTCCAGTACGACTCCAAGAAGACCGGCGGCGTCACCGTCAGCCATCTGCGCTTCGGCGACAAGCCCATCAAGAGCCCGTACTACATTAATAAGGCCGACTTCGTCGCGTGCCACAATCCGTCCTACATCGTGAAAAACTTCCCGATGGTGCAGGACGTGAAGCCCGGCGGCATCTTCCTCATCAACTGCCAGTGGGATTTCGAGGAGCTCAACAAGCACCTCCACGCCGACGCGAAGCGCTACATCGCCAAGAACAACGTGCAGCTTTACACCATCAACGCCATTGACCTCGCCGTCAAGGTCGGCATGGGCAAGCGCACCAACACCATCCTGCAGGCCGCGTTCTTCGCTCTGGCGAACGTGCTGCCCAAGGATGAGGCCGTCAAGTACATGAAGGATGCCGCCGAGCACTCCTACATGAAGAAGGGCATGGACGTTGTCCAGAAGAACTGGGACGCCATCGACGCCGGCGCCGGCGCGCTCGTGAAGATCGATGTTCCGGCCGACTGGGCGAACGCCACCGAGGAAGCTCACGTTGAGCATCTCGAAGGCCCCGAAAAGACCGTTGCGATGGTCCGCAACATCATGGAGCCCGTGGGCCGCATGAACGGCGACTCTCTGCCGGTCTCCGCTTTCGTCGATTACGCCGACGGCACCTTCCAGCAGGGCGCCGCTGCGTACGAGAAGCGCGGCGTTTCCGTCACCGTTCCCGAGTGGACTTCCGAGACCTGCGCGCAGTGCAACCAGTGCGCTTACGTCTGCCCGCACGCCACCATCCGTCCCTACACTCTCAACGCCGAGGAAGCCGCCGCGGCTCCCGAAGGCACCAAGATGGTCGATCACAAGATGTCCAAGGGCAAGTACAAGTACGCCCTGGCCGTCAGCCCGCTCGACTGCATGGGCTGCTCCGTGTGCGTGAGCGTCTGCCCGACCAAGTCCCTCAAGATGGTCGGCCAGGAGAGCCAGCTCGGCGAGCAGAAGGTCTTTGACTACATGGTCAAGGAAGTCACCGTCAAGTCCGACGTCGCCGGCACCGACAACGTCATCAAGTCCCAGTACCTCAAGCCGTATCTGGAGTTCTCCGGCTCCTGCGCCGGCTGCGCCGAGACGAGCTACGCCCGCCTCGTCACCCAGCTCTTCGGCAACCGTATGTACGTCTCCAACGCCACGGGCTGCTCCTCCATCTGGGGCGGACCGGCTGCCACTTCTCCGTACTGCATGGATAAGAACGGCAAGGGCGTTGCCTGGGCGAACTCCCTCTTTGAGGACAACGCCGAGAACGGCTACGGCATGTACCTTGGCCAGAAGGTGCTTCGCGAGAAGTACATCGAGGCCGTCAAGGAACTGATTGCCGTGCCTTACGTCGATGAGGACATCGCCGCTGCCGGCAAGGAATTCCTCGACACCGTCAACGACGGCGAGAAGAACTCCGCTGCGGCTGAGAAGCTCATCGCCGCCATCAACGCCAACCCGAGCGTGCCCACCTGCGAGTGCGACGCCTGCAAGCTCGCCCGCAAGGTCCTCGAGGGCAAGAACTACCTCGCCAAGAAGTCCGTCTGGATCTTCGGCGGCGACGGCTGGGCGTTCGACATCGGCTTCGGCGGTCTGGACCACGTCCTGGCCTCCGGCGAAGACGTCAACGTGTTCGTGTTCAACACCGAGGTGTACTCCAACACCGGCGGACAGGCCTCCAAGGCCTCCAACATCGGCCAGGTCGCGCAGTTTGCGGCGGCCGGCAAGGAGATCAAGAGCAAGTCTCTCGCCGAGATTGCCATGACCTACGGCTACGTCTACGTCGCCCAGGTCGCTATGGGCGCGAACATGGCGCAGACGCTCAAGGCCATCAAGGAAGCCGAAGCGTGGCACGGCCCGTCCCTCATCATCGGCTACTCCCCCTGCGAGATGCACTCCATCAAGGGCGGCATGGCCAACTGCCAGCTTGAGATGAAGAAGGCCGTTGACTGCGGTTACTGGAACCTCTTCCGGTACAACCCGGCGGCGGAGAAGCCCTTCTCGCTCGACAGCAAGGAGCCCAAGGGCGGCTATCAGGACTTCCTGAAGAACGAGGCCCGCTACGCGCGTCTCGCCACCGCCTTCCCCGAGCGCGCCACCGAGCTCTTCGAGAAGAACGAAGAGAACGCCAAGGCCCGCTACGAGCACCTGCTCAAGCTCAAGGCGCTGTACGAATAATTCCAAATCGCAAAAAAGGAGCTGGGAGAAATCCCAGCTCCTTTTCTTGCTTGATGAAAGAAATAGCGGGTATTGAATTTTGAAATTCAATATCCGCTATTTCTCGTCCGGAATATATAAAATGACGTCCTCCACGGAGCAGCCGAGGATCGAGCATATGTCGTTGAGCGTGGTAAGAGTAATGCTCCGGTTGTGCTTCATGGCATCCAGCGTCCCCTTGCTGAAGGAGTATTTGGTTATCAGCGTGTATGTTGTCACGCCCTTCTTCTTCATTGTTTCCCATAAAGGATCAAAGGTGATCAACCGCATTTCCTCCTGCAAAAAACAACTCCCTACACAAATTATAATTTAGAAAAAAAGGTTGAATATACCCGAAAATCAGGGTATATTGAAAAGACTAAGTGAAAGGAGAAACACAAATGAAAAAGAGGATCAGCAGTGCTTTAGCGCTTCTTCTGGCAGTTTCCCTTCTTGCGGGCTGCGGGAAGAGCAAAGAAGTAAGAGCGGTTGAGAAGAGCATAGCTTCCATTGGCGAAGTTACCGAAGAAACGGAAGCGGCGATTGGCGATGCCCGCGCGCAGTATGAAGCGCTGCCGGAGGAGGAAAGGAAGAGCGTCTCCAACTACGAAACGCTGCAGGAGGCCGAAAAAAGATTGGAAGAACTGAGGCGTCTGGCGGAGATCAACGCAGTCGAGCAGGAGATCGCAGACATTGGCGAGGTGACAGAGGAGAAAAAGGAGCAGATCCAGAACGTCCGTGAAAAGTACGAAGCGCTCTCGGAAGAAGAAAAAGGCATGGTGTCCAATTCGGATATTCTGAGAGAAGCGGAGGAAAGACTGGAGAAACTGAAACTCCTTGCTATCGTCGGAACATGGAAATCGAGCATTGTTGGCATTACCTTAGTCTATTCTTTTAAAGAGGACGGAACGTATGAAAACTATGCGCAGAATCCGATCGGATTAAAACTGAGCGTGCAGGGAGGAAATGGAACCTATTCCTATGACGGAGAAACGGTGACGCTGTATCATGATGGCAAAGAAAACGTGTTCCCCGTAAAGATAACGGAGAATAGTCTTATTATTATGGCCACAGACAACAATCCGATTGGAGACATGATCTATACACGGGTGGACTGATCGGCAGCCGCGAGAGATACCGGCTGCTGCCCTCTTGACCAGACGGCGAAAACTGTGATATGTTTACAGGTACGAATCGAGTCGATAACGGAGGAGGGGAGGAGCGCCATGCACCTGGATAAACGGGCGAGCGCCGATTTGGACTACCTGAAAGCGTTTGCGGCGTTTCTTGTCGTGCTGGGCCACTGCCTTTCCTATTACACCGCCTGGCAGCCTCTGCCGCTCTTCGCCGGGATCGCAGAGGATCTGATCTATCATGTGCATGTGCCGCTCTTTTTCACGATCTCCGGCTTTTTGTGCCACCGGCAGCCGCTGCGCCCGTACTACAAGAAAAAGGTGCTCCGTGTCCTCGTCCCGTTCTGGTTTTTCGCGTTTTTGAAGGTATTTTTCAGCACCGTGATCGTCCGGCACTTCGCGCACGCGGACACGATCGGCGGCCAGCTTTACGATGCGTTCGTCATCGGCCGCGCCTACTGGTTTGCCTACGCGATCTTCCTCATGCTTCTGATCGCGCCGCTTTTCTGGGAAAAGGATGAAAAGACTGCTCCGCGAAAAGCGATCATCGGCATGATCGCCGCCGCTGTGTTCTGCGCCTTCTGCTCCATAAAAGAGCTTTCTCTGCTGACGGAGGTCTTCCAGATCAGCCGGACCGTAAAGCACCTCCCGTTCTTCCTGTCCGGCATGGTGCTGCGGTATTATTATCCAAAGCTGAAAGAATTTTTCGACCGGCGCCGTATCCCTGCGCTGTGCCTTGCCGCCGCGATCACGGCGGCGAGCGCGCTCTGCTTTGCGTTGCAGCTGAAGATCGATGCGTATCTGCGGCTGCTTGTCACGTCCTACGCGCTGATGGCGCTGCTGCTGGCATTGGCAAACGCCCTTCCGGAAAATTGCCGGGCGCTGGCGCAGACCGGAAAAATGTCCTACCAGATCATGCTGCTCGACCCGTTTTATAAGGTCGTGCTGTTCGCTGCGGCGGGAAAGCTCTTCGGCGGCATGCCGCTGGCGCTGCTCCCGCTCATCGCCGCGGCGGATTTCGCGCTCGGTGTTATAACATGTATGGTCATCCGGAAGATTCCCGGCGTAAGAATACTGTTTGGATTGTAAAGAGGGTTTCACTATGCCGAACATTCTCGATTACCTTACCTGGCGCGGCGATGTGCCGTTTTCGGTGTCGCCGCCGAACGAGGTGGATAACTATATCCACTGCAAGATCGGCACGCTCGATTTTACCGGCATCGTGCCGGAAAACGAGCTATATGTCCCGCTGCCGCAGGCGGTGGAGGCATATTTTGCCGCGGGCGGCGCGGAAAAGCTCGGCGCGCTCAGCTCACCGTATATTGCCCCGATGGTCAAGCGCCTGCCGGAAACGGTGCGCTTCCGCGAGGTGATGCTCACCGGTTTCCGCCAGGTGTACGATGAGAAAAAGACCGAGCAGTTCTCCGCGCTCACGCTGCGTCTGCCGGGCGGACAGCACTACGTGACCTTCCGCGGCACGGACGATACGATCGTCGGCTGGAAGGAGGACTGCCTGCTCACCGTCATGGACGAGATCCCCGCGCAGCGCGATGCGGTCGAGTATCTCACATGGGCGGCCTCGGTCTATCCGGGAAAAATCGCCGTCGGCGGCCATTCCAAGGGCGGCAATCTCGCCATGTACGCTGCCGCCATGGTGCCCGAGAGCGTGCAGGAGCGCATCGGGAACATCTACAATAACGACGGCCCCGGCTTTCAGGAGAAAATTTTGCAGACCGAGGGCTACCGGCGCATCAAGCCGCGCATCAAAACGATCCTCTCCCAGAACGCCATGGTCGGCACGCTCCTCTGGAATGACTGCGACTACACGGTCGTGAAAAGCACCGCCGCATTGCTCGGCGCGCACGACGGCTTCACGTGGGAGACGACGCCCACGAGCTTTGTCCGCTGCGAAAACCTGTCGCCGTCGGCGCGGGCGTTCGACCGCGCGATGGAGGAAGTTCTCGTCGGCATGAGCATGGCCGAGCGGCAGGAATTCATCGAGGAGTTTTTCGGCACGCTCACGGCCACCGGCGCCGTAACGCTCAGCGATCTTTCCGCGCGGATGCTGCGCGAAACGCTGCGCTTTGCCCGCGCCGTACATCAGGAGCCGAGCCTGCACAAAATGGTCAACGAGACGCTCGAAGCCATGGCCAAGGGCTATGCCGCCGAGCGGAACTGGAGCCTCAGCCGTCTGAAGCTCCCGGCCAACCCCCTCCGGCGCAAAAGCGCGCAGAAGGAAAAGAAAGAATAAACAAAAATCCGTCCGCAGAGCTTCGCTCGGCGGACGGATTTTTGACAGACTGCTGTGTGGGGCGCGCTTCAGTGCCGGGTAAAATGGGGCAGAACCTCGGGTAAAACGCGGTCAAGAGCGTATTTTTCGGTACTCTCGTTTGCGGCGGCGCCCATCCGCGCGCGCAGCGCGGCGTCGCGGCCGAGCGTCTGCACGGTTTCGGCAAACGCTGCTGCGTCGCCGAACGGGACGAGATAGCCTGCGCCGGAGCCTTCCAACAGATCCTCGTGTCCCTTCACCCGCGTGAGTACGCAGGGGAGCGCCGTGTGCATCGCTTCCATCACCGCGAACGGCAGCCCCTCCGACCGGCTCGCGGAAACGCAGATATCCGCCGCGGCGAGCGCACCGCACACATCGGAGATCCGTCCCGGAAAACGGCAGCGGGAAGAGATGCCGAGCGTTTCGGCTTCGGCTTTGCACTCTTGCAGCAGCGCCCCGTCGCCGGGGAGCAGGAGAAAATAGTTCTCGGGAAGCCGGGCGAGCGTCTGAAGGAGCAGCGCCTGGTTTTTGCGCTTGGAAAATTCCGCGGCGCAGACGAGACACACGGCGTCCTCCGGCAGAGAATACGCCGCTCTTGCCGCGGCGCGCTCCTCCGGCGCGGCGGGGGGAAAGCGGGAAAAATCAACGCCCATGCCGGGAATAAAATATACGTTTCCGCGGCAGAGCCGGTGCTTTTTGGCGATCTGCTCGTCGCAGCGGTTCATAACGAGAATGTCGTCCGTAACGCCCGTCGTCAGCTTTTCCGCCGCGAGCAGCACCGTGCGCCGCAGCGCGCCGGAATCGCCGTCGAAGAGATACCCGTGCACCGTATTGACGACGCGGGTATGCTTTTTCCCCGCGAGCATCACGCCCAGACGGGTGAAAAACGCGGCGAGCGAGGTATGCGTCACGATCACGTCGTACCGGTTCTTACGGATATCCCGCGCCAAAAGCGCGGCGGCGCGGAAATTCTTCGGCGATGCGAAGCTCTTCGTAAACGGCACGGCGAGAAACCGCACGCCCTCGCCGAGATCTTCGCCGCTGCCGTTCGCCGCGGCGGTCACATCCCAGCCGAGCGAGCGCAGCGCGGCGAGATACGGCAGATGAAAGCTCACCAAATGCGCGCTGCTGGAGGCGGTATATAAAATTTTCGGCGCGGAATGGTTCATGGCGTCCTCCGGTACGGTATTTTCTACACCGGATTATAACAGAAACCGTGGAAGAAACAAACCATTTGTGGTAAAATATAGCTGCGTAAGCGCGCGGAGGCGAACCGCGCCGCGCGGCAAACCGTCTAAAAACTGACAAAACTTTCCTATACGGCGGAAAATGCGATGAAGAAAAGAGAAACAAAAAAGACCGTCCTCTGGGCGGCAACGGATATGGCGCTGTCTGTGGCGGCGATGGCGGCGGCGTTTTTTATCCGGTTCGTGCTGTTCCGGGGCGAAAACCCGGTCGGCGGCTTCGGGTATCATATGCTCTGGGCGGGGCTGTTCTCGCCGGTGTACGCCGTGCTCTTCGGGCTGCTCGGTGTCTACGAGCCGCAGCCGCAGCGCGGCTTCATCCACGAATTTGGGAACATCGTTCTCGGCTGCACGTTCGGCGTGATGCTGTATATCGATCTCATCTTCGTGTTCCGCGTGGTGGACTTTTCGCGCTGGATGATCCTTCTCTGCTATCTGCTGCTCATCGCGTTCACCGGCGCGCGCGGCTTTATTGCGCACCGTCTGCTCCGCCGGCAGTACCGCGCCGGAAATGGGCTGCGCCGCCTTGTCATCATCGGCGACGGCGCGTCGGCGCGCGAATGTCTGCGCCGCGTGAAGAAGGGACGCGACGCCGGCTGGACGGTCATCGGCAGCGTGGGCGCGTCGGCGCTCAGCGGCGTGCTGCATCTGGGCTCTTATGATTCTCTGCGCACGGCGCTCGAGACGAACGCGCCGGACGAGGCGGTGATCGCCATGGAGGAAAACCAGGCGGAACGGCTCGGCGGGATACTGCGCGAATGCGAGGATACCGGCGTGAAGCTCGCGCTGCTGCCGATCGGGTATGAATATATGTCGCGCCACCCGTATGTGGAGGAGCTGTGCGGCCTGCCGCTGGTGAACGTCCGGCGTGTGCCGCTCGACAATGCCGGCGCGGATATTGTCAAGCGTCTTTTTGATATTCTCGCGAGTCTTGTTCTCATTGTTCTCACATCGCCCGTCATGCTCGTCGCCGCGATTGGCACGCGCCTTTCCTCTCCGGGGCCGATCCTGTTCCGGCAGGAGCGTATCGGCAAGGACAAGAAGCCCTTTTATATGCTCAAATTCCGCTCCATGCGCGTGAACGCGCAGTCGGACACGGCGTGGACGCGCGACCACGACCCGCGCCGCACGGCGTGGGGGGCGTTCATGCGGCGCTACTCCATCGATGAGCTGCCGCAGCTCTTTAACGTCCTTGCGGGCGATATGTCGCTCGTCGGCCCGCGGCCGGAGATCCCGCGGTACGTCGATCATTTCAAATACAGCATTCCGCTTTATATGGTGCGCCATCAGGTGCGCCCCGGCATCACCGGCTGGGCGCAGGTCAACGGTCTGCGCGGCGATACCTCCATCCGCGCGAGGGTGGATTACGATCTCTATTATATCGAAAACTGGTCGATGCTGTTTGATATCAAGATCCTGCTTATGACGCCGTTCAAAGGCGTGGTAAACCATCAGGAATCGCTGAAATGAGGGAGAAACCCATGGAAAAGAGAGAAAACGGCGTGCGCGTGGAAAACCTCACCGGCGCGCTGCCGATGAGCGAGATGCTGGAAAAGTATGTGGACGTGGAAAAATTCCTCGGCTATTGCGCCGCGTGCCCGCGCTGCGGGCAGACGTGGTCCTGCCCGCCCTATGATTTTGACCCCGCGGCGGTCTGGCAGCAGTACGCCGCGGTCACGCTGTACGCCGTGCAGGTGTTCCCGGAGAGCGAGGAGGCGAAAGCCGCGGCGCTCGCCGACCCGGAGATGTTCCTCCGCCCGTACCGGAGAGCGTTTGACGCGCTGCTCGAAGAGCGGGAGCGGGAAATGTGCGAGTCACTTCGCCTGGACGCCGGGCGCTGCCTCGTGTGCGAGCGATGCGCGCGCCGGGACGAGGAGCCCTGCCGGTTTCCGGAAAAGCTCCGCTATTCGCTCGAATCGCTCGGCGCGAACGTCGGCGCGCTCGCCGCGGACAAGCTGGGCGCGCCGCTCCAATGGGGGACAAAGGACGCACCGCCGGAATACTTCATTCTGGTCGGCGCGGTGCTGACGAAGGGAGAATAAGGAATGCTTGAAAGCCTTTTTCAAACCTACGACTCCGTCATCGTGCTCGATACGGAGACGACCGGCGTGAACTGCAAATCCGACGAGATCATAGAGCTTGGCTTCCTGCGGCTCGACCGGGCGGGGGAGCGCACGGAGGAAGATTATCTTATCCGCCTCTCGCCGGGCCGTCGTCTGCCGCCGGTCATCACGCAGCTCACCGGCATCCGCGAGGATGAGCTTTTTCAAAACGGCGTGGAAAAGGACGTGGCTGCGGAAGCGTTCGTCCGTTCGCTCGCCGGGGAAAAGCCGCTCGTATGCGCGTACAACGCGCAGTTTGATCTGTGCTTCCTCTTTTACTTCCTGCACCGGCTCGGCTGCGACGGGGTGCTGCAAAAGGCGCAGTTTCTCGACATCATGGCGATCTACAAAGACCGGCGGGACTATCCGCACAAGCTCTGCAACGCCGTGGAGAGCTATGGCGTTGACGGCGTGAACTCCCACCGCGCCGTGGACGACGCCAATGCTGCGCTCGAGGTGCTGCTCGCCATGGAGCGGGAGCGCGGCGATATCGAGCGGTACATAAACCTTTTCGGCTACAACCCCAAATACGGCCCACCGAAGCCGCAGATCGGCTCCGTCCGCTACGAGCCGCAGCCCTACCAGAGACAAAAGCTGCTGTACGAATAATGAAAATGCACCCCCGCGGGAAATTCCCGCGGGGGTGCGCTGTATCATTTCGTATTATCCGAGCTTCGCAAAATCAAAGAGCTCCGCGAACGCCTCAAGATCTTCCTTCGTGACCGGCTCCGGCATGAAGAAACTGTTGCCCTCCGTGCCGCCGAGCAGGTTGATGGCCACGAACGCCTTCGGCTGATCGGACATCACGACGCAGCGGCTCGGGCCGAGCGAGAGCTGCACCTCATCGCCGCGGGAGGTCGTGTAGATCCACTCCTCATAATCCTCGGCGCTGCCGATGTTCAGCGTGACCTCGGAGAACGCGCCCTTGACGTACCGGCCAAGCTGATATTCGTAGCTCTTGCCGGAAACGTTCGTGCCGTAGGCCTGGAAGGAGCCGTCCTCGTAAATATATCCGCTCACGGCGGTGCAGTCGGTAAGGAACGGTTCGGCGTTCAGCAGGGAGTAGAGCGTATCCTCGCTGTCAAAGTCCGTCACAGACGTGTGCAGCCGCAGATTATACTTGCGGGTGATCTGGTCGAGCTCGTTGGCCATGTCCTGCGTGGAGACGGAGTAGAGATCGTACTTCTCCAGCAGGCAGGCGGCGGTTTCCTTCGCCATGGCGGCGGTGTCGTACGACGCAAGGAAGTCCATCCACTCGGCGTTTGCCTTGAACTCCGGGCTCCCCGGCACGCCCTGCAGCGCGATGACCGTGCTGTCGCTCACCGGCTCCGCCGTGGCGGAGACCGCGGCGGGGGAGGCGTTCGGGTCGGTGACGGTGAGACTCTTCAGACCGAAAAAGTCCGTAGCCAGCGCCGTGCCGCCGAGCACCGCGACGAGCAGCGCCGCCGCGACGAGAGCGCCCGTGCCGAACCGGAAGCGCCGTATCTTCGGCTTTTCCTCCAGCGCGGAAAGTGTTTCCTTCATCCGTGCCTCAAACGATGCGGGAACCTCTTCAAACATATTGTCCCAGGAATCCCTCATACCGGCACCTCCTCACCCAAAACTTCGCGGAGCTTTCCGCGCCCGGCAAACAGCCGGGATTTGACCGTACCCTCGGGGATCTGTAAAATACGGGATATCTCCCGTATGCTGAACCCCTCTACATAAAATAAGAGGATCGGCATACGGTAGATCTCATCCAAACCCATCACGGCGTCGCGCAGCTCGCGGTCGCTGCTCTCGGGGGCGACCGCCTCCGGCATCTCGTCGAGCAGAACGATCTTGCTCCCCCGGCGGCAGATGTCGTAGCATTCGTTGATAAGAATGCGCGTCACCCATGCGCGGAACGCGCCCTCGCTCTTGAGCGAATCGCGCTTTTCCCACGCCTTGCATATGCACTCCTGCACCGCGTCCTCCCGGTCAGCCTCGCTGCGGAGAATGCCGCAGGAAACGTGGTAGAGCGTTTTTTTCATGTCCATGATCTGGACGGTAAACTCTTCGGCTGTCATACGCAAACTCTCTCTGAAAGGCCTGCCGCCTTTCTGTAAAGAAAGACGGTTTTTCCCAACACGCGGTTCAGTAAAAAGCAAAAAAATTTTAAGATTTTTTGAACATTTTCATGTTACCACATTCCCCGCGCGGAATCCACAGGAAAAATTAAAAAAGGGGCTTGACAAAACTGTATGAGTGTAGTAGTGTACTAATCGCTTAATACGGCAATACAAACGAGGAGGGCTGGCATGGATTTTTCGATTCAGGGCTCGCGGCCGATCTGGCAGCAGCTCACCGAGCAGCTGGCGCGGCGGATCATCACGGGCGCGTATCCGCTGGGGTCGCGCTTTCCCGCGGTGCGGGAGCTGGCGGCGGAGGCGGGCGTTAATCCGAACACGATGCAGCGCGCGATCACGCAGCTTGAAACGCTCGGACTCGTCACAACGAACCGGACGCTCGGCCGTACCGTGACGGAAAACGCCGGGGCGCTCGAGGAGATGCGGCGGCGGCTGGCCGTGGAATGCACGGAAAACTTTTTCAAGGAAATGGGAGCGCTGGGCTATTCCCGCGGTGAGGCCGCGGACATGGCGCAGGCGGAAAGGAAAAAGAACGATGAATGAAGAACTGGTAAAATGCACCGGGCTGTGCCGGAGCTTTGAAGCGGTGCAGGCGCTGCGCGGCGTTGATCTGAGCCTTACATCCGGCAAGATCGTCGGTCTGCTCGGCCCGAACGGCTCGGGCAAGACGACACTTATTAAGATCCTCAACGGCCTTCTTCAGCCGACGGCGGGTGAGGCGCGCATTGCGGGTCTCCTGCCCGGCGTAGAGACGAAGGCGATCACGAGCTACCTGCCCGACCGGGGATATTTCCCCGACTGGATGCGTGTCGGCGATATGATCGATATGTTCTCGGACTTCTATGCCGACTTTGACCGCGCCAAGGCGGAGGAAATGTGCCGCGTGCTCGGTCTGGAAGCAGGCAGAAGGATCAAAACGCTCTCGAAAGGCACGCGCGAAAAAATGCAGCTCATGCTCGTCATGTCCCGCCGCGCGCGGCTCTATCTGCTCGACGAGCCGATCGCGGGCGTTGATCCGGCGGCGCGCGAGTTTATTCTGCGCACGATCCTGACGAATTATAACGAAAACGGTACGGTGCTCATTTCGACGCACCTGATCCTCGATGTGGAGCAGGTGCTCGACGAGGCGGTGTTCCTCCAGCAGGGACAGGTCGTCCTGCACGAGAGCACCGACAGCATCCGCGAGCGCACCGGCGGCAGCGTGGACGAGCTGTTCCGCAACATGTTCCGCGCGCCGGTCATGGGGAATGGAGGGGAATACAATGCTCGGTAAACTGATGAAATACGATCTGCGCTCCGGTATCCGCACGTTCGCGCTGATCTGGATCGGCCTCGCGGCGCTTGCCGCAATCAACGGTCTCACGCTTCGGATCGCGTTCGACGGCGATATCCAAAGCGAGCTGGCAAACTTTATTATCACCGTGCTGCCGATGGTCCTGCTCGTGGCGCTCTATGTGGCGATGGGCATTTTCATGCTCGTTTTCATCATCAACCGGTTTTATAAGGGCCTTCTCGGAAACGAAGGCTATCTCATGTTCACGCTGCCCGTGACGAGCACGGCGCACATCGCCTCCAAAGCGCTCACGAGCATGATCTTCTCCGTGGCGAGCGCCATTGTCGCGCTGCTGAGCGGGGTGCTTTTGATGGCTGTGCTCACGCCGCTCAACTTCAGCGACGTTGCGCAGGCGTTCCAGGAAGCGGGCCGCTATCTGCGCGTAAACCCGCTGCCTGCCGGAACGGGCTGGGTCGTCGCGGAGTTCATCGTGTACACGCTCATCGCGGCGGCGGTTTCGATCCTGCAAATTTACACCGCCATCTCGATCGGTCATCTCGGCAAGAAGAACCGCGGCTGGCTCGCACTGCTAGCCTACATCGGCATCAGCATCGCCTTCAGCATTATTATGAATGGGTGCATGTCGCTCCTCCAGTCCGATGCATTTCCCAATGTGCTGTTGAACTGGGAGTTCTGCTTGGACGATACCGGCTGGCATGTTCAGGGCGTCGGCATGATGGCATCCACGATCGGCATCGGCATTGGTCTGGAGCTCCTCAAGGGCACGGGCTTCTTCTTCGCCACCCGCGCCATCCTCAGCAAGCGCCTCAATCTCGAATAAAGAAAAAACGATCCCGTCCGGAAAATTTCCTGACGGGATCGTTTGCGCGTAAAAACGCGGAAAACCGCAAAATCACGGTTGTATCACCGCGGTGCAAATGGAAGCGGTGGACGGCGGCGGAACGTGCAGGTCAAAGAAACACATAAAAAACCATCCCCGCCGGATAGAGTTTCCGGCGGGGATGGTCGGTTATCCGGGATTCAGCCCATGAACAGGCTGCGGCCTTCGCGGACGAGGGTTTCGGCGGCGGCGTTGTCGCGCATGGCGAGAAAGACCGTGTCGTTGCCGGAAAGCGAGCCGACGAGCCCCGGCAGGGGAGCGATGCCGTCCACGGCGGTGCACACCGCAGGGGCGAGCCCCGGCAGCGTCTTGATGATGACGAGATTCTGGCAGGCATAAACGCCCGTCACGGTCTGGCGGAGATTTTCCTTGAGCCCCGGGCTCATCTCCGGCGCGGGCGCGACCTCCGCCGCAGCGTACCGGCTGGTGCCGTCCGCGGTGCGCTGCTTGACGAGACGGAGCTCGCGGATGTCGCGCGAGAGCGTAGCCTGCGTGGTGTCGATGCCGCGCTTTTTCAGCTCGTCCATGAGCTGATTCTGCGTTTCAATGCTCTGCTCCGAAATGATTCGGAGAATGGTGCTCTGTCTTCCGGATTTCATTCTGTCATCTCCTTTGCGGTTTCCGGCGCCCGGACGGGCACCGTGCGGCGGCGCGCGCCGCGGCCCTTTCCGTGCGTTTCGCTGCCGTCTGTGCGCTGAAGGGTTATGCGGTCACGAAACTCCGTCGGCGTCATTTCCTTGAAGCGGTAGAAATTCATGTTGAACGTTTTGATGTTGCTGTAGCCGACGGCGACGGCAACGTCGATCACAAGATAGTCCGTCGATACGAGCATTTCGCACGCTTTATTGATGCGCGTGGAGTTGAGCAGCGTATCAAAGTTCATCTCGTTATAATAGAGAAGCAGGCGGTTCATTTCCGGCACCGACACGCCGAACTCGGCGGCGACGCTCGCGGCGGTGAGCCGTTCGGTCTCATAATTTTTGTAGATGTAGTCCGTCAGCGCAAAGGCGATCGCCTTGTCGGAGATGTTGAACTTGGTGACGGCCTTGGAATAGATCTTGCGGTATTGCATCGGCGTGATGCCGACGCGCTGCGCAAAGTGCTTGGATACATGCGAGGCGTCCACAAAGCCGCAGAGCCCCGCGATCTCGTCGAGCGTGAGATCCGTATAGATGAGATAGTCCGATGCCTTCTCCACGCGGATGCTGCTCAGAAGCTTGGAGAACGTCGTGCCGGTCATGCCGGCGATCTGCTTGGAGAGCGCCGATTCCGAAAGAAAGAACGCCTCCGCGACCTGCGAGAGCGTGAGCTTTTCCGCGGAATGGGCATAAATGTAGCTCAGGACCGACTGATCCTTGACGGTCTCCTTCCGCCCGGAGTCCAGCTCGCCGCGGTGCGACATGATATACCGGCGGTAAACGACCATCAGATCGATGAGCTTGTTGACCGTATAGAGCTGCGAAAACGGCTTGTCCGACGGCTTGACGCGCGTGGATTCCACGCCGAGCTCCGCCTTGAGATGCTCCATGATGCCGTCCACGTACTCCGCCTGTACGCTGTCGAGATAGGCGACCGGCTCCACGGTGAGAAAGCGCAGGGGCTCGGCGGAAGCATCGCCCGAGCCGAGAACGCTCTTGAATACAGAGTTGAGATAGGAATAGTCGTATATGACCTTGATGAACTGGAGCGTTTCCGTCACTTCTACCGTGTCGGTGATCTTCCACGGCGTGATGGCGACGAGCGTGTTGGGCTGGAGGACGTACTCCTCGCCGTCAATGACGAGCTTTCCGCGGCCGCGCTTTACGTAAAGAAAGCGTGCCGCCTGATGGATGATCGCGCGGGTGGGCTTGTCGATCGCCTCGTAGTCGAACGAGCAGATCACGGCGGGGTCGGACGCGGAGGCGCGGGCGTCCTGGAGCATGGCTCGTCTGGGCATAATCTGCACCGTCCTTTTTTACAATTGACTGAAAAGCCTCGCAAACGTGCGGGCAAAGCGGGTGCGCTGCGGCGAGCCGCAGCCCTTCTCAAACAAGAGCAGGCGAAGCGGCTCTTGTTTGAAGAATACCGGTTGTACGCCATGGGGCATACAACCGGTATTTTACCATTAGATCATGCGATAACTCAAGCGGAAATTCAGCTCAGCACCGCCATCGCGATCGTAAGGACGACGCCGACGACGACGAACAGCGTGAGGAGCAGTTTCCAGGCCCACTTCAGCCAGCTCTCGTAGGGGACGCGCGCCAGCGCGAGACCGCCCATGATGAAGCCGCAGGTCGGGGTGAAGAGGTTGACGAAGCCGTTGGCGGCAACGTTGATCATGATGGAGGTCTCTACGCTCCAGCCAAGCTGGGAGACGATCGGGGAGACGATCGGGGCGGACAGGCCGGCGAGACCGGAGGAACTCGGAACAAGGAAGCTGAGACCGACGTGGAGTATGTAGTCAAGCAGACCGAACACGCCGGCGGAAACGCCGGACTGGCTGAGCGCGGTGACGGAGGCTTCGACCAGCCAGGTGCCGAGACCGGTAGTGCTCATGATAACGCTGGTGGCACGAGCCATCGCGATGACGAGGTTGACGGAGACCATGTCGCCGAAGCCGTTGGCGACGAGCTTCATGAGCTGGCCCTTGTCCTCGAGACCGACGATGCCGATGATGATGCCCATGAGCAGGAACCAGGTGGCGGCGTCATAGAACCACCAGTCGCCGAGGCCGGCGCCGGTGAGCCAGGTGGTGGTGTGAGAGAAGAAGCCGTAAGCACCGGCGTCTTCGTAGCCGACGAATTCGCCCCAGGGGATGAAGCCGAGGATCATCACGACGAAGGAGAGAGCGAACAGCCACAGCACGGCCTTCTGGCGGCCGGTGAGCTTCGCGGTGGTGACGTCCTTGCCGCCGTAAGCCTTCTGGCACTCGTCGAGCTGCGCGGCGGTGAGGATGGAGCCCTTGTTGGCGCGGACCTTCTTCGCGTAAGCGGTGACGAACAGCACGGAGAGAAGGTAGGCGGAGAGCCAGAGAATGATGCCGATGACATAGGTGGTGCCCATGTTCACTTCGACACCGACGGAGGTCGCGGCAGCGACGGCAGCGCCGGTCGCGAACGGGTTGATGGTGGAGCCGAGAACGCCGGTGCCGGCGCCGAGCAGCACGGTGGCCGCGCCGACGATCGGGTCAAAGCCGGCGGCCATCATCGTGGCGGCGAGCAGGATGTAGAAACCAACGGTCTCTTCGCCCATGCCGTAGGTCGTGCCGCCGACGGAGAACAGGAACATGAGGATCCAAACGAGCACGAGCTCTTTGCCGTGCAGCTTGCGGACGAGCGTGTGGATGCCGGTCTCAAGAGCGCCGGTGGCGTTCACGATGGCAAGGAACGCGCCGAGGCAGAACACGAACGTGATAACGTCGGCTGCGTCTGCCCAACCGTTGACGGGAGCCATGAAGATGTCGCTGGAGGTGGCGCCGACGACTTCGGCGATCTCGCCGTTCTCACCGGTGTAGGTCTTGCCCGCTGCGATCCACGTGACGATCGACACAAGGAGCATAACGGCGAGCAGGATCGCAAATGTGCTGATGGATCTTTTGGTCTTCTTAGACATGATTTGAACCCCTCTCTTAAAATTTTGTTCGGACTTCGCTGGGAGATGCGAAACGGGACAAAAATTTGCTTACCGGGTAATGACCGTGCCGGTCTTGCCTTCAAGAGCGTCGGCGGCACGGGCCAGGGAAGTGATGAGCGCGGTTCCGCCATGGTCGTTGTTCTTCACGAACTCCATGCAGGACTCGACCTTCGGCAGCATGCTTCCGGGGGCGAACTGGCCTTCGGCGATATACTTCTCGCACTCGGCGATCGTCATGGAGGAGAGCTCCTTCTGGTCGGGCTTATTGTAATTGACGCACACGGCGTCCACAGCGGTGAGGATGATGAGACGGTCGGCACGCACGTCCTGCGCGAGCAGGGAGCTGGCGCGGTCCTTGTCGATGACGGCCGCGACGCCGCGCAGACCGTCCTCGGTCTCAACGACGGGGATGCCGCCGCCGCCGACGGTGATGACGATATCACCGGCGCGCACGAGCTGATCGACAACGTTCAGCTCCACGATGCGCTTGGGGATCGGGGAGGGGACGACACGGCGGTAGCCGCGTCCGGCGTCCTCGACGAAGATGAAGCCCTTTTCCTCGGCGATCTTCTCGGCCTCTTCCTTCGTATAGAAGCTGCCGACGGGCTTCGTCGGGTGCTGGAAGCCGGGGTCCTTCTCGTCAACGACGACCTGCGTCACGACGGTGGCGCATTCCTTCTCCATGCCGCGGCTCTTCAGCTCCTGCTGAATGGCCTGCTGCAGGTGGTAGCCGATATAGCCCTGCGTCATGGCGCCGCACTCGGGGAACGGCATGAACGGCGTTCCGCCGCCCTTGTTGGCGGAGAACTCCATTGCCAGGTTGATCATGCCGACCTGCGGGCCGTTGCCGTGGCCGATGATGACTTCGTAGCCCTTCTCGACGAGATCAACGATCGGGCGGGCGGTGTTGCGGACAAGTTCGAGCTGCTGCTCGGGGGTCTTGCCAAGAGCATTTCCCCCGAGAGCGACAACAATTCTTTCAGCCATTGTTTCGATCCCTTACTTCAGCGTGGCGTACATCACAGCCTTGATGGTGTGCATACGGTTTTCGGCTTCCTGGAACTGGCGGGCCTGGTGGCCGAGGAACACGTCGTCGGTGACTTCCATCGCCTCAAGGCCGAACTTCTGGTAGATATCCTCGCCCACGGTCGTCTCACGGTCGTGGAAGGAGGGCAGGCAGTGCTCGAAGATCGCGGTGGGCTTCGCCATCGCCATGACTTCCTTGTTGACCTGGTAGGGACGGAGCAGCTTGATGCGCTTCTCCCAGAGCTCGGCGGGCTCGCCCATGGAGAGCCAGATGTCGGTGTAGAGAACATCGCAGTCCTTCGCGCCCTGCGCGACGTCGTCGGTGAACTCGAGCACCGCGCCGGTCTCGGCAGCAACGGCCCGGCACTTCTCGATCAGCCACTCCTCGGGCATGAGCTCCTTCGGGCCGCAGGCGCAGAAGTGCATGCCGAGCTTCGCGCTGACGACCATGAGGGAGTTGGCAACGTTGTTGCGGGCGTCGCCGAAGAAGGTGAGCTTGCGGCCGCGCATATCGCCGAACTCTTCGCGGGCGGTCATGATGTCGGCAAGCATCTGCGTGGGATGGAACTGGTCGGTCAGGCCGTTCCACACGGGAACGCCGGAGTACTTCGCGAGATCTTCCACGACGGACTGCTTGAAGCCGCGGTACTCGATGCCGTCAAACATGCGGCCGAGGACCTTCGCGGTGTCGGCGAGAGATTCCTTCTTGCCCATCTGGGAAGAGCCGGAATCGAGGAACGTGACGCCCATGCCGAGATCACGCGCGCCGACTTCAAAGGCGCAGCGGGTGCGGGTGGAGGTCTTCTCAAAGAGCAGGACGATCTGCTTGTCGGAGAGCCACTTGTGCTCCACACCGTTGTTCTTCAGGCGCTTGAACTCAACGGCGAGGTCGATGAGGTAGTTGATCTCTTCCGGGGTGAAGTCAAGAAGAGTGAGGAAGCTTCTGCCGCGAATGTTGAGACCCATAATATTTTACCCTCCTATAGGAAATGATTGTAATGTGTGTTATATGAATGGGTTTATTCAGCGAATGAAAATTATTCGGCGCGGATGATCGGCATGGACATGCAGCGCGGGCCGCCGCGGCCGCGGGAAAGCTCGGCGGACGGCATTTCGAGGACCTGGATGCCCTCGTCGCGGAGAATGGCGTTGGTCACGTCGTTGCGCTCGTAAACAACGATCTTGCCCGGCGCGATGCACAGCGTGTTGGAGCCGTCGTTCCACTGCTCACGGGCCGAGGCGATGAGATCGTCGCCGCCGCAGTTGATGAGCTGGACGTGGTCGGTGCGGGTGTACTTTGCGAGAATGTCCTCCAGCTTGGAGTCGATGCGGCGGATGTGGAGATCGGTCGGATCGCTCACGCCCGGGGTGATCTCGTAAACGGTGAGAGGCCCGAGGATCGCCGGATGGATCGTGTACTTGTCGTAGTCGATCTGGGTGAACACGGTGTCGAGATGCATGAACGCGCGGCAGCTCGGGATGTCGAACGCGAGCACGGTGCGGATCTTCGCTTCGGGATCGGCGAAGAGATTGCGGGACGCTTCCTCGATGGCGTCCGGAGAGGTACGCTGGGAGATGCCGATCGCGAGCGTGTCCTCAGTGAGGTTGAGCACGTCGCCGCCCTCGATGTTGGCGTGGCCGTCGCGGTCGTAGTAGCGCTTGACCAGACCTTCAAAATCGGGGTGGAAGCGGAAAATGTAGTCGGCGTAAATGGTCTCGCGGCAGCGGGTCGGGAAGCGCATCTTATGCAGGAACACACCGGTACCGACGGACGCGAACGGGTCGCGGGTGAAGTAGAGGTTGGGCATCGGATCGACGATCAGATCATCCGCCGGAGCGATCAGATCCTGCAGGGAATAAGCGGAAGCGCCGCCCATTTCCTTGAGCGTGATGCCTTCCATCGTCTTTTCGACGAGCGCCTTGCCTTCAAAATTGCCGATGAGGTACTCATAAAGCTTGTCCTGCCAGCGGCGGGTCTTGATGTTGCCCTCGGAGAGCCACTGATAAAGGAAGGGTTTCGTCTGCTCGGGATGGAGCTTGAGAACTTCCGCCATCAGGTCTTCGAGATACACGACCTCGGTGCCGTTGCTGCGCAGGATCTGCGCGAAGGCATCGTGCTCCTGCTGGGCGACCTTGAGGAACGGGATATCGTCAAAGAGAAGCTCCGGAAGACGGTCCGGCGTCAGATGAAGAAGTTCACGGCCGGGACGGTGAAGAAGCACTTTTTTCAGCGGCTTGATCTCGCTGCGAACACAAATACCTTTCATGATTTAAATCTCCTACATAGTGTTTTTGGCTGCACCGGTCCGTAGCGCTTCCGCACCGGCACAGTGATTTACTATCCTTATCATATCCGACGAAACCTGAAATATTGGAAGAACGGTGCGGGATAAATTGTATATTTCTGCACTTATCGTTGTACAGAAAATCAACAGTTTTGCGCTTTTTCGGCAGTCATTTTCCGTGCTTTAGTTTCGTAAAAGAACGAAGAAACCCGCCGGAAAAATCCGGCGGGAATGAAAAAAATAATGAATACTGGGGAATACACCCAAAAACAGTCCGAAAAATTGGAAATATCGTTGGCGAAAGTCCTGGAACGCAAGAGAAAAGCCGCCGAAAGGCGGCTTTTCTCTTTTTCGTTTCGTATCAGCCGCCAAGTCGGCGGTTGTACGGTTTGATTTTTTGCGAATTGTATATTTTTTGTATTTTGTGCAGTTTGTGAAAATTCACGGGCTGGAAATCACATGGTCTCCGGGGCGGAAACGCCGATGAGCTGGAGCGCGTTTTTGAGCGTGATCATCGTCGCCTTGATGAGACCGAGACGCTGGTTGGTGAGCGCGGGATCGTCGGGATTGTTGACCTTCGTGGAGTTATAATAGCTGTGGAACACCTTGACGAGCGAGATGATATACTCGGTCATCTTGTTCGGCTTGCGGTTGAGCGCGTCGGCGGCGACCTCCTTCGGGAACTCGCTGATCATCTTGAGCAGCTGCAGCTCTTTCTCGTCGGTCAGACGGTCATAGGAATCGACCGGCTTGAACTCGGGGATCTGGGGATTTTTGAGGATCGAGCACATGCGCGAGTAGGCATACTGGGCGTAATACACGGGGTTGTTGTTGTCCTTGGAGCGGGCGAGCTTGAGATCGAGATCCATGTGCGTCGCAACGTCCTTGGAGACGAAGAACCAGCGCGCGGCGTCTACGCCGATATCCTCGCACAGCTCGCGGATGGTGATCGCGTTGCCGGTGCGCTTGGACATTTTGACTTCCTTGCCGTCTTCGACCATGCGGACCATCTGGATGAGGTCGACAGAGAGCGTGCCCTCCGGATAGCCGAGCGCAGTGAGGGCGTTCTGCATGCGGGTGACGTAGGAGTGGTGGTCGGCGCCCCAGAGATTGACGAGCAGCGGGTAGCCGCGCTCGATCTTATAGACGTGGTTGGCGATATCGGGCGTCAGGTAGGAGAGAGTGCCGTCGCTTTTGCGGAGAACGCGGTCCTTGTCGTCGCCGTAGTCGGTGCTCTTGAACCAGAGCGCGCCGTCCTTTTCGTAGGTGAGACCCATGTCCGCCATGTGCTGCAGGCAGTCGTTGATGCGCTTGGAGTTGTTCTCATAGAAGAACGTCTCATGCATCCAGCTCTGCATCGTGACGCGGTAGGCCTTGAGATCGCGGTCGATCTTTTCGAGCTCCTTCTTCTTGCCGTAGTCCATGAAGTGCGCGAGGCGCTCCTTCGGATCGGCGGTGAGCCACTTGTCGCCCTCTTCCTCGGCAAGCTGCGCGGCGATGACCTTGATGTCGTCGGCGTGGTAGCCGCCCTCGGGCAGGGGGTATTCCTTGCCGAAGTGCTCAAAGTAGCGGGCGGTGAGCGATTCGCCGAGCATGACGATCTGGTTGCCGGCGTCGTTGACATAGAACTCACGCAGCACGTCCCAGCCGCTGGCCTCCATCATGCGGGCGATGCAGTCGCCCCAGGCGGCGTTGCGGGCATGGCCGCAGTGCAGATCGCCGGTCGGGTTGGCGGAGACCCACTCGAGCAGCAGATGCTTGCCCTTGCCGGACTCGTTCTTGCCGTAATCGTCGCCGGCGGCGATGACATCGTTGATAACGGCGGTGAGGGCGCTCGCCTTGAGCTTGAAGTTGATGAAGCCGGGGCGGGCGACGGTGATGGATTCACACTCGGGCAGAAGCTCCGCGAGCTTGGCGACGAGCGGCTCGGCGATCTCCATCGGGTTGCGTCGGAGAGTGCGCGACAGCTTCATCGCAATGCTGGTGGAATAGTCACCCAGCTTGGTGTCCTGCGGCGTCTCAACGACGAGCTGGCCTTCCGCCACGTCCAGATCATAGACCTCTTTTACGGCCTTCTGCGCGGCGGCGTAAATCTTGCTTCCAAAGTCGTTCATTCAAATACTCTCCTTACACTTATATACTGCCGTAGAATGAATGCGAGTATACATACATCTCATTACTATATCATAAAATGCCCTTTATGCAACCCCTTTCTGCCGAAAATCGTTGTACAGCGGCGTTTTTCGATTGACAGTACGGGGGATTTGTGGTAATTTTTTTGAGCATACAGCCGTTCGGCGCACCATGGGGCGTTGCCGAAGCGTTCATAACGGGGCAGGCTTGAAAACGGGAGAGTATTTTGGAAGCCGTTTTTCAATTTTCCCTGTGTTTTCAACGGGTCGCGCCTATAAGAAATTAAGAGAAAATCGGGATTTCTTTCCAAGTTTCTCTCCTTTTTTCCGAGAAACGTTGGAGCGGAAATACATTTGGAGATGTACCCAAGCGGTTGAAGGGACCGGTCTTGAAAACCGTGAGGTCGGCGTAGAAAACCGGCGCGGGGGTTCAAATCCCTCCATCTCCGCCAGTCAGAGCAAAGTTCGCTTTGCTCTGATTTTTTTATTTGCCGCATCAGGAAATCACGTTCAAAGCCCCTTGCAAGCCGTTTGTCATAGCCGCTGCCGAGAGCCGTTTGGAATTGCATTCCAGATGCGCATAGACATTGGCTGTGGTGGAAAAGTCGCTGTGACCGAGCCATTCCTGGATCTGCTTCATGGGGACGCCGTTGGCCAGCAGTAAACTGGCACAGCTATGACGAAGATCGTGATAGCGAATTTTCCGCAGGCCGTGCTTCTTTAGAAGCTTTGCAAAGGCTTCTGTGAGATAATGTGGGGAGAGCAGCCTTCCCATTTCATCCACACAGATGTAACCCAGATAGTCCTTGTTATAGCTTTTGCCGCACATACGCTGAAATTCGTTCTGCTGTTGTTTTTTATGCTGCAAAAGCTCCTTGAAAGCCGGGATCAGGGGCAGCGTTCTCATGCTGGATTTCGTTTTGGTTATGTCCTGAGCCTTCTGTACTCGCTTTCCGTCAATGTAACAGGATACAACTGTATGCCGGATGGTGATCGTGTCGTTCTGGAAGTCGATGGCATCCCATTTCAGGCCGATAGCCTCGCTTCTGCGCAGACCATAAAACGCTCCGAGAAAGATGGGGATTTCAAGCTTACTCCCTTTTGCAGCTTCAAAGAGCTTCTGGACTTCGGCACTATCGTAAAAGCTGCCGACGAATGGGGCGGCTTTCGGACGATCCACCTTTGCTTCAAAAAGAATGCTTGAATGTCGATGGCTTTCAGTTCGGCGAGTGGGGGATCGCCTTCTCCTCAAAATAGGGAACAACAATTTTCTGTACAATGGACGAGTAAGAAGCATATGATCTGCGAGTTCCCAGCCGTGGTAATTCTCGTCTGACCACATTTTCCAGAACCGGAACTCCTCCTCAGACGAAAACTGCTCGGGCGTGAGCGGATGATCCTGCTCAAAGGCGTCCGGGCAGAGGATGGCGCGGCTGTTCCGCTTGTTTCGTGAATACAGGCTTTTCCTATCGTGCATTGTATGTACCTCCGATTGTTTTTGGCGGGGAAACAATCGGGGGGGCTACGGGTATGCAGCGATCCAGCATTGCCAGCGCGAGATAAACCAAAAGCACCCTTTCCGTGATATGTACCCCCAATACTGGGTGTCCAGTATTGGGGGTACATATCAAGACAGCCGCAGCTTTTTGTCTTTCCGGCTTGTGGCAGGGGTTACCCTACAATGGTTTCCTTGCCGCAGTCGCACCGGCATTTCAATATCGTCACCATTTTATATTGCGCCCCTGTGTTCTTCCGGCGCAGACCGGGCAGCCGTTTTCCTGCGTACCGGCGCGGGAGTAAACCGCCGCTTTCCAACGGTGGCCGGCCAGGCATTTCCACCAGACCTTCTGATGGCTGCCTGCTGTCACCATCTGCGGCGTCAGCGTCCCGTTCAGTTCCGGATCCCATTGCGCGGCAAGGCGTGGCTTGACAGTCGCAAGATCGTAAAGCCGGGAAGCACTTTCTTGTTTGTACAATACGGGCATTCCGACTTGTAACGGACTCTGTGCGCAATGGACGTACAGAAGGAATGTCCCTGTTCGCAGCGCCACCATACGCGGCGGTTGGACGAGGCCGCTACCGAATCCGGCGTGCAGTCGGTATTTTTCTCCCAATCCCATTGCGCCGCAATTTCCGGAAACTTTGTCTGCAGGTCGTTTTCGCCCGTCAGAACGGCCTTTCCGACGCAAATCGGGCAGCCGTTGCCGCCGCTTGTCCGGGAAGAGATATTGGTTCTGTAGCTGTGTCCGTTTGGACATATCCACCAGACGCGGCGCGAGGTCCCCGGCAGCACCTGCTCCGGTGTCAGCGGCGCGTTCTTTTCATAATCCCATTCCTGCGCAATCTGCGGAAACCGGTCTGCCAGAGTGTTTTCTCCGACGACCGGAATATGGTTTGTACAGATCGGGCAGCCGGTTCCCTGCGCTCGGCTATGGACGGACGCCTGCCACTCGTGGCCCTGCGCGCATTTCCACCAGACCTTTCTATGGGTATGCGGTGTGACGTCTGCGGGCGTTAACGGCGCATTTTTTACGGCATCCCATTGCTTTGCCAATTCCGGATAAACGGAGGCAAGGTCGTTGCCGCCGGACTCGACCGCCTTCCCAGCACAATAGGGGCACCCGGCTCCCGCGGAGCGGTTATATACCGCGGCCTGCCAGGAATGTCCCTCCCTGCAGTGCCACCAGAGTTTCTTTTTGCTGCCGTAGCTTACGGTTTTCGGGGTCAGCGGCGCATTCCGTTCATCCCATTGTCCCAGCAGCTCTGTATTTCCCGTATGGACGCAGCGGTCATAGAACAATTCTCGCACGTGGGTTAATTCTTTTTCGTTGGTTACGTAAATTGGTTTTTCGCATCACAGGATCTGGGGAGAGTAGGAGACGGCCAGCCGTCCGTCCCTATCCCGGGACACATGGATCTCTACCGGATTATTTCCGGCCCATTCCGGATTCTTCGCAGCGCTTTCCTTCCACTTTTGGATAAACGCCGCCGTTTCTCCGAAAAGCAGCGCCTCCGCGCTCTTTCTGGCTGCCGCAGCTTCCTCAATGCTGTCGTATGTGCCGAGAAAATACTGCTTTTTCTGAAATACGATCTTCGCCAGATACTTGCCCCGTACCAGATAAACGCCTTTATAGCCGGTGGTGTTGTCGCGGGGAAGCTTTTGACTTTGGATCATCTCCAGGCTTGTCCCGCCTACATGGGTCAGAAGAGTACCAAGCTCCTGATCGTGCTCCTTCTTCCGGCAGCCGCAGCTCTGCTGGCCGCAATACATCAGGTTGTTGTAGGAAACATCCGGCTCGTTGCCGCAATCACAGCGGCAATGCCAGATCACGAAGCCTTTTGCGTCACGCTTTTTCGTTGGGTACATCGCGGTCAGCCGGCCAAAGCGCCGCCCGGTAATATTGGAAGTAGCATAGCTCCTCACACTTTTGCAGCCGCAATGGGTCTTGCGCCCGGACACGAGCTCCGCTGCCGTGGCCTCGCAGGTGTAGCCGCAGCTGCACAGGCACGTCCAGTACGCCCCCATCTCGGTACGCTTTCTGCTGCGGCCGATCACACGCAATTCGCCGAAGGTCTGCCCAAGTAAATTGTAAGCCGTTGCCTGGTAAGCCCGTTCTTTGCGCAGGCAGCCGCAGCTCTGGGAGCCGCCATATTTCAATGAACGCTCCAGTACATACCTTTCCGTACCGCAGTCGCAGCGGCAAAGATATTTCTTTTCGCCCCGCGCTGAAAAAACATATCTGTCCAGAATGGTCCAGCGTCCGAAACGCTGTCCGGGATTAAATCCGTACTCTATTTTCTTCATACCAAGTATTCACACCTCCCCGTTGGCGCGCTCACAGAAGACGGTGACGCGCTCCGTCGTGTCCCAGTTGCAGGTGTAGAGCGTAAGTGCGTAACCTCTGTTCATCACGGCGTCCGAATCGTCCGGGGAAACGCTTGTCAGTTCCCGCACGGTATAGGTAAATGCGTTCCCGTCCACATCCGTAAATGTTACGATGTCGCCCAGTTGAAGCTCGAACAGAACGCCAAAATGCGTATTGTAGTTATGCCCCGCCACAACAAGATTGTCATTGTACACGCTGCCGGTGTGGCGACAGGGGGAGATCTCCAAGGCAGGAAAGCTCCACGTTGCCGCGACGGGCATCGTGAGACCGTAGCCCGGAAAATCGAGATAGCCGATGTAGTCGTAGGCGCCGGAGTGCACCGTCGGCATATCGAGCGCCGGAGGCGCGGGCAGGCCGTTCGAGCCGCTCCCCGTTCCGGCGGGGGACGGCATTCCGGGAGACGACGAGACGTCAGGTGCGCGAGTCGTATCGGTCTCATCCTTTGCTTCGCGCTCAGTTATGGCGTCTTCCAGCTGTTGAAGCGTCTTTTCCGCGTTTTCCCCAGCCTTTTTATCTTCTATACGGTTATGAAAAAAAAGGAGTAGTGCGGCAAACACGAGCACTACTCCCGCTGTCAATAAGAAGAGCCCTGTTTTGTCAAGCCTTTTCATTCTTCTTTTTCTTGGAAATGACTACGAGACCGCAAACAATCAACGCCGCTCCCAACGTGCCGAAAACGGCGACCGGCCAGTTGAGTTGGCCAGTAGAAATCAAAGGATCCTTGTTGTTGAAGCCCTCGACCGTAAAGAGCCAGTCCACTTCACCAACACGGTAGGCGTACTCGTTGCCGAGCTCCGCGGGAACATGAAGCACCGCTTCAAGCTTCGCGCTCTTGCCCTTGGCGAAGGTGCCGAGAAGGACACTATCGGTGAGCTGCGCGCTCTTATCGGGCGAAGCGGAGAAAATGCTCTGCTTCGTGCCGTCCGCATTCACGAGATAAATTTCCATCGAGAGCTCGGAGAGAAAGTTCGCCATGGTGGCGACGGTCTCGTCGCGCTCACCATCTACGTTCTGCCGATCCTTGCCGTCCTCGTTTTCAAACTTCTCGTCGTAGGTGAGCGGGTTGCCCTGCTCATCGTGCGGCACGGCGCGGATGTAGAGCTTCACATAGTCAAAGCCGTTGACACTGTTTTTGATCGTGATGGTCTCGGTGCGCTCGTCACCGGGCATGACGTCTTTAAAATTATTAAAGAGGTCTGTGTCCGTGTAGCCGCTGCCGGTGGTCTCGATCACGAGTCCGCTGGTACCGTCGCGCCGGACGACCGCATCGGCGGCAAGAACCGGAATAGTCAGCACTGCAACGGCTATGAGAACCAGTCCGAGAGAAAGGAGCCTGTTTGTCATTTTTTTCACGTTCCAGCTCCTCCTTAGTTTCCGAGGGAGGGTGTTAACTTGCCATCGATGATAGTCGCACCCCATGCCTGCTGAACGGCTTCGGCGGGTTCGCTCTGGATAGCTTCTGCCAAAACTTCAACGGAAAGCGTATATTCCGGATTTTCCGGGTATGTAACCGCACAGTCCAGAGGACGCTCTTCTGTTGAACTGCCGGGGGAAACCGGCAGCGAATAGTAGAAATATCCGTCCGCGCCTTTATTCCAGTAGTTGCCCAAATTTTCTGTCAGAGTGTAGGAGTAGCCACCGGGAACAGAGACGGCAACCTTTCCGTACGCATCGCGCCACGTTACAACATAGGTGGCACGGATATAGGCGGCAGTATTGCCGGTGTTTTTGATCTGCACATTTTCCTTCGAGCCTGTTACCTCGCAGGAAACCTTGGCGTACTCGAACGTGCTTTTCATCGGCTCCGTACGGGCGACCAGAAAGGCAACGGTCGTACCAACTGCTATGCCGATCAGAAGAATCATGGATAAGAGCAAAACTGCTGCTTTGTTCGTGGGGAATCGGGGCTTGCTGTCTTTTCTGCTATGTGCTCCCGGATACATAATCGCCGTCTCCTTTCTCGATTTTCAGAGCACGCTGTACGCATTTCCGCTCAGCCATTTGGAATTGCTGACGGTGTTTGTAAATCTGACCTCATTGGTCTGCGCACCCTGCAAGGTTATACTCTGAGAGCCGCCGGTCGTGCCGCACCGCCAGTTCCAATTGGTTTCTTCTGTGACAGTATAGGAGCCGATTTTCAAATTCCTTATTGTCACAGAGCTGTTTCCTTTAACCGCTACTTTTATCCCGCTTTCCGGCAAGTCTCCGCCGGTAACAACATAGATGAATGTCTGATTCTCATCCGCAATCCCGCCGTCCTGCTTGATGGTGAGATCGGCCACGGCGTAGTCAAACTTGGCGTAGTACGTCGCGGCTTCATAGCCCATGGCGGGGGATTCTGCCGTGCCGTAATTCTTGGTCTTGTCCGGTGTCAGCTTATTGTCAGTGACCCAGCTTGGATCCACGGCTTCAGTGCAGGCTTCATCTTTGTACCAGCCGACGAACTTGAATCCGGATGCCGCCGCGGGCGTGGAGCCGACCGCTGCTCCGCTCTCTACCATCACGGTTTCGCTCACCGGGGCAACGGAGCCGAAGTTCGTCGCACCCGCAGGGCCGACAGGCTCATAAAAGATGTTTACTTGCTCTTCAGTCGCTTCTTCCGTAGTCGGTTCTTCCGTCGACGCGGTCTTCTTCACATACAGATCAAACTGAACATATGCGCCGACGTTCTCCTGCCCATTGCCATCCAGGATTCCGCTTGTGAAGGCAAAGTCATCATAGTAAACATTCTCATCACACACCGTAGCTATCTGGGTTACGTTAGTCCCTTCTTTCCAGTTTCGGATTGTCTTGGACACATCATTCAACTCATACCCACTATTTTCGGCAGGCACAATTGCGAAACGAATAGGATACCCCGGACCATCTGCTTTACGCTGAAGAATGACATGGTTATTATCACGACTGTCGCCTAGATATGCAGTGTCATACGCATTATCATTCGGATCCTTTACAACAGTGTACGGCTCGTCAAAATACACGACGCCGCTCGTGTCCGATGTTCCTCTGAACATAGTCAGTCCATTATTCCACTCGGGTAATGGCTCGTTTACGCCGTAATACGGAGGGTGAAGCTCCCGCCGCACCTCAACAGGCACATCCGGCTGCAGTGTTGCGTTATTGTTATCGTCTACGCAAAAGACGTTGATTTTAATGCGGATCTGTCCCGCCGCAGACTCTGTGACAGGGCTGTCGGTTCCCACCGCCGCCGCAGCAGTTCCCATAACCGACGTATAGAAAGGACAGCCCTCCCCGTGTGGCTCGCCCTCGGCGGGCTTTGGGTCGCAGGTGCAGCCCTTTTCTTCCACAGAGTTTTCCGGCGTGGGGACCGGGGTATCTTCCGCGAGTGTCAAATTTTCATTCTCGGCAGACGGATCGCCGGAAAACGCCAGCGTGCCGGGAAGTACCATGCTGATAATCAGGGTCAGGCAAATGATTAGTGCGATTCCTTTTTTGCGCGTCATATAGCTCCCCCCCTTACACTTTCGGCCAGCCCTGCGCGTCCATGGCAGTATTCCCGTTGTTGGCGCTCTGCGTGGCCTGTGCGAAAATATCAATCGTTGCCGTTGCATTCTGATACGCGTTGCTCATATCGGCATGAAAGCTCACGGCAGTGCAAACCGGCGCTGTGACCTCTCCGGGCTTTAAGACTTTGTTGTAATAATAGCAGCCGTCCTTCTCCGTCCAGTCGGCAGTGTTGCACGCCAGCTCCACCAGAGAAGCATCCGGTGCGATGCTCCCGGTCGGAAGAACGATTTTCTTATCCACCATCACCCGCACCCACGCGTCGGATACGCCGGTGTTTTTGACCTCCACGATTTTGGTAACGGTGGTTTCGGGCATCACGCCGGTCACATCTTCAAAGGGCTTTGTTCTCTCCTCGTCCGCCCATTCCTGCACCGCAATCTGCACGCCGCCGGTTGTGATGACGTTGTGCGCCTTGCTGTCCGCAGTGAAGTACGCAATGGTTTCGGCGGCAAACAGGGAGAAACAGAAGGCCAGCACCGACAGAATCAAAAATTTTCGCTTCACAGTTCTTCTCCTATCAAGCTATAATTGGGAAGCCCTTCCCCGGATCGAAAACATAACCGCATGGCCGAGTCAGACCATATGAGAACACCCGCGTTCCCCGGATGCTCTCATATGGTCTGTACCCCGAGGGGTACAGACCACAGAGATAGGGAGTTGGCGCAGCTCATCGAAGAAGCCGCGCAAAGGAGGAATTATTTAAAGGCAGCCCACGCAGCGGCGGCATTGGCAAAGCCCTCGGCCTGGATGGCGTCAGCCTCGACCAGAACAGGGAACACACCGTTGGGATAGGGGCCATTCTCGCCGAAGAGCTTCTCGCTCTGAGCACTGGTGACAGTGGTATCCATGTGAATGGTGCCCCAGACGTTCCAGTAGGTCATCTCACCGGGAGCCAGCGGGTCAATGCGGGTGAAGGTGTAGACGTTGTACTTGACGCCGTCACGAACTACGGTGCCAGTCTGATCAATTGCCATGGTGAATTCTTTATCCATGGCACTGGAGGTGTACATGCTGCTGTTCAGAACTGCGGTGTCCAGATCGGCGGGGATCATCACACGGATGCGGATGTAGGCATCGTTGTTGCCGACATTCTTGACATAGGGCATCTTGTGATAGGAACGGCCGGGGATAAGCTGCACGTTTTCACACTTGTACTCTGCCGCATTCGCTTCGATCTGCGCATCGGTATAGAAGGTATCTCCGGCCTTATATTTGCTGGTGTTGCCGCTGCCTTCCTTGGCTACATCAGACCACAGTTCAGAAGTAGAGGTTGCGCCGTTGGCGACGCCGGCGTTTTCACGGTGCAGGCTGGACTCCAACAGGTCAATCTTGACGTTTCCCACGGTAAACGTATTGGTGGCAGACTTGGTGTCGGTGAAGTAAGCAAGAGATGCGCCCACGACGGCGACCGCCAGCAGGGCGACGCAGAGGCAAAGCGCGGTGACTTTCTTTTTCATGTGCTGTTGCTCCTTTTGTTTATTATGTTTTCTTCGTACATGCGCAGAAAAATGCTTGAAAATCAGAGCAAGGGTTAGCTATTGCTTATGCGGCATACCTTTGCCGAACCATATGAGAGCGCCCGTGTTTGCCGGGTGCTCTCATATGGTCTGTACCCCGAAGGGTACAGACCACGGCGATAGGGAGTTGGCGCAGCTCATCGAAGAAGCCGCGCAAAGGAGGAATTATTTAAAGGCAGCCCACGCAGCGGCGGCATCGGCAAAGCCCTCGGCCTGGATGGCGTCGGCCTCGACCAGAACGTTCAGGGTCATGGTCTTGGCACCGCCGTCGGTCTCGGCAACCTTGATGGCACCGGCGTCAATGGCCGTCTGGATATCGGCGCTGGTCGCATCCTTGTTGATGCCGATGAAGTTCCAGACGTTCCACTCGGTCATAGCGCCGGCCTTCAGAGGCTCGTTGCGGGTGAAGGTGTAAACGTCGTAGGTTACGCCGTCCTTGGTAACACTGGCCTTAGCAATCGCAGGAGCATTGTTCCAGCCGCCGCCCTTACCATCGATGAATTCGCCGGTGCTAATGGAGGAGGTGCACCACTGGTTGGTGATCACGCCGCCGTCCTTCACGGCAACAAAGTCATTGTTGGCCGCAGAGGGGATCATCACACGGATGCGGATGTAAGCATCGTTCGCGCCGGTGTTGACGACATAGGGGCACTTGGCAACGCCGCGGCCGGGAACCATGTTCTGGCCCTTCACGCCCAGATAGTCGGTCGCATAGGTCCCAGCGTCTGCCTTGATCTCGGCATCGGTGAACATGGTGTGACCCGTGGTGACATACTTCATGCCATCATCAGCGGCTACCTTATGCGTGGGGTCGGGGATGGAGAGATCGCCGGAGTTGTCGTTGCCTTCGCGGTGGTACTTGGACTCGATCAGGTCAATCTTGACGTTTCCCACGGTAAACGTATTGGTGGCAGACTTCGTGTCGGTGAAGTAAGCAAGAGATGCGCCTACCACGGCGACCGCCAGCAGGGCGACGCAGAGGCACAGCGCGGTGATTTTCTTTTTCATGTGCTTTACTCCTTCTATTTTCATTTTTTGCGCTGCATGTAAGGAAATGCTCAGGGGTTATTCGCCGCTGCCCATGCGGCAGCAGCATCGTCAATACCGAGGCGCTGGACAGCGTAGGCCGTGAACGACAGCTGGGGCTGGGTTCTAGAAGCAATGCTGTTAATCTCTGCCTTGGTCAGCATCTGGCTGACCGTGACATTACAGTTCACATCGTACTCCACACCAGTTTTGGCATCCTCCGCGCTGACTTCGCGATAGTAAACGCCGGGATGGTCGTTGAGAGCTATCCAGCCTTTTTGGACGTCGACAGAGTAGAAAACCTTCGCCGTACCGTTCGCGTCCGGGAAGCGCGACCAGTTCGTTCCCTCTACCTTCACAAACAGCCAGCAGGCTTCGGAGTTGGGCTCGACCGTCACCTTCAGGGATCTCGTGATTTCAACGCCGGGGATGATTTTGAGCGGCTGACTCTCCGATTCAGCCTCGGTCAATTTGATATTGATGTCTCCGAGGGTGAATGTACTGACAGAAGACTCCGACTCGCTGACGAGCCAAGCAACCGTTCCGTCTACAGCACAGCCGACCACCATCGTCAATGCCAGCATTACGAAAACGGACAGTATCGCAATGAACTTTTTGTTGCTCATGCGGCGGCGGTTTGCACGGTGTTTCATTTTTCTTTTTCCTCCTTCCCTCGGTTATTTGCGGTTGGTTTTATTTCAACAGGCAAAACGTTTCCATTGGGAGCGTCTGCCTGCTGCAATTCTTTTTGCGGCAAGATTAATCCGTCCGGTTTTCGCCGATCGTTTTCTCCGATGCTGCTTTGGAGGCCGCGGCTTTGTATTCTGCCGTATGTCTGCCTTTGCCGGGCCGGGAGAGCTTTATTTCCTCGTCCCGGTCATCCGGAAACATGTCGGGGAGGAACATTAGCAGCAGAAGTATCGCGCCTGCGGAAATCGCAACGTACATTCCGGGCGGGTGCTGGATGTAATTTGTCGCATAGCCCAGATATGGGATGGAGAAAACCGGCGTACCAATGACGTTTTTATAATGAACAAGCCGAGCGTCTTCTGCTTCGTTTGCGTCGCCCTTGGTGCGGAAGCGGATCACGGTGGGGTCTTCCTCGTCGGGGACAATACCCACAACGCGGTGCGTGGCCACGGTGTTTTCATCCAGCATAAACGTGATGGGCTGCCCCTCCTGAATGGCGGAAGGGTCTACCTTTTTTACATAGATCAGCGAGCCTGTATGATAGGTTGGCTCCATGGAGCCGGACAGCACGGTGAACACCTGCAATCCGGCAACTCTTGCGCCCACCAGCAGAAGCGCCAGAATCACCACCAGCGCAACCAGAATGCTGCTGACCACATTCCATACCTTTTTGAGAGATTTGCTCATATAGCTTCTTCCTGATTCCTTAATGCTTCCGCTTATTTAGACATAATTCGCATTATGTCGGGAGCAAATGGCATATACATACAAAGTTTGCATCAATCCTTGATTTTTTTATAGCACTTACCGCTTGAAAAATCAAGTTCCGATGCAGAAAAGGTTCACAAAAAAGCAAAAAAAATTTAACCGCTGTACATATTGTCGAAAACGAGTAGTACAACAACACCCCCTGCGGCGTTTTTTTTAAAAACGTGGAAGGGGGTGTGCTTTTGTGCGCCCAAAATGGAACATCGTTTTCGGGTCGAACGCCCGCCGCTGCTGCTCCTTTGGACATAATTGGACATAATGCGAATTATGTCGGGCTTTTTTCTATACGACCAGCCCCAGCCGTTCGAGCTTCTGGCGGTGCTCCGTGCCGGAGGTCATGATATAGATGCGGGTCGTATCTACGCTGCTGTGCCCTAAAATATCCGCCAGCTTTGCAATGTCCTTTTCGATGCCGTAAAAGGTTCTGGCAAAGAGTTTCCGCAGGTTATGGGGAAAGACCTTGCCCGGCTTTACCCCGGCGGCTTTACACAGCCCTTTCATTTGCGCCCATATGGCTTTCCGGTCCAGAGGTTTTCCGCGCCCCGTGAGAAAGATCACGCCGGAGCGGATTTTCTGTTTTCCGGCATAATCCAGCAGCCGCCGTCTCAGCTTGCCGGGAAGCAGGATCGTCCGGGTCTTGGCCTTGCAGCGCACAATAACCTCCCCGCGCCTCGCCGCTTCCGCCGTAAAATATTTCAGTTCGGACACGCGGATGCCGGTGGAGCAAATGGTCTCCATCACCAGCCGAAGCTGCTCATTCTTCCCTGCCGCTTTTAAAAGCCGCTCGTACTCTGCCTTTGTCAGCTCCTTTTCCTCCGCACAATAAACCTGACGCTGCACTTTGAGGGATTTCACCTTGCAGTCCGGCCAATCCATAAAAATCAGGAAGCTGTTCACGCTGGCCAGCATGGAATTGATAGACCGCACCGCATAGCTTTCTTCCAGCAGATGGTTTTTGTAATGGATAACCAGCTCCTTCTCTACTGGCGTTTCTCCGATAAAGGCTTGAAAAGCACGGATGTCCCGGAGGTATTTCTCCACGGTGACCGCGCTCTTTTCGTCCCGGATCAGATATTGGCGAAAGGCCTGTATCGCTTCTTCGGTAATTCTTTTTTGTTCCATTGGTAATTTCGCCTACCTTCCTTCTTGGTCTGCACATATTGTAATCATGTTTCGGACAAAGGGAGAAGCAGAGAAACAACTTTAATAAAATCGTAGGTTCAGCACGATATGCGCAGGATAAGAAAAAGCACCTGTCCAGCGGATTTACTGAACGGGTGCTTTTGGCAGGCTGCAAAAGAGCCAACGGGAATTTTCCGTTGGCTCTTTTCCGTTATTTATTCTCCGGCAGCTCCGGGAATTTTGCGTCCTGCACGGCGTAGGGGGCTTCTTCCGCCGCGGTGGGCAGGAGCTTGGCTGCGACCACGAGGCGCTGATCGCCGGTCTCATTCTTACCGTACAGTGTGCAGCACATCGAGAGCGTCAGAAGCTTATCCCCGTCCTCGATGGCCGCGCCGTCGATGGCGAAGAGATTCTTCCGCGCCACCGTTTCAAGATACTCCGTCCGCTCCTTTTTCGTCTCAAACTCGGGGCGGACGTAGTCAAACTCCGTATCCGTCACAAACACCGCGACGATCTGGAAGATCATATGCTATCCCAGAGCGAGATTATAACTGCAATTACTGACAGAACTATCGGAGAAAATACCACTAAATAATCTATTAGACTTTTTTCAATGAAATTTTTATTAACACAATTGTATCTTCCATATTGTCATCCGCTTTCTATCTAAGCCAAACTAAATCAAAAACCGAATCTGATTCTGAGTGAGATACCAATCTACCATTTTAACCGACTCCTGTCATAAAATAGCACGGTAATGATCCTCTTCATCAAAGACAGATAACCATATAAGGCGGGATGCAGAGAACATCGTCTTTTTCTATGAGGTTTCTCGGATGCACAATATAGCTGCCGCCGATTCGATTTTTGAATTTTCCCCGAAACCGGTGCAACGACTCGGTGGTATAGCGCATACCGGATTTCACTTCAATGGGATAGATTTTATATTTCGTTTTGCTGTTGTTGGAGATAATGAAGTCAATCTCAATGTCGTTTCGTTTTTTCTCTTCATTGTATTGCGTATAGAAAAACAACCGATGCCCGTTGGCAGTAAGCATCTGCGCAACGGCATTCTCAAACAGCATGCCTTCGTTGATTCCAAGCTTCCCAGCAAGAATCTGTTTATAGACTTCGTCCTCCAAAAGTTCGTTCTCGTCAAAAGTGTGGCTGACCAGCAATCCCGTATCACCCAAGTAGCACTTGATATAGGCATCCGATTCGCTGAGCGACAAACCAACATTCGGATCATTTGCTCTGCGGCATTCATTGGCCACCATGGAATCCGCCAACCAGAAAAATGTTTCCTCATACTGATCAGCCGTGGATCCTGCGGCAATGCGATTGAAAACAACGCGCTTTTCGTGCCGCGAAAGAAGCCCCGGAATCTGGTCAAATATGGCCAACACCTTGGAACGATACTGTGCACGGATCTTCATGATATCGTTCCGATAAAGCTCCAGAATATCCCGCTTTTCCTGATCGGCTTTTCCGAAGTCCTTATGTCCTTCCAGAAAGGCAACCACACTCATTGGCATGCCGCCGACCAGCAGATACTGCCCCCACAGAAGCATCGCTTTGTTGTGCAGGCTTCTTTCGAGCGGCTCCCTCTTATCAAAGCAGGAACGGATATAGCCTACCAGCGGCTCTTCCTGCAAAGCCCAGCAAAATTCCTCGAAGTCCAGCGGATACATCTTGATATGCCGCTCCTCGGATGGAATGACAATATCCTTTACATTCTCCTTAATGAAGATTAGCGAGCCGGTTTCGATATAATCGTAGCGCCCGTCCGCGACCAGGTATTTTATCGCTTCCCGCGCTTTCGGAAACATCTGGACTTCATCAAAGACAATGATACTCTCCCGCGGGTAGAGCGTAACGCCGTATTCTACCGACAACAGCATGAAGAATGTGTCCAAATCATTCAGATGCTCCAGAAAATATTCCTTAACTGTCTCGGTCGCGCGAGCAAAGTCGATCAGGATATAGCTCCTGTACTCATTTTTGGCAAACTCTTCTACCACGGTAGATTTGCCGATTCGGCGTGCGCCTTCTACCAGCAGAGCCTTCTTGCCGCCGGTTTCCTTTTTCCATGTAAGAAACTTATCATAAATCTTCCGCCGGAAAAGCATAGTCGATCACCTCTATTGTTACTATACAGCCGCAATCAATAAAACGCAAGATAAATAGCTCGTCAATTTCCTACAATACGCAGGTTTGTAATGCTGACGATTTCCGAAAGAACGCGTTAAAATTTGCACAGCAGACTAGGAGTCATACCTCAAAGCAGAATATTAAGGGCAGATACAAGGATGCATGATAGTTATGTTTCTTTCTTCTTTGATGAAATACCGGTAGATTTTTCTGAAATAGTCAGTATAGCTATTTCTAGTCCTTCTACTCTTACGAAAACCTTTATTCTTCCCGGCATACTGACATCATGCTGCTAAGGCTGCAACTATGGGTCTATAAAAATACTATATAGATTTTGCGTTCTTTATTCACGCCGCTGTTTTAGGGTATCATTTTACAACATTTTATGATAAAATTCCCCTAGAAGGAGGGGAAAACGTATGGGAAAACTTATAAATAGTTCTGTTTATTCTTTAATCAAAGAAGAATACTCAGGGCGCAACATATCTGATGCCTTCATTTATCTTACAAAGGCAGTAATAAAGGCCAGAGAGTATCGACCATTTTCTGTTCAGGATATCTGTGATGACTTTACAAAGTACTGCGGTTTTTCAATTCCCTATCATCCAATGACGGTGATTGTTGGAATACTAAAAGGGCAGGGGTGTTTGTGGGAAACCTTTTCCAGCACATTTAATCCTGTCAGGGATAAAATAGAAAAAGATATTTCGGACAACGCCATAGAAAAGGAACAGATTCAACTTGAGCGGCTTATCGAAAGATACGTTATATTTTCAAAATCATCTGCCGGGATTGATATCACCAAAACGGACGCGGAGAGAATTATTGATGACTTTATAAGCGCAAACGGAACTGACTTATTACGTGGCGTCCAAGAATATAGTGTAATTGCTGACAGCGCATCCCTCCGCAGCTTTTATGCGTTTTACTCTTCACTCGAAAAGACAGATCCAAGCCTTGAATATATCAACTCTCTAATTGTCGGCAGAATTCTTACAGAGTTATTTATTAGTGGACAGGACCAAAGTGCTGGTGTAACTAGAAGTAATGCAACTGTCTATTTAGATACGTCTGTAGTGTTTGCTCTTTTGGGAGTGGATGAAATTGACCACTCCAATGTTTATAAAGATCTTGTGGCCGCTACTCAAAAAATGGGAATGAAAGTAAAAGTTTTTTGGCATACGTTTTTGGAGATTATTACACTTGTCCAAGGAAGCGAGGAGTGGATAGGGAATCCTAACTATGATCCATTTTGTGCTACGGCCTCAACTAGATTTTTCGTAAGTCATAATTATACTAAAGATGAAGTTGCCAATTATGCCGCTACGCTTGAAGCAAAACTAAAAAGTTATGAAATAGAAATTGATGATATGCCGTATCCTGCGACAAGTCCGAGGGGGGTTAATTCGGAACAGCGCTATTATGATTTAATTGTTGAAAGATATAAGGAACGATCACAGTTCTTTGACGAGGAGCTGAAACAGAAAACGATTGATAAAGATGCTAGATCCCTTTATTTTGTTGATCATTTGAACGCTGGCAATCGTGCCCCTTACTTGCGCGCGGTTTCACATATTTTCATCACCAGAAACAATGCATTGGCATCAATCGCAAAAGATTTTGTTCAACAAAATACATCTGAGATTCCTGACTGTGTGAATGATATATACTGGGGAACACTTATTTGGCTGAATAATCCGCAGAAATTATTATCAGCCACAAGAGTGAGAGTTGCCGCGAATGCGTATGCTGCTTTTTTACCATCAACGCAATTAAAAAGAAAACTGGTTGAATCGGCGGAAACACTTGTAGAAAATGAAACAATAACTACAGAAGAAGCTTATTTCCTGAAGTCTAGTATTTTAGCACAACGCCTTCTTATGGAAATGACAAAAGGGGATGCGAACTATTTCACAGAGAAAACTCCAATAGATATTTTGGCAAAAATAAAAGACGATGCGAAACGCCAGGGCCGCCTAGAAGAACGCGAAATAGCACAAAAAGAAGTATATGCTATGCAAAAGAAATATGATGCGTTGTCAGCAGAAATGAACCAGAATAAATTGCACTATGAAAAAGCACTTTCGGAATTGAACAAAATGGTTCAAGACGCTGATAAACGGGAAAAGCTACGAGATATACGAGAACTAAAACAAAAACATAGCGAAATTATTGAAGCGTTATCGACGCAAGAAACTGCAAAGATGCTTGCTGAAAAAAAGTATAAACATACTACTGCTTTTGTCACAGCTTTATTCCTTTTACTAACTGCGGCTTCTATACCAATAACTGTGTGGCTATTTCGCTATGGAAACGAGCGAGGGAAGGACTATTTGAATGTAATATCAATTATTATAAATATACTTCTTTTTTGCTTCACAATTGCGTTTCATGTGCTCGCTGGAAAACCAGTAGATGCCCAGAATCTGATCTCAAAAGGTCTGCTTAGAATTAAAGAGAAAAAATATGAAAAATATGGATACGATGAATCCAAAGTAAAGCAACTAAACATCAAATTGAGTCTCGTTGAGGAAAAGTTGATATCTTTGCAGGCACATTCATTAAACGAGGATTTTGCATGTGTATAACTTTCACACATATGGTATGAACTCAAACGAGAAAGAAGCTGGTTCGCATAAACCAGCTTCTTTCTCGTTTGAGGGCGTTCAATTATAAATAACCTAGTTCAGACCGAAGATAATCTTCGTGCCCGGTAGAAGCATAGTAGTCGCTCATCCTTTTTAGGAAGCAAGCAGTAATTGGATAGTCGACTTCATACTCTTTTGCTTTCCTCTTGTATTCATCGGCCATCTGCTTCTGATCGCTGCCATCATGTATTTCTCGGAAGCCAAAAGAATTGATTTTTCCGCTGAAGACCGCGTCCACGATTTCGGAAGGATGGAGCTCCTCTAATACTCTTCTCGTAAACATATGTGGAGAAATACCATCCGAGTCAGTTTTTGCTCTTCCGAGAACCTCTCCGGCAAAATGGATTGATAAGATATCATGATCTTCAATCAATGTAGAAAAGAAATTTTTAAAAAGAGTATAGTCCAAGTAAGCTTGCTCCGGGAGTTGATACTTCCATTTTAGATCGATACTACTTTGCGTTTTCTTCGATGACTCTGAACGAAGACGATCCGGGGCGTTGAAAAAGTAAATGCAAACTGCTTTTGAGAGTTCGGAGGTGAGTTGCCTGGAAAAAAGCATGTAGCAAAGTTCCGCCCACTCTGGACTATAGTACTTCTTTTCTACATTTTTGATTATCTCGTTAATAAAGCCGCTCTCACAATAGCCCCGCTCGGGTTCTTCATGGCGTTTCAATATTACAAAGAAAATGTCCATGATTTTGGTAACATCTGTTTCGGAGGCAGTTGTCGACAACTCGTAGCAATAAGGCAACAGGCCTTCCGGGTGGTATTTTAATAATGCAAGAAATCTGTACTCATCTTGGTTGCCTATGTCCATTTGTTGGTGACTCCAATATGCAGCCTCACGTTCAGGAGTGCCAAGCCAGTCATAAGAGTCTGTTCTTGCGATTCCGTGCAAAAGCTGCAATTGAACGTCTTCTGGAAAGCTCTGAAAGACTAAGTCTGCAGTTAATTTATCTGCACAGTTAATAAAAGAACACAGTATGTTTTGTTTTCCGGCCTTAACGAGTTCGCCGGCCAAATATACGGCATCCACTGAAGATAAAGCTTTGGCAAAGATCGCTCCCCATTGGTAACTATGGTCTATAAAGTGAACAAGTCGAGAGACTTTTTCAATGCCATTTTGCTCAACAAGCAGTTTTAGCATTTGAACCCTGTGTTCGTCAGCTATCTTCCGCACTTCCAAGGGGTTTTCTTCCAAAAGGCATTCGTCAATCGGGCACCAAAGATATTCATGGAACAAATACGCAACAGAAAAAACAGGATCAGAAGAAGAGGTCTTTTCAAGCCAACGGGGAAAAATCTCTTCGTATTTTACAAAATACTCAACGTTGCATTCTTTTGAACGGAATATTGTTTTCCGAATACTAAAATTCAGGTTAGCCAAAGCAACATCATTAAAGGCATCTGGAGAAAAGCGATCTGCTAGCGAACAAAGAAAATCCGGACAAAACATTGAGTAATTCCCTAGGATCTTCCCAACAACCAGTTCCTTACTGTTGGCAATAGCTGTACTAAATGCCGTTTCGCTAATAATTTGAAACGCATTGAGATATTCCGATATGGGCACAGCTTCTTCAGAAACTTTTTTGATACCAATATAGAGTCCGTAGTATACGCTTCTCTGCTCCAACGCCTCTGTAAACAGCAAAAGGCCGATCTCTGGTATTTGAGTAATATATTTTTTAAACAGAGCGGTTTTCTGGGACAGTACCAATGCACCGCGATTGTATGCAAGAAACAACGTATTGAGAAGGGCGCCCTTGACAGAATTGTATGCATCGGATTCCTGCTTTAAGCAGATGAGAAGGTTAAACAGGGTATTACACGCATTAACGGATGTTTCATCATACTGTGTTAATTCCTCCAAAGCGTTTATCGCATTTGTGCATATGTTAGAATACAATTTCTCTGTGAAAAAAGCCAGCAAAGGCTTTTGACCCTTCTCCAATCCGGCCTGAATAAAGCGAAACACGGCTTCCGGTGCAGCCATCGCCAAGAAAGGCAAATTTCGGAAAACCAATTGTGATGCTTTTCCTAAGTAGGCATAGTCGAGAATCGATTTAACAGCATCGGCGATTTTGTCATTTTCGCTATCCGACTCGGAGAAAAATACATAGTTTAATAAAAGGCTGTGGAATATAGTATCTGCATAACGGTTTCCTTCCATCGTATAGACATCAGGAGCATCGTTCAATATAGACAGAACCGCAGCGTTAAGTCTGTCAAATGCTGAATCTGATGTGTGGATATTTAGTATGGCAAATGTGCTTTCAAAGTCGACAATGCTGTAATAGTCGCCCACTCTCTTTATGGGAGAGTCTTCCAGTCGAAGTAACTCATTGTATTTGTTCTCAATTGCCATATAGGACGTTCCCGACAATTGCTCTACCAACTTTCTGTCACGGACGGGATGAAAAGACCGCAAAAAGGCAATCGGGATAAGGAGGTGGAGACTGCCTAAATTTGCCCAGTCCGGTCTGTCCTCGTTGGCACACCCCGGTATTTTGCGAATAAGGGCTCTCATGTTTCCGCAAGTAGCTGTATACAATGCATCCGCTTCGGCATAGTCAAACCCCATAGACTTAAACGCGCGCAAAAAATGACTTTTAGGCAAAAGATTCAGGTTAATATTTCCCTCAATGCAGGTGGACTCTTTATTAAAACATATAATTACAGTATTTCCGTTTGTGATAATATCGTCCGTGCAGGGGTAGTTTAATAAAAAAACTTTCCCGCATAATTGCGAAGATAATTGGGAAAAAGACTTGGAGTCATTAACCACAATGCAGCATTCTCGCAAATCAGCTTTTTCCCGTAGCGCCGCCAAAGCGAAACCGTACGACTCAATACGGGTTTCCGCTTTTATACGAATAATAGTATCCAGACTGCATAGGCCATATAGTGTTTGAACACCGTTTTCTCGTTTATCTAGAAACATCAAGGATGAAAGCGGCGGGTTCGTCTTGCTCGAAAAATGATTCCATGAGGAGGAGACAGTCTCAAAATCGGGACGCGGCTGACGAAAGAGGTACTCATAAAGCCAAGCATAAACGGCAGGCTCGCTGTTGATCCAGTCCGCCAATACAACGCCGTCATAAACGCGTACACTTTTCCAATCTGTTTTTTCTTGCTCCCACTCCTTGATGGAGATTGATTGCACAGCCCAGATTCTGGGTGTCACAAGGTAAAACATTGCTTCGGCCTTATCGATGCCAAGCGAATCCTCGGTTCGCTTTTTGTAATCATCATTTATTTTTGACAGGACATTAGAATTTGTTCCAAATTCCCAGACGCTGATGCCGCTACCAACATAAGTAGAATCGTTGGAGCATTCGATGATCCCATCAAAACCAGGAGCCCAGATATCATCAGAAGTAGGAATACGTATCCCGTTCAAAGATGGCTGGCTACAAATAATAAGCCGCTTTACTAATTCAGGTAACAGAGCCTGAAACTCTCTGGGATGCGTTTCGCAGTAGTTTTGAAGCTGAGTTGCGGTTAACAGTTCCATTTTCGGACTCCTCCCATTTTGTCAACTTATCGGATTTATTTTACCTTTTTTCCTCCATTTCTGCAATCTAACAATTCCGATAACATCTAGCCTTCCACGAAGGGATCTATCCATAATAGAGTAAAACCGGATTTAGTAACCGACGACATATAATAACCGGAGAGCCCAAAGCCGGACTCTCCTGATTTTAGTACGCCGGCAAACCATACCCGAAGATGCAGGTATCGCTTACATAGTACCGCCCCCCGGGCGCAGTTGTCGTTGACGTTCCCCTCAATGGTATACACCAGACCGCCCTCGCATTTTTCAACGATACCAACACGATCCGGGCATCTTTCCATTCGCTGACGCCGCGCGTTGCGAAGCTCTGCGGCGAGGACACGGCAGCCCTCTACGGGGAATGCGCCGTGCTGTGGGAAGAAGCGGCGTTCAGCACGCACGAGATGAACGAAGAGCAGCGAGAGAAGCTCAAGCACCTGTGCGGCGCGCTTCTCGCCAGTTTGAAGAAAAACACCAAATTCTTCCGGCGTCTGGTTCTAAGATTCATCGTTAAGTATTAAGTAGGAAAACCGCCCGGCGGAGGACATCGTGTCCCCGCTCGGGCGGCTTCTATATGTGCAGCTGAGTGGTCTGGGTATTTGTGTTTAGAATAATTTGCAGCATTATCACATGTTGCAAATGGGAAAAGATAACCCCTATGGGAATACTCAACTGGGAGCAATATTTTTTCATCACCTGTTTGTCCCAATATTCTCTTTGACATTTTCTATTTTCTGGTAAGCAAAGGAATATAGTCAGGCCAAAGCATCCTAACAGAAATATATTTACAGACACAAACCGGTGTCCTTCAATGAAGCCAATGAAATGATTGATTGTTATATTCACTTCTACAACCACGAGCGCATCCAGACAAAGACCGGAGTGGCGCCGCTGACGCTGCGCCACTCCGCTTAAACTTCATATCGCCTACATGGGGCTTTTTGTGCTGACCGCACAAACTGGAGTAGTTCAATTCGCTGAAAGAGTGCTTTTTGCTCGTCTATGCGAGTTCAGGCGCTTTGTTTTCTGCATCTATTCTTTTGAAACAGAGCGGCGGCCTAATAAAGCTCATGTAATTTCAATGCCTGACTATAAAAGAAAAAACCTTCCATGATACGGCACAGTCAGATTCGGCAGCGAACAACGGGCAGTATCAAAGAAGGTTTCTTATGAAAGATGGAAAAGAGAGATTTGCCAAAGATCCGGCAGCGTGGCGGAGTGAGCTGTTACACTGTTGTCATTCTGATAAACGGAGGTTTTCTCATGGCACAGATCTTTGGCTATGCGCGGGTATCGACCCGCGAGCAGAATGAGGCGCGCCAGCTTCTGGCGCTGCGCGAATTCGGCGTGGAGGATGAGCGCATCTTCACCGACCGGCAGTCCAGAAAGGACTTTGACCGCCCGGCCTACCGTCGGCTCGTGCGGCGGCTGCGCCCCGGCGACACGCTGGCCGTCAAATCCATTGACCGGTTAGGGCGGAACTACCGCGAAATTTTGGAGCAATGGCGAATTCTCACACACGAGCGGTGCGTCGGCGTCGTGGTGCTGGATATGCCGCTGCTCGATACGCGGCAGGAGCGCGATCTCGCCGGAACGCTGACGGCGGATATCGTTTTGCAGCTTCTCAGCTATGTGGCAGAAACGGAGCGTGTCTTAATCCGCCAACGGCAGGCCGAGGGCATTGCCGCCGCACGGGCGCGCGGGCAGACGTTCGGCCGCCCGCGGCTGGAAGTTCCGCCCGCATTCGCGGAGGTATACCGCCGCTGGAATAGCGGCGAGATGAGTTCGCGTGCCGCGGCGGAGCGGTTGGGCATATCGCAGCCGACGTTCCTGCGCTGGGTGCGCGAAACGCCGTAGGTCACGCCATGCGGCGCAGCCGTTCAAAGCGGCACTCCGTCCAGAGCTCCAGCCCAAGGGGGAGAAGGCACAGAAAGGCGTAGCCCACCGCAGAGGCGGCGGCGAGGCCGTTCAGCGGTTTCCAGAGAATGACCGGGTCGTAGAACATCTCCGTCGCGCCGAGGATGGCGCCCATGCCGGTCAGAATGATGCCGGAAAAGAGCGCGATGACGAACGCGCGGTCGCGGTTATCGAAGCGGTAAATGGAAAACGCCGTCCGGCCGCGGAGTGCACTTCCCCGGCTCTTCATGGAGTCCGCCTCCAGCGCGAGCGCCTGAATGAGCCATGTAATGAGCATGGAGAAAATGCGAAGGCAGTGCACGAGCCGTTCCCAGACATTCCCCTGATTGCTGCCGCGGCCGATGCCCTTTTGGGCGAGATCAATGCGCACGGCCTCGCGGTTCAGGCGCGGGATGAGCCGCAGCAGTATCGTGAGAAAGAGCGCGAGCCGCGGACTCACGCGCCCGAAGAGATAAACGACCTTGTCGGACGACACGACACGGAACAGGCAGCTGCACCACATGCACACGCACGCCGCGCGCACGCCGAGCACAAGACCGTACACAAGGCTCTCCGCTGTCATGTTGTTCCCAATGAAGTTCTGCCGCAGCAAGGTCACGCCGAAGTGATGGTTCCCGGCGTAGCAGAGCGCAAAAACCAAAACGAGCGGCACGAGACAGAGATCAAAAACAAGTGCGCGCTGCCCGCCCCGCCGGACGCTGTAAGCGAACGCGGCGGCGCAGGCGATGGCAAGAAACACGGGGTGTGAGAACGCGATACTGCCATAGAGCACGGCGGTAAAAAAGATAAAATTTACCGCCGGATGGCAGAACTCAAAGCCCATCGTCTTCCCCCATCCCGTATTGGAGCTTCACGCGGTCGAGCTTTTCAAGCAGGGGCTTTCCGAAAAGGAGCATCGTGAGCAGCGTGCAGAGCCCCTGACTCAGATTGACCGGGAAGCCGGATACATAGAGCGGCCACGCCGTCTGCGCGTTGATGACCGGCAGCGTGAGAAACACGGTGCAGGTGTCGAGCAGCGGCCCGACGAACAGCAGCACGGCGAGAAAGCCGAAGGTGCCCATTGCAACGGGCTTTTTCGGCAGACGGTTTTTGGCAAACAGAAACCCGGCGAGCATGCCGCCCGCACCGTAGGCAAACATCTGCCACGGCGTATACGCACCCTGTCCATAGAAAAAGTTGCTTGCAAGCGCGCTGACCGCGCCCACCATAAAGCCCGCCTCCGGCCCGAACGCGATGCCGGAGAGCATGATAATGGCAAAAATCGCCTTGAAGTGCGGCAGCGGAATCACCACGCGCGCGGCTACGGCCAGCGCGGAGAGCACCGCGATCACTACAAGCTCGCGCGCCTGCGGCTTCCGGCTCTCAAACGCCAGCAGGAACGGCACAACCAGCTCTGCGATCACGAGGGTGCTCGTAATATAGTACCCCCGCCCGGGGAGAAAGCGTATGCCGAGATAGATCGTCAGCGGAAGGACGATGAGAAAATCCGCGAGCATCGCAATATGGGACTTTTTCACGGATCAATTCTCCTTGTTTTTCCGGTATAGGTCGATGACATCCTCCGCTGTAACGGCCATGTCGAACACATGGCGGCTCATGCGGTGCGCCGCGGTCGTATAAAAGCTGTTGTTCCCGAAGAACCGGCGCGGCGTGTCGGTCGTGAGAATTTGTCCGTCAAAGAACATGGACACGCGGTCGGCGTACCGGGCGCAGAACTCCACGTCGTGCGACACCATGACGATGGTAATGCCCTGCTTTTTCAGATCGGCGAGGATCGAAGCAAACGTCTCTTTAAAGAAGCTGTCTATGCCCTTTGTCGGCTCGTCGAGCAGCAGGAGCTTCGGCTCGGTGAGCAGCACCTTGGTAAGCGCGGCACGCTGCTGCTCGCCGCCGGAGAGATCGTAGGGGTGGCTCTCGAGCAGCGGCGTGATCTGACAGATCTCCGCCGTGCGCGCGATCTTGTCCGCGTCGGCGGTCATCTCCGCCAGGTCTTCCCGCACGGTCTTTTTCACGAACAGGCTCTTGGGGTCCTGCGGCAGCATGGCGATGCAGCCGCGGAAGAGCTCCTTCGTGCTGTATTTTTCCATCGGCTTGCCGAAGAGCCGGATCTTCCCGCGGTATGGGCGGCAGATGCCGCAGACAGCCTTGAGCGTCGTGGATTTGCCCGCGCCGTTGCCGCCGAGAATGGCGTATATTTCCCCGGCGGGGATCTCCGCAGACACGCCGCGCAGGATGTCCCGGCCGTCTTTTTCATACCGGAACCACAGCTCCTTCAGACTCAGCGCCGGGTCTTCGACCTCCGCCGGAGCGCTCGCGGGTTCGGCCTTGATTTTCGGCGCGGCGGGAAATTCATTGCTCAGCCAGTTTCGCCCCTGTCGGACGGTCAGCGGGCTTTCCCCGGTGCAGCCCGCGCCGTAGAATACGCGCACGGGCGTGGGCATCGCGGCGAACATGGGATTCTTCTGCTCGAAGAGCAGCTGCCCGACGTTCGCGGGCGCGCCGTCTGCGATGATCTTCCCGCCGTCCATCACGACGGCGCGGTCGGCGTAGGGGAAAATATCCTCGAGCCGGTGCTCGGTGATGATGACGGTCGTGCCGAGCTCGGTGTTGATCTTGCGCACGGTATTGAGAAAATCGCTCGCGGCGATGGGGTCAAGCTGGCTCGTAGGCTCGTCGAGGATCAGCACCTCCGGCTGCATCGCCATGATGGAAGCGAGATTCAAAAGCTGCTTCTGTCCGCCGGAGAGCGTGGCCACATCGCGGTGGAACCAGTCCTGAATGCCGAAATAGCAGGCCATTTCCGCCACACGCGTGCGCATGGCCGTCTGGTCGCAGCCGAGACTTTCGAGCCCGAACGCGAGCTCGTGCCAGACCTTGTCCGTGACGATCTGATCGTCCGGGTTCTGCATCACGAAGCCAATCTTCGCGGCCTGGTCGCGCCCGGACACCTGCGCGAGCGGCGTGCCGCAGAAAAGGATCTCGCCGCTGCGCTTGCCGTTCGGCGTGAGCACCGTTTTGAGATGGCGCAGCAGCGTGGTCTTGCCGCTGCCGGAGCGCCCGCAGAGCACGAGAAATTCCCCCGCGCGGATGCGCAGCGAAACGCCGTCGAGCGAGAGCTTGCCCTTCGCCGCGGCGTGAGAAAAGGTCAGATTCTGGATATCGAAATGTTCCATTGAACGGTCTCCTTTATATGTAGAACGGTGGGAATCAGAAGAAACACGGCGTAGGCGGCAAAGCCGAGCACCGGCAGTCCCCGGAGGGGAGCAATATAGAGGTCCGGCGTATACGCCGCTTCAGCGTCGCCGAAAGCAAGAACGAGCACCGGCAGCGCGATCTCCAGCGCAAGCAGCAGCCAGTCCGTGCCGGTCATCGCGTAGCGCTGGAAGCTCGTCCGCTTCGCGCAGCCGTAGCCGCGGCTGCGCATGGAGTCCGCCGTTACGATACCGCCCTCGAGCGCCCACGATGTCAGCGTACCGAGCACGGTCATCCCCTCGGCGAGCTTTTCCTTTGTGCCGTCCTGTTCGGAAACGCCCCGCCCGATGGACGCTCTGGCCCCGGCGATCTGCCGGGCCTTTCGCATCAGATTGGGGATCATGCGCAGCACCATCACGAGCAAAAGCGAGAGCGCCGGAATCAGATTGCCGAAAAGGCTCGTGAACTTGTCGCTTGTCAGCACGGCGTTATAGCAGCCGAACCAGAGCAGCATATTGACGAACACCGCCGCGAGCGCCGCGCCGTAATAAAGTGCTTCGAGCGTGTAAGGGCGGTCAAAGTATGTAAAGAGCAGCGTCGCCCCGTATGTATTAAAGAGCGGATTGACCGCCGTGAACACGAGAAACAGGGGAACAAGACCCCCGATGAACCGCCAGCCCCGCCGCCCATGCAGCAGAAGATAATAAGCCGCGCCGCTGACGACCCCCGCGAGCAGATACGCCGGGTGCTGGTTGAGCATCCCGCCGAGAATGGCGCCGAGGAAGAACACAAAGTTCACCGCCGGATGGCGCTTGGAAAAGGCGTCTGCTCTCATTTCACCATGCCTGCCGCGCCGACGTCGTCGCCGAGCCCGGCGCAGGTGTAGCACCAGACGATTTCCTCGCCGCCCGTGAGCACATAGCTTGAGCAGCCGTAATTGGGGAACGTGCCGTTGACCTTGTACATCCAGCCGGACTCCGGTCCGGCGTCGAACTCATAGAGATGACCGATGCCTTCAATATAATAGCTGTCGTAAAGCGGCGTCCAGCTGTATTCGAGCTGCAGCTCCGCCGCGGCGCAGACGCGCTGCAATACGCCGAACGCCGTCTCTCCCTCGGCAAAGGATACCGTCGTCTCCGGCAGCATCACGCCGTCGCGCGGGACATAGGGGAGTTTCTCCTCGCGTAGTGAATCAAGGCTTTGGAGCACGGTGTCGCACCGGATCGTGATGGTGCAGGTGAGTTCCTGCTCCGGCTCGGTCAGTGCAGTATCATTCAATTTTTGTATATGGTACTCCGTGCCGAGCGCGGCAGGGGCGGCGTCCCTTTGGCTGAACGCCCAGAACCCGCCGCCGGCGGCGAGCGCCGCAATGATGAGCACCATGATGAGATTGGCGATTTTTTTCTTCTGCATGGGGCAAAACCACCCTTTCTGCTATTTGGCCTTTCCATTTTCGTATCATAGCATAGCTTTTTCGGTTTTTCTATACATCATCCGGATAAAGCTCCAATTCTGCTCTGTAGTATTCACGCATGATGCACGGATCAACGCCGGTAACCGAGGGAGAGGGAGTGTCCGTCCCTTGCTTGCGGCGTTTCTTTCTTCGAGATTTTCCTTTCACTCGCTTCCGCTTATAAAATCCATCCGGTGGCTTGTACCGGTCGGGGTGGAACTCACGATCCGCCAAGTAACGGATCACATTGGCCGTCTCGATCTTAAATCTTCGGGTTTTCTTGCCGCTGTCAAGGCAGGGGACACGGCCGCTTTGCAGCAGAAACAAACATGTCTTTTTACTGATATGGCACACCTGATACATCTGTTCCTTGGTCATGTATGCAGGGTACTGTCGTAGGAGATCGGAATAATAATGGTTTGTTTTCATGTGATATACCTCCGCTTTTTTCGCCAACAGCAGAAGAAAATGTATCATTGATTCTCTTGTTAAAGGGCTCATTTTGGGGCTAAAATCAAGGGCCAAATTTCTCTCCTTTTTCTCCCCAATTTCCCAAAATCTCGCTTTTTCTCTCCTAAATCTCTCCTTTTTCTCCTGAATGAAGCGTTTTTTTGCTCTCGTGGCCGTGAGTTCGATTTTCCTTGCCGCGCAAGGGGTTGAGGCAAATTTCTCTTGAAAAATGAAGGCGTTCCAGCCACTTTTAGCCTTCCCCAATAGGGAGCCATTTTCCACCAAAATCCACCCAAGTCCATTTAACCGAAAAGTCTTGAAAACCGGGAGGTCGGCGTAGAAAACCGGCGCGGGGGTTCAAATCCCTCCATCTCCGCCAGTCAGAGCAAGGTTCGCTTTGCTCTGATTTTTTGTTTGCCGCAGCAGGAAATTACATTTAAAGCCCCTTGCAAGCCGTTTGTCAAAACATCGCTAAAGCCCATTTTCGTCTCCTTACAGATTGCATTTTTGATGACTTGGAAAAACAAGAGTCTGTTGTTTCTTTCGGCAGATAAGAAGAAAATATGTCGAAAAATGACGAAAAGCGGCGATAAAGACCGATTTATCTGTTATCGGTTCTATCATCTTCTTAAATCTTTAGATTTAGGAGAATATACCAATGACAGCTGTACAGGACATCCTGCGATCTCTTGGCATTACAAGATGCTACAAAGGCTTTAAACACACCGAGTATGCTATCTGCCTGGCCATCCAGGATGAATCTCGCCTTGAGGCGATCACAAAAGAAATCTACATGGAAACTGCCGAGCACTTTGAATGCAATTGGACAGCCGTCGAAAGAAACATCCGCACCGCCGTTTCCCGCGCATGGTCTGTCAATCCCGATCTGCTCTGTCAGATGGCGGGTTATCCATTGGAAGCTGAACCTACTTCCTCGCAATTTATCGAGATAATCTCTTCCTATATAATTCGCTCTTACCGGCCGCAGCCTCTTGTTCTGCCTTAATTCGTTTTACTTTCCCGACGAATTTTTATAGATAGCTTTTCTAAGGCAAGTTTTCTCTTTTCGGAATAGCCTGCCCGATGCTGATCTCGATGCAGCGGCGAATGGCATCCATCTGCCGGGCATCAAATGATCCGAGATGCTGCCGGCATTGGCGCTTATCATCGTCGTGATCTGCTCCAAAAGAACGATGCTCCCGTCCCTCAGAAATGCCGATGGCGGCACCGGATACTGCCCCTCGGCGTGTCTCCCGTACAATGCCCCATACACGGACAACGGTGTCAGCCAGAATGACGCCGTAATATACGCCGGCGAAATACTGCTGCTGCCAGCCGGAAACTCTGCTATTTTCTCCGGCTGACTCTGTGATCTTAGCCGAAACGGTTTCCGGCTCATAGGGAACGCGGTACCCCTGCACCAACAGCCGGCGCGTATTGACGCCATACGGCGTGTAGGTTTCATCGGATGCTCCTTTTCATGCTTTAAGGCCATATTGTTTTGAGTTATTCGTTTTAAGTGGCGTTAAAACGAATAACTTTTTCTTTAAAACGAATAACAATTGACAAACTGGGCAGAATTCTTTATACTTTCCCACGAAAGGATGCGATCGTATGAAGTTTACGGAGAAAAAGAAGCAGGCTGTCCTGCGCTATATCCTGGAAAAGATATCGCAGCAGGATCCCCGTGTTACCAAAACCGTGTCCGAAACGATGGACATCAACCAGAACACCGTACACAGTTACATCACCGAGCTGATCGAGCAGGGCGTCATTCGCCGCGTTAAACGCGGACAGTATGAGCTTGTGCGCAAACAATATAAATTCTGTCTGGAGCGCAGCAAGGGCGATCTGGATTCCGACCTGTACGCCTATCAGAAATACCTCGCACCGATCATTCAGGATGAGCCCAAAAATGTGCAGGGCATTTGGGCCTATGCCTTCACAGAAATGATCAACAATGTCATGGATCATTCGCTCGCTTCGGAGGTGCATATCCGGGTCGACCGTGATCCAGTCAACACCGCAGTCATCATTTCCGACAACGGCGTGGGAATCTTCCATAAACTGCAGGAGCACTTCGGTTTCCCCACAGCAGAGGAAGCCATATGCGAACTCTTCAAGGGAAAGCTGACAACGGACTCCGCCAACCATTCCGGCGAGGGAATTTTCTTCTCTTCCCGCATGATGGATGACTTTATCATCCTGTCGGACGGCAAGGTCTTTTGCATCGACAAATACGAGGAAAGCGTCCTTGCCGACCTGGAAGAATTCTCGGTTCCCGGAACGAGCGTATATATGAGCCTTTCCAACTCCTCCAACAAGGAGACTTCCGAAATTTTTGACCGGTACGCTGATTCGGACAGCGGCTTTACGAAAACAACCATCCCGCTGAAGAACATTTATGATAGCTCACCGGTGTCTCGCTCGCAGGCAAAGCGCCTCTGCAACCGCATGGATCGCTTTGAGGAGGTCACGCTGGATTTTGACGGCCTTGAATGGATGGGGCAGGGCTTTGCCCACCAGCTTTTTGTTGTCTTTCAGCATGAGCATCCCGAGATCCGCCTGCTGCCGGTCAATATGAGCCCTCCGGTGGAGAAAATGTACCGCCATGTTCTTGCGGGTGATACATCCTCCCGTGCCTGATCTTCTATACGATAGAGAATACTATCTGTATAAAGAATACTATCTGTGAGGAGTTATTCGCTTTGAGACGTCTTAAAGCGAATAACTTTTTTGTTAAAACGAATAACTCGTGCGTGGGAAAGGCTTATAGTTTCTGCCTTTCTCATGCGCCGGGTGTGAAGATATGGAGAACACCTGGGGCAGCGACAATGCCCGCGCCGTCAGACTGTATGAAAAGTACGGCTTTCAGAAGCTGTGTACATTCCCATGTTTTTTAAGATCAATGGAGAATATATTGATTTTGACCGGATAAATCTTGAGCTGAACACAATGGGCGACCATGGAGAGGAAAAAATACGATGAACACAATTAGCTCTGCCTATTGATATACTGGTTTTGAAGCGGTATAATTCGGGCGGCAGCGCCGAAACGAAGGAGATACATTTAAGGACACTGTCCGGGGAGAACAAGCTATGGGGTAACCTTTGGCGGTCATCCGAAATCCGGGCAGGAAAGATTTTAACAAAAAGACAAGGAGTATTTTTTGAAACTTACCACTTTATTACCGGAGCGTGTGGCCTGACCGGGAGGTCTGGCAAATTCATTCACACGCCATTCCTCCCGAAGAACAAGCCGCACATCTTCAGGAGGACTTCCAATGAACCGCGAAAACAAACGCAAAACCTTTGAAAAAGGGTACTATAAAACCCACGCCTGTCACGACACATTTACCTGCAAGGTCTGCGGTAGACCTTGTGTGCCGGAAAATGCCGGCAGCAGCCACCGCAACCACTGCCCCAACTGCCTTTCAAGCCTTCATGTGGACATAGAACCCGGCGACCGGGCAAGTGACTGCGGCGGCATTATGGAGCCGATCGCCGTCTGGGTACGTAAGGGCGGAGAATGGGCGATCATTCACCGCTGCAAGCGCTGCGGTGCGCTCAGCTCCAACCGCGTGGCTGCGGACGACAACCCCATGAAACTCATGAGCATCGCGATGAAACCTCTTTGTGAGCCGCCGTTCCCGCTGGAGCGCATTGAGGAAATGACCGCGCTTATGGGCGGCGATGGGCAGATCAAATAAGCCGAAAAAATCCAATTCAAAAGAACCGGGCGCAAAGACGCAGAGCCGATAATCCGCAAGCCATCAGGCAGTACGGGTTATCGGCTCTTTTTATTTCCCTTTGACGTGTCCTTTCAGCTTATCCGCGCTCATGCACGGGCCTATTGTGCTTCTGCGACTCGGCGTCACTCTTACCGGCAAAAAAATCTGCCGCGCACTTGGCGGCGGCTTGCGGCGCTCTGTCGTGGAACGCGATTCCGCCGCGGCTGATGTCCATTTCTTCCGAAATCAGAACAACCGTTTCAAAACGCGGATGGCTCTCGCACTTTATTTCTGCTCTTTCGCTTAATCGTCATGCGGTGCGGACATTATTCAACGTCTCTGACGGTTGCTTTTTGATACGCCGATAAGCCGGCCGCCAACGCAGAGATCGCCAACATAGCAGCGGACTCGGGCGCAGTTGCTGTTTGCAAGACTGGAGAAGATAGACTATAAGGCTCTTGACCGATCGTTCCACGCTGCGAGATACGCAAAACTTGGCCAAAAGCCGCCGCGGGACAAGAGCTTTTCATACAGACACTCCTGCTCGTCACAGTCCGGATACTGCAAAAGACCATACAGCACAATGCTGTATTCCAGATCATCTTTTTCGTCTTCCAGCATTTGAAGCATGGCCGGCAGCGGCGTTGTGCCGCTCCAAACCTGCATGGCCTTTTCATAAGCGGTATGATGGCCCACTGCCATGCCCGGATGATAGTCCTTCAGAAGTGCCGGCGGCTTTTTCGCCCGTGCTGCGCTTAGCGTATGCCAGTACATGACGGCAATGCCCATTTCCTCATCGCAGAGGGGCATGCAATTCTCGAACATCTCTATCGCCTGTGCATACCGCCCGGCGTAGTAATGTGCCAGCCCGATCCGATAGAGGCAGTCCGGCTTATCTGCTCCTAAGGACAGGCATTTCTTGAAATCAGCGATGGCAAGATCGCTTTGCAGGGTCGTCAGATACCGTCCCGCCCGTAGTCGGAGCAAGGGCAGGCTTTCCGGTTCCGATTTCAGCCCCTTCGTATAGGCATCAATGGCTTCCCGATAACGAAGCTGCCGGGAAAGGGCTTTTCCCAACGCCATAAATTTCCCCACGGAGTCCGGCAGCGCCTTTGCCTGCGTGACCGCATCGGAATCGGGGATCCCGGCGGGAAGATTCATGATCTGGCTTCCGATCCCGGCGTGCAGTTCATCAAACGGATATTCCATCACAGCCCCCGTGTATACGGGCGATAGCAGGCGGAGCAGACGATCTCTCCGTCCTGTAAGCGGGCAAAGCTCTCAGCAAAACGTTCTCCGCATACGGAACAGGTAACGGTCTTGAAGATCCGGGCCTCCTCCGGTACCGGCGCCGGAGCCTCCTTCACGTCGAACATCTCGTGAAAATCCCCATCCATGAGCCATGCCAGGCGTTCGTCCTTGGTCATATCCGGCGTGGGGCGCAGAACAAGGCGGAAGGACTTTCCGTCCGAACGGCGGTAAAAGGAAAAGGCGTTCTTCCCCTGTAAATTGAAAATCAGGTTGCCCTTTCCGACGGTGCATGACATCAGCGCCTGAATAGCGTCCACGCCGCAGGCGTCCGTCTCAGCAACACATACGATCTCCTCGTCCTCGGCCGCCCGGCCGCTCCCGAACAGCTCCCACGCGTACAGGACGGCGCGGAAGCCGACCGCAAGACCGCCGCAGCCGTGGCCGTGAAATGTCACGCATATATCCCACAGGGACTTTAACTCTTTTTGCATGGTGTGACCTCCTATACATCCTGAATCGTGGCTTGCCTGTGCTCAAAATACAGGCTGATCAGATAAAACGACAGCGACAGCAGCATGATGCATACACCCGGCGACAGCAGATACTCATATGCCTGCCGGAGAAAAGCGCCCCGCTTGTAGGCAAAGTTGATCATCGTGCCCCAAGTGGGATAATAAAGGTCGCCAAAGCCGAGAAAGCTCAGCGTAGACTCCATCATGATACAGCTGTTGACCCCCAAAAGGAAACGGGAGAGCAGCACGTCGTACAGGTTGGGAATAATGTGGTGCAGAACAATATGCCCATGACTGTATCCCTGGATCACGCAATTTTCAATAAAAGGCTGGGCATTAAGATGGATCACCTTGGCCCTCACGTTCCGGGCAGTGCCCACCCAACTGAATGCGGCGATCAGCAGGATCAGATTCCGGCTGGAGCTGCCCAGGAAGGTGGCAAGTACGATCATCGTCACCAGCTTTGGCAGAAGCACAAAAATGTTGATGACACCATTCAATACCCCGCCGACCACGCTCTTTCCGGCCGCCAGTGTACCGATCACACTTCCCAGAACCAGTGTCAGGACGCTGCTGGATACGCCGATCAGCAGCGTTTGCCGGGTGCCGTATACCAACTCCGTAAAAATATCATATCCCAACGCATTGGTGCCAAGGAGATGCGCCGGGGATGGCGTAAGCCATGGGGCAAACATCTCTTTCTGCCCATAACTCGTAAACGCAGCCGGGAATACGGCAGCCGCGAGGAAAAAGAACAGCAGTATTCCGCCAAGTGCCAGCGGGACGCAGCGCTTTTTCATACCTGACCACCTCCCAACCGAACTCTGGGATCGATCAAAATACAGATCACATCTGTCACAACAATGGAGACGGTCATGATGGCCGTTGTAACGAACAGGATGCCCTGCATCAGCGGATAATCCAGTGTATATACGGCGTCAGAGAGCAGCCTCCCCATGCCGCCGATGGAGAAGATGTTTTCCACCACCAAAGAACCGCCAATACAGGTGCTGACGCTCATGCCTACCATGGTGATGAAAGGCTGAGCAATGTTTTTCAGGATATACCCAAATTTGATCTTATGATCGGACAATCCCCGCTCCTTCGCGTAAAGCACATACTTTTCTTCCGTCACCTGACGGACGGTATTGCGCATCAGCAGATAGCGGGATGGAGCAGCAGCGATGGTCAGGGTAAGCACGGGAAGGATCAGATGGCGTATCCGATCCCACAGATATGCAGCCGTTCCGGGGGGAACACCGGCACTGTTCAGGCCGGTATAGGGAAACCACCGCTGCCGGAAGCAGAACAGGATCATCAGCACCAGCGCGATCACGAACGAAGGCATTGTATTGACCACGATTTGAAATGTCGTTGACAGCTTGTCTAAGACACCGCCCTTTTTGTAGCCGCAGTGCAGTCCCCACAAAAGTCCCAGCGCCGTGCTGAGCAGCACGGCGGGCAGCGTGATCTGCAGGGTGTATCCCAGCCGCTGCCCAATGAGGGCGGAAACCGGGGCTTCCTTCTTGTAGGAATAGCCAAGCGTACCGTCAAAGAGCGAGCGCAGATAGTACCCAAACTGCACGAATAGCGGCTCGTCCAGATGGAGGGCCTGCCGGTAGTAAGCCACCTGGGCAGGGGTCATATCCTCCTCGGAAAAGCCGGTGAGATAGGCAATGGGATTCCCCGGCAGAAGCCGGGGCAGAAAAAAGTTCAGCACCATAACGATCAGAAAGCACACCAGTGCAAGGATCAGATTCTTTTGATACTTTTTCACCGGTGTGCCTCCTGCGTTAAAACGATTATTTTTTGGTGATGCTGAACCAGTTGTTGACGTTGTTCAGTCCGAACACAGCGTCAACCGTCACATTGTCCAGCGAAGAGGAATAGGCCAGCATCATGTTGTCCCAGTACAGAGCGATCAGCGGCATATGCGCCGCGTAGTAGTCCTGCAGCTTTGCCGCGCCCGTGTAGTAGTCTTCGATCGTCTTGGCAGCCTTCATCTCACGGAGGATCGCGGAAAACTCCTCGTCAAACACCTGACAGCCGCCCTGCACGGCGTGATTGCCGTCCACATAAATGGAACCGAGACCGTTGCCCATGCCCATACCGGCAGCGGTGTAGCCATAGATAGCCGCTTCCATGGTGATGTTATTCTCGGAGAACTTGTTGCTGGTCTTGGCGTTGTAGGCATCCTTGTCCACCGTATCCAGATTTACCTGAATACCAAATGCCTCCAGCTGTGTCTTTATCATTTCCGCATAGCCCACATGGGTCTCCTTGGCGGCGTTGACCGTCAGTGTGAAGGCAGCGGCCTGACCGTCTGCGTTCACATAGAAGCCATCGGCGTTCTTTTCGGTATAACCGGCCGCCTTCATGTATTCATCTGCCTTGGACGCGTCGGTCGTCAGTTTTTCGGTATCCTTGTAACCGACTGTGGTGGCGGGTACAAAGCCCCGGTTGGGGATCTCGGCATAGGCGCTGCCGAAATATGTCTTGAAAGCATCGTAGTCCAGCGCGTAGGAGACCGCCTGACGCAGATCCTCGTTGGTGAACAGACCCTTCGCGTTATTGAATGCCAGCACAGCGGGCGCGTTGGCCGCCGCTACATTGATCAAAGACACGTTGGCATCACCGGCCAGCACATCCTGATAGGTGCCGGCCACTCCGGTGGAGTAGGCCCAGACCATATCAATATCACCCTGCTGTAGCGCCAGATACATGGTATCCTCATTGCCGAAAAGCTGATAGACGATCTTTTCCACACTGGGCTGCCGGGGATACTTTTCATTCACAACGAATGTGATGGTACCCGCTTCCTTATTGAAGGACTCCAGCACATAAGGGCCGCAGGTGATCCGAGCTTCCTCATCGGTGACGGTGTCCTTGCCCTCATAAACATGCTTGGGCATCACGCGGAAGGACGTCATGTTGCTCAGTTCCCGGACATTGGGAGACGCCAGCGTCAGAGAAATGCTCATCATATCGTCGGAGATGGTGTAGCCGGTGTACTTGGCTTCCGTAACCTTTCCGTCTTCCGCGGTCTGGGCCTCAAAATTGGCGCTGCCGTTGGCCTGATCGTATTGGAGGGTGAAAAGAATGTCCTCTGCCGTCACGGGCTCTCCATCGGACCAGGTCATTCCGTCCTGAATGGTGTAGGTCCAGGTGGCGGCGTCTTCCGTGCTGTAGGCTGCCAACAGCGGGTGGTATTCGCCCTTGGTATCCTGATAGACCAGAGGCAATTCGGATACACCGCTGGCCAGCATATCGAAGTTGTACTCGCCGAAAACGGCGGTTTCGATGGAGGCCGTCGTGCCGACGGTCAGCGTGTCGATGGGAGAGGCGGGGGTCGGTTCGGCGGCTTCCGCAGCCGGAGCCTCGGCGGCCGGCTGTGCAGATGGTTCTTGCGCAGGGTCTGCCGGAGCCGCGCCGCAGGCTGCCATGGCAAACACCATCAGCATAACCAACAGCAGCGCGGTGACTTTTTTCATCATTGTCTTCTCTCCTTTTGTTTTGTGTTATCAAATACATAGATTTGATCGCAAAGTGATTTTACCAGCGCTTCATCATGGCTGATAAGCAGGATGCCGCCACCGCTCTCCCGCATCTGCCGCCGTATCATTCCCAGCACATTGGCCTGTGTGGATACGTCCAGCATGGAGGTGGCTTCATCCAAAATCAGCAGTTTCGGCCGGAATAGCAGACACCGTGCGATGGCGACTCTCTGCGCCTCGCCGCCGGAGATCTGGTGGGGCAGGTGGGCAAGGATCTGCGGCGCAAGGCCAACCTTGTCCAGCATTTCTTTTGTCAGTGACAGCTCTTCGCCTTTCGGACGGAAACGGTGATAGCGTATCAGCTCTGTAAAACCGGCCCCGATTTTCTGAGAGGGGTCTAATGTGGCGTAAGGCTGCTGGTAAACCATTTGAATGCGGATACCCAGCCTGCGGTCATACGGATGGTCTGCCGAAACAAGCGTCTGCCCATCCAGCATGACCGCGCCCGCATCCGGCGGACAGACACCGCAAAGCACTTTTGCAAGCGTGGATTTGCCGATCCCGCTTTTCCCGAAAACGCCGCAGATCTTGCCGTCGGGAATATCAAAAGAAACGTCTTGAAGCACGGGATTTCCGCTAAAGCTTTTTTCAATATTTTGAATGGAGATCATTCCGCGCAGCACCACCATTCTCGTCCGTTGGCTTTTCTCTGCGGCATTTCGGTACGGCACGGAGTCCTTGCCGAAGGACAGCGGCGGTAGAACGGGCAGCAGCCTGTTTCTGTTCGCAAGGCCGGCGTTTCCCGCATGCCATTTTCTACCAACGCGCCCAACAGCGCTTTGGTATAGGGATGATGCGGGGCGGCAAGCACCTCCGATGAAATACCTGTCTCCAGCATTCTCCCGCCGCACAGGACAAGGAGACGGTCACACTCCGCTGCAACGGAAATATCATGGGTGATGATCAGCTTTGCCGCATCCGGGAAAAGCTCGTTCAAAAGGGACAGTGTCTGCCGCTTGCTGTCCTGATCCAGCCCGTTGGTGGGCTCATCGGCGATCAGCAGCTTTGCCTCGGAGCAAAGAGCGAGAGCGATGGTCACCCGCTGGGCCATGCCGCCGGACAGCTGGAAGGGATACTGTTTCAGAATGGCTTCAGGCTGTGCAAATCCCACCTGCGCCAGCTTTTCGCAGGCAAAGGCATATCGCTGAGAAGGCGCAACGCCCAGCTTCCCGATGCTGTCAAACAGCTGCCGGCGAATGCTTCTGGATGGGTCAAGAAATTCATGCCCGTTCTGCGGGATGTACACGATCTCCCTGCCCAGTATGGATCGGAGTTTTTTCCCCTTCGGCAAAGTGTTTCCGCAAAAGGATATCTCACCGGAGACCAGGCTCACATTTCCGGGCAGCACACCCATGATCGACTGCGCGATCAACGTTTTGCCGGATCCGGTCTCGCCAATGAGGGCCAAGCTCTCCCCGGGAAAAATATGGAAAGAAACCCCGCAGACCAGCTCTTTTTCCGTGCGGTCCAGCTTTGCGGCGACTACGCCATTATTATACTGCAAGATCGGTTTCTCCAAGTTTCCCTCCGAATCGACGTTTTTCTATAGCCCTGCAAGAAAGAACTATGTGCGGTTTTTTATGAAACGCTGTGCTGTTGCGTTGGAATCAGGCGATATATAATCATATTTTAATATAGGATTTTATCCCGAGGAAGCCTCCCGGGGGGATATTTTTCAGGCAAAATTTTTACAGGGGCTGCGCAGGCATCTTGAAATGCGCGGCCATACAGTCTGACAGACGGGACGCTGTTCATTTTCGCTGCGGCGCTCTTGCGAAAAAGGGCGGAGTGTGACATAATATAATGTATTCTACTTGAAATTCGGGGCGAAACACATGCCATCCTCCCATCGCGCCGCACGCGGTCAGATGTCTGACTCGCTGCTGACGGCTTTGTTCATCATTCTCTCCGGCGGATTGCAGGACGCCTATACCTATCTCTGCCGCGGCAAGGTGTTTGCCAACGCCCAGACCGGCAACATCGTCCTTCTGAGTGCCTATCTCTTCGAGGGAGACACGGCGCGCGCCGTGCGCTATCTCGTGCCGGTGCTCTCGTTCGCGCTTGGGGTATTCGTTGCCGAGTGCATCCACCGGCGCTTTAAGCGCATGGAAAAGATCCACTGGCGGCAGCTCATCATCCTCTCGGAGATCGTGCTGCTCTTTGCCGTCGGCTTCCTGCCGCAGGAGCAGAACATGGCGGCCAACATGCTTGTGTCGTTCGTCTGCGCCATGCAGGTGCAGACGTTCCGCAAGGTGCGCGGCCACGCCTACGCGAGCACGATGTGTATCGGCAATCTCCGCAGCGGCACGGAAGCGCTGTGCGAGTATTTCCACGATAAAAACCCCGCCGTGCTCCGCCGCGCACTGACGTATTTCGGCGTGATCGGCATTTTTGCTCTCGGTGCGGGCGCGGGCGCGTGGATCACGGCGCGCGCCGGCGAGCGGACGATCTGGATATCGTGTGCGCTGCTCACGGTGAGCTTTCTTCTCATGTTCCTGCGGGAAAAACGAGCGGAGGAAAAAGAGCTTTTATGACAAAACCGATCATCCTCGCCCCGGCGGGCGGCTTTGCCGCGGTCACGGCGGCGGTGCGCTGCGGCGCGGACGCCGTGTATCTCGGCGCGAAAAACTTCAACGCCCGGCGCAACGCCGAAAATTTTGACGATCTCGCCCTGCCGGAAACGGTGAAATTCTGCCATGAGCGCGGTACAAAGGTATTCGTCACGGTCAACACTCTCGTGACCGACGGCGAGATGGACGCGCTTATCGAGGAAGCGGACGCCATCGCCGAGACCGGCGCGGACGCCGTGATATTGCAGGATCCCGCCGTTATGCGTCTTTTCCGCGACCGGTATCCGGCGCTGCCGCGCCACGCCTCCACGCAGACCGCCGTGCACGATCTGGACGGCGCGCTGTATTTACAGGATCTCGGCTGCGAGACGATCGTCCTCGCGCGCGAGCTGACGCTCTCCGAAATGGAAAAGATTGCCTCCCGCCTTACAACGGCGGGGGCGGAAGCGTTTGTCCACGGCGCGCACTGCATGAGCGTTTCGGGCGCGTGCTATCTTTCCGCCATGCTCGGCGGACGCAGCGGCAACCGCGGCTTGTGCGCGCAGCCGTGCCGGCTCGACTGGCGCTGCGGCAAGGGCGACCATGTTCTCTCGCTCAAGGACATGTCCCTGCTGCGCCATGCGCAGGAGATGGCGGACGCCGGGATCACAACGTTCAAGATCGAAGGGCGCATGAAGCGCCCGGAATACGTGGCCGCGGTCGTGACCGCCTGCCGCGAGGCACTCACGGGAGAGACTTACGACGAGGATACACTCCGCGCCGTGTTCTCCCGCAGCGGCTTTACGGACGGGTATCTCACAGGCAAACGCGATAAGACCATGTTCGGCTACCGCACCAAGGACGACGTGCAGAGCGCCGACAAGGTACTCAAGTCGCTTGCCGCGCTCTATGAAAAGGAGACGCCGCGCGTCGGCGTTTCGATGGCATTTTCGCTGACGGAAACAGAGAGCGCGCTCACCGTGTCGGACGGGGAGAATGCCCGCACTGTCACGGGCGATGCGCCCGAAAAGGCGATCAACCGAGCGCTCGATGCTGCGAGCGCCGAAAAGAATCTTGTCAAGACCGGCGGCACGCCGTTTGCTGTGACGGACTTCACCGCCGATATCGCGCCCGGATACATGCTCCCGGCGAGCGCGCTCAACGCGCTGCGGCGCGAGGCGCTCTCCGAACTGCTGGACGCGCGCGGCGCGGCAAAGCCGTGGCCCCGAT
>OGWZ01000256.1_pt1 | contig 63010 bp, 71 predicted proteins | sample 1576141 | NCBI WGS metagenome assembly OGWZ01 (sample SAMEA3541512, study PRJEB24748) | human gut metagenome | biome: human gut; feature: human-associated habitat; material: faeces | place: China | collected 2012
CAAAAGGGGATGGTTTTATTTGGACTAAGCGAAAACATTATTTTAGACCAGAATTAAACCCTCATTTTTTTGATAAAGAGTAAGTATAAAAATAGAAAATAATTAATATAGCTAAGATATATAATTATATACATTGGTGATTATATTTTTTTAGTAAAGGTGGGAACATGGTAAGAAAATTTCTAGAAAAAAATGAAATGGCTGTAATAGATTTGTCTTTAGATTATGGGTTTAATCAAGCAAAAAAGTCTATGAAACCTTTAAATGATATTATTTCTTCAGTTGTTGATGAGGAATATAATGAGGATTTTATTAATGAGATGAAGAATATTGAGCAAGAAAAATCTATTCATTTAACTAATCTTGAGGATTTATTTTCAGATTAATTTATTTATTTTTTTTTTTTTATTTTAAGGATTAATAATATGTCTGAGTATACTATTTGTATTAAACCTACTTTTAAAAAGAAAGTAAAAAAAATTAAAGGGGGGAAAGAAAAAGAGAACATTAGTAATAAAATGAATGAGATTAAGCAAACAGTTTCATCTAATAATGGGGATCATTATAAAAATCTTAAAAAACCATTACAAAAATTTAAAAGAGTGCATGTGAACAATAGTTTTGTAATGATTTTTGAAATTGATTCTGAAAAAAAGATTATTACTTTTTATAATTATGAGCATCATGATAAAATTTATAGGTGATTTAGATTATTCATTATTTTTACTATTTTTTTTTATTTTTTAATATGAATGGTTTTAGATGAAGTGGTAGTATTCTAGGAATACTTCATCTTCATCATTGAATCTTATAAATGCTCCCTGTTTGTCTTTAAATACTATTGTTGCGTTTTGTTTTTCGTTTCCCCATGTTTTGCCTGTATTGTTGTTTTTCAGGTCTGTGAATGTTATGGGTGTGTTGTTTATTGTGAATATTGGTTGTTCTTTTATGAATTCGTAGTTTTCGTTTACTGTTCGAGGTATTAGTTGTTCTAGTGTTTCGTTTAGTGATTTGCAGTTGTTTTGTATTTTTATTAATTGTATTTTTTCAGCTATTTCTTTTTTTATTCTTATGCTGGTGTAGTCAGTCATTTTTTATCATCTTCCTTTTTTAGGTTTTATAATATAAAAAAAATATGGGGGGGTTAGATTAATGTTTCGTAGATGAAACTTATTAAAATAACCAACCATATTATTAAACTTATCCATGTATATTTTTGGTTTCTATTAATGTAGATTAGTATTGCTAATATGATTAATAGTATTATGGTTATTGTACTTATTATTGTCATTTTGTTTTTCACCTCCTTTTTAAGAAAAATTTATATAAGAAGCAATAAAAAATATAATAATTGTAAGAGGGGGTTTAACCTCCTACTTGTGTTTTTGTCTTTTGAGTATTTCTAGGATTATACTCAAAGACAATATTATGATTTTTATTGCCTCTGATTCTGACAACTTTTCACCTCCATGTATTTCTATTATTATATTGTACTACATACTATATAAAGGTTTCTATTTTTTTAATTAAAAATATCAATACATTTTAATAACAAAAAAAGATAAAAAATATTCATTATAAAAATGAACAATAACCTAACAGTTTACAAAACTAATTAAACACCAAAATTTAGAACACAATGCGTTTCATTTTTTCATACTGAATAATGTTTAGTGTTTCATTATTTTCATTGAATATACTGTATTTTTAAGGTTTATTTTTTGAATAGAAACATTTATATTAACTTATAACATAAATATAAAAACAAGAACCATAATTGAAGAATCCAACAAAAAATAATATGTGGGGCGATTTATAATATGGATGATAAAGTTTATATTACTCAAATGGAATTAGCTTATAAAAATATAAGCAATGATAATGTAGAAGTTAATCAAAAAGCAGGAATAATGATTGGAATAATTGGAGTAATGTTTTCCATACAAAGTACAATAATTATAAATTTATATCCTTTCACAAATATTTTATCCTACATTTTTATTGGATCATTAATCTGTTATTTGATAAGTATTATTTATTTTATCAAAAATCTTTTTGTGAAAGATTATTTATCATTACCTTCACCTGATGCAGTAGTGAAATATTATGAAGAAGAATATACTACTGAATCATTTTATAGTACCATGCTGGGTAATTACCAATGGGTGATAAATAATAATATAAGTGTTGTTAATCTTAAATCAAGGTATTCCAAGAAAGGTTTTACATGTTTTTGTTTTGGTTTAATATTATTAACATTATTTTTCATAGGGTATTTGGTATTATGAATGAAAAACATGAACATAATGAGTCTAAACATGAAAATTCTAAGAATAATAACTCTAAAAAAAGGAGGATTGTTACACCTGACTTTTTAGCTAATGCCGTAATGAAATCATTTAATAAAGAATAAGAATTATTATGATACTTTAAAAATAGAAGAACAATTAAATGCAAAATAAGTAAATTATGTATAAAGTGTAGGTGGTCGTAGGAATGGCAGTTCCTCACACCTAACACTGGCTACAAAAAAAATAAATACACAAACCGAAAGATGTGATTGAAATTTTAGTAACCAATTATAACTTTGATAATAAAAACTATTTAATATTTTCTACAAGGAAAATTTTTAAAAAAAGAGTATTAAGTGGTGATGGTTATAATTATTCTATTTTTTCAAGTTTTACTTCAGTATTCCCTTCAGAGTATTCTACCACCCAATTAATGTTATCTCCTATTTCTAAATTTAAAAATTGCATAACTTCTTTAGGAATAGTGGTTCTTGCAGATTTACTATTAGGTCTTGCTAGAGATACTTTTGTTGAATATTTAAATACCACTTTCATACCTCCTATATTTGGTGTTCATAGTATATTATATGACAAGTATTCTATATATAGATTTCCTATCAATAGGTAGAAACATTTATATATTTCAAAGTTCAACTATTAATTAGCAAGTTGAAATTGAGAATGGCAGTTCTCAAAAATACTAACTTGGAAAAATCCGAAAGATGTGATAAAAATGGATAAGATTGAAGTTTTTGGGAGAGTTCTTTCCCAGGAAGAAATTGAACATGTATTTTTAAAAGCAAAAAGACTTCAGGCTCAAAACAGAGTCTATGAAGAAGAACTCCAGAAATTCAGGAGTGTGGGCGTATGAGTTGCAAATACAACAACTCAATGTATACGATTACTCCACCTGAAGATGAGGTCGAGTTTGATTATCTTGAACAGATATTATTGTCTGAGGATTATGAAACCCATGAAGAAATAGATCATAGGTTGGCTGATGAATATAAGCAATTTCAAATCTATGAATTGTCTGATGAGCAAATGTTGGAGTTTGCTCGTGCAGGTGAACTAGCTTACGGGGGTAAATGAACATGTTTACTCCTGAATTTTGGAAAAATGAAAACAAGATTGGTAATGCGTTATATCGTATAAACCAATCACCTTACAAGGATTACTGTGAAATAGATGAACTGTTCGTATTTCTAGTTCAGGAATATCCTGAGCAAAGAGAATTGTTCGAAACATTATACGGAGAGTATGCTGAGTATGTTGAAGAACAAACCAGGTTAAGGGAATTGAAAGATTTCCTTAATACTCCTGGTATGAAAAAAGAAGTTAAGTATAAATTGTTGGAGGCTCAATTATGAGTCTCTTCAACAATAAACCTACTCCAGCTAGACTTCATAAAAAAGTGTCCTGGAGAGAAAAATATGAAGTGGAAATAATCTTTGCAAAAGGAATAATTTTAATAATTTTATTATTCATTTTTGCATTCTGTATTGTGGGACAGATGGATCCCTACACAAATGGGTGTTTAGTATGATTACTTATGATCAGCAAAACAAGTTTTACAATCAATTATTAGGAATTGTTGAAAAAATGGGTGGACATATTTCTGCTCATGGAAACTTACATGGTATTTTCTTATCTGTAATTGTTTTTCATGACAGTACTTATGAGAAAACAAGGAGTATTATGGATACTTTGCAGGAATTGTGTGGGGGTGAAATTCAGTATCATGAATACTGGGTGTCAAAAGGTTTCATTCCACATAGTCAGGCATCTTTGGAGAATATTGAGGAATCTAAAGTGTTGGAGATTATTGGTGAGTTACAGGATGATGAGTATTACAGTATTGATGATGAATACCATGATTTAGAGGGAGGCATTATATGAGTGAAGTTCATGATTTAAGTCATAATATAGGTAGTATGAGTATTTATGAAAAATTAGCTAGAATACAGGAAGAAGTAATGAATACTTCATTTAGTAAGAGTGGGGAGAATAAGTTTCAGAAGTATGATTATTTTGAGTTGGAGGATCTTCTTCAAAAAATCATACCTTTAACTATTAAATATGAAACAACCATCATGTTTAGTTTTACTGAGCATGGTGTGTTAAAGTTAAAAGATTGGAATCCTGAGAAAGGTGAGGTTAGTATCAGGGTACCTTTTCCTGAACTTGAAGCAATTAACAGGGGTACTAATAAAATTCAGTCTACTGGAGCATACATTACTTATTTAAAGAGATATCTGTTGATGAACATGTTTCTTATTATGGAGAAGGATATTGTAGATTCAAACACTAATGCGGGTGTAAAAAAGGAAACTAATACATCTAAAAAAGAAGTTTCTGATAGTGACCCTGTTCAGAAAGTTAGGGAGTATATTCATAGTAAAGATTCTACTTTAGAGATTACTCCTTTGAGGATTAATCAGAATCGTCAAAAAATGGTTAACACTGGAATGTTAACCAAAGAGGAATCTAAAATAGTTTTTGAATGGTTTAAAAAAAAGGAGAGGGAGGCTAAACAATAACCTCCAATAATCCTGTTTGTGTGGAATTAGTTTTCGCACAATTTAAAGCATCAGGCAGTACTGGTAGTAATACTGTGAATTATGATGATGTGGATGGTTGGTGGTGTAGCTGTGAGGATTTTTATTACAGAAAACAGGAATGTAAACATATACGGGAAGCTAAAAGAAGGGTGAGAGTATGAGTGGGGTTCCTAAAGTGCCTATTAGTTCACGTGTTAAGCCTAGTACTAAGGTTTTGATTGATAAGTCAAAGTATACTTCTGGGGAGATGTTGGATTGGGCGGCTCAACAATTTACTGATGAAAAGGAATTGGTGCGAATTAAAATTATGGATGTGGAAGATAGGATTCAGAATAAGAAGATTGATTTGATTGCTGATGAAATGGAGTTGGAGAATTTGCAAAAAATGTGGGTGAAATTGAATCCTGAATCTGAAGAATGTAGAGAGTTACTTTCTGATTTGGTAGATGTGGAATCTAAGGATTATGCTGAATATTTGTATAATTCTCAAGGTGAGAGGAGTTATAATATGTTGTTGTCTAATAAGACTGCTAAGCATAGTTTGATGAGTGTTGCTAAGGAGAAGGGTTTGCCTACGGAGGATTTTCTTAAAAGTGTTATTGAGCATTTAAAAATATTGTGTAATACACAAGTGTAATACATTTTTGAGAGTATTATTATTATATTATTATATTATTATTTTAAAAAATTATTAATTAATGATAAAATATCACAATGTTATAAAAAGGTGGAATAATGGAAATAAAAATCAAAATCCAAGATGACATATATCAACAAGCAAAAAACAAACTAGGAGATGAATTCGACAAATTCATCGAAGAACAATGCAAAACAGCAGCAAACATGAGAAGTCAAAAAGAAGAAGAAATACTTAAAAAAATCACAATGCACCAAACTAAACTAATGGATCTACAAATTGAACTAATCAAAGAACAAAACAAAAACCAATCAAATGTAGAATCTACATTATTAAATGAAGTTATGATAATAGTAAATCGCATTCATACAAAATTAGGCAGTGTTGGTGAAAACCAATTAAAAAATATTAGCAATAATAAAAATGTCCCATTTTTATCAGTGCTAAATCATTGTAAAAAACAAGGATTAACAATCGTACCATTTAATGAAGTGCCAAAAAGGTGATGTGTATGGTTGATGATTTGGTAATTTTGGCTCAGTTTGTGAAACTGGGAAGATTACGAAAAAAAGTATTCATGGAATTGGCACAAAAAGAAATTTCTCAAATATGTAAATTAGGAGAAAAGAAAGGGAAGTATTGTACAAGTTCAACTTATCATGCAGTGTATGATTTGATTGATAAAGGTTTAGTGGAGTATGTTGATAAAGATAGTAAAAGAAGAAAAGAGGTACGTTTAACTGATTTGGGTTATAATGTTTTTGAAAAATTAGATATTGTGTGTTGGTGAGGATATGGGTAAAGTAGTTTTTAATATTGTTGAAACTGATTATGATGTTAGTAAGGATGAGGAAAAGTATCAGAAATTCAGGAAAGATTATCTTGAGAATTTAAGTGTAGGTGTTTGTAGGTTGCAGGAGCAGTATGGTTTGACTAGTTATAGGAGAGAGAAATTTATAAATCGTATCAGGTGTGAGGATCATGTTAGGCGTCGTAGTAATGGTAGGTTTACTGTTTTAGAAAAGGTGGAATCATGAAGAAAGAAGATAAGGAACATATTATATTAAGGCGGCAGTTGATGTGGTTTAGAATAAGTTTAATTGCAGATGAGTTTGTTAAGTTTGCTGAAAAGGTACATATGAGGTGTGATGTTCCTGAACCAAGTCAAAGACAACCAGTCCGGAATAAAAAGGAGATCCAAAAATGATTTGTAATGATATACTTGAAAAATTAGAAAAAGAAGGAATAATATCTGCTGAAGGAGTAATTGATTCTTATCTGTTATGTAAACATGCTGAAGAATTATTTGGAAAATCATACCTAAAAGAACATAATATAGTGTTGGATGATGATAAAAAAGAAGCAAAGTTGATAAAATGAAAACATTAGAATTTGAAAATTATTTCATGGAACCGTTAAGGAGTATGGAAAAAAGGGCTACAATAAGGAAATCTGATAAAGGATTGAAGGAAGGTGACCTGGTAAAATGTACTTTTGAGTGGACTGATGATTATCTGATTCGTAGAGTGAGAAGTGTTGAAAAGGTTAAATTTAAAGATTTGGATAATGCTCATGCTTGGTTTGAAGGTTATAAGCATGTTGATTTGTTGAAACATGAACTACAATGTATATATCCTGATATGGGGAATAATACTGTTTTGTTTCAGATTAAATTTAAACATCCTTCAGCTGAAAAGAGGTTATAGAAATGTATTTTTATGAGATAGGAGCCTATTACCCATTATGGGAGTGAAAGAATGAAAGCAGAAAGATTAATTGAACTATTACAAAAAGTATCTCCTGATGCAGAAGTAATGTGTTGTATTTCAACAGATGACCCTGCACGGCTATCAAATATAACTCTCGCAGAGTTTAATGCTCTTAAAAATTATGAAATATTTTGTGTTTTGAGAATGGAAGATGATGTGGATTATTGTAGATTATTAATAAAAAACGGAGGATATTAAAAATGAATAAGGAAGAAATTAATAAATTAACTGCTAAGATTGAGTCTTGTTGGGATGAGAATAATCCTGGAGATGTAAGAAGTTTTGATGAAAGGTTAAAACAGAAGTTAACTCCTGAGGAGTATGAGTTAATAACAAGTTGGAGATAATATGAGTGATAGATATAATGTTATTAATCAGGAAGAAGCTCGTGGACAGAGTGTAGCAGAAAATGGAATTCCTTGCACTGCAAGACATTGTGTTACACAGTTAAATAGATTATTTCAGGATAATGAAAAGTTAGGATTAGAGATGATAGGATTAGAGAGCAAATTAAAAAGCATTAAATTTGTGTTAAAGTGTAGTGAGAGGAAATTAGATAAAGAATTATCTAAAAAAGAAACACATATTGGAAAGTTGGTTGTATATGGGCAGTTGCAATTGTTGGCCGAGTTAAAAGAAGAAAATACTGGAGATAATAAATGATTGATGAGAAATTATTACTATATTTTATTAAAACAAGAAGCAGGGAATTTGAAGAACAATCTTTTACTATTCATAAAGAATGCACAGGTAGTTTGAGAGACATGGAGTATAATGATGTTATAATTCATAGTGTTAATATTAATACTTTGATGAATGTTACTCGTATTCTTAATGAGTTGATTGAAATGATTGAAGATGGTAAATTCAACACTTCTGAAAATTCAGTTTCTTGTTGTGGTGGAGAATGTGGAAAACAATAACTTTAATCTATATGAACAGGTATACATTAGTTTAAGTAGAACAGTCTCCAATTTTGAATGCATAAGTGAAGAATTAAAACAAGAAACTATAACTGAAGCATTAAAAAAATCACAAGTAATTAATGAATATGTGAAATACCAGGGTAAACTTTTACCCTTTCACATGTTTGTTTTTGAAGTGAAGAAAAACCTACTATCTAAAAATTTAGAAGGATGATTAATAATGTTATTGAAGAAAACATTAAATGATCCACAAACACATTTTTATATTTCAAAATGTAAATACTGTGGAAGAATATTTATTAAATTTGAAAACAAAACAAGTTATTGTCGTGATGCTTGCAGAGCCTGGGCGATACGTGAACAGAAAGCAAAGTATCAACAAAAACGTAGGAAATTAATTAATGATGGGGAGTTAATTAGTAATGAGTTAAGGGAGCCAGGTACAACATTTCTTTCACAGCATGCTTTGAGTGATTTTGGTTTGGAGGAAAGAACTGTGAAAAGAGAATTAAAAAGAATAGGAGTAAAAATATGAATTTTATCAAGTATCTTAAATTATTAAGAAATCCTAATGAGAAGTATTATTGGTATGATGTTGATAAGGAATGTATTTATATTCCTGGTGAAGATATTGCATTGTATTTAACTATTGATGAAATTGACAGTATTATTTTTCATAGAAAAAAATTTAAAAAGACATCTAAAGAACTTTTTGAAAGGATAATTTTTAATGAAAAGGTTACTTTTTGGACATTGAATTATTTTATTAAAGAATATGAAAAAGGTTTGATGGATCCCATGATTAAATGGATTGTAAGTAAGGGATATATCAGTCGTGGTGAGCATTTTCTTGATAGTTATTTATTAAGTGATTAAATTTTTTTTATTTTTAATCTTTTTTTCTATTTTTCCACTCCTATATATTGAAGGGGATAAAATATTTTATAATTTTATCTTTTTTTATGAAAAAAAATAAAAGACATTATTATAATTATATGTGGGAGGATATTATTGGATGCTAATACATTTTTTAAAAACATGAAACATGCAAATATTGAATGTCCAGAATGTAACTGGAAGCGGAAACAAAGGAAAAAACAAGAAAAACATTATAGAAATCATAAGACATCTTGTTATATTAAGTTTCCTGAACCCCCTTTAACTGTTTTGGATGAATCTCGTGCAGAATATAAGGTTTATTATGATGAGTGGTGTGCTGAATTTGTTTGTAAAAATTGTGGTCTTGTAATAAAACACTTATAAAAAATATTTTTATCATATGTTATTGTACAATTAAGCTTCGCATTATCATTATTTGACAATTTAAAAATAATATTCTTATCCGTTTATTATTCGCTTTTCATTTATTATTATTCTTAAAAATTATTATGGGAATGGTAGCAAATTTTTAATGAATAATAGAATGATTGGATTTTTTTCTTCATTAAAATATATAGGTATCCTCCAAAGATTAAATAATTAATATCACATATCTTAAAAAAAATATTCTTCCTATAAATATAATATAAAATTTATCTCCTTTAATACATGTTCATGATGTTGGTAATAGCTTATTTTTTATTGTAACTTAGTAACCACTCAAAAGTTGAGGGTGCAATTCCCTCCACCAACAATGTTGGGGTAGCCTAGTCTGGTAGGGCGTTAGACTGCTAATCTAATGATACACTAGTATCGCAGGGGTTCAAATCCCTTCCCCAACGTTTTTTTTAAAAACAAATTTTTTTTTAGGAGTGAAAATAATAATGACTAACTTCAACAACACAACATTAGCAATAATTGGAATAATAATTATAGGAATTCTAAGCACCTATATGGGAAACAACGAACTAGCAGCAGTAGCATTAGGGGGAATAGTTGGATGGATCTCAAGAACTTACACCTCCACTAACACTGGAGGAAACAATAATGACCCATAATCAAGTAAGAGATTTACATGAAAAATACTGTAAACAGGAATCTCGTATAAGTAAACTGGAAGCAAGTGATCAGTTTCAAAATAAGCAATTAGAAAAACTGATAAAGAAAATGGATAAAAGTATTGAAATTCAAACAAAACAATTGGCTATTCAGGAAGAACAGGCTCATGATGATAATCAATTATTCACAATAAAAAGTGGAGTATTCATAGCAATTGTTGGTGCTTTGATTGTAGTTTTGATTGATGGATTTCAGTTTGTTATTGTGAATTTCCTAAAACTATTATAAAAAACTAATAAAACTTTTTTTTGTTCAAAATTCAAAACTAAACAATATTATATTGTTCACTATGAAAATAAAAAACCCTGTATTTTAAAATTTCGTGTTCAACAAAAAAGAATAAACCTTACAATAATGTTCAAAAAAATATAAGGATGGGGGGATTATGACTGAAGCATGGGAAAGACAAAAAGGAGAACCAAGTAAAAGCTATTCACTGTTCAAAGAATACAGAGATTTAGGTTCCAAAAGAACATTCCCACAGATAATAAAATTGAAGAAATCGAAGCATACTGAAGAAAAAAACATACCTTCACTAAGTCAACTAAAAACACTCTCTTCAAGATGGAATTGGGTGGAAAGATGCAGATTATATGATAATCATATGGATCAAAAAGAAAGAGAATGGAACTATGAATTATTCAAACAAGGAAATGCTAAGTTTCAAGAATTCTTCAATGATGATTTTGAATTACTAAAAGAAATACAAAAAGAACTAAAAGAAAATAGTAATGAGAATGCTCCAACTACACGAGCAAATAGTTTTCTAAATCTAAATAAATCTGCGGAAATAATCTACAGGAATTTCAGACTAGCTCATGGTCAACCTACAGATATTAAAGATAATAATACTCAAATACAAGGAAGTATTGAAACATCCACCAAAGAAAATGATAATGTAATTCATATGAAAGACAAAGAATTAGAAGAATTACTAACCATTAACGATGATTTAGAAAAATTCACTGATGAATTATGAGAGTAGATTACAAGAAAATACACTTAGATCAACAACAAAAAAAGTTGATTAGAAGAACAATACTTGAAAACCCATACATTCCAGTAACACCATATGACCGACAATTATATGCAATAGCAGACCGCCACACAAGAAAACTAATTGGTGGTTCAGCATACTCTGGTAAAAGTATGCTTGGAGCAGTATTAGCCTTACAACATTATGAAGTACCATACTACCGCTGCTTAATTCTACGGTCTACTTATGATAATGTAATAGCGACTGGAGGAATAGTAGATTACCTGGACCATTGGACAGAACCATTCGATTACATAGAACACAATCAAAGTAAAAGATGTTTCATTAACCATGAAAATGATGCACGGATTTATTATTCATATATGCTTCTGGAAAAAGACAAAGAGAAATTCAAAAGTCGTGCTTATCATAAAATCATTGTTGATGAAGCTTCAGAATTTGAAAAAGTAAACCTGCAATTCCTGAATCGTAGTCTCAGAGGAACTGATAAGTTAATGACTTTCCCATTAGCAATTTACTATATTAGTAATCCTGCTGATGCAGATGGATCAACATACTTAAATGAAAAATTTGTTAAAGGACAATACCCTTTTTTTGAAATGAATTTCTGGCATAATCCATATATTGACAAAGAAAAATATTTAGCTAATTTACGTGAATTATCAAAAGCAGATTATCAGTATCAGATTGGTAATTGGGATTATGAAATAAGAGCTGGAGATGTATTTGATTATGATACAATTGAAGCAGCAACAATTAGCAAACAAGAGTTTAATGAATTATTAACTGAAAAGGATATTCTTCAAGAAGTAATTACCTGGGATATTGCAGCAACAGAAAAAAGTACTTCTGATTATACAGCATGTAGTTTTTCAACAGTATTACAAGGAAAAATAGGTGCAATACATAATCAGAAAAGCACACAAAAAAAGCCAGGTAAGTTAGAACAATACATGACAAGGATTATGGATGAACATTCAGAGTATGATAATTGGATTGAGTATCAGCCTGCAGCTGCAGGTAAAATAGTTAAAAGATACTGGGAAAACGAATTCGAAGACTATCATCCTACTTTTATTCGTGTTCCTAAATCAAAATTAATAAGAGCAAGTAGAACTATACGGGGGATGAATAATGGACGGATATTATTTGTTCGTGGTAAATGGTTGAAAGATTTCATGAAACAAGCTGTGAAATTCCCATCAGAGAAAATAATAGCTGATGATGAAACAACACATGATGACCGTGTAGATAGTGTATCATTGTTACATGAAGGTTTATATCCTCAAACAAAACCTACAGTTTTAAGAAAAAGAAATCGTAGAAGGAGAAATTAATAATGGTTAAAATAGTTAAAAGTAACTTTTTAAGAGATTCAGTGATTAAAAGTGTTTTAAATGAATATGAGATTAAATCTCAAGAAATGAGTAAAGATGAATTAACATATGGTACAGAAGTAATTGACCCAGCATATGACCCATTCCAATTAGATAAGTTGCGTGATATTAGTGGTTTGCATGATATTTGTATTACTGTTAAATGTGAAGATGCAATTTTCACAGGTAAAAAAATAATCTCTAAAGAAGGAGAAGAAATACCTGAAGGATTAGATGATTTTTTAAATGATTTTAATTTTGATGAGGAAATAGAATCATTTCTAGAAGATTTAGAAGCTTTTGGTTTTGCAGGATTAGAACTACTTCGGGAAAATGGGGATTTGAAAAGTGTTAATCATGTAAGTAGTTTATATTTGAGAATGTGTCGTGATAAAAAGCGGGTTGTTCAAAAGATAGGGCATAAAGAAAATTATTTCAAATTATATGATCCTGATAATAGTAGGCAATTGAATCGTGAAACTGGTTTGTGGGATGATAATATTACAGATGAAAATCGTGCTAATGATTTAATCTGGTTTAATCTTAAAAGTAATGAAAGTCTTGTTTATGGTAGGCCGAAGTATTTATCTGAGTTGGATGCTATTCTAACTGATAATGCTATTATTGAATATCAGCAAGGGCATTTTAAAGCACATGGTATTCCGAATTATATTATTACTGTTACAGGTAATGTTGAGGAAAAAGAAGATTATACTTTTGATGATTTTGAAGAGGATTTGGAACATGAGTTTCGTGAAGTGTCCAATGAGCCTGGAACTGCTTTAGTTTTCACTATTCCCAGTGAAGAAAATAATGTTAGTGTTAATGTTACTAAAATTGCTGATGAGAAAAAAGAAGGCAGTTTTTTAGAATTGTCAGGTAGTGTTGGTGATCGTATTCGTCGTATTCATCGTGTGCCTCGTGAACGTTTAGGTGATTCTGAGTCTACAGGTATTGCTAGTAATCGTACTGAAACTTTGCTTAAAAATTATAGTAAATCTACAGTAGCTACATTGCAAAAGAGGATGGCTAATTTGATTAATAAGACTATTATTCAAAAGGAATTTGGAATATTTACACATAAACTTGAGTATTTGCCTGTTAATTTTGATGAGGAAGATAAAGTATTGGATCGTGGAATTAAATTACTGCAAAATGGTGCAGTGACTTTAGGGGAGTTTGTTAATCGTTTTGGTGAATCTTTTGATTTGAAAATGAGTGAAGATGATGAGTATTATAATTGTAGGTTTATGAATAATCAGTCTTTGGATAAGGTTTTGTATGGTGATGCTCCAATGGATGCTGAAGGTAAATTGGATAGTATGATTGATGCTTTGAATTCTGATTTTAATAAGAATGGTTTATTATGATTTCTAAAAAGAAACTTCAGTATCTGCTTTTAACTCAAAGATTGCATCAGCTTTATGTGGTTAAAAGAGATATAAGTTTTAATCATTTGTTTAAACATACGAATAAAGCTGATAAAAGTATTGATTCTTATAAAGATAAATTATTAAATAATATTATTGATGGAAATAAAATTGGGAATAGTAAAAAGATTGCAGAGAACATAATTGATACTGCTTTGCAAGGTCAAGCTAATACTTTAATGAAAAAGCGTTCTAAGATTATTCAAGGTAGTGTTGATCAAACTGTTGGGGATTATTCTAAGATTTTATCTTCACGTTTTGATAGTGATGCTTATAAGTTAAAAGCTAAGATTGAAGCTGAAAGTAAGTTGTCTGATAGTGAGATTAAAAAGAAGTATGGGGAGTTGTATCGTAAGAATGCTAAGAATATTGTTCGTGATGCTTTGCATACTAATCAGTCTAGGATGAGTTTTTTACATGCTTTGGATAAGGGGTATAAGTATAAGGTTTGGATGAATGGTCGTGCTAGACAACATAGAATTTGGCATCGTGCTAACTTTATTGAGAGTGTTCCTATTGATGATTATTTTATTATTACTGGTAGTTATCGTACTGAGATGATGTATCCTGGGGATTTAGCTGGAGGTGCTGAGAATGTTGCTAATTGCAGATGTTGGTTAAGCTATACTAATAGTACTCCAAGTAATCTTAAAAGTAAAAGTTCTTTTAATATTCCTTCTAATTCTTACTTACATGGTAAGAATAAAAGTAGCAGTAATCAAAATTCTTTGAAGATAACTTCTAAGATTAAGAATAAGATAATTAGAACCATATCGAATATAGGTAACAAGATTAAAAATACAGGAAGTAAAATCACTGAAAATGTTAAAAGAAAAACAGTAATGATTAATATTTCTTCAAAACCAAAACAAAATTCAAAAAGAGATTTCAGTAAATTTAAATTAAATGAATCTATCACTAAATTTAGTAAAGCTAAAAATAAAGCAGTGAAAATTGGTAATAAAACAGTTTATGGTGTTGGTGAATCATCTAAAGATAAATTGGCATTTGAATATAAATATGGAATTAAAAAAGAAGATTTAACTTCTGAAGAGTATAAATTCATAAAAGCATATTCTGATGAAGGATATTATAGTTTGAATAATTATTTCAGAGAAATAAAAGGGGAGCTCAACCCAGTTAAGAGGTGGCGTATTAAAAGAAAATATTCTAAATTATGGGAGCAGGATTTAGCTAATTCAAAATATTATATCTCTTTTAATAAAGCAATTAAATCTTCAAAATCAGTATTTAAGAAAGGTAAAATATTAGAAGAAAGTCTTGTTGTAGTTAGAAGACAAAAAAGTCCAATGACTAAATTTGTAGAAGGAGATAATTATCATTCAGATTCATTTTTATCAACTTCTATTTCCGAAAATGTTAAACCTGAAGAATATGGGGATTATATTAATTATATTGTCATTCCAAAAGGAATTAAAATTCTGTATATTGAAGGAATAACTGAAACTCCTCAGGAGTTTGAAATTTTGTTTGATAAAAATGTTGATTTAAGATTAATACGTGAAAAATCAGAGTTTATTGCTCATTGGGAAATGATATCGTAATTTTTATATAGGAAGTTTTATATATAATATACTAACAAATACTGGGGTTCATTATCATGGTTGAAAAATTGATTCCTAATTATGAATTTGTTAAAAATTGGTCTGAGGATCAATTAAGAGATTTCATTACAACACCTTCAGGTTTACCTCATAGATTAATGAGTATTGTACGTGAAGTTATTCCTAATATTAATCGATTAAGATTAATTCAGTGTATTGAACATCCGGAGTTTGAATCTTTGGATCAGAATGAACGGGCTGTAACTCATAGATTAAAATATGAAGGGAAACACAAAGAAGCTAGGGAATATCATATACAATATGCTTTAGATTTTCTTGATAAATATCCTCAATTTAAACCTATGGTCAAAATTGTTGAATAAATTTATTTAACTTTTCGTTTTTTTCTATTTTTCCACTCCTATATATTGAAGGGGGATAAAAAAATATTTTTATTTTAGTAACTTAACATCATTTATCTTTTTTTAAAATCCTCCTTTCTTTTTTACTAAAAAAAACTCCAACAAAACTAATTTTTTTTCCAATATAAAAAAATGGGGAGTCAAAAAAAACTATGATTGTGAAAGGTGCAGTCTGCATACCAGGAATCCCTGATGCAACAGGAGACATACTGGATGAAGAAACAATAAGACAAGCAGCATTAATATACAATCGCCTGGGATTAGGAGTTGATGTACAGCACACACTCCAACCTGTAGGAAGAATTTTAGAATCATATATTCTTGAATCACCAACACCATTTAGGGGAAACACTTACCCAAAAGGATCATGGTTTATTTCTGTTGATGTAACTGATGAGGAAATACAACAAGCAATCCGAGATGGGGAATACACTGGTTTCAGCATACTGGCTGCACCATATAAAAGTGTTGCTCAAATGAGTAGAGGATTAGGAGGTTAAATATGGCTTTGAAATTTAAAGACATTAAAGATTGGAAACCATCAACAATCAGTATTGTTGATCAACCATCACATCCTATGGCGGTTTTTGAAGTATATGAAAATGATGAAGAATTTGTGAAAAAATATATCACACCAGAAGATAAGGTGGAAGTTATGACAAAAGAAGACAATGGAAAAAATAATGTGCAGGTTTCAGAAGGTATTCTTGAAAAATTAATTAATGGTTTAGTTGCTAAATCTGAACCTCAAGAACCAACTGAACCTCCAGCACAAAATAATGAACCTGTGGAAGATGAAAATAAAATTTTAGAAGCAATAGGTAAAATCGATAAAAGATTAGATACTATGGATGCAAGGATAACTAAACTTGAAGGTGGGGAAAAACCACCAGAACCTCCAAAAGAGGATCCTGTTCCTGGAGCTGTTAAAAAATCAGAACCTCCAAAAGATGATGATGGAGGGGAAGTTAAAGTGGATACTACTATTACTGCTGAGGGGGCTGTTAATCCAGATGCTACTGTTAGTAAAAGTATTGATCCGGACCTTGCAAAAGCCAATGCTTCTGAAAAATCATTCCTTGAGAGAATGGGTAGGAATTCAAATGGAATGACCTGGTAAAAAAAGAAGATATTATACTTAATAATTAAAATTTTATGAGAAGGTTTGATATAAAATGACAATTAAACAAGTAGAACAAGCGTTAGCTGATAAAATCATGCACAATGAAGATTTTATCCTTAAATTTGTAGATATTGGACAAGGAAGTGGGAAACTCGGTAAAGGAGTTCTTCAAGCAGAAAAAGCAGATAAATACATGCAAGCTGTTCAAGAAGAAACAGCATTTTTAAACAAGACTAAAGTTGTTCCAACTCACAATCATAAAAGAGAATTGGACATGATGAGTTTTGATATTGAATTGGAAGCTGGAAGAATCAGTGGTACACCACAAACTTTAAGCAATGAACAGGACCCAACATTCACTAATAGGGCTTTTGATGCAGAAGAATATCGTGCTTTAACTGGTGTTCACAGAACTGTATTATATGACAGTATTGAGCAAAAGAATTTTATGAATACTTTAACTGGACAATTCGGTAGTGCAAATGGTAGAGCATTAGAAAGAACATTAATCTATGGGAATACTGCAAGTACTGAATCTAATGTTGCAACTTCTTATAAAGTAAATGATGGTATCTTGAAAAAATTAGAAGATGATTCTGATATAGATCAAGAAACAATAGATTTAACTGCAACAGATTCCAATCCGTTAAAAGAATTCCGTAGAATGTTGGATTTATTCCCTGATAAATATAAAAATGATGGTGGGGTAGCTGCATTTGTACCATACAGTTTTAAAAGAGCAGTATGGAGATATGTAGCAGATAATCATGACAAGTATGCTGTTAATGATGTAGTTATTACTAAAGATGGGGACATCATTATTGAGGAAGTACCATTAGTACCAATTCCAGCTTTCAGTACTCTTCGTAATGGTTTCACTAAAAAACCAGTAATTTTAACTCATAAAGAAAACATTCAATGGTTGGCGGATCCTGATAATATTATTGTTGAATCTGAATTTGATTTAAAATCTAACAAGTATTATATTGCTTCTACAATGTATGCTGATATTCAGTTTGCATGGTCTGATGCATCTGCTCTTGCATACATAAAGGAAGCATAAACTCCAGCACAACAACTAGTACTAAAAATATTGGTGTAAGTGTTAATGATGGAACAAATCCTGTTGAAGGAGCTATTGTAACTTTAACAAATATTACGGATGGTAAAACTTACACTTGTAACGGTACTGGTAGTGCTGGAGGCTGTACAATAAGTAATGTTCCTTATGGAGTTTATTCATATGGTGCAACATGTACTGGTTATGAAAACTTTGAAAGCACAGGTAATTATACTGTAGGTGATGATTCAACTACATTAACCATTACAATGACTAAAACATAGGAATAATTATGTTGGATGAAAACACCTTAAAAAAAATCAAACAGTACAGTGGAGCTAATAAAAATACTGAAGAATTATTTAATTTAGAAACTACTGAATTAGATAATTATATTAATGATTATTACACTGCAATGGAATCATGGGTTAAAAAGAAATATGATATACCGGATAAAATTCCTGATGATGTAATACAAATCATTATTGAATTAACCAGTAACATTATTAGAAGCCATGCTGTAAGACAGGACTTGGGAATTACTGATCATGAAAACTTTGATTTTGATGAGGCAGTAAACAATATTTTCACAGAAGACATTGAAAAAAGAATGAAGCCTTACATTAAAAAATCTAAGATTCATGTTTTCTCAATCTAAACATTTTTTTTAATTTTTTATAAGAGTTGATGATTTTTTATGATACATTTTGATTTTGATTATACTGGATGGGAAAAACTGCAAGAAAAAATATTACGAGTACCTCCAAGATTAGGTAAAAAGGTAAGTTATGGAGCAAGTAAAGATGCTAAAACTTACCTTCAAAGTAGGATAAAATACAATCGTTACAATCTTTTAACTGCAATAACTGCAAGAAGAGAAACAGATGAAATGTATGTTATAAAAGCAAGAGGAAAACCTTCAGGTTATGAAAAATATGTTCATGATGGTCGTGGAAGTTTCTCAGCTAAAAATAAAAAAGCCCTGCATTGGGTGGATAAATCTGGTAAAGATGTTTTTGTCCTTAAACCTAAAAAAGTAGCAGCGTTCATGGGATACCATTATTATTATCATGCAGTAAAAACTACTGAATCAAAAATTAACAAATATGTGTCTGAAACATTAAAAGAGGTGGGATTATGAAAGATTTCATAGAAGCTTATGATAAACTAATGGAAGGTTTCCAACTGGTCTTATCTGAAATGATTGAAGATGGCACTATTAAACATTTATCTCTTATGGGTGTAAGTCTGGGAACACCAGAATTACCTTACCTGGAATTATGGGCAGATGAACCATTTAAAAATATTACTGATACTGGTTTAAGTGAAACCTTTGAAGGAGAAATAATATTATCCTCACAGGTGCTTAACAATAAAAATCCTAAGATAGGTATTCATGAAGCTACAAGTATAGTTTCACAGGCAGAACATAGAATAATAAGTTCAAGATTACTTGGAGACTTAGAATTTTTCAATATTAAAACCAAGGATTTCGGATGGGTTCCATATGGTCTGGGTAAAAAGAAAAATGTGTATAGTGCAGGTGTAACATTCCAAATAAGATTTAAAATTAAGAATCCAAAATGTGATGGAGGCTAAGATAATATGGTAACAGCCACAGAAGAACTAAAATATTTAAGATTAGTAAAAGAAGGAGAATTTGCAAAAAAAGACCCTAGTGGAGAATCTATTGATATTGAAATATCAGAAATGGATGTATCTCCACCAGAGCAATTTACAAAATATGATTCAGTAGTAAGTAGGGATTATCAATCTGGTGTAGCTGCTTACTATGTACTTGAAAACAGTTTCAGTTGCAACTTACAAATGGAAACATTAGAATACCTTCTTGAAGCAGTATTGGGAAGAAGAGAAGGAGATATTATCTACGGTACAAATAGTAGTATCTTACCTTCTTATACTGTGATGGCAGGATGTGCAACCTACGAGATGGAAATTTTAGGTATGGTGATGGACAGTTTAAGTATTGAAGTAGAATCAGAATTCTTAACAGCATCATCAGAAATCAAATCAAAAATCAATAGTAAACAACCATTAAAAAAATTATCAGAGTTTAACTTTGGAAAATTACCATTATCATTTTACCATATAGACAGTGTTAAAATGAGAAGATTTGGTGAAGATGAATGGACTGAAATGAGATGTAAAACCAATAAAATAAGTCTTGAAATCAAAAACAATGTTAATACTGATGATGCAAGAGGAATGGGCTCAAGGTTCATGTGTAAAATACCAAGAGCAGCTAAAAGAGAAATTGGTTTAAACTTAACAGTAGATGATACTGATGAAAAATATCTGGAAATGTACTGGGGAAGTGAGGAAGGACCAAGAAGATACCTTGCAGGAGAATACTTTGAATTAATGTTCTACATTAGAAACGGTGATAAAAAATTCGAATTATATTGTCCAATGTGTATTATCAACCAACCATCTGCAACAATGAATGCAGACCCAGTTAAATATGAATTAAGTATTGTTTGTTTATCAAAAACAGTTGAATCAACAATGGACCATTATAAAAATTTAGCTGGAGCATTATTTGCAAGAAACGCAGACAGTGATCCCAACCCAACTTATGATGCAACAATAAAACTTGTTGATAAGGAAGGTGCTAAATTAACAACTGATTACACAGTATCATTAATGAAAGGATCCACAACTGTCGATGCTGAATCTTCAAGTAATGGTGAAGTAACACTTACTGCTGAAGATGGAGTGTATGATATAGAGTTGACTGGTGAACCAACTGCAACTAAAGTAGAACCATCACATATTTTAATTGATGGTGCAAGTAAAACAAAAACAATCACTGTTTACACAGATTAAATGAAATGAGAATATGATTATTCTCATTCAATTACTTTATTTAAAATTCAAAAAAAAATTATTATATAAAAATGTGATATTTATGCTTACAAAAGAAATGATCATCGGCGGAATCAAAAACACAAAAATAATCGAACTACCAATGTACGATAATGAAGTAGCAATAAGAGAAATAAGCGACCTTGAATACAACCAATTCACATCAGCATACCGTGATGTAGGAAACTTCGACATGATTTCCACCATCAAAGCAAAACAAACCAGCCTTGCAGAAGACACCACCAAATTTAAAACCAGTCTCGCAGCAATGGAAAAAAAGAAATATGATGCAAAAATGAACCTTGCATTAAAAGTATTAGACAATGCAGACAATCCTGATAAATTCACCAAAAAAGACCTTGAACAATTAAAAGCAGGAACATTAGACTTAATTGTAAATGAAGCATTAATTTTCAGTGGTTTAGATAACCTTGAATCAATGGATAATAATATAGCGGAATTTCGTGAAGAAGAATGAAAACATAGCTATTGAAGTAGTAACTCTTCAAGACATAGGTTATATGTTAGCAGAAAACCAAGCAGATTTAACTATTAGGCAGAAATTATTCTTGAATCATGCAGTACCCTTAGTTCGTGATAAACAGGATAAACAATCTTCAGGTACAAATCATGCTTCACATTCTCTAAAAGACCGTGTCAGAAGAAAAAAACAAGAAATTAGCAGAGGAATAGAACAATGAGCAATAATATTGTAAAGTTAATAATTGAACTGGAAAACCGTGTTAAAGCTCAATTAAAAGAGATACAAGCACAAATGGAGCAAGTTCAAAAAGCAGCACAACAAGCTCAAAATGCAATGCGACAATTTGATTCCTCAAGTATGGATAAAGCCAGAAACTCTGCTAATCAGTTAGATAAAGAATTAACTGAAGTTACAAATCGCACTAATTCTACAAAAACAGCATTAAATTCAATCAATCCCAATACAATTAATCAATTATCTAATTCTGCAAAACTATTAACCACTTCAATGGATACATCGATGAATAGTGCATATAGACTTAACACTTCAATCAACACAATTAATTCAGGTAATTTACTCACAGCATCATCTAGTGCTACAAGATTATCTTCCTCGATGAATAGTTCAAATAATAGTACCAGATTATTATCTTCAAGTTTAAAACAAGCTTCATCCAGTGCACTTAGTTTAAGCAGTGGAATAAATAGTATAACTGGATACACATTAACAGCAACTTCATCAAGTGCAGCACAATTAGACATGGCATTAGATCGAGCTAGAACAAGTGCACATTCAACAGATGCAGCCTTAGATTCAATTGATGGTTCGGGATTCAGTAGAACAACAGCATCAGCAGAACTACTAAAAGCAATATTATTAGTTTTAATTGGTATACTTCAACAAGTAAATTCATTGCTAAACTTCCATACTACTGGTTTAGATAATGTTACAAGAGATGCAAGAGAAGCACAATTAGCTTTAGAAGGTTTAAGAACAAGTTCACAAAAAACAGGAACTGGTTTCGGAGGACTTGGAAACGGAGCTAAAACTGCTGGTGGAGGTCTTGGATTTCTTAGAACAGCAGCAAGTATGACTGTAGGAATGATTGGTTTTGACCTTGTAAACAGTATGGTGCAAGGAGCAAGAGAATCAATAAATGCAGCTGCAAGTTTTGAAAGATTCGGTCAAAGACTAGGAATGACTGAAGGAGAACTACAACAATTCCATGGTGCTGTTGACAAAATGCAAGATAGTTTTCGTAAAGTTGACATGAATGCTGTAGGTGCAGCAGCATTAGAAATGGGAGTGAAATTAAAACTTCCTAAAGCTTCAATGGATGAACTCACTAAAACAACTGCAGTAATGAGTTCAGCTTTCGTAAAAGAAGGAAGAACACAAGAAGATGCAATACTTGCAGTATCAGATGCAATGGATGGTCAATTCAGAAGACTGCAGGAATTAGGCATATCTCAAGACATGCTCATGAAAAATGGATGGGATGGAGATATAAATAATAAAACTGGATTACTAAACGCAATGAACAAAACATTGGATGACATGGGGTTCACCCAAACTGCACAGGAAATTGTAACATTAGATGATGCTTGGGCAGCATTAACAGTAACTGGAAGTCAATTAATACAATCAGTACTTGTTCCAATAACTCCAATAATTATAAGTGTTGTTGATGCTATTACAAATTTAGTAAAGTATGTTAAAAATAATGCATGGGCCCAAGGAGCAGTACTAATTGGAGGATTAACTTTAGCATTTGCATTATTTGCAGGAGCAGTACATGCATCAGAATTAGGTTTGGCAGGATTTTTGGCATCAGTAATGCCCTCTTTTATCACAAGTTTATATGGTGCTGCAACAGGATTCATGGCGATTACTATTGCAGGAGCCCCATTATGGGCGATTGTAGCAGTTATTGCAGCAATAGCTTTTGCAGTATATGAAGTTGGAATAGCTTTTGGTTGGTGGAAAGATGTAGGAACCATGCTCGAAGCCATAAAAAATAATATTGGCAGATTATGGGATGCATTCATAAACCACCCTGATGTAAAAGCAACCATCAAAGCAATTCAAGACGCATGGGCTGATTTAAATGAATCTCTCAAACCAGTTGTAGATTGGTTGAAAGGAATATGGGATGAAATATTCCCAGAAAGTGCTAAAGGAAAAGTTGATGGAACAAGAGCCATCATCGATGCAATAGGATTAGTATTTGAAAGTTTCATATTTAGAGTTAAACTTGCAATAGACATACTCACTATAATATGGGATGTTTTCAATGGAATACAATCATTATTAAGAGGAGATTTCACTGGAGCATTAAGTTTCTTCACAGACGCATGGAATGTATTATTAGAAGGACTAAGCCCAATTGCAGAATTTTTAGAATCAACATTAGGCCCAGCCTTTGAATCATTCTTCGCAACACTACAAGGAGATGGAGGAAATCCTGTTGAATTAATAAACCAAGGTTTTCTAACACTAATGGAAACATTAGGACCAGTAGGTGAATTCTTATTAAGTGTATTTGGTCCAGCATGGCAACTTGTAATAAATGTACTGCAAATAATCTGGAACACAATAGGACAAGTAATAGGAATATTCCAATCATTCCTTACTGGGCAAATCTCATTATCTCAAGCATTAAGTTTAATCTGGCAAACAATACTGCAAATGTATGCACAAATACTAAGCACCATAATCTCAACTGTAGTTTCCTGGGCAAATCAACTATGGAATAATGCAGTAAAAGCAGGTTCTAACTTTGTAAATGGAATAATAAACTGGTTAAAACAATTACCTGACAGAGCACAAACATATCTCTTAGCATTAGCTGTAAGAATAATAACTGCAGGAGCACAATGGATAAGTAATGGGAAAACTTCAGCTTCAAAAGTAGTATCTGGAGTAATGTCCTGGATAAAGCAATTACCTCAAAAAGTATACCAGGAATTCCTAAACATAGGCTCAAGAATACTATCTGCAGGTTCACAATTAGTTGAAAATGCAAAGCAAATAGGTAAAAAAATTGTAGACGGAATGCTTTCCGCAATGGGAATACATTCACCAGGAATAATCCAAGAAAAAGTAGTACTAGAATTCTTTAACATGCTACAAAGAGTTAAAGACAAAGGAAAATCAGCATATGAAGCAGGTAAAAATGTTGGAAAAAACATTGTAAATGGATTCAATACTGCCGATGTTGAAAATGCATTAAATAATATTTCAACAACTATCACAACTCCAGTAACAACAAACACTGAAGTTGAAACAGATAGTGCAAATGTTGATTTAAGCAATAATAATTCAGGTACAGAAGAAACTGGAGACCAATATAATGGCCTTGTTGAAGAAGTATCATTAGCTAGTGAAAGCATCACTGCAAGCAACAATATGATCGGAACAAGCTTTTCAACATTAACTGCAGGAATAGCATTAAATGCAGGAGCTATTCAAATGAGAGTTGCAGGAGTAGTAACAAGCTTCCAAACCACACGTAATGGAGTAACAACTGCATTAACAAGCATGAGTAATTCAAATACTCGAGCATGGAACAATATTAAATCAACAACAACCCAGAACTTAAATCAAGTACGTAACTCCACAATAGATGTAACAAATAAAATGACTAATGCATGGGGAGTAATGAAAGACAATATTGTTTCAGCTGCAGGAAGCATACAAACACAATCATACAATAAATTCAGCAGCCTTCATAGAAGTATTGCAAGTTTCTATAATCAATTAGCTAATGCACATTTCAGTAGTGGACTGCCTGCAGGCCCAGCAACTAATTCAACAAGAGGATTAATTGGAGGCAGAACATTACCTGGTGGAAGCATTAACTTTGGAAAATCCACAAAAGGCACAATAGCAAGTTATGCTGCTGGAGGATTAGGACAAGGAAAAGGCAGAGTAATTGACACTAATTCTAAAGTAAAACATCCTCAAAACAATAAAAGCAAATCATGGTTAAATCTTTTAGATTATAATTTACCAACAAGCGTAATTAATGATTTGGCAAGAGTTAATGGTTGTGTTAATCCAAATACTTGTTTTGCAGGAATTCCTGATACTAATGTGAATAAAATAATGAATACTGCATACAAATGGAGGATAGCCGACCCATGGTTCCTTGGAATTCAAATACCTTCAGATTATCATGTGGAAGATTTCCGTGATGGAAAACAACCGCAATTAAATCCTGGAAACTTTGAAAATCTTCTAAGAAAAATCTTAACTGCAAGAGGATTCCAAAACCCTGGAACTTATGAATTCTACTATAATTCAAAATATAGTAATCAGCAAGTTTGGGATCAAGTAAGATGCAACTGTTTTGATGGTGCAGAAATGATAATTGAAATAGCATCTATGTTGGGATTATCAGGACACATGATTCATGGATCATGGAATGGAATAGGCCATGTAGCAGCTATGGTTAATGGTCAAATATATGATATGACACAATTCCAAAAACGTGGAGGAATATTCCGCGGAGGTTCTGGAGTTAGTTTTGGTTCAGCAAGTCCTGGAGGAAGTTCTAAAGATGTATTCGGAATCATTACAGATGGAATATATAATATTATTGATTTAATGAAAACAAATCAAAATGCATACTTCCAGAATATTGAACATAATAGGAATAATACTACTGCTGATAATTTAGTGTCTTATACATCTGATGATGTGCATTTAACAATAGATCATAATCTTAATGTTACTGTTGAAGGAGAAGATATTGATGAAAAATCAATAATCACAACTTTAAAAGAAGTGATAACTGATTCCAAATTAATTGACCGCATTGCTGAAGCTTTAATTAAAAGAGACAATCGTATTAAAAGAATGAGAGGTTAAAAGATAATGGAAACTATAAAAATTAATCCTGAAGAATGTGAAATCTTCGGTAATATCATAAGTAACAAACATGGATATCTGGAAGATAAAAACGATTTTGAATCACATAAATGTATGGTTTCATTAAATAATGTAAAACCTGATGAATGGGAATCTTACAATGTATATTCATTTAAATTAAGTAAAGATGTTTCATTAACTAACAGATTTAGTGAAGATATTCAATATTGTATGGAATCTAGTTTATCTAGTTTGTTTGTTTGTGAACATTTTGATTTTAATTTCAACCCATATAGTGATTTTTTTGAAGTTGTTCCTTTTAGAAATGGTTATACTTTGAAAGTTAAAGAAACATATCTCTCTGAGAATGTTGATTTAACTTCTCCTTTTTTTCTTTTAATCCATCAGAACAATCAAGGAGTACACATACCTGATGATGCTTCCAGTATTGTGTTTTCATCTAATTATGATGCAAAAAACACTATTGAAAGCATACTTGTTGGGTTGGTATTTTTCGATAAAGATGGTAAATTAATTGAAAATCAGGAAATTATGGATATTGCTAATGAAGGTATGGGTAATAAAGGAAGATGTGCTATTAAAACATCAAAAATACCTGCTGGTGCTAAATATGTGAGTGTTGAATTTGCTTTTCCTGATGGTGTAAGTAAAGGAGATTACATTAGCTTTCAATTAAACTGTTTATTGTTTAATTCAGAGTATGATGGTTTTATTAAAAATTAAAAAAAATGATGGAGGGATTATTAAATTGCCTAGTATTTTAAGATATCCAAGTAAAGTTCAAAATATAGAAGGAAACAACATACCTTATCGTTCATGTGATCATATTGAAAATATTACAAATGATTTAAATACTGTGGGACATTGGGGTTATGCAGATCCTGGAGCAAAATATAAAAATGCGATTGCTGGAAGAAATGGTTCAAGAAAACATCCATCAACCATACGGGGATATGATTTTAAATATGGTGGATTAATTCCAGATTCCGCTAAAGTAACGAGTATAATAGTACAATATTCATATAGAAAATTAGCATACTCTGCACAGATAAGTCAAACTGCACATGGAAGTTTTTCAAATCCAGAAATCATATTAAGTAGTTTAAACCTGTCAAAAACAGGTAATGCTCCACCTAGAAATAATTTTGGAGAATATGAAGTTCAATTTAATAATTTGAATCTAAAAGGAAAAGACATTAACACTCCAAATTTTGATGTTAAATTTGATTTACCACAAAATACATCTACAAACCCATGTTACATTGAAATGAAATACTTAAGAGTAATTGTAGTGTATACAACTGGAAATTATATTCCAAGCATTAGCATTGAACCAAATATTGTTAGTTACGGTGAAAAAGTAGCTGTAAAATGCACAATGGTTGAAACCAGTGGAACAAAACCTTCAGAAGAAATATCGGCAAACATAAAGATAATCACAAATGGAGACTGTGAAATCACATATGATTCACCATATTATGACTGGACCACAGGCATATGGAGACAAGCAACAACAAATGGTAAAGCAGAATTAATATTCTATGTAACTCCAACATCTGAAGGATTGTTTACAATCACACTTGATGAAAACAATAGTGGACATTCAACAAAAACAACATTTGTAGTAGAAAAACCCCAATTGGAAGTATGGGATTTCTATGCAAATAACAAAGAAATTGAAATTAGTACAGATACAGTTACAGATTTAACATACTTAAACATAACTTTAAAAACTGATGCTCCATTAGATTTAACACTAAATCTGAATTTTGGAGGATTAACTGTAAAAGGACAGGTTCCAGGATTATCAAATAATATTTTACAAATTTCAAAATCACAATGGCAAAAAGATGATAGTGGAAACATTGTTTGGGATACAAATATTCCTTTATACTCTAAAAGTAGTGGAGAGCATAATATTGAAATGACCAGTCCATTATTATTAGGTGTTTTCACAGATAAAGTGAAAGTAAACATTCCTGATTCATATAAATCCTATTATTCAATATTGAATTTATCAGAATTCACATTATCAAACCTTGAACATGGTGAAACTTATGTTTTCTCAGCATTAGGAAGACTGTTAAATGCTTCTAAAATTGAAAAAGGTTTGAAAAACTTAAGAGTTTGTGTTGTAAATGGAACAACAAATTCATACACCAATCAAATCAGTGTTAAGGACATATGGGAAGAGTTATCCTGTGAGTTTACATATGATGCAAGTAAACCAATCTATCTAATTTTTTATGGGAATTTCATAGATTTTGACTATGGAACTGTAGAATTTGGTAATTTATCTTTAATACTTAAAGAAAGATATGCAGGTTATGAATATCCAGTATTGGCTTTATCTCCAAAAAGATATTTGTTAGGTGATGTAGGCAGTACTGCAAATTTATTACTTGAACCTCCAGAGTTAGCTTTATCTACAAAACATTTCTTTGAAGGTTTCAACTGGCAAGGATTAGAAAACAATAATGTACTGATTCATGGAATAGAAATAACTGGAGACATAAGTGTTGAAGAATCAATTAATCTAATTTGTGGTGTTGGAACATTAGATGATGATGAATTAGATTACTATTTAGACAGCATAAACATCACTAGAAATGACACTAACTTTAAATTCGGTGGAAAATTCCATAATTTTGGCATTCCATTTCCAGAAATCAACACAATATTAAATGATTTAAGGTTTTTCTTACAAATTGATGATGCATTTGACAATGTCACTCCATTCCAAGTTGAAATGAAAAATGTGCAAATCACAGTATATTATTCAAAAAATAGTGGAGAAGACTGCGATTTCTATATTAATGGTGTTAGTTGCAAATATTTCCTTATAAGTATGAGTCCTGAAACAGAAATACCTCGTGGAGCTAATTTTGATACAGAAAAATATAAAATTGAAGGAGCAGATGGGAAATACCCTATAAGAGTCAATGTTGATGATAAAAAAATCAAATTAAAATTCAGAGTTTACGGAGATGATTTTGAAGAATCAACAGAAATCATGAAATATGTAAGTGACTACCTGTATCCTGAAAGAGACACATTAGATTCACCAATTCTAAAAAGTATTAGTTTCTTTTTCTCACCTGAAGAATGTTTTGATTATTATATAGAAGATTCAATTGATGCAGAAGCAATGGTTGGAGGTTATGATTGTGAAGTGGACTTAATAATCCCTAGTGGTTTAAGTAGAAATATTAACCCATTAAGAAAAAGTTTCGCAGGAACAATAACCACAATTGGAAAAGTAAAACCAGACATTATTTTGTATAAATTAAGTGAAGATGAATCAACAAGCATACAAATAATTGAATCAGAATCTGGACAACTAATGAAACTTGAAGGAGAGTTTATAACAAACTTACCTGAAACAACAAAGATTAAAATTGATTGTGAAAATAGAAATGTATTCTATGAAAAATATGGTGAATGGTTCAAGATAGATCCTAATTGTATTAGTGTAGATTCTAGTTTTTTCATATTGGATCATCATTTTAATTTTGAAAACAGTATCAATTGTAAAGTGACTGATGTAATTTACTATGAAAAAGGAGGATAAAAAGTATGGTTGTTGTTTTAGATAATCAAGAAAATATTCTTCAATTTTTAGATACTGAATTATCAGAAATACATATTACTGATGAATATCAAGGATATGAAACATTAAAACTATCACATAAACTTACAAATGTTAAAAGAGACAAGCAATTATTCAAACAAGGAAACAAAATCTTTGTTGATAATTGTTTGTTTGTTATTAATAGTGAATGCACCTTTGATTATATAAACAAATCTATTGATGTAGATGCAGAAGAAATAATTGTAGAATTAAACAATTGTAAACCATTCTATATCCGAGATCCCAATTATGCTTCACATGTAAATGGAAACACAATCATTATCAGCAAATTATTCCTAAACAAATTACTGAAAGGATTTTTCAATGTTACAAAAACAGATATTGACAGTATTGATTATAGTAAAAGACTAATCAATGTTCAAGGCTCAATAACAAAATACAACTTATTAAAAGCTATTGAAAAACAATCAGGATTAGTATTTAAAACAAATTATTCTTTAAAAAATAATAACATTATAAAAGAAATACAATTACTAAAACCTGCAAATTATGGAGTAACACACAATAAAATTGTAGAAAGTGTTGTAATTGGAGAAAATACTAATGAATTATCATATAGTAGTGATGAAACCAAAAATGCATTAGGCATAATGCCAGTAATTTCTTCAGAAAATACTGATGAAGTAGATTATTCAAAAATACTTAGACAATTTTACAATCTTGACGTAAACAATAATATTCCACCAACATTATTTGAATATGATTTTTACATACAAGACATTATTGATTGTGCTGAAAAACTATTAGTACTTCTTGATGTTCAAAAATACTTCCCAAACAAGTTTGAAATATCACATAGTGAAATATATGAAGATTCATCAAAAAACAAAGTCTACAATGTTAAAATAGGCATGGGACAAATGATACTTCTACTTGCAGAAGCAATAATCAACACTGAAGACAATAACTCTGAAAACATTTCACTTAAAATTGTAGATTGTGCAGATTTACCATCACACAGCCATATTGACTGCATCATAAAACAGGATGAAATAATACAATTAGCAAGAATAATCAAATCGTACTGCATAACTCAAACAAAAGCACCAAACAGCTTATCAATTACAGGTGGAAGACTAAGCTTCCAATATTTAATATATGTTCTTGCAAAATATTTAACAACAAAAAAAGATGTTTTCTTTAATTCTAATGAACTAAAAATAATAGACACTGTTTCTTTAACATTTGTACAAGAAAATATTCACTATATAAAAGATTATGAAAACTACGAATACATGCCATTCATGTACACACAAAATACAACCTCTTCAAATAAAATCCCAACCATTACACCACGCCAAATCCCAGGATGCACTATTTTAGATGTTGAAAAATATATCAGCGAATCATACCCTATTCTCAAAATTAAAAAAATAAAAGGAGCATCCACACTAGGAATTGAAATAACTAATCAAGGAATAGCAGATGACGACCCCAATACTTCAATGATATATTTCCAACAACCGAATCTAATTCAGGATGAAAGCGAAATAACTATTGACTACAAAAATAAGTCAATAAAATTCATGAAATATGTTGAAAAAGAAGTAGAAAAACAGGTAACTGAAAATGTCACAACAGGAGATCCCAACACAATAACCGTAAACATGATGCCATCATGTGGCTGTTGTGCAGGAACAGCATATAAAAGATACACAAAAACCTGGAAAAACTACTGCCCAAACTGTGGCAAAACTGGAACATTAACCGACAATCCTAAAAAAGTGTACGAAGGCGAAATAACTTGCAGCATGAAAAAAGGAGGATGTGACGCAGATTACTGCGGATACTGTGGAGGGGACAAATGGGGTCATGGTAAATGTAAAAAAGTTAAATTAACTCCTGGAGAAGCAGAAACAACAACCACTGCAACAAAAACAGTCAAAGAAAAAGTAGGAGAATATAAAGAAATAACTGCAGAATATACTGGTGATGAAAGTGATTCAAAACAAAATATAGTAAATGTAATCACAAAACAATCAAAATTCAACTACTGGTACGGCAACGTAACTTTCAAACTAAAAGGATGTGATTTTGTATCATTAACATGTGATACAACAAAACTTTTTGAATTTTCAAGATTCCCCTATGTAAAACCAAGAGGAGAATTATATATTCATGCTTTACCAACACTTGTAGATTTCAATTATCTCACAGTATGTGATGGTAATCCAAAATTAGAACCATTTGAAACTAGCGAACAATCAGTAGAAGAAGTATTGATTGGGTGCTGGCAAAAATTAAACGGTTCGGGAGATAACACAAAATGGTTAGAGAAAAATGAAAGCATAAAAGTAGACCTTGTAGAAACACCAGGACACAATTATAATGTAGGGGATTTTGTATATGTAAGATTCCCAGATTCAGAGGTGTTCAAAGCACAAATAACAGAAATAAGTTATAATCCTTATCTAAATGGTGATAAAGAGATTAAAATAGGTAATGTTAAACGAGAGAGTGTAATATGACTAAACTAACTGAAAATGAAAGAAAAGCATTAAATAATGCATGTGCAAGATTAAGAGAAACAAACCTAGGCACAAAAATAGGAAACATTGAAGATTTCCTAGACATCGACATATTAAAGACAGATGCCAATACAGTAAGTAAAGCCATTGATGAATTGTTCGACAAATGGGCAAACCCATTATTAAATATTACAGTACCTCCACCAGGTTTTTTCACTTTAGCAGGAGATGCTGAAGGAAATCTATGGTGTTATTGTAATGATGAAACCAACCCTCCAATATTTGAACATGATGAAACTACTGGTGATTTATATTTAAATATAGCTAGTGAAGATGGAGCAAATAGTTATCAGGTACATGTTGGCAATTATATTGCTGTTAAACATTTAAATGATTATTATAAGAAAACAGAAATTGATTCAAAATTAGGTGGAAAATCAAATGTTGGACATAATCATGATGAAAGGTATTATACTGAAACTGAAATAGATGCGAAAGTAAATAATATTAATTCTCAGATAAATTCATTAATTGGTTTTACAGCAACAATAGTAAATTCATTACCATCTACAGGGGAAGTTGGAGTAATGTATTTAAAATTAAATACTTCAGCTTCTGTTGAGGGTAATATTTATGATGAGTATATTTGGGTTAATAATAAATTTGAGAAAATTGGTTCAACTGAAACAACAGTTGACTTATCAGGGTATGTTACACAAACAGAAATGAATACTCAATTAGCAAATAAAGCAAAGATTAACCACGGCCATCTAAGTCGTGATATCGAGATTAACCCTGATGTAGAGGATGGTATGTGGGTGTCTGAATATGGAATTAATAGACAGACCGATGTAAATTGTTATGTTTACGATCATGAAAAAAAATTAGAGAATATTGATGATGGGGCTAATAAAACAGTTGTTGATTCTAGTTTATCTTCATCTTCAAAGAATCCTGTGCAGAATAAGGTGGTAAATAGTGCTTTAAGTGGAAAATCAGATATTGGGCATGAACATACCAGTGATGAAATACATTATGCATATGACCAAAATGTAAGTGTAACAACAATATTGGAAAATAAAGCTCCAAAACATCACACCCATGATGACCGTTACTATACTGAAGCAGAAATAGATGAAAAATTAAACGGTAAAGCAGATAGTAATCATAGGCACAATGATGTATCTATCTTAAAGCAAGTTGATAATGATTGGGTGGCTTTACCCGTTTGGTACATGATAAAAAATGGTTGGTGTATCCTCCAATGGGAAAATCCAATAATATACTTGAAAAGTAATAATATTTCTATTCCCACTAATTCGTGGTTTAAGTTGGGAAATGTACCCGTACCTCAAACAGGACGTGCAGTGTATCAACAATTAACAACAAGTAATACACATATTCGTATTCAAATTACTGGTGGTGGAGTGTTACAATCATATATGACTGGCGATAACGTCTGGAGTTATGGTACACTGGTTTATCCTACAAAGGATACTTCTTAAAATTAAAAAACAAATATGGGGGGATTGGTGATGGTTAAAAAAATATTAATTGGAAATTTCAAAGGACCAAAAGGAGATACTGGACCAACAGGACCAACAGGTCCTAAAGGTGATAAAGGAAGTAAAGGTGATACTGGACCGGCAGGAAAAGATGGTAAAGATGGAAACATTGAAACACCCACCACTATTTTAAATAAATTAAAAGAAGTGGATGGAGCAGGTTCAGGTTTAAATGCAGATTTGGTGGATGATGAACATTCTGAAACATTTGCAAGACAAGAAATATTAGAAACCACAATGGATGATTTAAAAAACACTAGATTAGTAATGGGTCGTTTATCAGACCTTGCTGGAGAAGATGGAGTTAAACTAGAATTAAATTATGGAAATTCTGTTTACGGTAAAATTATTTCTTCCAATCCTGAAATTAACACAGGGGAAAATGTGGTAATTAATTTTATTGTAAATGGTGTTTCTTATGAAAGAACAACTGATGTTAATGGTAGAGCAATACTGCCGATTAGATTAGACCCTGGAAGTTATATGTTGGAGGGTATTGTAAAAAGAGGAGCTGCTGGAGAGAATCCTCGTTTAGAACAAACAAGATTACTGATTGTACATTAAAAATTGATAGGGGGATTATTTTGGGATGATTAGTGAAGAATGTGAAAAATGTGCATTTTATGATCCTTGTGATAAAGAGGTTCCTTGTTGTTTTGAAGATGCAATTATAAAATGCAGTATTTTAAAGGAATATTTAGATGATTTAAAATTTAAAAAGGAGATGAAAATAAATGGTTAATGAACATATTAGTTTTACAAAATATTCATATTTGATGAATAGAATTGCGTATTGGTTAGTGAATAATAATAAAAAGTTTAATACAAGACAGGTTTACGGTTATATGAATCGTGTAGCTGATTATGCTACAATTGTCAAAACAATTAAAAATAGGGGAACAGATTATCAAGCAGATAGCCTTATTGCAGAGTTTGTTGAATGTGCTATATTTGATAATAAGGATCTTAGTTTTCTTCCAAACTATGTGTCTGATGAAAATGGTGTGAAATATTATAAAAATGCTTATGTGAGTATGGCTAATCGTGTGTCTGCTTATGAAGTATTAAATGGTGTTAGTCCAGCTATTGTTTATCTTGAAGACCCGCATGGTAACGGAACAACCAGTGACACCACAGACACCACATTAAAAAGGTTTACTGACAAATTTGGTGGTGTAACAGATATAGACTCTTGCTTGAACAAAATCAGAGGAAGAGGATATGGATATTATTATAACTCCAAATATAATACTCAGGAAACTATTAATAAGATATATAATAAGCAAGGAGTTAATTGTACTGATTCAAGTCAATTATTTTACCGTTTAGGACTTGCATTAGGGTATACTGTACAATTCATTCATGTACGATGTAGAAGTGGGACTGGGCATGTAAGGCTCAGATTGAAACATTCTAAGTATACTGGGGGTTCTTGGATTTATCGTGACCCTGCAGCAGTTTTAGATGGAAACAGTGTTTCAAGTAATTGGTGTATGAATGGTACGATTTTAGCGTATGATCCAGCTTGGATTTTCTCAGATTTGTATCAATAAGATTGTTGTTTTATCAACAATTCTTTTATTTTTTTATAAAAATAAGTAGTAAAAAATAGAAACCTTTATATAGTATAGTAACCAATATAATAATAGAACTACAAGGAGGTGAAAAACATTGATAAAAATGACATATATTTTCTAATAAATATGGTTATGGGGATAATATCAATAATATTATCCCTAATGGGGGATTAAAATTAATCCCTCTTTAAAATAATTTATAATAAATTATATGTCATTACTAATATTTAAATAAAAGGGATGGGGAATTATGATAACCACAGTATTAACATTAATTCAAATAATTTTAATAATACTTGCAGTAGTATTATTATATTCAATGAAAAATGAAGAAAACAGGACACGAAACGCAATAATGCTTATAATAAATATTATAGTCATCATTATAATCCATTTAATATAAAGACTATAATTTTTTTATTATTTTTTTAAAGGAGGAATTAAATAATGGAAAGAAGTACTATAAAACTTGAAGTAAATTTAATTAACAAGATAAAAGAAATACAGGAAATCAACGGATACAAATCAGTTAATGAAACAGTAAAACATTTATTACCTGATGGAACATCAACACCTGAAGAATACATACAAGAACAACCAGCATTCACACTAATAAACAAAAAAACAGTTTTAAATGTATCATGGAATGAATTAAAACAATCGGAAGTAGGCACACAATGGAGTAATGGGGAAAAAGCAACATTAATCTATAAAGATAACCTTGGAGCATTAATCAGATTTGAAGATGAATACGGAGAAATTTATCTTAATTACTTCCATTTTTTATAAACGCAGTACGAGGATAAGGGTTTAATTTTGGGGGATAAAATTTAAAACCTATTTTTGATATAATATTTTAATAGATTAGAATGTTTTAAGTATGTTATAATTAACTCGTTGTAGACACGACTGTTGAATTTAGGTAAACAATTATAAGTTATGAAAAATATAGTAAGTGTTATATTTTTATAAATTATTTATGGAGAATATTTCATGGAAAAAGGAACTGATGTTTTAAAAGAAGGCTTCGCTAAAATGACAAAAGGTGGAGTTATTATGGATGTTGTCAATGCAGAACAAGCAGGAATTGCAGAAGATGCTGGTGCAGTAGCTGTTATGGCTTTAGAAAAAGTACCTGCAGATATTCGTGCAGCTGGTGGAGTAGCTAGAATGGCTGACCCTACTATTGTTGAAGAAGTTGTAGATGCAGTTTCAATTCCTGTTATGGCTAAAGCTAGAATAGGTCATATTGCAGAGGCACAAATTTTAGAAACATTAGGTGTAGATATGATTGATGAAAGTGAAGTACTTACACCTGCTGATGAAGAATATCATTTAAACAAAAAAGAATTCACTATTCCTTTTGTATGTGGTGCACGTAATTTGGGGGAAGCTTTAAGGAGAATTGATGAAGGTGCTGCAATGATTCGTACCAAAGGTGAACCTGGTACAGGAAATATTGTTGAAGCAGTTCGTCATATGAGAATGGTTTTAGGAGAAATCAGAACTATTCAAGGTTTAGATGAAGAAGAATTATGGAAATACGCAAGAAAAATAGAAGCTCCAATTGACCTTGTTAAAGAAACCGCACAACTCGGTAAGTTACCAGTAGTTAACTTTGCAGCTGGAGGTATTGCTACTCCTGCAGATGCTTCTTTAATGATGCAATTAGGTTCTGACGGTATTTTTGTAGGTTCTGGAATCTTCAAATCCAATAATCCTGAAGCATTTGCTAAAGCTATTGTTGAAGCAACTGCAAATTATGATAAACCTGAAGTATTAGCTGAAGTTTCAAAAGGACTTGGAGAAGCTATGAAAGGTTTAGAAATGTCTACATTATCTGAAGCTGACAGAATGCAAGACAGAGGAATTTAAATTCCTTATTTTTACTTTTTTTTTATGACAATTGTGGTTATTGGTCCACTAGCACAAGACCAGATTATTACTCAAAATTCAAAAACATATGCTGCCGGAGGAGCTAGCTATTTTCAATCATTTGTTTTTGAAGAATTTAATATGGATTATGTTGCAGTTGCAAACTTCAATAATCTGGATTTAATTAGGGATTTTCCAAATTTAGGTAATTTAATTCCTATTGTTGGCGATGATACTCATTATTTTATTAATGAATATCCTGAAAACGATAATTTGGACATCCGGAAACAATACAGCAATTTTGCAAACATTCCAATTTTAAAAGACCAGTTGGAGTTTGTTTTTGATGATATTTTAGAAATTGATGCATTTGTTTTAAATCCGTTAAATAGGAATGATTTTCCTGTTGAAACGATTGATTATTTAAAAACTTTCGATGTGCCGATTTATTTATCCATGCAGGGTTTTTTACGCATTCCTGATGAGAAAATTGATGATAAAAATTATTCAATTAAATTAGAAAAACCCGATAATTTGGATGATATTTTAAATGGAATTACAGCTATATTTTTAGATGAATCTGAAGCTAAACTTGTATTTGATGATGATAATTACAGCAGATATGACATTGATGAAATTGTAATTACAAATGCAAGTGAAGGTTCCAGAATTATTTGTGGTAATGAAATTAAAATTGAAGCCTTCGAAGTTGAGGATATAGCAGATTCAACAGGCTGTGGAGACACATATATGGCAGCTTATATTTTAAAGAGATTGCTTTTAGATTCACCAGAAGAAGCAGGAGAATTCGCTTCATTAATAGCTAGTGAAAAATTAATGTCATTCGGACCATACAAATCTTTAATATAACTTTAATTTAGTTATATTGTGATTATGGATATTTATAAGAATATTACTCGTTTTTTTAAGCTTTTATTTAAATTTTATTTAATTAGAAAACTTTATTAATTAATGAAAAAATAATTATATATGATTTCTGAATTTTTTTAGTTTATATAATAAAGGGGCAATATGTTAAATAATTCATCAGATAAAATTAAAAAGGAGTTTGAAAACTTACGTAATGAGCTTTTAGATTTAACTTTAAGAAATCAGCTTCTTAATTTTAAAACCAGAGCCAGAACAATTACAATTTCAAACCAATCACCAATTAACATTTACCAGACATTGGTTCTGCAAAATAATAAAATGTATTTTGTAGCTAATAAAAAAGAGAAAAAAGAGGAAAAATCCGGATTTTCAATTTGGGATCATGCTCCATTTGATCTTTCAAGGTTTACTGATGGAGATAAAACATTATCTACAGATTTGACTCCTAATGAGCTTCAAAAAAGATTGTTTTATATTAATAACCAAGCTAAAACAATGTTGCAGGAACAGGGTTACAATATTCTTTATTTGGCTGTTGGATTTTTGGAATGGAGAGATAATACCAAACCAAAACAGGTAAATCATGCTCCATTAGTTCTTATTCCAGTTGCAATGGAACGTAAAAAGGTAGGCAAATCCTTTAATTTAGAGTGGACAGGAGAAGACATTCAAACAAATATCTCTATTAAAGCTAAATTAAAAGAAAATGGTATTGAATTTCCGGATTTTGAATTTAAAAAATATGGTGAAGCTATTGACCATTATTTAAGAGAAGTTAGAGATTCTGTTAGAGGAATCGGTGAATGGAAAGTTAATACTAATATAGCTTTAGGTTTCTTCAGTTTTACTAAATTTGTAATGTACAATGATTTAAATCCGGAAGCATGGGAAAATAATGTGGATTTAACTAAAAATGAACTGATACAGGCTATATTTAATCCAAGTGTTAATGATAAGAAAACATTTAAAGAGGAAGACATTGATTCTCAGCTGGAATACTCTAAAATGTATCAGGTTTTAGATGCTGATTCTTCACAGATTGCAGCTATCCAGGATGTTAAAGCAGGAAGGAATCTGGTTGTAGAGGGACCTCCTGGAACAGGTAAATCTCAAACAATTGTAAATTTAATAGCTGAGCTTCTTGCTGAGGGAAAGTCCGTTTTGTTTGTCAGTGAAAAAATGGCTGCATTAGATGTGGTAAAAGACAGACTGACAGGTGTCGGATTAGGCAAGTTTATATTGGAACTGCATTCACACAAAACAAGGCGTAAAAAATTTCTGAAGGATTTGGAAAAAGCTACAACAGTAAGGTCTCAGGAGCCAATAAATATAGATCAGACAATAAGAAAACTTGAAACATTAAGACAGCAGCTTGATGATTATGCAGAAATTATTCATAAGCCTTTATATGGAGTTCAATTATCAGCATTTCAGTTATATGGTTTAAAAGAAGCGGCTGATGAGCATTTTTCAAGAAGTGACCGTATAATTCCATTGGTCAGATTTGATCATCCTGAAACTTTAACTTTAAAGGATTTGGATGATATTACCATATCTTTGGAAAACTTGGCTGAGCTGTATCAAACAATTTCTAAGGAAAATCCGTGGAGTAAATGTGCTCCAAAAAGTTTGCTTCCTGCAGATTTAAGGGAAATTGAGCAATTGATTAATGACACATTACATGCTTTAGATGATTTTTTAGTTGAAAGAGGAAGAGTTTATGACATTTATGGAATTAAAAAACCGGAAACACTTAATGAATTTGAAAAGTCTCTTTCAGCATTTGATATAATCAGTTCTAAAAATTCTGAATTAATTGATGGTGATATATTAAAATCTGGAGCCTGGAATAATAACAATGATGATGCTTATAGATTAATAAATGAATTGGAAAAATATCAAAAAGTAGCCAAATCATTAGATAGGTTTAATTCAAGCATATTTTCTGCAGACATTGACAGATTAATTGGAGAAGTTCGGGAAAGCACCCATAAGAAATTATCCAGATTATTTGGTAATAAACCTCATATTGAGCTGGTTGAAAGATATTATAATGGTCCAGTTCCTAAATCTCCTGAAGATGTTTTATTTGATTTGGAACAGGCAAAACAAGTAATAGCTATTAAAAAGCAATTGGATGCAAATGAGTCATTAGCTCGCAAATATTATGGTGATTACTGGCATTTAGGTGCAAATGTCAATGATTTAAAAGAAATAGCAAAGTGGATGAATGAATTTATATCTTTAACACGTGATGGAATCTTTTCACAAAATACTATTGATATTTTATCTAATGATATGTTCAGCATAAATCCTAAGGAAGATTTAACTGAATATATTGAATCAGGAAATTTATTTGAAAGTGAACTTAAAAAATTAGAATCCAAATTAAATCCTAGAAGTAAACTAATCTTTAAAAGAGATACTGGTGATGTTGCTTTTGAGAGATGGCAGGAACAACTATATAATTGGAGAGGACAGCTATCCAGTCTTCACTTATGGTCTCAGTATTTGAATACTAAAAATGCTTGCAGGGGAACTGACTCTGAACAGTTTATTGATTCAATTGAAAGAAGAGACATTAAAAAAGATGATGTTAAAGCATTGGTTCAAGGAAACTTTGCAGATTCATTACTGAATATTTTATTTGTTGAAAATCAGGAACTGGCTACATTTATCGGAGAATTGCATGAAAACAGAATAAAAGAGTTTGAAGATTTGGATAAAAAAATATTGTCCCTAAACCGCAAAAGAATTTTCCAAAAATTAAATAATAATATTCCACAAATATTTGGAGCTACTGAAAACCCAGAAGCTAAAATACTTGCTGGAGAATTTACAAGAAAAAGCGGGCACCTGCCAGTTAGAAAATTATTGGAAAAAGCAGGAGGAATAATTAAAAAGATAAAACCATGTTTCATGATGAGTCCTTTATCTGTTGCACAGTATCTTGACCCTACAAATGAAGAATTGCAGTTTGATGTTGTTATTTTTGATGAGGCAAGTCAGGTTAAACCTGAAGATGCATTAGGTGCATTTATGAGAGGTAAAACAGCAGTTGTAATGGGAGATACTCAGCAATTGCCTCCAACATCTTTCTTTGATCAAATGGCAACTGGTGAAAGCGAAGAGGAAGTGGCTACTTCATTGGATATGGAAAGTATCCTCCATTTATGTAAACTGTCATTCCCTGTTAAAATGCTAAAATGGCATTATAGGAGCCGTCATGAATCTTTAATTTCTGTTTCAAACAAGGAATTTTATAATAATGAGCTGTTGGTATATCCTTCTCCATCTCATGATGATCCTGAACTGGGATTAAAATTACATTATAATCCAAATACTGTATATGATAGAGGTTCGTCATCTGCAAACCATTTGGAAGCTCGTGATGTTGTAAAAGAAATTTTCAATCATTTTGACAAATATGGGGATACTAAAAGTTTAGGTGTCGGAACATTTTCCGTTGCTCAAAAAAATGCAATTCTTGAAGAATTGGAAATTGAACGTAAAAAGCGTCCTGAATTGGAGCCATTATTCTTAGAAAATAAGGATGAACGTTTCTTTGTTAAAAACCTTGAAACAATACAGGGAGATGAAAGGGATGTTATCCTAATAAGTGTAGGATATGGTTATGACCAAGCAGGAAAAATGTCTCTAAATTTCGGTCCGTTAAATCAGGATGGTGGGGAAAGAAGGTTAAATGTATTAATTACACGTGCAAGGGAAAAATGTGTAGTATTTTCCAACTTCAAGGCTTATGATATGCATTTAACAGCCAATCCGCCATATGGTGTAAAAGCTCTAAAAGAATTCCTGTCATATGCTGAAAACTTGACATTGGGAGCATCACAAATAACTCAGCAATCCAGTGAACCGTTTGAAGATGCAATAGCTAGTTTCCTGGCTGAAAATGGTTACACAGTAGATAAACAAATTGGATGTGCAGGATTTAGAGTGGATTTGGCTATTGTTGATGATGAAAATCCTGGAAAATATATTTTGGGAATTACAACTGATGGAAAAATGTATGCATCAAGTAAAGTAGCTGGAGACAGGGACAGGTTAAGGGAACAAGTCCTAAAAGGTCTTGGATGGAAACTTTACCATTTATGGTCTACAGACTGGTATAGGAATAGGGATTTAGGACGTAAAAGATTACTTGAAGCTGTTGAAGTAGCTATTAGGGAAACTCGTGAAGAAGAAAAACGTAAATCAGAAGAAGCTAAAAAACTGGCTGAAAAAAGGAAAAAAGAAGCTGAAAAATTAGCTGAAGAATTGCGTATTGCAAAACAAAAAGAGCTTGAAGAGCAAAAAGAAAATGAAAAATCAACTCCTGATATTGGGGAAGATGAAAATATAGAAGTCATCCCTCCTGAAGATGATTGGGACTCTGGTGAAAATAAAACTGATTTCGATAATGTTGATGATTATTTATCTGAAGAAAATGATGATGAATCAGAGTTTAGTGAGGATGTGGTTTCTGATATTGATAATGATGAGAATATTGAGGTTGTTTCTTCTAAAGATTACAGTTCTGAATTTAATGAGAACGCAGTTTCTGATGTTGAGGTTGTTTCTCCTGAAGATGACAGTTCTGAATTTAGGGAAAAAATGGATTATGATGATGTTGAAATTATTCCTATTGAAGATAATGAATCAGAGTTTAAAGAAGATGTAGTTTCTGATGTTGAAATTATTCCTATTGAAGATGACGGTTCTGAGTTTAGTGAGGATGTAGTTTCTGATGTTGAGGTTGTTTCTCCTGAAGATGGCGGTTATGAAGTTAATAATGATTCTTTAAAATCTAAAAAAGAAGATTCCTTAGAATCTAAAGAAAAAACTTATCAAAAATCTTCAAATAATAAAAATAAATCTATTAAAGACGAAGACAAATCTAAAAAGAAATCTTCTTTATCAAAAGGTTTTGGCATTAGTTCAATTTTCAAATCTAAAAAGAAAAATATGCAGGAAAACACTGGAATGGATGATATTAAATTTAGTAAAAATATTGAACATGAGAATGAATTAAATCTTAAAAAGGATGCTGCAGATTCAAAACCCGAAGAAAAAGCGAAAGAGGTAAAATCTAAGGATAAAAACATTGATAATGAGGATATAAAATCTAAAGATGATGAATCAAACACTTCAAAATCTGAAAATGACATTAAATTAGAAAGCAATTCGGAAGAAATTAAATCTCAACTAAGTTCTGATGAGGAAGCAGATTCTGTAGAATCAAATGATAATAAATCTAAAAACAGTTCTATTAAAAGTATTTTCTTTGATAATGAAAGACTGGAAAACAAAGAACATGGAACAATAACTAGTGCGATTATTGGTAAATCTAAATTGGAAGAAGAGGAAATTGAAACCGTAGGTGGTGAAATAATGGAGAATGAAAATCCTAAGTTACATAGGCCAACTCCTAAAGATAAGTATGTTGTAGAACCTGAAATTGTTGATGAAAATTCACAAGAGGATGAGGAAAAATTATATGAAAATCTGAAATTTAAGTCTAATGTGGATTTGGATGATGAGGATATTCATAATGTGGCTTCTAATATTGTGGCAAATGCTTTTGAAGAAGTAATTTCAGATGTTAATAATGAAAAAGACAGTGAAGCAAATATCATTGATGAAGATTATTATCAAGATTATGATGATGAAAATCAATATGCTCAACAAGATGACAATATTTCACAGGAAACATCAGCTACATCTACATCAGTTAATCAAAATGGTTATTATCAGGGAGTAAGTGGCATTACTAACCCTCTTAAAAAGAACAATGTTTACCATAAAACAAATGACAGTAAAAACAAATCTGTTAAAGATTCTCTTGTTGATTTAAAAAACGAAGTAAAATACATTAATAAATCATTAAAAGAAATTGAAAATCCAACACCTGCTGAATATGTAGCTGTAATTGACAGAACTGAAGAGTATGATCCAAATGATTACATAACTCCTGAACATGATGAAGATGAATATGTGTTTTCCCAGGATGAAACAGAAGAATTGACTTTTGCCGAAGCTGAAGAAAAAAGATATGAACAGGAAAAGTTAATGGAAGCACTTAAAAAAGAAATAGCCAGTGATGAAAATGTTATCATTCCTATTCATGAAGAAAAAAGAAGGCAGCAAATCCAGGATCAGGCTTTGGAGGACATTATTCAAACAGCTAATGAAGACTATGCTGAAATTGAAAAAGAGAGATTTAAAAATAACAATACATTAAAAGCATTTGATGACAAGAAACTTCCGGGAAAAGTTAAACTTAAGGATGAAATTGTAGAGTATAAGCAGGCTGAAGATATTGGTTTAACATCACAGGAAGATCTGTTTAAAAAGTCTAGTGAGGAAGTAGCTAAGTCTATTGATAAAATTGTGGAAGTGGAAGGTCCGGTTCACATCAGTGAAGTTATTAAAAGGGTTAAGGACAGCTGCAATATAAAAAGAGCTGGTGCTAATTTGAAAAAGGCAGTTAATGGAGCTATTAGTGCATCTGAAGATGCAGGAAACATTATTAAAATTGGTGACTTTTTATATGATTCTGCAAGTAATGACGTAAGTATCAGAAAAAGGCATAAACCTAATATTGATTTAATTTCTGATGAGGAAATAGCTAAAAATATTGAAAGAATTTTAGTTCATAAACAGTCACTGTCTGCAAAATCCCTGCCGAAAGAAGTTTCAAGGAATTTTGGATTTAAATCAACTTCTAAAAAGACAGCTAATAAAATCAACAGTGTTTTGGATTTGATGATAGCTGATAATAGAGTCAAGTTGGATAATGATATTGTTGAGTTAAAATAGTGTAGAATCATGTCAACAAAAGTTAAATCTCCAGAAAATTTACCTAAAAAACCAGGTGTTTACATAATGAGGGACGCCAATGATGAAATTATCTACATTGGCAAAGCTAAAAATCTTATTAATCGAGTCAGGTCTTATTTTAGAGAAAAACTGGACAGGCCTAAAACTCAAATTTTAATGAGTCATTTTGACAGTTTGGAGTATATTGTAACTAATTCTGAAAAAGAAGCTCTTATATTAGAAGCCACTCTTATTAAAAAACATCGTCCAAGGTATAATGTGCAGCTTAAGGATGATAAGAGATATCCTTATGTCAAAATTACAAATGAGAAATATCCTAGGCTGATTATAACAAGAAACATTACAAAAAACGGAATATATTACGGTCCGTTTACAGATGTAACTTCTGTTAAAAAAACTGTAAAATTCTTAAAATCATTGTTTAAAATTAGGACCTGCAGAAATATGGATGGACCATGTCTGAATTCTCAGATTGATTTATGCTACGCTCCGTGTTCCGGCGAAATTTCAAAAGAGGAGTACGATGAAATAATCAATAAGATTGATTTGTTCTTTCAGGGAAAATATTCTGTTATTGTTAAAAATCTTAAAAAGGAAATGGCTGAAGCAGCTGAAAATGAACAATTTGAAAAAGCCGCTGTTTTAAGAGATCAGATAACTTCCATTGAAGAGATTATGGAAAAACAGTTTGTTGATTTGGTTGATGATGATTTAGACCAGGATGTAATAGCTATTGCTCCTAATGATAATGAAGTTGTAGTTATTATAATGCCTATCAGAAACGGTAAAATTGTTGGACGTGATGACTTTTTAATGAGCGGATCACAGTATGAATCAAATTCTGAAATATTATTTGCATTTATTCAGCAGTATTACGGATTCAATCGCCATATTCCAAAACAGATTCTTTTAAATGAACCTATTGATGATACTGAACTGCTTGAAGAGTGGTTAAGTGATTTAAGGGGCAATAAAGTTTATATTAAAGTGCCTATGAAAGGCGTAAAGCTTAGACTTGTCAACATGGCTCAAAAAAATGCCGAAATTATCAAACATCAGAAGAAAGCTATGGAAAATTCATTAATTGAGCTTAAAAAATATCTGAAGCTTGATAAACTTCCGAGAATTATTGAAGGTTATGATATAAGTAATATTTCAGGTAAATTTGCTGTTGGTTCAAAAGTTTCTTTTAAAGATGCAAAACCAAATAAAAAGAAATATAAACGTTTTAAAATTGAAACTCCAGGACCTAATGATTTTGCTATGATGAAAGAATTGTTAACACGCCGTCTAAAAATGATTGACACAGATGAAGAACCTGATTTGATTGTTATTGACGGAGGTAAAGGTCAGTTAGGTATGGCCTGTGAAGTTTTGGATGAGCTTAATTTAGCCCATATTCCTATTATTGGACTGGCTAAGGAATTTGAAGAAATTTATATTCCTAATTCTAAAAGACCAATTATTATTCCTAAAAATAATAAGGCTTTGCATTTGCTTCAGCAGGTTAGAGATGAATCTCACAGATTTGCAATTACTTATCACAGAAAATTAAGAAGCGATAATATAAGCGAATCCTCATTGGATGATATTCCAGGCATTGGTAAAAAACGTAAAATCAATATTTTAAAGGAATTTGGAACTATGGATAAGGTTAAAAATGCTTCTGTCGAAGAATTGGCTAAAATAAAGGGCATGAATGAGAAAGTAGCCACTAATGTTTATGAATATTATCATTAATCATCTTTATTTGATTTTTTATAAAATTCTATTTTTTTTCAATTAGATTTAAATATGATGAATTTTAATAAGTTTAATACAGTAAAAACAATTTATTGGGAATTAGATACTATGGTTAAGTGTCCAAGATGTGGATATGAAAATAACGATATTTCAGTATACTGTGAAAATTGTACATATCCTATTAAAAATCCACAAACTGCTAATTCAAATAATAAAAAAGACAACGGATGGAATATTAGCACAGGTAAAAAAATAGCTATTGTTTTAGGAATTGTGGTAATAGCTTTATTATTATTTTCATTTATTTATAACTCAACTCAGCCTGATAACAAAAGTTCATTAAATGTTATTTCCGCTGATGAAAAAGTACAGGAAGGTTCCAATTATCCTTATCAGGCACATATAATTTACAATGGAACCTGGTCCGGTAAAGTGGGAGATCCAAATTATATCCGCGAAGTATCAGGTCGTGGAGATGAATCATACAATTTAGACTGCGCACCATGGGACAAAGTAACAATGGTAATTGAAAAATCAGACGGCAGTTCCAATGAACTTAAAATAGAACTTCTTAAAAATGGTAATGTAGTAGCTGAAAACTCAACTACTAGTTCAACCGGCAGTGTGGTTATCAATTATAATTATTAGTTTGAAACTTCATTAACTTTAGCTTCTAACAATTCAATAAGTTCTTCAGTTTTGTATATTCTTATTTCTTCTTTATCTGGTTGGAATATTTTTATAAATGCAATTAAATCATGGCATAACTGATCATATTGTATATTGAATGTATTGAAGTTGGATAATAAAGCAATTACTTTTTCCTGGTTTAAATCATCATTATCCTTTAGTATTCTTTCAATATTTGCAAAATGTGTTTCAATCATTAGTTTGTCATTTTCTAAAGTGTCAATATATTCTTGAATTTTGTTGCTGTTAGTCATTTTAATCACTTATTTTAAAATATATTTAATTAAAATATATATAGCTTCAATTATAAAATTATCTATATTATTGTTGGGGCATAAAACATGATTAAAGTTGACAATATTAGTAAAACATATGAATTAGATAACAAGGATAAAGTTATCGGAATTAAAAATATCAGTTTTGAAGTTAAAGAAGGGGAAATCCTTGGAATAATGGGAAGAAGTGGTTCTGGTAAAACTACTCTTTTAAGATTGCTTAGAGGAGTTGAAGAACTTGATGAAGGAAGCATAACAGTTAGTGATGTAACTGTTCGTGCAGGTGATTCTCAATTTTATTATAATCAACTTAAAAAAGAAACAGCTATTCATCTTCAAAGATCATTTGGTATATGGCCTGAAACAGTCCGTGAAAATGTTTTAAGGAAATTATATGCCCGTAAATATTTTGATGAAGAAAGTACTGATTTTAATGTAGCTGAAAGTGAATTTGGTGATGAGGCAGATAAGATACTGGATATGGTTTCTCTAACTGATAAGGCTGATCATTATGCTGCTGTGTTAAGTGGTGGTGAAAAACAAAGATTGATTATCGCTAGACAACTTGCAAAACAGCCAAAAGTATTGCTTCTTGATGAACCAGCTACAATGGCATGCCCTAAAACAAAACAAGAAATTCTTGATGCTGTTAAAAAAATCAATAAAGAGTTAAATATTACAGTTGTTGTTGTCTCTCATTTACCTGAAATTCAAAGATATTTGGCTGATAGAGTTATTTTGCTTGAAAATGGTGAAATTAAAAAAGACGGCAATCCTGATGAGATTATTGATGAGTTTTTAAGTGAAATGGAAGAACCTGAAGATATTGAAAACATTTCAACTGATGAAACTGTTATTAAAGTAGAGGATATCTATAAAAGATTCTATTTATTCTCTGGGGGAGAAGTTCTACAAATTAAGGATATAAACTTTGATGTTAAAAAGGAAAATATTATAAGTCTTATTGGCCCTAGTGGAGCAGGTAAAACAGTTTTGCTTAGAATGTTGGCTGATTTGGAATTGCCTGATAAAGGGAAAGTTGTTTATGAACTGGATGGTGACTGGGTAGATATTTCAATGCCAAGTATGCAGCGTATGGATGTAAGAAGAAAATTAGGTTTTATGTATCAGGAATTTGCCTTAAGTTATTATTCAACTGTTTTAAGCCAGTTAGCTACCCGTTTAGGTTATAAAAATCAGGATGTTGTAAAACAAGCAAGGAAAAAAGCTGAAAAATTAGGATTAGGTGAAGAATTGCTGGACTCACTTTATGCTTTAATTGACTTGCCTGAAAGTGAAGCAAGAGACCTTTTAGCTAAAATAGGTTTGATGCCTGATATTTTAGAAGATTTATTCCCTAAATTCCCTGAAACAGCTACTAAAGAGGCAGTAAAAGATATTTTTGAATTGCTTGATTTGCCTTTGGATATTTTATATAGAAAATCATATGAATTATCTGGTGGTCAGGAAGTTAGGGTAATGCTTGCTTTAATTTTAATTTCAAAACCTGAATTCTTACTTTTAGATGAACCGTTTGGAGATTTAGACCCGATTACTTTAAGAATTGTGGCTAATTCCCTTAAGAAAATATCTAAAGAATATAACATCACTGTCATAATGATTTCACACAATACTGACTTTGTTAAGGAAGTAAGTAACAGAACTCTTCTTATGGAAGACGGTAAAATAGTAGATGATAGTGAAGATGTTGATAAAGCTGTTGATAACTTTATTAACTTATGTCATGCTGACTATTTAAAGGAGAATAATTAAATGTTTGATATTATTGCTGTTCCTGTTGACGGATCTGAATATGGGTATAAGGCTGCTGATGTAGCTATTGAAATAGCTAAGAAATTTGATTCTAAAATAGCTGCCATTCATGTTCTGGAGGAATTCTCTTTTAGTAACTATGGTGAATCAGAAGATAATGGAAATAAAATTCTGGCAAAAGTTACTAAAAAGGCTAATGATGAAGGAATAGATACTGTTGAGCATTTATTAACTGCTGATGCTTTAAGAGATATGAAATTTATCATTAATCAGGCACATGCTGATTTGGTTGTTATCCATGCATTAGGTTCAGATGATAAAAGATTTGTTTCTTTTGAAGAAAATGAAGTATCTCAAAATCAAATAGGTTCTGTTAGTGAAAGGCTTTTAAGAACTTCTGATGTTCCGGTTGTTTTAGTTAGGTAAAAAGTTGTATAAAAGAGTTTAAATATTATAACGAACTTAATATTCATAACATAAACTATTTTAGTTTTTTATAAAAAAGGAGACTTTTAATTTATGATTGTAAAAGATTGGTGTTCATTCTGTGGAGAATGTGCAGGAGTTTGTCCGAGAAATTTAATACAAGTTAAGGAGTATAGCTTAGTATTTGATGAAAGTGAGTGTAGAGAATGTAGTACATGCGTTGATGCTTGTCCTATTAATGCTTTGGAGAAAGAAGATTAAGGAGATTATTCTATGATTGAAACTGATGTATTAGTAATAGGTGGAGGACCAGCAGGTTCTTCAGCAGCAAAACATGCAGCTCTTGGTGGGGCAAAAGTCATTTTACTTGATAAAAGATCTGAAATCGGTGCTCCAAAAAGATGTGCTGAAGGTGTTTCTAAAAAAGGTCTTGCAAAACTTGGTATTGAACCAAGCCCACGCTGGATTACTAAAGAAATTGATGGTGTAAGACTTACTTCTCCTGATGGAACTGATGTCTGGTTAACAGAAGAAGAAATTGAATTGCCTGAAGCAGGTTACATTCTTGAAAGAAAAGTATTTGATAAACATATGGCTATGGATGCTGCAAGAGCAGGAGCTGAAATCAGAATCAAAACTTTAGCTACTGGAATGGATAAAATTGAAGATGGCTTTATTGTTTCTACAGAATCTATGGGTAAAACTGAAGAAATTAAAGCTAAAATAGTAATTGCTGCAGACGGTCCTGAAGGTCATGTTGCAAGATGGGCAGGTCTTAAAGGCAGTGCAAAAGCTAAAGAAATGGAATCCGGAGTTCAATATGAAATGGTAAATGTTGAATTTGACAGAGAAGCAGTCATTGAATTCTATTTCGGGTCATGTGCACCTGGAGGATATGTGTGGATTTTCCCTAAAGGTGATGACATAGCTAATGTAGGTTTAGCTATTCTCCAGCATAAAGCAACAAAACCAGCTATTGAATATTTGGATGATTTTATAGCTAAATGTCCTGCAACTAAAAATGCTCAGGCTGTTGAATTAAATGTTGGTGGAGATCCTGTTGGAGGAATGCCTAAAAAAATGTATGATGATAACATTTTGGTTTGTGGAGATGCAGCAGGTCAGGTAAACCCATTAACCGGTGGAGGAATCATAAGTGGTATGACTGGAGGAATGTATGCTGGTCAGGTAGCTGCTGAAGCTATTAAAGAAGGAGACCATTCTAAAAAATTCCTTAAAAAATACGATAAAATAACCCGTGATGATTTATCTCATGAAATTGACAAATACAAAAAAGTTCAGGAGTATATGTTAACTTTATCTGATGAAGAACTTGACAATATTGCTCATGCATTCCAGGATGTTAACTTTGAGAAAATTTCAACTACTGAACTTGTTAAAGCTTTAGTAAAAGTATCTCCTAAAGCTTTATTGAAATTAGGTAAATTTATTTAAGGTGATTTTATGATTCTAGTTACTGGTGGAGCAGGTTACATAGGTGCTCATACTAATAAAGCCCTAAATCAGGCAGGTTATGAAACTGTTGTTGTTGATAATCTTTCTAAAGGTTATGAAAACTTTGTTAAATGGGGACATTTTGAAAACTATGACTTTGGAAGTAAAGATTTAAGGGAAGTTTTTGAAAAGTACGATATTGATGGAGTTTTGCACTTTGGAGCCTTTTCATCAGTCGCTGAATCTGTTGAATTACCTCAAAAATATTTTAAAAATAATTATAAAAATACAATTAATCTTTTACAAATAATGAGGGAATTTGGAGTTAATAAGTTTATTCTCTCATCTACTGCTGCTGTATATGGAAATCCTGAAAAGGTTCCTATTACAGAAGACCAGGAATTAAAACCGATTAATCCATACGGTCATTCCAAATTCATAACTGAAAAGGCACTGGAACGTGAAGCTGCAAAAGGAGATTTTAATTATGTGGCTTTAAGATATTTCAATGCAGCAGGTTGTGATTTTGATTGTGAAATTGGAGAACTGCACGAACCGGAAACTCATTTGATTCCTTTAGTGTTAGATGCAGCTATTGGAAGAAGAGATTCCATTTCTATTTTTGGAACCGATTATAATACTCCAGATGGAACATGTGTTCGTGATTATATTCATGTTAATGATTTAGCTAAAGCTCACATTGACGCTTATGAATATTTATGCAATGAAAATGAATCTAATGTATTTAATTTAGGTAATGGAAAAGGATTTTCTGTTAAAGAAGTAATTGACATGGTTAAAAAAGTAACTGGAAAAGAATTTGCAGTTAAATTAGATGAACGCCGTGAAGGAGATCCTGATATTTTAATTGCTGATGCAACAAAAATTAAAGATAAATTAGGTTGGACTCCTCAGTATGATTTGGAAACTATTGTTGAATCTGCTTGGAACTGGCATAAAAAAATATATCAAGACTAGGTTATAGCTATGGAAAATGAAAATAGCGTAATTTCAAAAGTTGATGTACGTATAATTGTATCTGGATTGGATATTGCTGAAGTTGTATCTAAATCTGTAGATAATACTCAGCTTGAAAGGGATTATAATATAATTGTTTCTTCAATTATCCCTACAAATAATTTTGAAATAGCAAAAAAAGTAGCTAACGGTGGAGATATTATTCTCATTGGAGGTTATGGCCAGGATGAGAATTACAATTTACTTTTCAATGATTTAAAAACTGATTTTAATCATGTCGGTTTATTTGATTATAATAACATTATTAAAAATGAAACTGTTGACTCAAATTTGGCTGCTGATGAAATACTGAATTCCATTATACGTGCAGCTTTATCTTATTCTTTAAATTTAGTTAATGTTCATACTTTAGAAAATAAATTATTAAAATTAACTCATAAATACAATAGCTTACTTGATGATTACAATAAACTCATTGAAGATTATGATGATGTATCTTTAAAAAATAAGGAATTGCAAGAAACTATTGATGATTTAAAATCTGATTTTACCGCTTTCAAGTCTCGTTATGAGGATATTTGCTCTAAGGAATTCCTTGAAATTTATAATTTGAATGATTTGTGGCAGGAAGCTTTTAGAGAAGACCTTGCAGATGCAAAAAAAGTTACAATAGCTACAAATAAGTTTAAACCGGAGAATATTATTGTTGGTCAGGGTTATATTGGTGCCCAATCAAGACAGGACGCAATAGACTGGCTGAAAATTATCAAAACAGCTTTAATATTTGTTGGAAATGATGAAGAAGACTTGAAACGAGATTTAAATAAAACTTCAGAAGTTGAAGATGATTATGATATCTCAAATAATTTTGAGAATTTTTGGGATTAAATCACTATAATTTTATACTAATAAAAAGAAAGTTTATAATTAATAATTATATGATATATGGGAGATTGTCAATGCAAGGAGAAATGCAAGATAAATGTGGTGTTGTGGGAATACATTCTGTAGATGATTCTAAGGATGTTTCTTCTTTGATTTATTATTGTTTATATGCTCTTCAGCATAGAGGTCAGGAATCTGCAGGAATGGCTACTTTTAGTCCAGATAAAGGATTAAATTATTACTGCGGTATGGGCTTAGTGACTGATGTTTTTAAAGATTATGAAATTAATAATCTTCAGGGAAATATGGCTATTGGGCATGTAAGATATTCAACTACTGGTGAATCTAAACTTGAAAATTCACAACCTTTTGTGACTGATTTTGATGATGGATTTATAGCTATGGCTCATAATGGAGATATTGTAAACTCTGATGAGTTAAGGCGTGAGCTTATTCGTGAAGGTTATGAGTTTAAATCAGGTACTGATTCTGAAGTAATTTGTTACATGTTAAGAAAAGAGCATTATTCTAATGGTAAAAGTATTATAGAATCCATTGAAGCAGTTTCTAAAAAATTAGTTGGATCATATGCATTAACTATACTTGTTAATGGTGATTTATATGGAGTTCGTGATCCTGCCGGAATGAAACCTTTAGCAATAGCTAAAAGAGGAGATGATTTTATCATAGCTTCTGAAACTGTTGCTTTTGATGTAATTAATGCTAAATTCATAAGGGATGTAAAACCTGGAGAAGTTATATATTTTGAAAATAATGAAATTCAAAGTTACATGTTGGAACTGGCTGATACAACTTCTCTTGCTCATTGTATGTTTGAATATGTTTACTTTGCAAGACCTGACAGTACAATTGATGAAGTTAATGTATATCAAACAAGACTAAATATTGGAAAACAGTTATATGAACAATTCCCAATTGATGCGGATGTAATTATCCCGGTACCTGATTCTTCAATTCCTGCAGCTATCGGATATTCAAGAGCTTCCGGAATTACTTATGGTGAAGGTTTAATTAAAAACAGATATGTTGGAAGAACTTTTATTATGCCTACACAGGAAGAACGTGAACTGGCTGTCAGACTAAAATTGAATCCAATTAAAGAAGCTATTAAAGGTAAAAAAATAGTTTTAATTGATGACAGCATTGTTCGTGGAACAACTTCCAAATCTTTAATTGATTTTGTAAAAGAAGCGGAACCTGCTGAAATACACTTTTTAGTGGGATGTCCTCCAGTTGTAGCTCCTTGTTTTTATGGAGTAGCTATGGCCAGTAAAAAAGAATTGATTGCAGCTAATTATTCTATTGAAGAGATAAGACAGCAATTGGATATTGATACATTAGGATATATCAGTTTGGAATCATTGGTAAAAGCTATTGGAATGCCTAAAGAAGATTTATGCTTAGGTTGTTTAAATGAATGTTATCCAACAGAGCTTCCTGATGATATTGAAGCTGAAACATACTATAAACCTTAAGATATTATGGTTGAATTATTATCTCCTGCAGGAAACTTTATTTCCCTTAGAGCAGTTTTAGAAAATGGAGCAGATGCCACTTATTTTGGTCTTGATGACTTTAATATGCGGGCAAATGCTAAAAATTTTTCTCTTAATGATTTATCTGAAGTTTCTAAAATTGCTAAACAATATTCAGCCAAAACTTATTTATGCAGCAATGTTATTTTAAACGAAGACAGGGCTGTAGAATTAAAAAATAATTTAGAAGAAATTGCAGCATCTGAAATTGATGGAATTATTTTATCTGATATAGGATTAATAGAGGATGTTGTAGATAACGGACTTGAAGCACATATAAGTGTTCAGGAAAATACTTCCAATTCCTTCATGCTGAAAACACTTAAGAAGTTAGGTGCTAAAAGAGCTATTTTATCAAGGGAACTTAGTTTGGAAGATATTAAAAAAACAGTTAAAAAATCTCCGATTGAAACAGAAGTGTTCATACATGGTGCAATGTGTATGGCAATATCCGGCAGATGTTTTTTAAGTTCAGGTTTGTATGGCCGCAGTGCGAACTGTGGAGACTGTTTGCAGCCATGCCGTAAAAACTGGACACTGACTTTTGAAGAAGACAACAACGACAGTGTAATAAATCTGTCGGAAGTTAATGAAGAATCATTTGTAATATCAAAATCATATGATGGCAGTTATAGAACTAACTTTTTTTCACCAAGGGATATGATGATGATAGAACATGTTCCTGAGCTGATTAAAGCAGGAATTGATTCATTTAAAATAGAGGGAAGAGCAAGAAGTCCTGATTATGGTGCAATGGTAACTAATGTTTATAGACAGGCTATTGATAAATATTATGAAAATCCTAAGGAGTACAAAATAAATCCTCAATGGATAGAAGAGCTTAAAAGTGTATTTAACCGTGGATTTGATACTGGATTTTACTTTAATACACCATATGAAACAAGTGAAAATAATCAGTCAAAATTCATTAAAAAAGATATTGGTCAGGTTGTTAACTATTTTAACAGGGTAAAAGTTGCAGAACTTAAAGTATGGGATGATCTGGCTGTTGGAGATGAAATTTTAATACAGGGAAAAACTACCGGCTCCATAAGACATAAAATTGATTCAATGCAGATTGACGGCAAAAATGTCAAAAAAGTTGAAAGAGGCAATAATGTAGGGGTAGCTATTCCGACAAAAGTAAGAGCTAATGATTTTATTTATAAACTTGTTGAAAGGTAGATATCTATGAATAAAAGGCATTTGATTGATAGTTTAAGTTTATCTCGAATAATTTTTGGAATTTTATTTGCCTGCAGTGTTTTTTATTTAAATGGTAATCTGATAATTATATTTGTCATTTACTTTTTTGCTGTTTTAAGTGATGTTTTAGATGGAAAATTGGCTCGAAGATACAAAATAGATAATAAAAACAAAGGGGCAAAGGTAGATGTTTTATCAGATTTTGCATTTATCATGTTAAGCTCTTTTGCATTGTGTTATGTAAATTTACTGCCGTTTTGGTTTTTGATTATAATAACCCTGAAATTAATGGAGTTTTTCAAAACAAGCTCTGAAGGTTTAGAATATGAAAAGTTTGGAACTTTAGTGGCTTTAATGTTTTATGCTCTTCCGGGAATAATTGTTTTATTTAACTTCTTTAAAATTCCTATAATTATAAATTTAATGTTATGCATATTTATTACAGTATGTGCAATTATCTCATCAGGTCTAAGAATAATACATAAAAGGAGAAATTAAATGATTAAAAAGATAGCTATTTATGGAAAAGGCGGAATTGGAAAAAGTACAACAGTAGCTAATTTATCTGCAGTTTATGCAAATAATGATTTAAACTGTCTGGTTATTGGATGTGATCCGAAAGCTGATACAACACGTACATTGTGCGGTAGAAGAATCCCGACAGTTGTGGATACACTTAAAAATAACAGAAAACCCAGTGAAGAGGATATTATTGTAAAAGGATACAATGATATTTTATGTGTTGAAAGCGGAGGTCCTGAACCTGGTGTTGGCTGTGCCGGACGCGGTGTAATAGTAGCTATGAAAAGACTTGAAAACTTAGGTGTTTTTGATAAGGATTTGGATGTAGTCATTTATGATGTACTTGGAGATGTTGTTTGCGGAGGTTTTTCAGTGCCTTTACGTGAAAAGTATGCTGATGAAGTAATAATTGTAACTTCCGGAGAATACATGTCATTATATGCGGCTAATAATATTGTTAAAGGAATTAAAAAACTTAAAGGAAATTTAAGCGGAATAATCTGCAACTGCAGAAATGTTGACCATGAAAAGGAAATTGTCAGCGAATTTGCATCAAAGATAGGAACTCGTATTATTGGAACTATTAATAGAAGCAATTTAATTCAGGAAAGTGAATTAGATGCAAAAACCGTTGTAGAAAAATACCCTGAATCTAAGGAAGCTAGTGAATATGAAGCCTTAGCTACAAATATTATGGAGAATAAAGTTTTCACAACACCGGAACCTATGGATGATGAGGAATTTGAAAAATTTTTCAAATCATTTTTAGAATAAATTTATAATATCTCTTTTACTTTTTTAAAGCCAAATACTATTATTTTTAACAATATATAAATATTTAAATGCATATACATTTGTTTGTATAAGAAGATTGTTTTTATGATGTTTTGTTATTCATGTTTTTTTTACGATATTTGTTTCTACATTTTTTAAAGATATTGAGAAATAATATTTTTTTATTATTTTGGGAGGTAGAAAATGCTTAAAAGTAAAATTTTAATAATTTCAACTATGATTTTATTCATACTATCTATTTCGGCAGTTAATGCAGAAAATGTAACTTCCAGTATGGTTAATGACACAGTAAATAATGAGTTTCACATAATTGATGGAAAATACTTGGAATATAATAACAGTGAAAATGGGAAAAATTTAAATGATACTTCTAATGTGTTATATGATGGAAAAGATGGAAGCGTTTTAGAAAATAAAAACAGTAATGATGCTATTTTTAAGTATGATGGGAATAATACTGTTGTATCTAAAGAAAAGCCTAAAATGAATGTAATTGCTGAGGATAGTATAATATTTGGTGAAAATTTAACTGTTAAAGTTGAATTACCTAAAGATGCTAATCCTAGTTGGGTGCTGATGTCTGTTGGTGAAATTTATTATTATGTTAAAATTGACAATGAAGGCGTATCATTATGGAATATGACCGGTTTAGAAGCAGGTATTCAATATATTAAAATTGGATATCGGGGCAATAATAAATATGAAGCAGTTGAAGTTTTCCATACTGTAAATGTTATTAAAGCTAATCCAAATCTTAATGTATTTATTAAAGATGTTAACTATGGTGAAAATTTAACTATTTATGCTACTTTAAATGGTGTAAATAATACTAATTTAACTGGTAATGTAATTGTAACAATTAATAATAAAAATTATTCTGTAGTAGTTATTAACGGTAAGGGAAATGTTTCTGCTGATAAGCTACCTGCTGGATTGTATAATTTCAGTGCTACATGGGCTGGAAATGATAACTATAATGGAACTAATATTTCTGGTGGCTTTAAAATTAATAAAATAGATTCTACAATTGCCATTAATGTTGAAGATATTAAAGTTGGTGAAAATGCAACTATTATTGTTAATTTAGATAATGATGCTACGGGCAATGTAACTATTACACTTGATAATCAGAACTATACAGTAGCTATTAATGAAGGTCAGACAATTAAAGTAATAGGCGGACTTAAAGCAGGCACTTATGATGTATTTGTTAAATATATAGGTGATAACAATTATAATAGTGCTCAAAACACAACTAAATTTACTGTATTGAAAATATCTGATTATAATATGGATGTCACTGTTCCTGAATTTAAAGAGGGAGTAAATTCTAGTGTTGGTGTGGATTTACCTAAAGATGCAGAAGGTACTGTTACTGTTGAAATCGAAGGTAAAAAATACACTGCAAACATAATTAATGGAACTGCAAAAGTAAATATTCCTGGATTAGGTGTTGGAGATTATAATATCACTACAACTTACTCTGGTGATGCTAAATATGTTTCCATGACTAAAAAAGGAAACATAACCGTAATTCCAAATATGGATGTAAACTTATATGTTGATGATGTTGTAATGATTTATCATGATGGAACTCGTTTAGTTGCTAAATTAACAGATTACCAAGGTAGGCCAATTGTTAATGATATTATATATTTTACTATTAATGGTAAAACTTATGCTAAAACTACTGATGATAATGGTACTGTTTATATGAGACTTAATTTAGATTCTAAAGTATATACAGCAACTGTGTCATATAATGAATCTGAGGTATACAGTAAAATATCCAAGAATGTTACTGTAACTATTAATCCGACTGTTATAAGTGAAGATTTAGTTAAAATGTATCAAAATGATACTAGATTCTATGTTAAGTTCACTGACAGCACAGGAAAAGCATTAACTAAGACTACTGTTAAATTTAACATTCATGGTGTATTCTACACTAAAAAGACTGATAAAGATGGTGTAGCTGATTTAGGTATTATGTTAAGACCTGGTGAGTACATTTTAACTGCTTACAATCCTATCACTGGTGAAGAAAAAGGATTTAACATAACAGTAAAATCTTTAATTGTACAAAGTGACTTAACTAAATATTACTTAAACGCTTCCAAATTCCAAGCAACTATTTATGATAAAAACGGATCTTTAGCAGTAGGTAAAAATGTAACTTTCAACATCAATGGTGTATTTTACACTAAAACAACTGATTCAAATGGTGTAGTAAGTTTAGCAATTAATTTAAGGCCTGGAGAATACATTATTACAACAATGTATGAAGGATTAGCTGTAGGTAACAATATAGTTGTTTTACCTACTTTAGTTACTCGTGACCTTAATATGACTTATGGAGATGGCAGTAACTTTACTGCACAGACATTAGACGGTCAAGGTAAACCATTAGCTAATCAAAATGTTACATTTAACATAAATGGTGTGTTTTATAATAAAATCACTGATGATAATGGTGTTGCTTCATTAACTATGAGATTAATGAGTGGAAAATATATCATTACATCTTACTGGAATGACTTCCAAACAGGAAATACAATAATAATATCTTAATTTAAGAGATTTTATTAATCTCTTCTTTTTCTTTTTTTATTGTCACTTTTAAGATATTTATTTTTATTTAATTTGGATTTATATTAATTAATATTCTGTTAATGTGAAAATATCGTAATTAAAATGAGTATTATCTTAAAAATAGATTATGCTTTAAATATATGAAATCATTAAATATAAAAAATAAAAAAAATAAATTATAATATGATTAACTAATTAGGGGACACATAATTTGTTAGATATAAAATTATTCAGAGAAAATCCGGAATTAATTTTTGATTCTGAGAAAAAAAGATTTAGAGGAACAGAAACTGCTGAAAAAGTTATTGAATATGATACTTTATGGAGAGAAGGGGAAAAAAGATTAAACTTCTTACGTTCTGAAAAAAACAGATTATCTAAATCATTTAAAAAAGCTAAACAGGAAGGTAATTTGGAAGAAGTAATTGCCAAATCTAAAGAAGTAGCTAATGAAATTAAGGAATTAGGGCCTAAAATTGAGGAATATAAAAAATTACGTGATGATTACAGATATAAGGTAGGAAATATCATTGATGAGGATGTGCCTATTTCTGATACTGAAGATGACAATAAAATTGTAAAAGAATACGGGGAAATTCCTGAATTTGATTTTGAACCCTTAAACCATGTTGATTTAATTGAAAAAATTGACGGTGCAGATATGAAAACAGCAGCTCAAATAGCTGGTGCAAGGTTTTATTATTTAAAACGGGATATTTTACATCTTAATTTGGCTTTAATTCAGTTTGCTTTAAATGAATTGGAATCTAAAGGTTATATTCCACTTCAAACTCCGTTTTTTGTTAAAGGAGAAGTGGCTGCAGAAACTTCTGAATTAGGAGAATTTGAAGAAACTTTATACAAAGTGGCTGATGAAGATTTATATTTGATAGCTACTGCAGAACAGACTTTAGCGGCACTTCACAGAGATGAAATCATTGCTCCTGAAGATTTGCCTATTCAGTACTGTGCCCTTTCAACCTGTTTTAGAAAAGAAGCAGGATCTCACGGTAAAGATACACTGGGAATATTCAGGGTTCATCAGTTTGAAAAGATTGAACAGTTTATTTACACAACTCCTGAAGAGTCCAAAAATGCTCATAAAAAGTTGCTTGAAGTAACTGAAGAAATATATCAGAAATTAGGTCTACATTATCATGTAGTAGCTATTGTGTCCTCAGCACTTAATGATAATGCAGCTGTCAAATATGATCTTGAAGCATGGTTCCCAGGTTCCAAGGCTTACAGAGAATTAGTTTCATGTACCAACTGTAAGGATTATCAGGCAAGAAAAACTAAAACACGTTTCGGAAAAGCAGGTTCCGGAGATGCACAAACATTGCATACTTTAAATAGTACTGCAATAGCTACTGAAAGGACTATCTGCTGTTTACTTGAAAATTATCAGCAGGAAGATGGCAGTGTTAAAGTTCCTGATGTTTTAGTTCCTTATATGGGTGGAAAAACTGTAATTAATGCAGTTAAATAAACCCTCTTTTTTTAATTAATTTTTTTCTTCATAGCAATAAATTCTTTATCGGTTAATAATCCTTTGTCATACATTTCAATTAGTTTTTCAAGATTAACAGTTGATTTTGAAGATTCATTTATTTTAGAACTGTTAATTTCCCGGTTTATTAGCTCATTTAAAAATTTTTGTACTTTTAATAATATTTCTGGACGGTATTTGTGAATTAATCTGGAATCGTGGGTAACTGCAACGTCAAGAAGTGATGAGGTGATTACTTCATTAATTTCATCACTGTAAAGTACACATTTAAAGGTTTCTCCGGAATCTAATACAAAGTAGTCATCATCGCTAAATAGGGATATATTTCTCCATTTTAGAATAACTTTAGTGTTATTTTCTCGGGATACTGCAATATCAATATCCACATATTTTTTTGAAATATTGATGGTTGTATAACAGTATTTAGCATCCTGTGTTTTAACTTTCTCAGTTTTTACTTCAGTTTTCACACCTGAAGAAGCTGCATAGCCCAATAGTCCGAAACCAAATGTTGCCAGTGCTTTTGTACCTCCTCCGTGTTTATCTGTTGTAATTGGTGTTTTAATAGTTTGGTATTCGGCAGCACTAATTTGTTTTTTGTTTTTGAATGTCAACCCTTCACTATTGAATAATTTCTCTATTTGTGGTTTTACTTTATTTAAAACAGCCTTTTCAATATCTTTAAAATTTTCTTTTGTTTCATTTAATATTTTTTCAAAATAAGGGATAATATTTTCATTAGGATTACGTATTGCATATTCAATTAGTAAATACAGTATATGTGATTCTTCGTCATATGAAATGTTAAAATGGTCTTTTATAAGAATTTTTCTAAAGTTTGTATTGTAATGTTCGGATAATGGAATAAGAATCTGGTTTATATAGAGTAGCTGGAAGTTTTCATAAGACAGGTCTCCGAAATAATTTTCTTTTGGTTTTGGAATTTCACTTCCGCAATTTTGACAGATACTTGAGTCGTCATGATATTTTTTACCGCAGGTAGTGCAAAATCTTAAAACATTTGAATTATAAGCAACATCATCAACTATTTTTTTAATTAGTGATGTTCCGCTTGGTTGGCTTGTGTCATATCCGCAAAAACGACAGTATTTCCATTCATTCAGTATCTGTTTTTTACAATTTGGACATTTAATTAGGGTTACTAATGGAAGTATGTCATGTTCATTGTTTTTTTCAATTTTATTTCCACAATTCATACAAAAATTGTCGCTTTCTTCAATTGATGCTCCGCAGTTATCACATTTAACCATATTACCACACTTTATATATTTTTTTAATTTTTTAATTTAATATAGTT
>OGWZ01000257.1_pt1 | contig 62924 bp, 75 predicted proteins | sample 1576141 | NCBI WGS metagenome assembly OGWZ01 (sample SAMEA3541512, study PRJEB24748) | human gut metagenome | biome: human gut; feature: human-associated habitat; material: faeces | place: China | collected 2012
CCCAGCGCGGCGAGAGCGCCGCGCTGGTGAGCAGCACCGCGAGCAGGAGCACCGCCAGAATCTTGGCGATGAGGATCGATGTTCTGGACATGATTTCCTCCGGGAATCAGACGTTTTCCACAAAGCTGCCGATGATCTCCAGCAGCACGTCGGGCATGACCGCGAGACTGTCCACGGGAATGAATTCGTGTACGCCATGGTAGTTGTAGCCGCCGGTCGAAAGGTTCGGGCAGGGAAGACCCATCCATGTGAGCACCGCGCCGTCCGTGCCGCCGCGGATCGCTTCGGTACGCGGCGCTACGCCGCAGGCGCGGTAAGCGGCCTCTGCGCGGTCGAGCAGGTGGCGGTGCGGCTCGATCTTTTCGCGCATGTTGTAGTAGGTATCGGAGATGTCGGCTTCGGCGGTGCCCTCACCGCAGCGGCGGTTGATCTCTTCTACGGCGGCGCGGAGGCATGCCTTTTTTTCTTCAAAAAGCGTGCGGTCATGGTCGCGGATGATATAGTGGAGTTCAGCCTCCACCACGTCGCCGGACATATCGGTGAGATGGATGAAGCCCTCGTAGCCCTCGGTCTTTTCCGGCACCTGATCGGCAGGAAGAAGGGAATGCAGCTCCATGGCGATCGTCGCGGCGTTCTTCATAATGTTCTTCGCGCTGCCCGGATGGATGCCGACGCCGTGCACACGGACGAGCGCCGCGGCCGCGTTGAAGTTTTCGTATTCGTATACGCCGAGCTCGCCGCCGTCCACGGTGTATCCCCAGTCGCACGCAAGCTCTTTAACATCCAGCCCCTCCGTGCCGCGGCCGACCTCCTCGTCGGTCGTGAACACGATGCGCAGCTCCCCGTGCGGCGCGCCGGAAGTGATGAGCTTTTCCACCGCCGTCATGATCTCGGCAACGCCCGCTTTGTCGTCCGCGCCGAGCAGCGTGGAGCCGTCCGTCACGAGCAGCACCTGCCCGCGCACGTCCTTCATGGCGGGAAACTGCTTTTCCGAGAGAATGACGCCGTGGCCGAGTTCAATGTCTTCGCCGGTGTAGAGCACCTCGCGGGCGTTCACGCCCTCGCCGCTCGCGGCGGGAGCGGTGTCCACATGCGCGACGAGCGCGAGCGTTCCGGCGGCCTTGACGCCCTCCGTGGCGGGGAGCGTGCCGATGGCATTGCCGCAGCTGTCCATATGGACGTTCTTCAGCCCCAGAGAGAGCATTTCCTCGGCCAGACGGCGCGAGAGCTCCAGCTGCCGGGTCGTAGACGGGCTTTCGGTGCTGTCCTCATCGGACGCGGTGGACACGGCGATGTATTTGAGAAATCTTTCCTTGCAGGTCATAATAAGAATCCCTCCGTTTTCGAGTTGTTTTTTTCATATATCAAATATATCATTTTTATGATAAAATGCAATCGCTTTTATTTTCGGCGTCTCCGACGGGAACGAGCGAACTTTTCCGCGCCGGGTCGCGTCATAGGAATAGTAAGCAATACATCCTGAAAGTACAGGAGGAACATACATGAAAAAGCTGCTTGCCATTCTCCTCGGCGGTTGCCTGCTGCTCGGCGTTATGACCGGCTGCGGCGGCAATGCCGAGGATGCCGTTACCGTCCAGAAGGTATCGGACATCACCTCGCAGGGCTCCGTGGGGCTGGTGAACCGGTACGCCGGTATTGTCGTTTCGGGTGAAACGGCAACGGTCAAAAAGGGCGATAAGAAAGTTCTTGAGACCTACGTAAAGGAAGGCGACTTCGTCACCGAGGGCGATGTGCTCTTCTGCTACGACAACGAAGCCATGGAGCTTCAGCTCAGCAAGCTCCTGCTTGAGCTTGAGGGCTATGAGAACACGATCTCCAACGCCGAGGAGGACATCCCCAATCTCGAGCGCCAGCGCGACGCCGCCCCCGCGGCGCAGCAGCTCACCTACTCGCTGCAGATCCAGGAGCTGCAGGCGAACGTGCGTGAAGCGACCTACAATAAGGGTCTCAAAGAACGCGAGATCGAGAATTTGCAGGAAGCTCTCGAGGATACGGACGTGCGCGCACCGATCTCCGGCCGCGTGATGAGCGTGAAGAATACGGAGAATACAGGCGCAAGCTCCGGCTATGGCGGCGATACGAGCGGCAGCGACGCCTACATCACCATCATGGACATGACGACCTATCAGGTCAAGGGCACGATCAACGAGCTGAACGTCGGCACGCTTTCCGAGGGGATGAACGTGCTTATCCGTTCACGCCTTGACGAGAGCGTTACGTGGAGCGGCGTGCTCGATAGCATCGATTGGGAGACCAAGGTGCAGAGCAATAATAGCCCGTATTACGGCGGTGGCGGCGGCAACGAGATGACAAGCTCGTCCAAGTACCCGTTCTATGTCAAGCTCAGCGATGTGACCGGCCTCATTCTCGGCCAGCACGTGTACATTGAGCCGGACTACGGCCAGCAGGAGGTCCGCGAGGGACTCTGGCTGCCGGAATATTATATTGTGGACGCCGATTCCTCGCCCTATGTATGGGCGGCGAACGGACGCGACAGGCTGGAAAAGCGCGGCGTGTCCCTCGGTGAATATGACGCCGAGCGGGGCGAATATCAGGTCATCTCCGGTCTGAAGGAGAGCGATTATATCGCCTTCCCGATGGACGGCCTTACGGCGGGCATGCACACGCAGGTGTATGAGGATAATTCCGGCTATGTTTCCGGCGGCAACTCGGGCGGCTTCGGCTCCGGTGCGGCTCCAATGCCGCCGACGCTTGTCTCCGACGGCAACGCCTCCGACGGCGACGCGCCCATCGAAGCGCCGGACGAATCGCTCTTCGGCGACCCCGCCGAGATCGAAGCACCGGCGGAGGATGCCGTTGTGCCTGAGGCAGCGCCCGCGGAAGACGCTGCGGCGAATGCGGAGGGGAGCGTGGCGTAATGCTTCTGGAAATGCGCAGCATCTGCAAGGATTATCCCCAGGGCAAGGACGTTGTACACATCCTCAAGAACATTTCTCTTGAGATCGACGACGGTGATTATCTTGCCATCATGGGGCCCTCGGGGTCCGGCAAAACAACGCTTATGAACATCATCGGCTGTCTTGATACACCGACCTCCGGCACCTATGTGCTTGCCGGGGAGGACGTATCCTCGGCCTCGGATGACCGGCTCGCCGATATACGAAACCAGATGATCGGTTTCGTTTTCCAGAGCTTCTATCTTCTGCCGAAGCTCACGGCGCTTGACAATGTCGCGCTGCCGCTTCTCTATGCGAACGTGCCGCGCCGTGAACGGCGTGAGCGCGCCGCGGAAGCGCTTGCGAGCGTCGGGCTGGAAGATCGTATGGACTTTTACCCGAACCAGCTCTCCGGCGGCCAGTGTCAGCGCGTGGCGATCGCCCGCGCGATGATCGCAAAGCCGCGCATCCTGCTTGCGGACGAGCCGACCGGCGCGCTGGACTCCGCTTCCGGCCGCCAGGTCATGCAGATCTTCGGCGAGCTGAACGCGAAGGGAACGACGGTCGTGCTCATCACGCACGCGCAGGACATTGCCGACTGCGCAAAAAAGATCCACCGCATTCTCGACGGCGAGCTGATCCGCGGCGACGAGGATAAGCACCGGTACGACATGATGAAAGGAGGCGCGGCGGATGAAAAAGGTAAAGATATCGTTTTTTAATAATCTGCCTGTCTGGCTGCGCCGCACGATCGCCGGAGTGCTGATCGCCGCGCTCATCGGCGGCGGCGTGTACGGCATATTGCTCCTCGTCCGCGGCAGCGGCGGCAAGGTAAAGGTCTATCCGATCATGGAATTCTGCACAGACTACGCCGACGACCAGGCGGAGACGCAGGGGCTTGTAAAGCCCGATAAAATGCAGTCGATCTATGTATCCGAAACGCAGAAGATCACCAAGTACTATGTCCGTGAGGGCGATACGGTCAAAGTCGGCGACCCGATTTTGTCCTACGACACGACGCTCACCGACCTGCAGCTCGAGCGGGCGAGGATCTCCGTACAGAAGCTGGAGATCGCGCTCGACGAGGCGAACGCCAATCTTGTAAAGGTGAACAACTATCGCCTGTATGTCCCGCAGCCCGATCCTCTCCCCGACGAGGAGCCGGATACGCCGCTCACGCCGGTGGAGGTGCCGTATTTCCGCGGCGGCAGCGGCACGAAGGACAGCCCGTTCTTCTATATCTGGAGCAACAACTGCGCCTATGACAGCGCCTTTATCGACTCGCTCCTGACGAGGGCGGGCGGCAGCACGGCGTATGTTGTCTTTGAGGTGCATGACGGCGATTCTCCGGACGGCGACATTCTCCGCAGCTGGGGCATGGTGTTCGTCCGCCAGAGCGACGGCTCGGTGGCCTTTAAGGTGGACGAGGCCTACGGACGCTTTGATGACGGTACAGGGCCGGACGACGGCGGCGATATCGACGACGGCGGCAACACCTATATCGATACGACGCCGAGCTACACCTATAATGAGCTCATCGCCATGCGCCGCGAAGCGCAGGAGAAGATCTACCAGACGGAGCTCGATCTCAAAAAGGCGCGGCTCGAATACGAAACGCTCGAATTTGAGATCAACAACGGCGTGGTCTACAGCAAGATCGACGGCGTAGTGAAAACGATCCGCAGCCCGGATCAGGCGCGCGAGGAGCAGCTCCCGGCGGTACTCATTTCCGGCGGCGGCGGATACTATGTCACCGGCGCGATGAGTGAAACGGAGCTGCAAACGCTCCATGTCGGCGATACGGTCACGGTGATGTCGTGGCAGACGTATTCCCAGACGGAGGCGGAGATCGTCAGCATTTCCGAATACCCGGTCGGGGAGAACAGCGGCTACTATCACTGGAGCCAGGGCAACAACAACGCTTCGCTCTATCCCTTCACCGTGTATTTGGACGAGGACACCCCCGTGCGCGAGGGCGAGTATGTGAACATCACCTACAACCCCTTCGGCAGCAGTGCTTCCGGTGTATATCTCCAGAACATGTTCATCCTCCGCGAGGGCGGCGGGAGCTTCGTATATGTCCGTGACGCGAACGGAAAGCTTGAAAAGCGCGCCGTATCGACCGGACGCTCGCTCTGGGGTTCGTATACGCAAATCAACGGCGGACTCACCGGCGAGGAATATATTGCCTTCCCGTACGGCAACAATATCCGAGCCGGAGCTAAGACCGAGATATCCGACGTCGCGTCGTTCTATAATTACTGAAAGGGGGCGGGTGCATTGCTTGAAAGCATTTCTCTGGCGTTTCAGAACGTGTGGCGGCATAAGCTGCGCTCGTTCCTTACGATGCTCGGCATCATCATCGGCATCGCTTCGATCATCACGATCGTATCCACGATCAAAGGCACGAACGAGCAGATCAAGGAAAGCCTTGTCGGCGCGGGAAACAACGCCGTCGTTGTGCAGCTCTATCAGGACAATTATCCGTATGAGGTGCAGTATAACGGCGTGCCCGCCGGCGTTTACCCGATCACCGAGGAAACGCGGCAGGAGCTCTGCAAGATCGACCACGTGAAGGGCGTTTCGCTCTTTTGCAGCCGCAATTACGCCGACGGCGTATACTATGGCAATAACAGCTTTTCCGGCAATCTCTACGGCATCGACGAGTACTATTTCGATGTGAACGGCTACTCGCTCGACCACGGCCGCAGCTTCCTCAAAGAGGACTTTGCCAAGGCGAAAAAGGTCTGCATGCTCGATACGGCAGCGGCCTCGGCGCTCTTCTCCGGCGAAGACCCGGTCGGCAAGACCGTGGAGATGCAGGGCGACAGCTTCACGGTCGTCGGCGTTGTGAAGCGTGTGCGCTCCACAACGATGCAGATCAAAACGCCGAGCGATTACTACCAGTACATGAACGAGACCGGCACGATCTTCCTTCCGCTCAAGACCTGGCCGATGCTCTATTCGTTCGACGAGCCGCAGTGCGCGGCGCTGCGCGCGGACAATACCGACAATATGACGAGCGTCGGACAGAAGGCGGGCGAGCTTCTCTCGTCCAGCCAGCTCATCGGCGCGGACAAAACGCTCTCCTACCGCGGGCAGGACCTCATGGAGCAGGCGAAGAACCTGCAGGAGCTTTCCAACTCCTCCAACCGCCAGCTCATCTGGATCGCAAGCATTTCGCTGCTCGTCGGCGGCATCGGCGTTATGAACATCATGCTCGTCACCGTTACCGAGCGCACGCAGGAGATCGGTCTCAAAAAGGCCATCGGCGCGCGCCGCCGCCGCATCCTCAACCAGTTCCTCACGGAAGCGGCGGTGCTCACAAGCCTCGGCGGTATGCTCGGCGTGATCGTCGGCATCATCATGGCGCGGCTCATTTCGTCCGTCATGGGTACGCCGACGGCCATCAGCGTTCCGGCGATCCTCATCGCCGTGGTGTTCTCCATGATCATCGGCATCGTGTTCGGCCTTCTCCCGGCGGTCAAGGCGTCCAACCTCAACCCCATCCAGGCCCTCCGGCGCGACTGACCGGGACACAGCTTTTCGCGGGGAAGCGTTTTGCCTCTGTGCTGCAATGCGGTAAATACACAAAAAAGCTCCTGGAGCTGTGCCGCGCGGCGGACGCCGACACGAAGAAAGCGGCGGTCGGTCTTCTCAAGGGAGAATCCTCCGGGTTTTCGGATATTCTCGGCATCTGCTCGGCGGCTCGGGCTCCGGGAAGAGCGACCTTCTCGGCACGCTGCCTGACGGCGTCATAGACGTCTTCGGCAGGAAATAATGCATGAAAAATCGGCTCATCCGTTTAAAGCGGGTGAGCCGATTTTTGCATGCGGCAAAAGCAGGAAAGTCAGCAGCAGAACTGCGCTATCGCGGCGTCGATATCCGCGGCGCACGAAGCGGCGATGGCCTCGTCGCCCGGCTGGAGCGGGTAGAGCGGCGCGCGGACGCCGCCGATATCCGGCGCGCCGCGAAGACGGAGGATCTCCTTGATCATGGCGTACATGTTGCCCTGCCCGGAGCACATCTTGTAAATGATATGGCAGCAGGCGTCCTGAATGTCGCGCGCGGGGAGAATGCCGCCGCCGCGGACAAGAGTGAAGATGCGCTCGTAGAGCTCCGGCATGGCGGCGTACGTACCGCCGATGCCGCCGACCGCACCCGCGGCGAGCCCGGAGAGAAGCTGCTCGTCCGGACCGTTGAAAACGATCGCGCCCTCATCGCGCCACATTTCAATATCCTGTATCGGCATGGAGGAGTTTTTCACGCCGATCACGGTCGGTACGGCGAGCATCGTGCGCAGAAGAGCGCTGTTCAGCGCTGTGCCGGCGAGCTGCGGGATGTTGTAGATGATGAAATCCGTATTCGGCGCGGCAGAGGCAATATCGGTCCAATACTGCGCGATCGCGCGGTCCGGCAGATGGAAGTAGATCGGGGGAATGGCGGCGATGCAGTCGGCTCCGGCGCTCTCGGCATGGGCGGCAAGCTCCATGCTGTCGCGCGTGTTGTTGCAGGCGACGTGCGCGATGATCGTGACGCGCCCGGCGGCCTGGGCGATGACGGCCTCCAGCAGCGCCTTGCGTTCCGCTACGGAATGATAGATGCATTCACCGGACGAACCGCCGACATAAAGGCCGTTCACGCCCTTTTCGATGAGGTATTCCGTGAACGCCCGCGCACGGGCGGGCGATACCTCGCCGGCATCGTCGTAGCATGCGTAGAAGGCAGGGAAGATCCCCTGGTATTTATTCAGGTCTTTTGCTTTCATTGTTTTCACTCCTTGTGTGTCAGCCCTTGACGGCGCCCATCGTGATCCCCTTGGTAAAATATTTCTGGAAAATGAGAAACACGATAATGATCGGCACGGCGGCAAAGGCGGCGCCTGCCATGATGAGCCCGAAGTCCGTCGAGTTTTCCGCCTGCATCTTTGCGATGCCCAGCGATATGGTCAGATTCTTTGTGCTGGAGAGCATGATGAGCTGCATGAAATAGTCGTTCCACGAATTGATGAACGTGAAGATGGCAAGCGCGCCGACACCGGGCTTTATCATGGGGAAAACGATCCGGTTGAAGGTTTTCAGCTCGCTCGCACCGTCGATCCTCGCGGCCTCCAGTATCTCGCTGGGGATGCTCTCGGCAAACTGCTTGATGAGGAACACGCCGAACGGCCAGCCGACGATCGGGTAGACGACGGCACTGAGCGTATTGTAGAGCTTGAGCGAGGACATCTCGCGGATGAGCGGTATAAGGATGACCTGCTTCGGCAGGGCCATCGCGCAGACGATGAGCGTGAAAATGAGCCTGCGTCCGACGAAGCGCTTCTTGGCCAGCGCGTACCCCGCGAGCGCGGAGGTCGCGCAGGTGAGGAGCATGGCTGCAACGGCCATCCACACGGTGTTGAACATCCAGCGGATCGCGCCGGGCACGGTGGGACCGGCGGAGAAGACGATCGGGCTGCCGTCGGCCGAGAAATACTGGCTGAAGGGGATGTAAAACTCCCACAGCGGGGCCTTGAGCTTGCTCATGAGCGTCTGGTAATTCTTCAGCGTCCACTCGCTCGGCCACCAGACGGGCGTAACGGAGTTGACCTCCTTGGCGGTCTTGAAGGAGCCGGTGATGATCCAGTAGAGCGGGAACGTGAAGAGCGCTGCGAGGATGATGATAATTACAAAAGTGATGATGCGGTTTGCTTTCGATTTGCTCTGCATACGCTCGCCCCCTTAGTCCGATTGCTGCCCCAGCTTGAACTGGACAGCAGAGAGCACCGCGATGATGATCATAAGCACAACGCCCATGGCGTTGCCGTACCCGTAGCGGTAGAGCTTGAACGCGGTGTAATAGATGTAATACATGATCGTGTCCGTACTGTGCGTCGGCCCGCCGGAGGTGAGCAGCTGGATCAGCGCGAAGCACTGGAAGGAGTTGATCGTGGTGATGATGAGTATGTAGAGCGTGGTGGGCATGATCTGGGACCATTTGATCTTCCAGAACACCTGACGGCGGTTCGCGCCGTCTACCTGCGCCGCCTCAACGAGCGAATGATCCACGTTGCCGAGCGCCGAAACGTAGAGAACGATGGGCTGGCCGACGGAGGTGGTGAAGAGGATGAGAATGATGCACCAGAGCGCGAAGCGCGCATCGCCCAGCCAGTTTATATTCTGGTCAATGATGCCGAGGCTCTTGAAAAGGTAGTTGAACACGCCGAAGCGGTTGTTGTACATCCATTTCCAGACGACCGTTACCGCAACCGAGCCGGTGACGACCGGCAGATAGAAGATGCAGCGGAACGCTGAGGTCAGCGCGGGCTTTATATCGTATATCGCCGTGGCGACCCAGAGGGAGAACGCACACACCGTCGGAACGGCAACGACAACGATGATGACCGTGTTTTTCAGCGCGCCGAGGAAGAGCTTATCCTGGAAAAGCTCCTTATAGTTACCCAGCCCGACAAAGACATCCACGGCGTTTTTGCCCATGTTGGAGTCAAAGAAGCTGGTGTATATGCACAGGAACATGGGATACAGCACAAAGGTGACAAAGAAGAACAGACTCGGCAGCAAAAACAGGTATCCCGCTGTTGTTTCCCGCCGCACGAGCGCGCGGCTCATGCTGTTTTTGGATTTGAACATAGGGTCGCTCCCCCTTATGGATTCGGTAGCAATCAACACACCCTCTCTGCGCAGGGGCACAGAGAGGGTGCGCGCGGTGGGTCAAAGGAGAAAAGGAGATATGAAAAAGCCTTGCTTGCTTGATCAGCCGGCAGCCGCCGCGTTCGCGTTGGCGCAGAATGTTGCGACCTCGGTGGCGACATCACCGCCGCCGCCGATGCGCTGGAGCATGTTCCACCACTCGGTGCGGGCGGTCGCCCAGCCGGAGGTGACCTGGTAGTAGTCGCCGAGATAGGGCATGAGCTTGGTGTACTCGTTCATGATGGCGTTGTCCGCCCAGATACCGGTGAGGTCAATGCCCTCGGCGGTGTCGCGTACGGCAAAGTATTTGGAGGCCTTGACCGCATCGATCGTGCCTTCGCCGTCGGCAAAGTACTTGATGAAGGTCTTCGCAGCGTCGATCTTGGCGGCGTCGCCGTTATCAAACACGCCAAAGCCCCAGATGCCGCCCTGCAGCTTGCTCTTGCCGGTCTCGGAGGGGAAGCTCATGAAGACGATCTTCTCGCCGTCGTTGGTGAGCTCGGCATCGTTGTTGTCGGCGTTGAGCTGCTGAGCGATGTTCCAGCAGAACGCCATCTTGAGGATGCCCTGACGGAAAGCGGTGATCTCCTCGCCGCCGTTCTCAGCCGCGTTGAAGTAGATGCCGTCCATGCTCTGCAGAAGCTCGAGAGCCTTGATGTTCTCCGGAGAGTCCGCGGTGTAGGCGGTGTGCTCGGCATTGGTAAACATGCCGCCGTAGAGGTTGTTGACGAGAGCACGGGTGCCCTGGTCGCCGCCCTGACCGGAGCAGTAGACGTCGCCGACGGGCTCTTTGTAGTAGGCATACAGCGCATCGACCGCCTTGATGAAGTTCTCGGTCGTCCAGGTGTGGGTCTCGGTGTCGATGTACTGGTCGGCGCCGGCGGCGACGAACGCATCATAGTTGATGGCCATGCAGTGCGCGGTCATAACGAGGGGGTACTCATAGCAGGCGCCGTCCGCGGTGAAGCATGCCGAGACGCAGGCCGGATTGACTTCGGACTTGTCGGTGTCGTCCCACATGTCGGCGAGATCGACCATGTAGCCCTTCGCGCCCCAGTTGGCAACGAGACGTTCCGGCCCTTCCATGATGAGGTCGGGAGCGGAGCCGCCTTCGAGCGCGGTGTTGACCTGGTCGTCGCCGTTGGTGTAGTCGAGATATTCCACGGTGACGGTGATGCCGGGGTTCGCCGCTTCGAACGAGGCGATGAGGGCATCGACGGTGTCAGCATTGCCCCAGCCGCCGATCGGGTAGGTCCAGAGCGTGATGTTGACGGGTTCGGCGGCGGGTTCCGCCGCGGGAGCGGGGTCAGCCTGAGCAGGTGCGGGGTCGGCAGCGGGTGCAGCGGTCTGTCCGCAGGCGCACAGGGCAAATACCATGCACAGCGCGAGCAGCATTGCGAGCAGTTTCTTCATGATGTGCCTCCTTAAACATTTTGTTCAGGTTTCGTTATTTCAACGGCTCTCGCCGGTGAATTTCCTCTTTTCACCATCATATTAACCAAAGCTTTCGCCAATGTCAATAGATTTTTGAAAATAATTTTCTTTAAAATTAAACAATGAATATTTTTTACAAATGATAGTATAAGAATCCCCGGAGAGCAGAGTGCTCTCCGGGGGAGGGAAGATGAAAAAGATTTTCAGCCGGTCACAGGTGCTTATCCGCAAGAGCGGCGGCGATGCGGGCGCGGCTCTGGCGGCATGCGTCCAGATTGCGGCGGCAGAGCTCGGAAAAGAGAACGTCCAGAAGGTACATCTGCGCAATCCTCGCGCCGACAGAGCCGAGCTGCAGCGGGCTTTCGTCCGCGCCGCACAGCAGCGTCACATCCGCAAGACCGGCGCCGGGAGAGTTGGCAAAGTGTGTGACGAGAATGGAGCGCAGGCCGCGCTCGCGCGCGTAAGAGAGAGTTTCGATCAGATCCTTTGTCGCGCCGGAATAGGAGAAGAAGAGAATGACGTCGTTCTCGCCCGCGGTAGCGATGGCGATGGCCTGCATATGCGAGTCGGTCACGGAGAAGAACTTTCCGCTTGCCGTGGAAAAGAGATGCGCCGCCTCCATGGCGATGATCATGGAGCCGCCCTGTCCCATGCAAAGCACCCGGTCCGCCTGCTCCAGAAGATCCGCCGCGCGGATATATTCCTCCGGACGGACAAGCTCAAGCGTCTGCGTCATGGCGCTGACGTTGGCCGTGTAGAGCTTTTTGCAGACATCGGAAAAGCTGTCGTCATCGAGCACCTCGCCGGAGAGCGGGTTGGACTGCTGCGGGCGCTGGGCAATGGAGTTGGCAATGGCGAGACGAAAAGCGTTGTATCCCTTGCATCCCAGCCGCCGGCAGAAGCGCGACACGGTCGCCTCCGCCACGCCGCTTGCCGCGGCGAGCTCGGTGATGCTCATGTCCTGCGCTTTCCTCTGGTGCGAAAGCACATAATCCGCCGCCTTTTTCTCTGCGGTAGTGAGATTATAATACTCTGCGCTGATTCGCTCAAAAACGTTTATGCTGCTTTGCTCCATACGCTTCTCCTGTGTTTTTATTTCGAGAGCAATTCTCCCGCCATAACGTCCGTCATGATGAGCATGCGCGGCAGATGGAACGGCCCTTTGAATGTTGAGCCCTTGGTCGACGGCTCGGTGGGCAGCCCGTCGCGGCGAAGATAGCCGTACCACTCGCCGTACTCGCTGTCGGCGAAATGCGCTTTGCAGTAGTCGAGCGTGGTATAAAACCAGTCGAGATATTCTTCCTTGCCGGTATCCCTATAGAGCATGAGCGAGGATATGAGTATCTCATCGTGCGGCCACCAGAGCTTCATGTCGTGCTCGTACGCCTCGGGCGGCTTGCCGAGCGCGTCAACAAAGTACAATAGTCCGCCGTATTCCTTATCCCACCCGGCAGTTATCGCCCAGCGGAAAATCTCCTCAGCTCTGGCGACAAGCTCTGCATTGCCGGTTCTGCGCGCATATTCGAGCAGGAACCACACGCCTTCTATATCGTGTCCGGGGTTAACAGTTCGCCCTTCAGTGTAATACAATCTCGCTGTGCCGTCAACCGCGACGTTCTCCAGCACGCATTTAAGCTCCGGATGGACGTGGTAGCGGAATATCTCGTCTACGCAGGCGGCGGCGCGTTCGGCGTAGAGCGCCGCATTTTCCGGATCGACGCGCTGCATCACGGCGGTGACGTTGAGGTATATCATCGGGATGCCGAAGGCGCGCCCCGTGCGCGTTGCTGGCTCGGTCTTCGGCCCGAGACCGGTCGGGTCAGGCATGCCGTGATTGAGATCCCAGTAGAGGTCATACGCGCGCCGAGCGCGCTCGAGATGCTCCCGCTCGCCGGTCACGCCGTAGTATTCCGCGTTCGCCATGGCGTAAAACGCCTCGGAAAAGCAGTACCGGCGCTGGCGGAGCGGCGCGCCCTCGGCGGTGACGGTGAAGTACATCCGGTTCCCGGCCGCGCGGTTTATGCAGTGCGCCTCCATAAAATCGAGACAGCTCTTCGATGCGCGCAGCCATTCCTCGCGCGTGCCGTATACATGGCAGAGATACGCGAAGATCCAGCCGCAGCGCCCCTGCATCCACACGCTTTTATCTGTGGAATATATTTCGCCCTTGCGATCGAGACAGGTGTATACGCCGCCGTTGACAGGGTCCATGCCGTTTTTGAGCCAGAAATCAATACAGTTTTTCAGCTCGGACTGTATCCAGCCTCTCGCGTTTTCCAGTTTTTGCTTATCCATCGTAAACGCCCCTTTCCGATTCGTCGGTATAAACAGACCCGGTGATCATACGCTTATGGTAGCATTAAAGAAAATAATTTTCAATAGATTTTTAATTTGAAATTATTTTTATTTCTTAGTGACAGGCGCACAAAGGCATGATATAATAAATATATCACACGCCTCATAACATAAAATTTCTGTATATGGAGGATGCGCAGCATGAATTATCTCGGCATCGAGGCAAGCGTCCGAAATCTTCCGGAGCTTGACCGTGACTTTTTCCCGCTCTATAAGTTCAACCACGCATTTCTTGCGTCGGCCCAAAAGCCCGTTGGAGTCGCCGTGGAGCGCAGCGGCGGCGAGATGGCATCCGTCCATACGTTTATCCACGGCACGCCCGACCGAATCGAGGCTGACAGATATTATATCCGCCGTCTCGTCAAGTCCATGCTGTGGATGAAGGGCGGCTGGCGCGTGTATATCAGCGGCGATCGGGAAATGTGTGAGTATATCCGTGAATGCTTCAGCGCAGACGGCTGCCAGGCGTTTGACTGGGACTATTTTTCCCATATATATGAACGGCCGTTTGAGGTCGTCTATGCCGAAAAGCCGCCGGAAGCGAAGGATTCGCCCCGGCCTGCGGGAGGACACTTTGACGGCTGCCGCATAGGCTTTGACGCGGGCGGGAGCGACCGTAAGGTCAGCGCCGTGATCGACGGCGAGACCGTGTATTCCGAGGAGGTCGTGTGGTTTCCCAAGACGACAGCGGATCCGGACTACCACTATGACGGCATCGTTGCTGCGCTCCGGGCGGCGGCGGAGCATCTGCCGCGCGTGGACGCTGTGGGCGTGTCGAGCGCCGGTGTGTATATAAATAACCGCACCATGAACGCTTCGCTCTTCCTCAAGGTGCCGCAGGACCTTTTTGATGCGAAGGTCAAGGATATCTACATCCGCGCCATCACCGATACGTTCGGCGATGTACCGTTCTGTGTTTTCAACGACGGCGACGTTACAGCGCTCGCCGGTGCCATCAGTCTGGAGGATACGAACATTCTCGGCATCGCCATGGGCACAAGCGAGGCGGGCGGCTATGTTGATGAAAGCGGGTATATCACCGGCTGGCTCAACGAGCTGGCGTTCATCCCCGTGGACGCAAACCCCGGCGCAATGCAGGACGAATGGTCGCTCGACATCGGCTGCGGCGTGAAGTATTTCTCGCAGGACGGCGTTATAAAGCTCGCTCCGCGCGCGGGTATCGAGCTGGATGGATCGCTCTCTCCGGCGGAAAAGCTCAAGGTCGTGCAGAAGCTCATGGAAGAGGGGGACGACCGCGCCGCCGCGATATACCGCAGCATCGGCGTGTATCTGGCGCACTCGCTCGCGCTCTACCACGATATGTACCACTTCCGCCATGTGCTGCTGCTCGGGCGCGTAATGTCCGGACGCGGCGGCGAGCTCGTGATAGAAGAGTGCGGCCGCGTGCTGCGCGACGAGTACAGCACGCTAGCCGATATAATCCACCTTGCTCTGCCGGATGAGAAGTTCCGCCGTGTCGGTCAGTCTGCCGCCGCCGCTTCTCTGCCGGAGAACCGGAAATAACCATCCCGTAATAAGGAGAGCACACATGAAAAAACACATTGTATGCTTCGGCGATTCCAACACCCACGGATACTGTGCCGATCCCAATGACACCGCCGACCGCACCGACCGCTTCAACGAGGACGAACGCTGGACCTGCCTTTTGCAGAAGATGCTGGGAGAGGAGTACCTTGTGCTGGAAGAGGGGCTCTCCGGCCGGACGACCGTGTTTTTCGATCCGCTGCACGAGTGTATGTCCGGGTTGGATGTCATATATTCCACGCTGATGTCGCATGAGCCGGTCGATCTGCTGATCATCATGCTCGGCACGAACGACACAAAGGAGCGCTTCAACGCAAGTCCGGCGTGCATCGGCATCGGCATGGAGCGCCTTGCATTGAAAGCAGAGACCGTCGCCGCGTGGCGCGCCGGCAAGCCGAACCTGCTTATCGTTGCGCCGCCGCACATCGGCGCAGGGCACAACGATCCCGCCATGGGGGCGTCCTGCCACGCAACGTCCATGGGCGTGGCGGAAGAATACCGCAAAAAGTGCGCCGCGCACGGCTGGGCTTTCTTCGATGCCGAGGGCGTGGCGGAGTTCAACACGGTGGACTATATGCACCTTAGCCGCCGCGGGCATCGCCAGCTCGCCGATGCGCTCGCGCCGAGAGTGCGCGATCTGACCTGATGCTGGGGCGCGTATTTCGCTATCAGGGCTGGCTTTGGCGGGCGCTGAATACGCTGACGGACATTCTGGCGCTGAGCGTGCTGTGGCTTTTGTGCAGCATTCCCGTGCTGACGCTGGGCGCGGCGACGACCGCGCTCTATGACAGCGTCGTGCGCTGCATACGGTATAAGCAGTCCGGGCCCTATGAGCGCTTTTTCCGCACGTTCAAAAATGAGCTTGTGCCGGGCCTGCTGCTGACGCTGCTCTGGGGCGCGGTCGCCGCGCTCGGGCTGTGGATGCTCGCGCTGCTGCGGCAGTACAGCGCCGAAGCCCCCACCGCCATGGCTGCGGGCGCGGCGTACTATGTCGCGCTGATCCTGCCTCTCGGCGCGGCATGCTGGGTGTTTCCGATCCTCTCACGCTGTGCGATGAGCTTCGGCGCTCTGAACAAAACAGCGCTGAAATTTTCCGCGGGGCATCTGCCGTCAACCGTGGTGCTCGTGCTGATGACGGCTGAAATTGCACGCTTGAGCGTGCGGTGGCTGTTTCCGCTCGCGTTCATGCCGGCGGTGCTGATGCTGCTCTGGTCGCTCTTCATTGAGCCTGCCTTTAAAAAGCACGGCGCGGGGATTGCTGCGGAGACAGAGCAGGAAAACACGGAAGACGCTGCGGACGCTTCCGAAAAGGAATAAAGAAAACGGCGGCTCATTCGTTCGGATCGGATGAGCCGCTGTCTTTTGTGCCTATTAGCGCAAAAGCCGCACTTCTTCATGGTTCATACCCTCCGGCAATACATTCGGCATTTTGCGCTGAGTGATGTCAATTATTATGCTTCGCAGTATCGAGACAAAGAAAAAGAGCTTGCCGTCTGCTTTTCACAGACAACAAGCCCTTTACATATTTGCCTAACTTTTGCGGAGACGCTTCATTTCATGCAGATAGCCTGCAATATTCAGTATTTTTTACAATCGATTCCTTTTGTTGCCGGTCCATAGGCATATGGGTATATTTCACCTATGGTCATCAATTCGATTTCACCCTCAGTCGTAGCACCGATGATTCGGACATTGGGATTGTTGTCACAGAATTCCCAGATGACCTGTCTGCATTCTGCGCAGGGGACACCGGAGTATGGACCGTAGCATACTAAGGCCTCAATTACGCGCTCACCGTGCATGGCCATATTCATTACAGCGTTTCGCTCTGCATGACAGCTGGTCTGAAGAGAGATTATTTCAACATTGCAGCCGGGGAAAACCTTTCCGTTGGCGGTGCGAACGGCGGAACCTACTTTGTGATTGCTGTAAGGAGTATAAGCGTTTTCGCGGGCTTCCATGGCCGTTTTTACAAGTGCCTGATCCTCTTTGCTGAGCTTATCAAATGTTGTTATTTCCATTTTTATATCCTTTCGATTTAACAAGTACATTTGCACAGAGCCTGAGCTGAACGGTGATCTAAGAAATTGCTGCCTGTTTAAGCCTGCTTTTTGCTGCAGCCCCAACCGATGGCAAACGGAATTGCTGACAGAAGGAGTCCGCCGAGAGATGCGGGGAAGGGCTCGCCGATAAGGATGAGCGCCACAGACGAAATAACACCGACGATCATTGTGGAAAGAATGTATTTTTCGCCAATCTTCATATTACAGGTGCGTGCAATGACAGGCAGCAGAAGACCGGGCACATACACGGAGTAGCCGTACATAAGAATTTTGGTAACACTGCCGACCTTGAGAGCCAAAACGAGAGAGAGCAGACCTATAACGCCAACGAATATTCTGTTGACGAGAATGGCTGTTTTGTTATTATACTCACCCTTATAAAGCACGGCGAACACATCCTGCTCCAAGGTGGTTGAACAGGCAAGGAGCGTAGAGCTTGCCGTGGATACGGCAACACCGGCAAAAGCTACAACGAGAAGGCCGCGGATCCCGCTGGGGAGAATAACCTTAACCGTATCAAGCATAACCGTGGCGGGGTCGCTGCCGTTGGGGAGGATAACATGAGCCATTACTCCGATAAAGGTAAGGACGATCCCGAAGATGACCATAAGGATAAATGCGCCCTCGATATTCTTCTTGGCGGATTTTTCATCCTTTGCGGCGAAGATTCGCTGGAATGCCATCGTGTCAATAAATCCGGCAGGGGCAAGGAGCCACCAGGTGATCATCGTTCCGGAGGGAACACTGCTGAAGAGACTATAGTATCCGTCGATCTGCCGTGTAGAGTCGATTGCCTCCGCAACGTTATATCTGGAAAGAATGACCGCAGGAATGACAAGGCCTATAACTAAAAGGAACAGCACCGATTGGAAGGAGTCTGTATAGAGCACGGCTCGAAGGCCGCCAAGGACAGTGAATATAACAATAATAATATAAGCAATGATGACAGCGGTGGTGCCGTTGAGATTGGTGAATGTGGTGATTACCAAAATAATTCCGGCCACCTGTCCCGCAGTCCACGCAAGATAATTCCACACGGTGACAAGAGAAGAGACAATACGAATTGCCGGGGAGGAATGCAGAGGATCAACGGTATCGGAAAGCGTGGTATACATTCTCTTCCGGAGAAGCTTCGCCATGGTCATACCCATTATGAAGACGCCGAGTGGGAAGGTTACCCACCACCACCAGCCGGCGATGCCATACTGGTATACATACTGAGGTGTTCCGAACAGACCGGAGAGTCCTGTCCATGAAGCAAACAGGGAAAGGATTACCCAAAAATTTCCTACGCTTCTTCCTGCTAATGCATAGTCTTCGTTGGTTTTAACCTTCTTCATGGAAGTAAAACCTATTCCGAGCATGATAAGTAAGTAAATCGCGATTAAAATCCAGTCTAATCCGCCCATTTGTGTTTCTCCTTTTATTTTAGTATTTCCTGTGAGCTGACCAGCTCTTATTGATATTAAAACAAGGAGAAATGGTAAAATAGGCCAAATGGCACGGTTACTGGTGTTATTCCAGAATTTTTATAAGGCTGTTCAGTTCGGATGCCTGAATAAGAATTTTTCCATGCCTGACAGAAATAAGATTCTGAAGCACCAGCTCTTGAACTGCACGGTTTATGGTTCTTAGGCTAAGTCCCGTCAGAAGTGCCAGATCCTGGTGTGTACATTCTACAACATACAGCTCATCCGAAAAGTCGGCATGACGCAGATCCTTGAGCAAAATATTAGCGACCCTCTGCACAGGCGAGAAAAATTTGGTTTTCGCCTGATCTGTGACAATGGTAAACGCCTTGTTAGCAATGCAGTATACTACATAATCCCGGAAATCTTTATTGACCATCCACCTGTCAAAAAGCTCAAAGCTGATTGAACCGAGCTCAACTTTGGTTCTGGCAATTACAGTGGAAGCGTAGGAATAATTCCCGGACAGATATTCAAGATCGCCCAGCAGGGTCATAGTCTGCTCCTTTGCGTATGCAAACTCTCTCCCCTCTACGGAAGAATTAAAAACCAGCACTTTCCCGCTGAACATTACAGACATGGTTTTTACATTGTCGTTTGCGGTACGGATCAATTCTCCCGGAGAATAGCTTTCAAAAACTATCTCAGCTTTTATGAAATCGGGCAAGGTGATTTCATTGCCGCGCAAGACGTGCTCCAGACGCCGAATTTTCTCAGAGCGCTTTTTATTCTGTGAAAATGCCGGTACACTCATTTCAAGAAAGCTCCTTCCCGCATATTCCGATTTTATTCTAATATGGAACCATGTTCAATGCAAGTTGAACTGTTATTTCACGGCTATGATCAGAAAAAACCAACGGGAGGGAAAGACCTTGAGCAGATGGATCCTTAAATCTCCGCAGTATCCGCATTCCCAATAGCGTAGTTTTTCGATTCTATAATAAAAAATGGGTGCAGCTCATCCCTCCGGGATTGCCCACCCAACATTTGATTTAGAATCTAAAAAAGCGTATCAACCAGAAATAAAAAATCAGCACAACAGATAAACTGTTGTGCTGATTGGTGCGGGAGAAGAGACTTGAACTCTCACGTCTATGGTTGGACACAGGCACCTCAAGCCTGCCTGTCTACCTATTCCAGCACTCCCGCATGTCAAAGGCAAGTGTTATTATATCATGCCTTTGAAAAATGTCAACACCAAATTTAAGAAATTTGGAAATTATCGGTAAGGCGTTCCGTCGGCGCGGTAAAGCGCCATGCGGCAGAAGCGGCCGCCGTCCGGCGCGCAGTCCGGAAGGTGTGTCCGGACCGCCGCGGTGAGAAGCTCGGGATTCACCACGGGCTCGGCGCAGGAGACGATCCCCTCGACTGTCACAATGCCGTCGCCAGCGGTGAACGTCAGATCGCTTACATGCTCGGTCACGGTGAAAAGTCCCTCGCCGCGTTTTGTTTTGCGCATGACCTCGACGGGGGCGGCAAAAAGCTCCCGGCATTTTGCGGCGACGGTTTCCGTATCGGCGGTATCATATTCCCACGTGCCGTTCACGCGCATCCATTTGAGCTCGGCGGGCTTCATCGCGTTCTCGTAGCAGTCCGTTACGCGGATGCCCTCCGGCATCACGGCGGTCAGCTGCGCGGGCAGCGCGGCAATGTCCACATCCTCGCGCACGCGGATGTCGGCGATCTGGCAGAGGCTCGCCGTGCCGACGGAGAGCGGCAGCAAAATCGAGATGAGCTCGTGGGGGTTGAAGCCCTCGCTGTACCGGATGGGAATGCCGGCGCGCTTGATGGCACGCTGCAGCGTGCGCATCGTATCGAGATGCGACATCCATATCGCGCGGCGGGTCTGCTCATATACGAGCCGGAGCTTATCCATCGCAGCGGCCTCCTTTCAGAAATGCGGCGGCGCCGCAGCCGGAGCACTGCGCCCGGCAGTCGGGGGAGAGAAGCCCCTGGTGCGCCTGCTCGTATTCGTGGATATAGTGGCGCCTGTTCACGCCCATATAGAGATGATCCCACGGCAGCACTTCATCGAGCGAGCGTTCGCGGTTGGCATAGAACGGGAAGGAGACGCCTTCCTCCTCCGCAGCCCTTTCCCAGCGCTTTAGATCAAAGCCCTCCGACCACGATTCAAGAAAGCCGCCCTGCCGCCAGATGTTTTCGATCATTGCGCCGAGCTGCCGGTCGCCGCGCGAGAGCACCGCCTCGGTGAGCGAGGTGTCGGCGTCGTGCCAGTTGTAGGTAACGGCGCGCGCTTTCATATTGTCGCGCAGCAGCGTAACGCGGCGCATATACTCTTCGCGCGTGACCTGCGGCTCCCACTGAAACGGCGTGTGCGGCTTTGGTACGAAGCAGGACGTGCTCACCGTCACGCGCAGCCCGTGGCTGCGGTTGGGCGAGTTTTCCCGCCAGCAATGCACAACGCGGTCGGCAAGTTCGGCAATGCCGAGCACATCCTCGTCCGTCTCCGTCGGCAGACCGAGCATGAAATAGAGCTTCACGCTGTTCCAGCCGCCCTGAAACGCCACGGCGCAAGAGCGGAGAAGATCTTCCTCTGTAACATTCTTGTTGATAACGTCGCGCAGGCGCTGTGTACCGGCCTCGGGCGCAAAGGTGAGACCGGATTTGCGCACCTTCTGCACGCGCTGCATGATGTCCATGGAGAAGTTGTCCGCGCGCAGCGAGGGGAGCGAGAGACCGATGCCGCGGCTTTCGCAGTAGTCCATCAGTCCGTCGCAAAGCTCGTTCAGCCCGCGGTAGTCGCTCGTGCTGAGCGAGAGGAGCGTGATCTCGTGATAGCCGGAGAAGGCGAGAGATTCCTTGCCGTACTCCATGCATTTTTCCACGCTGCGGCTGCGCACCGGGCGGTAAATGTGTCCGGCCTGGCAGAACCGGCAGCCGCGGATGCAGCCGCGGAAGAGCTCAAGACCGACGCGGTCGTGCACGATCTCCGTGGAGGGGACGATCGCGTCCACGGGGAAGCAGCTGTTTTCAAAGTCTGTAATAATGCGCTTCGTAATGCGCTCGGGCGCACCCGGCGCGGCGTGCATGGCCTTGAGCGTGCCGTCGCCGTTATACTCCGGCGTATAGAGGGAAGGGACGTACACGCCGCCGATGAGCGCGGCGCGGCGGAGAAATTCCGCCTTGCTCCAACCGGCGGCCTTCGCCTCGCGCAGAAGCTGCAAAACTTCGCCGTCCACGCTCTCGCCCTCGCCGATGATCATAAGATCGAAAAAGTCCGCCATCGGCTCACTGTTGCAGCATACGCTGCCGCCCGCGAATACGAGCGGCGTGAGGCTTGCGCGCTCGGCGCTGCGCAGCGGAATGCCGGCCAGATCGAGCATTTCGAGAACGGTCGTATACGCCATCTCGTAGCCGAGAGAAAAGCCGATCGCGTCAAACTCGCTGAGCGGGTCGCCGCTTTCAAGCGCGTAGAGGGGGAGACCCTTTTCGCGCATCTGCCGGTCCATATCAAACCAGGGGGCGAACACGCGCTCGCACCACACGCCGGGAAGGTCGTTGAGCACCTGATAGAGAATGCGCATGCCGGTGTTCGACATGCCGATCTCATACGTGTCCGGGAAGCAGAGCGCCATGCGGAGATCGACTTCACTTTTATCTTTCTGAATTTCGCCGTACTCACCGCCGGTGTATCGGGCGGGCTTCTGTACGAGCGGGAGAATTCGTTCAAGTTTCTTGTCCATACATCAAAGCTCCTGCACAGAGTGTGCGTAAAATGTACGTACATTCTATAACAGTCTGAAGTTTTTTACAAGAATAGAAAAAGAGTTTCCGAAAAATACTTGACAATTCCGCCGAAAGACAATATAATTCTGTCTTGCTGATATCGGTATCGGGGTGTAGCGCAGTTGGTAGCGTGCTTGGTTCGGGACCAAGAGGCCGCGAGTTCAAGTCTCGCCACTCCGACCATCAAAAAGCCTGTAACTTCAACGGTTACAGGCTTTTTACTTTTCTCGGAGATGCTGCTCTGCGAGCCAGACACCCCCAAAACACCCCCAACGCTTTCAATTCTTTATTGAAAAACGCCGGGCAAACCCTTTTTTCCGGGCTTGCGCGGCGTTTCTTTTGCTTGGCGTGTCCAAATTGGACACGCCGTTTTCAGTTGTCGCGGAGCTGCTTGAACACTTGATTCACGCCGGTCGCGGCGAGGCCGGACACGATGCCGACGGCGACCGCCGTCAGATAGTCCGTGGCCGGGAAGTCCGGCACGATGTGCAGCGCCAGCACGCCGAGAGGCGCGCCGACGATGCCGCAGATCGCGGGGATCCACTTGTCGTCGATCGCGTCGGTGTTCTTGATGACGATGCCGACGAGGTAGGCGATCACGACGATCGCCACGCAGGTGGTCAGTCCGAAGATGTTCTCCATTTTTGTTCCTCCTTAAATAATTCCTGCCTGAGCCAGCGCCGCGGCGATGACGCCGCCGACGACCAACCAGATCAGTTTTTCAACGATCGATTCCCAGCGCTTGCCGGGCTTTGCCTCCAGCGTTTTCACGGAGACCTTGATCTCATCGACGTGGTTCTCGACCTCGCCGAGCCGCTGCGCCATGACCGCCGTGGAGGTGGCGAGTGAACGAATTTCGTCCTGCACCGTCTCGAGCTTCTCAATGCGCCGGGTGTTGCTGCGCGCCCGCTGGTCTACCTCAGCGAGCTTAACGACATTGTCCATGGTCACTCCCTCCATTGTCAGCCTCCGAGAATTCTGTTCACCTCGTCCTGCACCGCCTTTGTGAACCATGCGGCGAGCGCGTCCTTGCGGGCCTGCCCGTTGCCCCACTTCCCAGCGATGACCTCGCGGGCCGTTTTGGTGATAAACGGGTCAACCGACGCCTCGGCGGGCTTTTCCGGTTCAGGCTGCGGCATCGGCGCGGGCGTCGGTTCGGGCTGCGGCTCTGCGCCGTCCGCCCTGCTTGCGTAGTCGGGAACGCCATAGCCGCGGATGAAGCGGGCGTTCACGGCCAGCGCGCGCGTCTTGACGGCATTGTCGCAGTTGCCCTCAATGATGGTCATCGTCTGACCGTCACAGGCGGCTACGATGCCGACGTGGTCGGGCTGGCCGGCATTGTCGCCGACGCCGCTGTCCTGCCAGTTGTAGAAGATGACATCGCCCGGAGATGGGACGTAGGCGTCATTTTCCACCCAGCGCCCGAGCTCCTGATAGAGCCGCACCATGCCGGGGCAGCCGCACTCGGTCGGCATGATTTCGCGCAAACCGCACTGAAGCGACACGGCGCTGACGAACATCGCGCACCACGGCCACGTCGCCTGCATCCGCGTGCCGCGCGGCAGCGGGCGCTGGGAGTTGTAGATGTCCAGCATTTCGTAATGCCTGTCGCTGAGCTCGCGCGTCCCCAGCCATGCTTCGGCTGTAGAGACGACCTTCTGTCTCCATTCTTTTTCTGTCATTTCCATGTCCCTCCGACCTTGATTTTTGCCACGGCGTCCTTCCAGACGCCGCCGATCTTGACCTTGACCTGCGCTCTCTTCCACACGCCGCCGACCCTCAAAAAAACCGTCGCGCCGAGCAGCGCGGGGGCGGTCAGATTGACCGTGCCGTTACTTCTGCTGGAAGAGCTGCTTGTTATCCCGTAAACAACGGTGATTTCCGTCCCTGCATCAGCTTCTCCAACGAAATACCAATACGTTGGCGTTTTGGGGAGATCGCCGGGCTCTTCGGCTGTCCCCTTAGCATCCCCGATATCGCAGCGGAGATATAAGTCGGCGTATTCCGGATGGTTGCCGTAAGAACCGCCGCTTGGGGATACCAAAACACGGACGGCAAACTGTTTCCCTTCCAGCCTTGCGATAGAGTATTCGCCGCTCAGTACAAACCAGTTCTGCTCAAAAAAGTTTGTCTTTGTGATCGTCTGCTCCCACGCGCTGCCGTTCGGCAGTTCTGGCGCTGTTTTGCTCCATGCCATTCCGCTCACCTCACTCTGAGTACATGAGATAGGTATCCCCGTACACGCCGAGATCGGCGCCCGGCTCGGCGGTGCCTATATGGGAGGCCCGGTGAGCGCTGGGCGCCGTATACGAAACGGCGGTGATCGCTGCATCGGCAATGGTGACCCGCGCAAGGACGAGCTCGTAAACGTTCCCCGTGCCGGCGTCGAGATCGGAACGGACCGGCGTGTAATCGCCCGCCTCGGCGCGGAGCTCTATCTGCTCGAAGCTTCCGGCGGTGCTCGGCTTGCTCAGGTCAAGCCGCACAACGACCGAGGCCGTGCTCTCCGTTGTCGGAACGTCCACGACGGCCGCGGCGGACAGGCGGAAAACGTAGCCGCCGATAATGATGCGTCCGGGAGCGATGCTGACCGCTGCGCCGTCAAAGCCGATTGCGCAGCCGTGCAGCGGCCCGTCCGCAAGAAGCGCCCGAAGCGCGGCCGCGAGCCCGGCGGCGGTGATCGCCTGATTTTCAAAATTGTACGGTAAAATAGCCATAATGACCCTCCTATTTTCTGCCCTGCGTCGCCTGCCGCAGCGCATCCGAGAGCGTTGCCGCCAGCGTGCCGCATTTGATCTTCCTGCGGGAATCCGCGCTTGATGCGATGCAGGCGGAAAGCTTTATGCTGCGCGTCAGTCCGCCGGTACGCAGCATTGCCGTATCGCCGAGCTGCAGATCGGTGCGCGTTGTATAAAGCTCGATCTTGTAGCCGGCGGTGTTGTTGTCCATCGCCTCCTGCGCCGCCTCCTGCGGCGGCTTGTCGCCGCTGATCTCAACCGTCGTCCACTGCCCATGGAGCCGCTCCTGCGGCGGGGTCTGCGCCACGCTGCCGTCCTCCTGCAGATACCAGTCCTCCGGCGTACCGCCCTCTGGCCGCACGGTGACCTTTGCGACGACGGAGCTGGACCATTGCTGCGAGGACACGATCACACCGGCATTGCCGGAAAACAGATTGACGGTTTTCGGCTCGCCCGTCTCGACCGTAAGCGTCAGAGCCTCCGGCGCCGTCGAGAACACGAACCGGACGCCTGCCTTTTCTGCTGCCGTCCAGATATCCGAAAGCGCGTACAGCTTCCCGCTCTCGACGGGGAACGTGAACACCGTTTTATCCGTGTTGGAAACGGAAAGGTAGGGCGTCGCGTATTCTTCGTCCGCCTGCCCGATGTACTCCGCGGTGATGATCCCGGCGATAAACTCGCCGTATGTCTCCGAGCCAGTCCCGCTGTAGGGAAGCTCTCGGGAAAAGGCGTACCGCGGAAGCCGGAGCGTCAGCTTCGTGCTGCCCGAATCGGGCGCGGAGCCTGAGATGAAGAACAGCCCGCCGTTGATGCAGGCCCATTGCCCGCTGTAGTCGGGCTGCTCGCCGAAAATGGTAACCCGCCCCTGCTCGTCGTCCTCCGCCCAGAGGGGCAGCTCCCAGTCCAAAGCCGTAAGCGACGCGAGATGCTCCCACGTCGACAGCCTGCGAATGTTGCATATCATAGCTCTATATGCTCCTGTAGTAATACCGGACAGACGCCTCTGCGCTGCCGTCAGGCTCCGCGTCTCCGCTGAACGTCAGACGGACAGGCTCGGTGATGGGGATCAGCGCAAACGGATCAGCGGAGGGGTCGACCCGATCCATGAGATCCGTTACAGCACCGCCGGAGCTCACCTTCCGGATGAACGCATCGACGGGGCTCGCGGAGTATTCCAGCCGGTCTCCGGCGTTCAGCTTGACGGAAACGGCGCACAGGCAGTACAGCGTTCCCGTGCCTACGCCGCGCAGCTCGATGCGCGGATTGGTCACTGCGCCGGTGAAGGTGAGCTGCAGGACGGCCGGCAGCTGCCCGTCCGGCGGGATTTCAACGGTAAAGCCCGAATCAAACGCCGCGGTAAACGCTGCGGATCCGAAAAATTCGGTGCCGAACCGCGCGGCGGACGCCGGAGCGCGATCCAGCCGGATGTTCAGCTTTGTATTTCTGAACCACGGGGTAAGCGAAAGGAAGCTGACGGGCACCTGAAGATGGTTGCGCTCCCGCTCGCCCTTCGTGATGAAATTCACCCGAACCTCCCGCATGTAAGCACCGGCGCCGCTCACGAGCTCCGCAACGACATACAGTCTGCCGGCCTTCATAAGGAAGTCGGCGAACGTCTCATACATGGCGAACGTGTCGGCTCCCTTGAAGACCAGCGTTCCGGCGATGCTCTGCTGCGGGTGGCTGTCTGTGCTGACAGGAGAGAAGAACCCGAAGCCGATATCCGCAAACTCTTCGGCGGTGTCCACACCGAAGCCGGTGGAATCGACGATCGTGATCCCCGTCTCGCCGTTCAGCGCGATTCGCCTTCCGGATTCGTTCTGAATGTAGATTTTTCTTCTCATGCGAACCCTCCGAGCCTGCGGTTGACGGTCTCCACGAGATAATCCGTATCGCTCTTCGTAAGCTCCTTCGCGGAAACGTTGAGATTGACAATATTCTGCTTCACGGGAGAAACCGCGCCCATCGGCGTGCCGATGCCGGACCGGAGCTCCCCGACGGCGGCGAAGCCGTCGGTGGTCTTCCCGGCGAGCTCGCCTACGGCCCGCTGCACGATGCTCGTGCTGCCGGTGATGCCGAGCGCAAGTCCCTCGTCGAGGTATTTGCCGAACTCCCGGAATACCTTCGACGGCGACGCGATGCCGAAAACGCCCTTGACCTTGGAGATGATCTGCCCGCACCACTCGCCGACGGAGCTGAGCAGCGACTGAATGCCCTGCCAGATGCCGTCCGCCAGACCGTTGATCAGATCGATACCGGCCGACAGCATGTCCGGGATCCCCTCAAGAATTGCCCCGGCCATATCGGGAATGGCCGACGTAATCGCCGAAACGACGTCGGGGATCACCTGCGGCAGCGCCTGAGCAAGCCCCAGAAACAGCTGAATGCCCGCCCCGATCAGCAGCGGGAGATTCGTCACGAGCGCCGTCGTGACCTGTGTGATCATCCCCGGCAGCGCCGAGACCAGCGCCGGGACGATCATCGGCAGCGCCTGCACAAGCCCCGTGAACAGCTGTATCCCGGCCGTCAGCAGCGTCGGAGCCAGCGTGATCAGCGTGGTAGCAAGCTGCGGCACAAAGCCGACCGCCGCCGTCACCAGCTGCGGCAGCGCCGAAACGATCCCGGTCAGTACCGTATTGACGACCGGCAGGAGATTTCCCGCGAAGGCCGCGGCCGAGGTGATCAGGTTCGTTACTGCGCCGTCGAGCTCTCCGCCGCCGCCGAGCGCGGTAAGCACGTTCTCCCATGCCGCCTTTGTCATGCTCAGCGAGCCCTGGATCGTGCTCATGGCCTCTTTGACGGTCGTCCCGGTAATGCCGAGCTCGCCCTGGATCACATGAATGGCGGAATAAACGTCGGCAAGGTTGTTGATATCGTATTTCACTCCGGTCAGCTTCTGCGCGTCGGCGAGAAGCCGTTCCATCTCGGTCTTCGTGCCGCCGTAGCCGAGCTTGAGGTTGTCGAGCATGGTGTAGTTCTGCTTCGCAAACCCCTGATAAGCATCCGTTATTCTCTCCATCGGCGTGCCCATCTTGTTGGCGTTGTCGGCAATGTCTGTAACTGCCATATCCGCAGCGATGGCCGCAGCCTGCGCCCCGGCTGCCGTTCCGTCAAAGCTCTGCTTCAGTGAAGCGGCAAAGCCGGTGACGGTCTCCATGTAGGCATTGGCGCTGAGTCCGGCTGTGGCGTAAGCGTTGGAGGCGTTCTGCAGCACGGTATTCTGGGCTGCCTTGTACGCCTTCCATTCGCCGGCAGCATCCGCCACGGATTTTCCTATGCTGGCGGCGTACTCCCGCAGGCCCTGCCCGCCGGTGCCGAACAGCGTCTCGACGCCGCCGACGAGCTGCTCATAGTTTGCGTAGGCGTCGACGCCCTGCCGGACGATGCTGCCGAAGGCTTTCAGTGATTTGGCGACAGCCGCGCCGGTAAGGACCTTTTTCAGCAATCCGCCAAAGCCCTTCCCGAAGCTCTTTCCGCTGGATTCTCCCTCGCCCTCGAACTGTCTTCCCAGCTGCTCCTTGATCCCCTGCGCGGATGGCATAATTTTTACAAATGCGGTTGCGATATCAGCCATTGGCTTTTGCCTCCCCGAGGATCCTTTGCAGGATCTGTTTTCTTGCTTTTTCAAACTCCTCGCCGCCGGCGTAAACGACGGGCGTCTCACTTTCGTCCGGCTCGCGCATCAGGCGGTCCAGAATGCTCGCAGGGCGGTTTCGGTTTTTCTGCCCGTCGCGGGTCTGCGCCCATGCCAAAAAGCTCACACGGTCGAGAATGGCAGCGAGGAGCGCGTCTCTCAGCTCGATCCGGTTTCCCGCGAGCCGCATTTTGCTCCGGCTGTTTTCCCGCAATCCGCATGCGAGCCTTGCGGCGAGAAACAGCGGCAAGGCTCGGTAATCGAAAATGTGGTAAGTCTCAGTCATGTCGCACACCAGAGCGTCTTCGTCTCTGGCCGCCATGGCGGCGAGGATCAGGAGTTTTTTGATTCGTTGAAAGCGTTGAAGATGGCAAGGATCTCATCGTTGACCGCCTCGATGGGGACCCGCCCGTTCTCGTCTCTGCACGCCTCGTAAACGGCGGCCTTCTGCTCAGGCGTCAGGATCAGATTCATGATCCGCGGCATTTGCAGGGGATCGCCGTCCTGCAGAGCGACCAGCGCGTCAAAAAGCCGCATATCGTCCAGCTTCGTCAGCTCGATCTCCAGCACCGCGCCTCTGGGCGTCGTGAGCTTCTTCGTCATCAGCCGCCTCCGGTGCCCGCGGCCCGTTTGATGAATTCCTTATGCGTAGCGCCGTCGGAGCCGGGCATAGCCATGATCGTAAGCTCGTAGCCGACCTCCTCGTCGTCCTTGTAGACGATCTCGCCGATCTCGCTGATGGAGCCGGAGGGAATGTAGATGCGCTTCACGGCGTTATCGCGCATCACCATGTCGATCACCCACTGCTTTTCGGGCAGCTCCTCGCCGGTGGCGGTAACGGTGATCCCGTCCGCCAGCGTTCCGGACACATTGCCGTCGCCGTATACGGCCTTCAGCACGTCCAGATCCAGCGAGGAGATCAGCTTAAAGGTAAAGGTGTCCGGCTTTTCGGTCTGAAGCTTCAGCACGATGTCGCCGCCCCAGGCCTTCTTTGAATCGGTTTCCGGGCTGTTTTCATTCGTCACGCCGTCCTCGCCGACGTAGCCGAGAGGCGTCCACCCGGTGCCGAGCTCGGTGGTGGCGTCGGTGGGCGCTGCGGCAGCCGCCGAGCCGATATAGACCGATCCGGCAACCTTGGGCTTCCCGGTGGAAACGGCGTTTTTTGCAGGTGCAGCCATAGTTAATCCTCCATATAGTAGATTTCATATACCGCCTGATAGCGGTAGCGCTTTTTGCTCGTGTCCGTAAACTCGTAGTCGCTGTTCAGCCGGCAGGCGGAAATGTTTGTTTCCGCGGCAAAGCGGCTCATGACCTTCTTCACGGTCTCGTTCAGCTCCGCGGCGTCCGCCAGCGCGGCGGCATAGCTCTGTATGGCGAAGGTTGCCCGCCGTACAAATTCGCCGCCGCCGCCGGTGCGTGCCGCAAGAATGAACGAAGCCTCCGGCCTCTCCGGGTATTCCAGAACGACCGTTTTTCCGGTATTGGCGGCCAGATAGTCCCGGACCCTTTGTTCGATGATCATATTCTTCTCCTGTGTCCGAATTGGACACATCAGCCGAGCGCCCGGAGCAGCGTGTTGTTCTCTCGGTTTTCCCTTTCGGCAGCGTCGGCCTCGGCCTTCACTCGCGCAGCCGCTCGCTGCGCTGTCGTGTACGCCTCAACCGTGTATCCGTTTCCGGCTCTGGCGCAGACTCCGGCAGCCGCCTCCATGACGGCTGCCCGGATGGCCGCGCTTTGCAGAAGCTCGCGGACACCGGCGGAATTGAGCTCGATCGTCACGTTACTCATCGATAGCCTCCACAGTGTAGATCGCATTCCAGAGAAGGGGGATGCTGCTCTCGATGCCCCTTTTCTCGCCGCCGATTACCCGCCACATCTTGCCGAAAAAAGACACGCGGCAGTTGCTCCAGCGGTGGCTGTCGCCCTTCGGCACGGCGATCTGGTACAGCTCTCTCCGCCCGTAAAGCTCCGCCGGCGCGGCGTTGACCTGCGCCTCGGTGCTCACGGGGGAAACGAGAACATTGTCAACGGCAACGGAAGCCTCGTCCCAGACGGGAGCGCCGAAGCTGTCCGTTCCGTTTTGCGTTCTCTCATACAGCGTGACCTGGATTCCTTTTATCCGCACAGGTTGATCGCCCCAATCTTCTGCCGGCGAAGGCCGAGCCTTGCGAGCTCGGCTTTCTTGATGAACAGCCCGCCGCCCGGCGATAGATATGTGCCGGACGCGGTGTATCCCAGCGCGCTCTGGGAGAACTGACTGAATGCCGCCTCGTCGGTGGGCGCCGTGAGCATTCTCGAGAGGATATCGACCGTTACGCTCCTGGCCACGTTGGCCATAGCGCCCGTCTCGTCCTGTGCGATCATGCTGTCAAGATCCTTCCCGACACCCTTGGCTTCAACGCGGAGCGCATCGGAGATCACGGTGAGCAGGGCGTCTGCCCGCTCCTGCTCCTCCGTGGTCATGGCCCGCCAGAGCAGGCGGACGTCGTTGACGCTGGCAAAGGCATTGCTGCTCATGGTCACGCTCCGGTCTTCGTCACGGTCACGGTGTAGGTCTTGGATACGTCGCCGTTGGTGACCTCCGCCGTCAGCGTGTTTTCGCCGCTTGCCCACGTTACGGGAGATGTGACGGTAGCCCCGCCGAGCTTGAGAGTCACGGCGGCGCTGCTGTCCTCCGGCGTAGCGGTCACGGCGGTGGTTGCGTTGCTCGTTGACGCTGTGTATTCGGTCACACCGGGATCAAACTCCGGCGTCAGAGTCAGCGAACCCAACTTGAGCACAGTCAGGTTCGCGCTCAAGGGTTTGCGTAGACCCTCGCAAAGCACGCCCCGTCAAGGATTGCCCAGCCGATGTACGCCTCGCTGCGGATCAGCACCTGGTTGGCCTTTTTCAGGTCGGTGCCGGAGCCGTCCGGATCGCCGTACTCAATGATCTCCATCGGCATTTCCTTGGCAAAGCCCCAGCGGAAAGCGGAGAAGTCGCCGACGATGGCGCGGTCCTTGCTGGCATTGAACTCCACGGTGGAGTTGCTGTCGAGCTTCATGCCGCCAAGCGTGGGCGGCGTCGCGCCCCAGGCGAAGTCGGGGTACTTGCGGGCGTTGCTGGTGGTCAGCTCGGCGACCGCCGTGCGGATGGTCTTGCCCATGATGATGCCGGTCGGGCTTTCGATCTTCCCGAGAGCCTCCTCAATGTTGGCGTCCGCGGCGGAGCTGTCGTGACCGTACACGATCTTGTTCGCTTCGGGGATCGCGTAATCGAAGTGGTTGTTGCCGACGATGCTCGACGCGCTGCCGTCGAAGGGGTTCACGCCGTGCATCGCCATGATGTCCAGACCGCGGGCCACCTTCGCGGAAAAGCCGTCCACAAAGGCGCGCAGCGTGTCGAGCTGCGCCTCCTCGGCCGCCAGCATGAACTCGTCCGAAACGCGGGACTGATACACGACCTTGACCGGGCGGATCTGCACCGGCGTCACGGTGGCGCCGCCCGCGGGCTTGGCGGCGTTCTCGCCGACGATGGCGATCTCGTGGTCGAGCGAGAACGTGAAAATGTCCTTGCCGTTAAAGGGAATGGGCTCGCTGGGCGTCATCATGGCAAGGGAGGAATGACCCTTGACCTTGTTGAAGATCTCAGCAGCGAGCTGGGGAGGGAACATGGTCCCCTTGGAAATGGTACTCGTAGAATTTGCAGCCATGGAATTAAACTCCTTTTCAGTTTTTCATGTCTCCGAGCATTTTTCGGAGCGATGCGTCTTTGGCGTCGCCTTCGCCGCCCTCCGGCGAAAACATGGGCTGCGCTCTGGCGCCGCCGACAAGCCTCTGCAGGGCCTCGGCGTCCTTTCGGATCTCGTCCTCGGTGCTGCCGACGAGCCGCGTGGACATCTCATAGGGAAGTCCCATCTGGTAAGCGATCCGCGTTTTTGCCGAGTCGGTCTCGTTTGTGCTCACCTTTTTGCTCAGCTCGTCGATCTGCGCCTTCAGACCGCCGATGCTGCCCGTAAGCTCTTCGGCCTCTTTGGTTTTCTTGGCGAGGCTCTCCTTGAGACTGTCGTAGTCGGCGTATTCCTTCCGGACGGATGCGCGCTCCCGCTCCAGTCTGCTCTTGATCGCCTCGTCAAACGCTTCCTGCGTGGTGATCGGTGTAAACTCTGCCATAATGAATCCTCCGTTTATACCCTCCGTCGAGGTAGTTTTGTTAATCGGACGTGTGTCCGAATTGAACACGATCTGTCAGTACGAGATCCTCTGCCGGATCTGCGTTTCCTTGAATTCGTCAACGCCCCAGCACGCCAGCACGGCGCAGTCCAGAACGGAAATATCCACGCCCTCCTTGATGGCCCGGTAGCCGAAGCCGCCGTTGGAGCCGATCGCGCGGTGCTCGCAGCTGGAGGCCGCCTGCGCAAGGCTGGGCTGTCCGCTGTGGCATAGGATGCCCTGCTCGATCCTGGGCTCAAAAACGGCGTTCGCCGTGATCACGTCCCGCGTCGTCGGCAGGTGCGGCGGCTTGAGCTTCGCGGCCTTCATCTCATCGGCGAGCAGCTGCTGACCGCTTGCGCCGTCGATAATGACCTTTTTGGTGGAGCCTGCGGTCTTTTTGAGAAAGTCCAGGATCCACGCCGTGCCGCTGCGCGTGCTGCGGCAGTCGATGACCTCCGTGTAGATCCGGCCGTCCTTCGTCCGCGCGGCCACGCCGAGAGAAACAGACGCCGCGTCGTGGGAAAACTTGATCCCGACAACGATCTTCCCCGTCAGCTCCGGCACCACATCCGTCTGGATGCTCTGCCACTCGGCCTCCGAAATGGCGCTCTTCTGGTTGTAGGTGAGCCACAGACCGAGACGCTGGATGTTGAAATCGACCGGATCGGGCCCGATCTCGTCCGTGATCTTCCGCTCGTTGAGGATGGTTCCGAGGCTCGGGTTGGTAAGGTACCACGCCTCCTTGTCCCTCGGGTCCGTCTGATACTCCACCGACCACTCCGCCCAGCCGCTGTGCTTCAGCTCCCCGGCGAGACAGCTCTGCCGGAACTTTACGAACACCGTTCCGGCGCTGATGGGCGTCGGCGGCGTCCCGCAGAGGATCGTCTGCGGGTTCGGGCTGTCGGAAACGGTGTACTTGAGCGAGCTCTCCTGATCGTCCTGGTACTCCTGCGCCTCGTCGATCACCAGAAGATCGAAGCCCTCGCCGAGACCGCCCTTGCTGGTGCGGGTGCGAAACTCGATCTTTCCGCCGTTCTTCAGGAAGATGTGCTCCCGGCCGTAGGCGCGGTATGTGCTGGCTACCGGGATGCCGGCCTTCTGCAGCATATCGTAGAGCCGCTCCCACGCCGCGTGCGTCGTGGTCGTCCGGTGTGCGGTGTGCAGGATGTGCTCGCCGTTTTTCAGCCCGAAGATCTCGCGCATGACGACGACCTCGTTCTTGCCGTTTCGCCGCGGGACGGCATAGCCGAATTTCGTATGCACCCACAGACCGGCCTTGTCCGTGGCGAGAATGTGCCGCAGCAGAAGCACCTGCCACCGCTGCGCGGTGCGGCCGGTCCGCTCGTAAAGCTCCACGGCCTCGTCGTACCGGCTCATCTTGTGCTTATACCGGCAGAGGATCAGCTTCGTCGGATTCTGGCTGCCGCGCCGTTTTTTCATGGACCGTTCCTTTCAAAAAAGCTTGCATTTTCATAGGAAATATGCGTATAATAACGTAGACATTGGGTCGTGGCGTGCGAGCGCTGCGGTCTGGCGGATAGCCGCCTATACGTCCAGTTTCCTGGACGTGTTAGGCGCTTGAAATGGAGCTTATCGTGGCACATCTGGGCTGCGGTCGGCTCATCGCCGCCTATATGTCCCGCCTGAGGGACATTTTAGGCGGCTTTTATTTTTCTCGAGGCCGAAAAAAAGCTTGCATTTTCAAGGCAATATGCATATAATAAGGACGAGATGAGAAATCATCTTGCCGTCTATACGTCCAGTGATCTGGACGTGTTAGGCGGGTGCATTGAAGCTGGTCGCGGCCCCCTTGGGCTGCGGTCGGCTTCTTTTATGTTCTCTCAAATACTCGAATGATATTGTTGTCTCGGATCAGAATTATTTTATCAATCCACTCTCTTCGCTCGATTATATGAGAAGCCTGACGAAGCATATCGTCCTCAGAGACTTTGAAATTCGTTACATCAAAAACAAAGGTAGTTGCCTGTCCTTTTCTGTCCTTAACAGCGCTATCGAGCGTGTTTTTTCCTTTGCCAGATACTGTTTTTAAATCATACCCTTGACCGTTGATTATATAATCTGGCATTCTTATATTAGGAGGATCGTCAATCTTAGGTTGCAAAATGACCCGTTCATGCAATTGTTCAGCAAGGACCTCGGCGATCTCCCGCTCGTGCTGTGACGGCTCGAATTTGACATGATGATTGTCGATCTCGTACCGCTGCCCGTCCTTGTAGAACACCTTCCCCGGATCCTTAACTCCGGTATAGAAGTCCTCCCCGGCGCGGCGGTCCGCGTCCTTCCAGAAGTCGGTCGAATCGAAAAACTGCTTTCCTTCGGAAACGGCCTTAGCCCGTTTCCGGGCTTTCCGTTCCCTCACGGCGGTGCGCGCCTCTTCGTGCTGGATATCCTCGATCCGCCCGCGGATCAGCTCCCGCTCCGAATCGTATTCGCGCTTGGACCATACGTCGGTATAATGGCCCTTTTCGTTCGATACGGTGACGATGCACCGGCAGTTTTCGTGACGGCGGAAAATATCGTCCGGATACTGCCCCGCACTGTAGTCGTACGTCCCGGCCAGACTTCGGCACCAGTCGCAGCAGCTTCCGATCTCCTTCCGGACAATGACGGCCTTGGCGCCGCTTTTCCGCATGGAGCGGCAGCTCGATTCGACGAAATCGTCATACATGCCGCGAGATATATTTTCGAGCGTAGCCCGCAGGAAGCCGTCAGCCTTCATCCTCCGCGTAAACCTCCACGATCTTGTCGATCAGATCCTTCACGCGGTTTTCCGGCCATGGCCCGCGCATCGGCTTGAGTCCGATTCCGTTCCTTTTGTTTTCCGCCGCCAGCACGGCGGCGGCCGCGTCGTTGACCCGCCGATGGACCTCCGTCAGCAGCGGCCGGATCGTCCGGTCCGCGATATTCCAGTAGAGCTTCCCGTCCGGGAGGCTCTCTTTTTTCAGCGCTCTTGCCAGCGCGCTCCCGGCGTGGGTGCCGAGCCTCCCGGCGTAGACGGAGGCCTCCTCGCTCGTGGCCGTCCCGTCCTTCACCCGGCGGAGAAAGCTCCGGATCCAAACGTCGGTGCTTGCGCTGCGGTTGAAATCCCGGGAGATCTGCTCCCACAGCTCCGGCACGGCGTCAGTCATTCTGGCCTCCCCGGATTCCGGTCAGATCGCGGAGCCCGTCCGCGTTGAAAAAGCCGGGGATCGCCTGATTGATCTTGACCGCGCCGTCGCCGATGAGCGACAGCATGGCCGCGTCCGGCTCGAAGATCGGCTCCCAGACGGGCTGCGTCTCGCCGAGGATCGTCCGTCGGTAGGGATAGCTGTCCCGGAGGCACGCCGCCAGGTATCCGGCGTTCAGAAAGCCGCTGCCGAACGTGCGCTGCGCCTTCCGCGCCGTCAGGCGCAGGCTCTCATGCGTGCTGCGTATCGCCTCGGCGCTGCTTGGGTTTGCGCTCGGGAAGCCGAGATCGTCAAGCGTCAGCCCGACCTCGCCGCCGAAGAGGGAAGCGAACATGCGCAGCTGCTCGATGTGCGGCTGCATGCTCTGCTGGCTGAACTGCCCGACCGTCGGGCGGTCGCCGCCCTCGTCCTTGGTAAACGTCAGCATGGAGGACATGGCGGCCTTCCAGGTATCCATGGTCTCGGCGTCCGGAGAAAGCCCCGTGATGTACTTCTGCGGGAAGGAGTAAAACTCCGCCGAGATCTCGCCGCGCTTGACCGTGCGTATGGCGCTGTCCACCAGCGACATGCACGCGCGGGAGATCCGGCTGTGTCCGAATGGCCGGACAGCGTCCGGCCGAAAGATGATCGGCGCGAGCAGCGGGTACGGCACGGAGTTTTTGAAGCTCTCCGGCGGCTTTCCCTTCCGGAGGATCTGCGTTTCGCCGGGGATAAAATACGCCTCCGTCACCGCACGCCCGTTCTTTGCCTCGAGAACAGCGTACCCTTCGGTGAGCAGGTTCGTGATGGGGTCAATGATGCCGGTCGCGTGGCCACCGTCGATCACCTGCATCCGGGGATCGCCGTTCGCCCCGGCGCTGATATAGATAAAGCTGCACGAGGAGATCAGCGCGCCGAGAATGGCCGAGTCGAACAGAATATCCGGGTTGTTCTGCCGGTAGATCTCGTTCATGCCGAACGTGTCGTTCCGGAATTCCCGGAACGTCATCCGGTCTGCCAGGGAGTCCACGGCCTTGCCGCACCAGCCGAGCGTGGAATTGAGGCACGCAAGCTCCGGCGGCGTGGAAATTCCGAAGTCCCGGACGGAAAATTTCATCTCGTAGTAGCGGTATCGGGTGCGGATTCTGCCTTGTTTTAGGGCAAGTTTGTTGCGGAGAAATCCGATCCCGCGCAGATTTTCACCATTCATATCGCACGTCCTTATTTAACTTTTTGTCTGCGGGCTTCCGCCCGGAAAAAATTCCGTCAACCTCGTGTTTTTTCCCACAGTACGGGCAGGGAGGTCGCCGTCCAGGGGTCAGGGGGTGCTATCCCCCCGGTAATTTCCCCAATCGACATGCTGCGGCAGATTTCGGTTGGAAACGCTCGGACCGGCCTGCCAGGGGCGGGGCGGGGCGGCGGTCAGCCTGTCCGACTTCGCGTGGTTGCAGCACCAGTGCGTCAGCTGGAGGTTGTCGATATCGCTCGGATGCCCGCCGCGGGAGATGGGAATGATGTGGTCGACGCTCGGCGCCATAGGGTCGGGGTACTTGAGCGACTTATCGACCGGCCGGCCGCATATGCCGCAGACCTCCCCGGCCATAATGACCCGGCGGGCATTTTTGAGATAGGCGGTCCGGGTTTCTCCGACGTGGTCGGCCCTTGGTTTACTGCTCATAAATCCTCCGCGGGCGAAAAAAGAGCCAGAGCCAGCGTGACCGCATCAAAGCGGATCATGCTGGCTCTGGCTCTTAAAGCACTGGCCCTGTTTAAGCACAAGCGGTATATCGTTTTTGCATCGGCGGCAATGGATGTAAACGAGCTCGGCGGTCTCATCCGGGCGGACGAGCTTGAGCCGGCCGTTGCCGCAGATCGGACAGGCAGCCCACCCGTCCTTTACTCTGATGATTCTATCAGATTTCCTGGACTCCGTCAATGCGATCACACTCTTTATCCTTAAAATAATATGTGTTTCAAGGCAGAAAAAATAAATAAAAAAGGTTCAGCGCGGCCGGCGTCTCCGGCGCGCGGGTCTGGGCGCGGCGGCTGGAAGCTCAAAGCGGAACTTGATAACGCGGTAGCATGCCCACTCGGTCTTTTTACACTCGTCGATATAGATCCGGCAGCCTTCGGGCGGCGTGAGCTCAAAATCGTCGGGCACGACGGCGGTCTCGATCTCGGGTCGGACGGCGTTGCGCGTGCAGCTCCAGCCGTGCAGGCCGGGGCGGGTCTCATACTCCTGACACTCGCGCAGCTCCTTGGTCATATACCGCGCGACGGCGCGGTAATAGTTGTCCGGCTCCTCGGCGTCGTCGCGCTCCCACGCGGGCGGCGGCTCGTGCGGCTCCGGCCGGCCGAGACGGCGAATCTCTATATCGGAGCCGTAGATCCAGCACCGCCGGAGCATGTCAAAATCTCTGCCGGTGCTGTCGAGCACGATGTGCTGATGCCACCGGCCGGACGCGCTCGTGAGGATCTCCGGTGCCCAGAACACGACCGGCTCCGGAAGACCGGCGGCGGCGCGCGCGGCTCGCAGCTTCTTGAGGAAGTACTTGAAGCGCGCCTGCGCCTCCTTCCGGCTCTTCGGCATGTGCGCGTCGTCGTGGGTGAGCGTAACGACCAGCGCGCTGCCCGGCGTCGGGAAGTTGGCGCTGAGCATCAGCTCAAGCTTCTGCGCGCTGTAGATCTGATTCATGCGCCGCTGGGCGGCGGAGCTGGCGCGGTGCTTGGCGGCGCGCTGCCGCTCGGAATCGCGAGGACGGCCTCGGTCATAAACGGCGGCGATCTGGATGCCGCCGGCGTCGATATACTTTAATGTTTTGGCCACAGGCGTGATCTCCGTTAAACAGATTTCAGACCGTGGCCCTATAGGCTCTCGTCCTCCGGATGCAAAAAGGACGCGCCCGCAGCGCGTCCAACACTTTTGAATTATCGAAAAAGCCTTGAAAATTCAGGGAAAACTCTTGACATTTACCCGTTAATGGTATATAATAATAATCACAGAGGAGGTGAAAAAGTGGGTAAGCACGAGAGGCCGAAGAAGCCCGCCAGACAAATCGACTGGCTCGCAATCCTGATCGGGATGCTGGCGGACTTCATCGTGGGGCTGCTGCTTCTGGTCTTTGCCAAGATCATGAAGTAAGCGCCGGGGAGGCGAGGAGCTCGCCTCCCTCCTCCAAACTAACAGAGGCATGCGGAAAAGTCAAGTCGAAAGGAGTTTGAAAATGAAAAGCGTATTAACGTTCCTCGGGATCTTCTTCATTTGCGCGGGCCTTGCCAAAGGGATCATCGCGCTCATCGCGTGGAGGCGCTCGCGCCGTGGGTGAACTGCTGAGCGTGGCGCAGTGGGCGGAGCGCTACGGCAAAGATGCCCGCAACGCCCGGCGGCTGATCGCCGAGGGCCGCCTCGCCGCCGTCCGTATCGGCGGGCGCTGGGCGATCGACAGCGACACCCAGCCGCCGCCGGACGCGCGCGTCAAAAGCGGCAAATACAGGGACTGGCGCAAAAAGAGCGCAGGGGAGCCGGAGCAGTAATGCTTCGGCTTTTCTTATAAAAGGGAGCAGGGCGAGGCCGAGTTGCACGGCCTTCAGTCGGGCAAGAGGAGATCTGCCGTGAGCGAAACGGCAGAGGAAAGGAACCCGACGCGCGGCTCGCCGCCCCGTGTATGGAAAGGACGCGCTCACGGCGCGTCCTTCTCTTTTCTGTTTTTGAGAAGCTCCTCGATCTGGCCGGTGATCTCCTGCACGGCCCCGCGCAGCTTTTCGCCCCCGGCGTCGCTGAGACCGGCGGCGTACCCCGCCGCGTAGATCGTATAAAGGTAACTGTTCATCGCGGGCAGCGACAGCCCCTTGATCGCGCGGAAGGTCTCGCCGTCGATGAAGTCCTCAATCGCTTTCGGCATGCACTCACCTCCGATCGCGCCGCGCCCAGTCGGTCAGGATGTTTTCCTCCTCGGCGAGTGCGGAGACGATGTCGCTCTCGCGCAGCCGCCCGGCGCGCAGACTCTCGAGCACGCTGTGGATCTCGTCGCGCACGGCCTTGATCTGCGGCGGCGTCGGATGCAGCACCGAGCACATTGCCCAGAGAAAGACGATAAGATGCCGGTTGCCGAGCTGCGTCGCGCTCTGGCGGCGCGTGTTGTTCTTCGATTTGCTGCTCAAATCTCCGCCTCCCTGACGATCTGGCGGACGAGACGCTCGCCCTTGCGGGTGATGCTCATGAAGTCCTCGCCGCGCACGCCGACGAACGCGACCGGCCCGACGAACTGCATCCGGAGGATCGAGGCGCTCGGCGAAAGGCCGCGGATCCGCCCCTCCTCGTTGCACACAATGGCGAGGTCATCCGTGACCGTGACGCATTCGATCGGCCCGTCGACAAGCTCCTGCATCGACCGGAGCGTGTTCTCCACGACCTCGGCCCGCAGCGGCAGCCCCGGCCGCTTGACGAGAACCCGCAGGAACGGGTCATATGCTTTCTTCATTCTTTCACCTCCCACGGAAACGGCGGCAGCGGCAGCCAGAGCCAGAAGCTCTTGACCTCCATCGCGTCGCCGCGTCCAAGACCGTCGACGAACTGCCCGCCGAGATAAGCGCACACGTCCGGCATGGAAGCGATGTCCGGATCGACGACAAGCACAAGCTGTCCATCCTCCGGCTCGTCCACAAGGCAGCGCCGCCACTTAAGGCTCCCTTGTGTAAAGGGAAGACTCTCCCCGGCGGGGAGAGATGCCGCCGCAGGCGGCAGAGAGGGGGGTGGAGCTGTCAGCGGCCGCGCCGCTGACTGAGGGATTGTCTCTCCGTTTGTGTCCGAATTAAACACAGCATCCGGAACTCTCGCCGCGCCCGCGTCGTCGGCGGAGAGCCGCTCAACGTCCCGGGCGGTGAGCGTCCGCTCGGTCTTTCCCTCCGAGATCATTCCGTCCCAGACGTCCGCCTGCTTGTCCCTGGGCAGCTTGGAGATTTCATAGGCGACGCTCTCGCTGAGCTTGCCGTCCTTCCATGCGTCGGCGAAGCCTGGAAACTTGAGATTATTCCCGATCGCCTCCAGCCGCGCAAGCTTGCTCGCGCTCATCTGCATCTCCTCGGCGACAAGATCGCGGATGCGCCCCGGCAGCTCCGCGCCGCCCTCGCGCATGGCGACGAGCGCCTCCTTGAGCCGCCGCGCCTGCTGGGACTTCTCCCAGTTGGACAGGACGCGCCCCGTGCTGTTCGCGTGGATGAGCATCACCGTCTCGCGGTTGGCGTCGTGCGGGTCGGGAAAGACGATGCACGGCACCTCCGTCCATTTTTCAAAGCCGCTCTTCTCGTAGAGCAGCCGCAGCGCTTTGTAGCGCCGATGCCCGGAGAAGATCACATACGAGCCCGTGCCCTGCCCGCGTCGAAACACGCACAGCGGCTCGAGCAGCCCGTTGAGCTCAATGCTGTCGGCGAGATCCTCAAAATTGGATGTGTCGTAAAAGTTGCCGCCGTTCGGCCGCAGCTCGGCGATGGGGATCATCGTGATGCGCGGCGTGTCCGAATTGGACACAGCCTCCATCTCCGGCACGAGCGCGGCAAGATTGAATTTCTTAGCCACGGCACTCCCCCCAATCGGCGAGAAGCTCGCAGCATAAAGATTCGTAGTCCAGCGCGGCGGCAGCGCGCGGCGCGTACTGGCGCAGCGGCTGCCGGGCGAACGTCGCCTCCTGCACCTTGCAGGACCGGCGGATAACGGTGTGCAGCACCGGCAGATCGAGCCGCCGCACCGCGTCCTCGCCCTGCATGCAAACGCTCGTGCGCTGCCACATCGTCACGAGCACGCCGCGCACACGCAGCGCCGGGTTGACCGTCGAGAGATTTTCGACCTGCTGCACGATCTCCTGCGCCCCGCCGATGGCGAAGGCGTCCACCGTCACCGGCAGAATGACCTCGTCCGCCGCCACCAGAGCGGCGATGCTCGCCGCCGTGAAGCTCGGCGGGCAGTCGATCAGGCACACGTCAAAATCGTCCGCCGCCGCCTCGCACAGATCGCGCACCGTCCGCAGGGAGATGCCCTTCTGGATGGCCTCGATGTCGATCTCGCACAGGGAAAGGTCGCTCGGCACGATGCCGAAACCCGCGCCGAGCCGCTGCACTACAATGTCCGCCTCGCAAACGCGCCCGGCCAAAAGGTCGGTGATGGTCGTGCCGTCGGTCCTTGCGCCGAGAAAGTCGGTCAGGTTGTGCTGCGGGTCGGCGTCGATGCAGAGCACCCTCTTCCCGCGGTGCCGCAGCTCGGCGGCAAGGTTCACGGTCGTGGTCGTCTTTGCCGTGCCGCCCTTGAGATTGATGATAGCGATTGTCCTCATGATGTCCTCCTGTTTTCATTTCTCGCGCTTCCTCCGTCTCCCAAAGCCTCCCTTGTGCAAAGGGAGGTGGCGCGCAGCGCCGGAGGGATTGTCGTAGGCGCGGATTTTATTTCTTGCGCTTCCCCCCTTGCCTCCCTTGTGTAAAGGGAGGTGGCGCGCAGCGCCGGAGGGATTGTCGTAAGCGCGGATTTTATTTCTTGCGCTTCCCCCCTTGCCTCCCTTGTGCAAAGGGAGGTGGCGCGCAGCGCCGGAGGGATTGTCGTAGGCGCGGATTTTATTTCTTGCGCTTTTTTCGCCTCTGCTTTTTCACGGGGAAATACGCCCCCTGCTCCGCCGGCTTCGAGATCTGGTCTACCGCGCCGCGCGGATGCTTCGGCTTTTCGCTCAGCGTCTCGGGCCTCACGTCGCCGGTCGAGGCGGTGATGCGGTTCCGCAGCGGGTAGGCCTGCCGGAAGGAGCGCGTCACGCCGCCGCGGGTGAAGGTGAATTCGACGGAATAGAACCGCCGCTGCGGATGGATGTACATAACGCGCGCCTCCAGCGGCGGCACGCTCTGCTGTCCCTTGGCGGCACCGAACTCAGGCCGCTTCCAAACGATATCGCCCACGGTCAAAGCGGGAACACCTCCTGCACATTGTCGTCAACCGGCGTGAGCTTGGGCTCGTAGGGCTTCGGCTCCGCCCGCCGGTGCCAGGCGCGGGAGTCGGTCGCCGTGAACTCCATGTGCGCGGCGTCAAATTTGAGACAGATCCGCCCGAGAGGGCCGTCCTTGTTCTTTGCCACGGCGAGCCAGCGGAGACCGTCGTTCTCCTCCGGATCGTCGAGCGACATGAGCAAAATGACGTCCGCGTCCTGCTTGAGCTGCCGGCTCTCGCGCAGATCGTCCCGGCTCGGCGCGCGGCGCGCGCCCTTCGTCTTGTCCGGCGGCGTGAGCTGGGATAGAGCGATCACCGCCACGCCGAGCTGCTGCGCCATGGTGTGCAGCTCCATGGAGATCTTTGTGACGATCTCCCAGCGCTCCCGGCCCTCTGCCTTGAGCAGTTGGACGTAATCGATGAAGATCACGTCGTACCGGTTGGCGAGCGTCACCGCCCGGAGCTCGGCCACGCCGAAGCCCGCGGCCTCGGTGATGCCGAAGCACATGCGGTTCGTCGCGCCGCCGACGGCGGCAACGTCGCCGAGATCGTGCTCGGTCAGCTCCTTGTGCTTGATCTTTGCGAGCTCCACGCGCGCCCTCTGGGCGACGATGCGGTCGGCGAGCTTCCGCGCGGACGTTTCCAGCGAGAAAAACCCGACGCGCCGCCCGCGGCTCGCCATATTCCAGGCAAGCTGCACCGCGAGCGCCGCCTTGCCGACGGAGGAATCCGCGCCGAGCACGATGAAGTCCCCCGGCTCGGCAGTAAGCACCTCGTCGAGCTGCCGGATTCCCCACTTGAGATAATTCGGCGGCGTCTTGTCCTCCATGCGCCGCAGGAAGTCGGCAAGCAGCTCGCCGATCTGCTGCGTCTTGATGCCCGGCCTATCGAGCATCAGCGGCTCCGCGGAGGCGAGAATGCGCCGCGCGTCGGCGGCGTCCACCGCCCCGGCAAGCTGCGCGCCGATGTCCTGCATCGCCCGCAGCGCCGCGCTCTCGCGCAGCACCTTGGCGTATGCCCGCCAGTTGGCGGCGGTCGGCGTGTCGCGCAATATCTCGCGCACCGTCGGCTCGTAAGACGGCGACGTCTCCGCCACCAGCAGCACCGGATCGACCGGACGGCCGGTGAGAAACAATGTTCGCAGCGCCGAATAGAGCGTCCGCAGCTCCGGCACGTTGAAGTCCTCCTCGCGCACGGCCTGCACCAGCTCGCCGGTGATCCCCGGCGCAAGCAGCGCCGCGCCGATGAGCGCGCGCTGCGCGTCGTAGTAAGCGGTTAATTCCATACCGGAAGGTCACCTTCGGCCCTCTCCGGCGGCGGCGCCGGGGCTTTGATCTCGTCCTCCCACCGGCGGCGGCGCAGCCACCGCACGGCGTAGGGAATGCCGATGCCGCGCTGCCATTCCTCGCTCGCCTTCTGGCGGACAAGTGCTCGGCTCATGGCCTGAAGCGTCGCGTCGTCGGGCTTGAGCTCGTCCCACGCGGCGATCGCGCCTTGCTTATCCTCTCCGCGAGGGTAAGCCGCCCAGAACCGGGCAAACGTGTCCGGTCTATAGTCAGGCGCGCTCTTCGTGGCTCTGCGCTTCCGCTTCGGCGTTTCCGCGCTCTGAGGCTCCCTTGTGCAAAGGGAGCTGTCAGCGGCCGCGCCGCTGACTGAGGGATTGTCGTCCCCCACGTCCCCCTCGTGGGGGACGACAGGGGGAATAGTACTTAGTTTATCTTTACTTGATTGCGCCGGATTTTCCGTATACGGTTTTCCCGTATACGGATTAGCCGTATACGGATTTTCCGTACATGGTGGAACCTCGTGGATGATGTACTCAAATCCGGCGAACGCGCCGGTATCGGCATGCTGTCGGCGGCGGACGATGTAACCCGCCTCGATCAGCTCATTGATGCCGGTCTGCACGGCTCCGACGCCGTCCGTTACGATCGAGGCCAGCCCCCGGATGCTGATCTCCCAGTCGTCCGGGAGGCTCAGCAGCATGGAGAGCAGCCCCTTTGCCTTGAGACTCAGCCGCTCGTCGCGGAGATGGTGGTTTGCCATGACGGTATAGTCATGGGTCTTTTCAACGCGATACACCGCCATTACCACACACCCCCTTGACAAGAGGCTCTCTCCCGTGGATAATAGGAGATGTCCTCGTGATGTTCTACATCACGTAGCTCGTCGGTGTTCCCGCACCGGCGGGCTTTTTTTATGTCCTTCATGCCTCGTCCTCCAAAGGCTCCCTTGTGCAAAGGGCAGACTCTCCCCGGCGGGGAGAGATGCCGCCGCAGGCGGCAGAGAGGGGGGTGGGGCTGTCAGCGGCTCCGCCGCTGACTGAGGGATTGTCGTCCCCCTCCGCGCCGCGTCCGTCAATAAACTCCAAAAGCTCCGGCACGATCTTGAAGGCCGTGCTTCTGTCGTCGCTGCTGTTGTGGCTGTCTCGGTACAGAAGGATCTCTAACGGCGAGATCTCCATATGCTCCAACAGCTTGGAGAGGATGCCGACAACGGATTTCCGATTCATGCCCATGATGCATATCTGATACTCAGCCTCCGTTTCACGGCGGCCGTCGCCCCTGTCGAAGCTGACGATGTCGTTTATGTGGATATAATTCTCGCCCATTTTCAAACCACCTTCATCCCCGGATAGTATCCGGAATTATTCACCCCGCCGCGAAACTCGTTCGGGCGGCGGACGCGGGTCTTTCGCTGCGGCTCCTTGGCCTTGACGTACCGGGACGCGAGATACTCCTCCACGTCCTCGCGGGAGAAGCGCGTTATCTTCGGGGAGATCTTGTAGGCGGGCAGCTGCCCGGACTTCACCAGCCGGTCAATGGTGTCCTCGCTCACCGTGAGCAGCTCGGCGGCCTGCGCGCGGGTGATAAGCTCAACGCTCAGTTCCATGCTCTCACACCTCCCTCGGCGTACCGCAGCGCCAGCGCCGCGGCGATCACGTCGTCCAGCTCCTCGGTCAGCTCTACGAACTGCCGCTCCTCCATCTCGTCCACGCGCCCGTCGGCGGCGATGGCGAGCAGCTGGTCCTCGGCGTGCCCGTCGGCCACCTTGCGCAGCGCCGCGCAAAGCTGGCACACCGCCTGCGGCAGCTGGACGTAGGGGACCGGCGGCAGCACGTCGCGGGCGATCGCAACGTTGAACCGCAGATGCTCGATGCAGATCGTCGGCGCGTTGTAGATGTCCGCCATGGCCAGCACGCGCATGTCCGGCGGCACGCTCTCGCCGCGCTCCCACGCGGCAACGCTCCGCACCGTCACGCCCAGCAGTTCTGCCGCGCGCTCCTGCGTAAGACCGGCAGCCTTCCGGTACCTTCCGTAAATCGTCATGTACTCGCTCTTCATGGTGTTTCCTCCTTTTTTGCTGTAGAATCCTCGTCAAGACCGGCGAAGAAAAGATCATCGATGGAGCAGCCGAGAATCTCGGCCAGCTCCGGGAGCAGCGCGGCGTTCGGCAAATACCGGCCCTGCTCCCAGAAGTAGATCGTCGCTCTGGTAACGCTCAGCCGCTCGGCGAGCTGCGCCACCGTGTATCCCGCGCGGCGGCGCATGGCTTTAAGTCCTCGCAATGTTTGTGTCCTCCTTAGTGTCCTCCCTTGCTTTTCGGCAAACGGTAAGGTATGCTGAAAAGACGGAGGTGTTAATAAATGCTGAGTAGAGAAAGCTACAAGATTCTAAAAGATTTACCGCAGGAACTCCCCGTCGAATGTGTTCAGCCAATACACAAAGAACTCCTTAATCGGGGATATCTCACCGAAGGGTGGAATTTAAGTGTTGGAAGTTACTGCCGTATAACGAAAATCGGCCGCGCCGCCGTGGAAGAGTACGAGCGCTCGGCTCGTGGCGAGCGCAGAGATGATGAAGCTGTCGTAAGGTCAACCTGGGCGAACATCATCTCTGCCCTTGCGCTGGCGGTGTCCATCGCTGCGCTGATCGTCAGCGTAGCAGTAAGATAACAATTAGCGCAGCAATGGCAGCGCCGAGAGAACAGCAGGAGAAAATGAGCGACCGCGTCGCACACTTTTTGTACTCTCGCCAGAACTTCTCACGATCCTGCAATGTTTGTGTCCTCCTTTGTTACTCCCTTGCTTTCCGGCAGTGGACGCGGTATGCTGAAAGGAAAAGAAGGGAGGTGAAATAATGCAAACGGATCTGACTGTGTCTCCGGCGAAGGCGTTCCCCGATAACTTCATGGACGGTCTGGTGATGCTCTATCTGGAACAGCAGGACCTGGCCGGCAAAACGCCGGAAGAGCTCGTGGAGCTGTATTGGGAAACCCTTTACCGGATAAGAAATGCCAACCGAGAGGCCCGTCAGAAGGCCAAGGAAAAATGGCTCACTTGAGCTGAAGCAAAACGCCGGCGATGCTCGTCATGGCGTTGGACAGCTCGGCCAGCTCGCCGGGCAGGATCGCGTCCGCCCTGGATTGCTCGTGGAGCAGCTGCATCTGCTCCATGAGCAGCCTCCGCAGTTCATCGTTCATGTCCTGACCTCCTTCAAAAAACAATGTTGGATAGCCGGTGGTTAAGATCCAGTCACCCGCGAGAAGATCTTCCAGACTCGGTGTCCAGTAAAGCGGTGGGCGTCCGCTCTTCGTCAGCGCCGCCTTTCCGGTTCTCCGGATAAGCAGCGGCTCGGTGGCTTCCGTGGGCATTACGCAGTAATACTTTCCGATCGGCGCGGCGCGCCGGATGCAAAGCCCATGCGCCAGCGCGGCGGATAACGCCTCTTGAATCTGCATACCGTTTTTCCTCCTTGTTTGTTTCGTACCATGATTTCTGGTACGACTAAAAGATATACCATAAATTCAGGTGTGTCAAGTGCGATTTAATATTTATAACTGAATTTATGGTAACTGCTTCAAAATTCTCCGCAAGTTTTGTATAATCTGCATGGAACGGAGATGACGGGATGAATCGAATTAAAGAGCTTCGCGCCTCTCACAACATGAAGCAATCCGAATTGGCAGAGCTTCTTCATGTCGGGCAGACTGCGGTCTCAAACTATGAGCTGGAGATCAACTCGCTCGACCCGGCGCTCATTCACCAGCTCTGCGACATCTTCCACGTCTCCGCCGATTATCTTCTCTGCCGCACCGCCATGCCCTCCGCCGAGCTTTCGGAGGGGGAGTATGCGCTCATCCGCGCCTACCGCGCGGCGGACGAGCGCGCCCGCGGCATGGTCGATCTCGCCCTTGCGCCGTTCATGGCGTCGGGGGAAGACCGCCGCGCGCAGTCCACGGCAGGATAATACACATAAACTTTGCGGCCAGGGTTCCCCCCGGCCGCTTTTAATTTTCTTATGGAGGTATGCGTAATGGCCGCTGCATCAGCGAAAACACGCTCGCGCAAGGGAAAGGACAGTATCGTTGTCCCCGACGAATTTGTTGCCATCGATACCGAGACGACAGGCCGCAGCCCTGACCGAAATGAGATCATAGAAGTCTCCGCCGTTCGCTACCGGAATGGACGCGCGGTCGAAGCGTATGAGACCCTGATAAAGCCGGACAGACCGGTCAACCTGTTCATTTCCATGCTGACCGGCATCACGAACAAAAAGCTCAAGGACGCGCCGCCCGCCTGCGACGTTTTCTTTCCTCTTTGGAAATTTATAGGCTCCTCGGTGCTTGTGGGTCACAACATCGGCTTTGACATACGCTTTCTCAACTGCCTCGCCGATCAGTTCGGAGCTCGGGCGCTTTCCAATGATTACATCGACACGCTGACCGTCGCGCGAAGGGCCTTTCCGTCCATGAGCTCTCACAAGCTGTCCGATCTGGCCGAGGCGTTCGACCTGCCCAGCGACGGCTTCCACCGTGCCGGGTATGACAGCCGCATGGCGGCAAAGGTGCTCCTGTATATCGCCGAGGGCGGGAAGGCCGTCCGGGTCGTCGAGAAAAAAGAACGCCCGAAAATGGGGTTTCGGGAGTATGTAAAGGTTTCGGAGCTGCGGCCGGAGTGCGACGATATCGACGAGAACAACCCGTGCTATGGCAGGGTGTTCGTGTTCACCGGAGAGCTTTCCCGCTACGGACGGCGGCAGGCCATGCAGGAGGTCGTAAACCGGGGCGGCCGATGCAAAACCTCAGTCACGCACGACACGGACTATCTCGTCGAAGGGAGCTTTGAGAATGTCGACGTCGGCGACGACGGCGAAAGCACGAAGCAGCAGACGGCGAGAAAGTATCAGCAGCAGGGCTGCGATATCCATACGATCTCCGAAAGCATGTTTCTCGATATGCTTGAATAAAGGGTGTGTCCGATTTGGACACATTGCAGCATTTATAGCAATATTCCATAAAAAGAATATTGATTTTTTGGATTGTAAAATATTCCTTATATGTTATATAATCACCTCAAAGGGGCATATTATGAATAAACAACAGGTTGAGGATTTATTGCAGCAGTATTTTGCAGGAATCCTTGTTCATCAGAGAGTGTTCAGCGAACTGCTGGATATCCTTTCGCAAACCGGAGTTGAGAAACAATTCTTTAAGCTGCTCCAGAAATATCTTAATATGCTTAGTCAAATGGGCCTCCAGGCTACCACCCTCAATGGATTTGAGCCTATAGAGAAAGGCATATACAGCATGAAATTTAAATTTTCAGGCTTCAATATTCGCATTCTCTATACGTTTCGAGGAGATGAAGAGCCTATTTTGCTTTTAGCTTTTTATGAAAGAGCAGGAAAAAGCTGCACGGATTACAGCGGCTACATAAAGCCCGCCTGTGACCGTCTGGCGGACATGAAAGGAATGAATTGAAATGATAGAAAAGAGCGCCGTGGATCTGCTAATGGCGATTGGTGAAAAAATGAGCGCGGAAGAAATGATGCTTCTTTCTCTTCAGGGCACGATAGCCGCAGAGGTTGAAATGAAGCGCGCGGAGCTCCAAATGAATCAGAAACAGTTTGCGCAGTATATGGGAGTCACGCAGGCGACCGTCTCCAAATGGGAATCCGGTGACACCAACTTCACGCTCTCCACGCTGGTGCATATTGCCTCGAAGCTGGGGCTGAAAATGCAGACCCCGTTCGAGCCTAAGGAGCGCAGGGAAAAGCGTGCGCCGGCAAGCCCCGCAAATATAGTGAATTTCAGCGAGCATGCAGGTGGAAAGTCAGCCATATCCGGCAGCGTGAACAGCAAGTATTGGTCAGCGGAGTCGGATGAACTGAAAGAAATGTAAGGAGACTGCGAAATGTACAGCTACGCGAATATTGTTCGATCCACGCTAAATCAGGAAAAACCGGAAATTATGATGCAGTTTTTGCAGGCCGTTCCCAAATATAAAGAGAACAGCACTACTGTTATCGGAACAGACGTTGAGGTTGTTGCCTCTGTCGTTATGAATTCCGATGCTGCCCGCGGCTTTGCCAAGTCGATTCTTGACCTTCTTGACGACGAAAACGGCGCGGAAGAATAAAAAAGCGTCCGGACTGTCCCGGACGCTTTTTTGCAAAGGGGTGCATAACGGCAATTAAAGGAGAAGCCGTGTCCAATTTGGACACAAAAAAGCCCGCCCCGGAAATCCCCGGAACGGGTAATAAAAAAAGCTCCCCGAGAGGGGAGCTTGGCAGCTCAAAGCACGTCTTTCCAATTTTTCGGAAAATCAATAAACGAGAGATTTACAACGTCGGCGTATTCTTCTATAAGCGCCTCAAGCTCTGTTTTTACTGACTTCCAGCGGGCGTCGCTGTCAAAAACACGCTTCATTGCAAGAAGAGCCTGAAACAGCTTCGTTGCTTTGCCCTCCTGCCGGTATATGCGATGCTCACGGTACAGTGCCGGTGCCTGTTTGAGCGGCATATTGTAGAGCCGACCGTAATGTGCACAGATGTTGCGGATTTCCACCAACGACAGCATCCAGCTTCCCAGATACTTCGGATCCGTATTATATAGACCGGCAATTGCTTTGCGGTCATCCGGTTTCATAATGCTGTATATCGAGGCAAGGTTTCCGAAGGTAAAAAGCTCCACAGCTACCCACGCTGGGAAGCGTCCTTCATATCTTTCCATATGATGCCGTACAAATGGAGCATTCCCTTGGTGATTTATCTCACGCCTGAAGTCCTCCATGATTTTTTCGTGAACAGTTTTCCCGTCCTTGGTTGCCTTATTTGTAAAGTTTAATGGATATGTGTACCCGTCTGCTCCATACGTCATGGCGAGATGATTGGATATTTGGGCGCGGAGCTGTATTTCCAGCTTCTCGATGGCAGGAAAGAGAATGCTGCGCAGTCTGCTGTCAAATGTGTACAGACGAAAAATATGCTCCAATGTTATTCCATCACGGTATTTTTCTTTATCATCCTCCTGCATCAGACCAAGCCCGTATGCGCTCAGACGATAATAGTTGACCCGTTTCAAAATCTTGGTTGCCGCATCATCGTTGTCGATTTTCAGATTGTGATCGACCTTCAATCGTTTGAGCTGGCCCTCGTACGAAAGCGGTTTCTTTAGTTCTGCCATAGAGCAGCCTCCAAGGTATAAAAAGTCCCACCGTGGTCCGCAGTGCGTTGCCGCCTTATGCGTGGTGGGCTCTGTCACAATCATTATATGCGACCGGCGGCCGATTTGCAACATAAATTTTTATGAATTTCTTGTTAAACAGCGTTAAACGATGTTTAACGCATTTGTTCCCGTCCGTATATCGGTAATGGCCTCCCCCAAAAGGAGGATCTGAATGGCGCGGAAAGCTGCGGCACGGCACGGTACGACCCGGCGCGGAGCTGCCGGAAGCGCATCGGAGGAAGAAATAATTGTGTCCAATTCGGACACAAAAAAATCAGCCGCCTGTTGGGCGGCTGACCTTCCGTTCAGTTTTCGTAATGCGTCCACATGGCAAGGATCCGGACGGTTTTTTCCTTCTCGAACACCTGATACACCAGCCGGTGCTGCACGTTGATCCGGCGGGAATACATCCCGGCGAGATCGCCCTTGAGCTTTTCATACGGCGGCGGGTTCTGCCACGGGTTTTCGCGCAGAATGCCGAGCAGCTGCTCGACCTTTGCCTTCATGGCCGGATGCTGCCTGACCTTCTCCTTATCCTTCTGTGCGCTTCCGGCGATCCGGATCGCGTATTCACCAGGCAAAATCTTCACTCTCCTCCAGCGGCTCGGCGGCCGCAGCGGTCAGCCGCTCGCGCATGCCGGGGACGGACAGCAGGAAGCACGTCTCCATGAGACCGTTGAAGTCCTCCTCGCTCATAACGACGGCGTTGCCGTTCTTCGTCGTGACGTTGATGATGTCGTTGAACTGGATCGCCTGGTCAAAGTAGCTGAAAGCGTTCCGGCGGAAGTTCGTCGCGTTCGTGTTGGTCATGGTATCGCCTCCTTTGCGTACATTATAATGTACGCTTTTAAAATTGTCAATGCTATTTTATCATGCGGAGGGCTTGTTATGCGAAAAGAAGCGCGATACGGAAAAAGCAAGTCATACCGGAAGCGCATAAAGGGCCCGGACGGGAAGTACCACGACGTCTACGGACGCACGATCGCCGAGCGCGATCTCGCCGTCGCGGAGCTTCGCGCGAGCTGGGCGGCGGAGGAAAAGATCGCCGCGGATCCGTTCGTCTGGCAGTACGCCGCGGCATGGTTCGCCCGCCGGAAGCCGGGCCTGTCCGAGCAGATGTGCGAGCATTATTCCCGGCAGCTCAACACGATCATTCTGCCGGTCATCGGCTCGCTTCGCATGTCGGAGGTGACGACGGACAGCATCGCCGACGTCATGGCCACGCGCGCGCACCTTGGCCGCAGCAGCCAGCGCGACACGGTGCAGACGCTGAAGCAAATCTTCTCCGCCGCCGCGGACGCTGATGTCATCCGCAAGGATCCGACGCGCACTCTAAAGCCGGGCGGGAAAAAGCCGCCCCAGAAAAAAGCGCTGACAAAACGGCAGGAGGATGAGCTGCTCTCGGCCGTCGCCGGGCTGCGCGCCGAGGGGTTCGTCCGCCTCGGCCTGTTCGCCGGGCTGCGCCGGGAAGAGATCTGCGGCCTTTTGTGGGATTGCGTGTTTGAATCGGACCCCACGCCGCACATCATCGTCTGCCGCGCCTGCCGCTGGCCAAAGCACTCGCAGCCGGAGATCAGCAATCAACTCAAAAGCGACGCCGCGGCGCGCTCTATCCCCATTCCTCCGCAGCTTTCCGAATGGCTCGCCGCCGAGCGTGCCCGGCAGCAAAAGAGCCGCAGCGGCGATCTGAGCGCGTTTCCGGTCGTCGGCAGGGAAGACGGCAGGCCGATCACCTACAGCAGCTTGCAAAGCCTGCTGCGCTCTATTTCGGTGCGCTGCGCTGCGCCGGACAGGCCGCTGGGCACCGCCTCGCCGAAGCACCCGGCGGTCAGGGTGACGGTCAGCGCGAAGGTTACGCCGCACATTCTGCGGCACACATACATCACGCGCCTCATCCTCGGGAGAGTGCCGCTCAAGCGCGTGCAGTATCTCGCCGGCCACGCCGATCCGACGATAACGATCAAGATCTACACCGACATCATGGGCCACCAGCCGGAGGATCTTGCCGACGACATCAACGCCGTTTTTGCCCCTGTCGCGACACCCCCAACGACACCCCCAACGCCCTCGGAAAAGCCTTAAATCCGCGGTTTCCGGCGGATTTCCCCGGCATTTTTCGCCCATTTGCGGGCACGGAAAACCAACGAAAAAACGCCGAAAGCCCTTGATTCTCAAGGCTTTCCGGCGTTTTCCGCCTATGACACCCACAAACTTTCGGGACCAAGAGGCCGCGAGTTCAAGTCTCGCCACTCCGACCATCAAAAAGCTCCGCGCAGAAATTTTTCTGCGCGGAGCTTTTCATATTCGGCTCAGCAGACCCGGTCGACCCAGCCGAAGGGATCGGGCCTGGTGCCTCTCTGGATGCCGGTCAGCTCATCGTAGAGCATCTGCGAGAGCGGACCGATCTTGTTGCCGTTGATTTCGTATTTTTCCCCGTTCCAGGCAAGCTCGCCGATCGGGGAGATGACCGCCGCGGTGCCGACGCACCACGCTTCCTCCAGCGTGCCGGCTTTCGCGGCCGCGAAGAGCTCGTCCACGCTGATGAGCCGCTCCTCCACGGGAATACCCTGGCTGCGCAGCAGCTCAATGCAGGATTTGCGCGTGATGCCGGGAAGAATGGAGCCCGTGAGCATGGGCGTTACAACGGTGCCGTTGATCTTGAACATCACGTTCATACCGCCGCCCTCTTCCACATATTTCCGCTCGACGCCGTCAAGCCACAAAACCTGCGCATAGCCTTTTTCGGCGGCTTTATCCGCGGCGCGGTTGGCAGCGGCGTAGTTCCCGCCGCATTTTGCCTCACCGGTGCCGCCGCGGACGGCGCGGACGTCTTCGGTCTCCACCATGATGGGGACGGGCTTCAGCCCATTTTTGAAGTAGTTCCCGGAAGGGGAGAGAATGACGGCAAACGTCGCCGAATAGACGCCGTGCAGAGAGAGTGTCGGATTCGTGGAATACAGGAACGGACGGATATAGAGCGACGTACCCGGCTCGGAGGGAACCCAGCGCTCATCTACGCGCACCAGTTCCCGGATCGCCTGCAGCCCGTCCTCCTCATTGATCCGCGGCAGACCGATACGGTCGCACGAGCGGTTCAGACGCGCCATATTTTCCCAGGGGCGGAAAAGCTGCACGCCGCCGTCCGGACGGCGGTAGGCCTTGAGCCCCTCAAATACCTCAGCGCCGTAGTGCAGTACGCCCGCGGCGGGCGACATGCTGACCGGCCCGAAGGGGACGATGCGCGCATTGTGCCAGCCGTCGGTATCGGAATAGTCCATGAGAAACATATGATCGGTAAAATATTTTCCGAAGCCGAGCTCATCCGTTTCCGGCAGCTTTCCGGGGTTCTCTTTTTTAGTGATTGTAATGTTCATAATGAAGCTCCTCTTTTCAGATATTGCGGATGTCTTTCCAATGCTCCATGTTGGCGCGGATGCCGTCGCAGCAGGCGTGGAACTGCGCCTGCTCTTCTGCCGTGAGCGGCAGCTCGACAATCTGCTCCATGCCGTTTGCGCCGAGCACGCAGGGGACTCCGGCAAACAGCCCGGATTCGCCGTATTCTCCGCAAAGCTCCGCGCTGGCAGGCATAATGGCCTTTTCGTCGTGCAGAACGATGTGCGCCATGCGCGCGGCGGTCGTCGCAATGCCGTATTCGGTGCAGTATTTTCCGGAGAATGTGACCCATCCGCCGCCGATGGATTCTTTTTGCAGCGACTCGCGGTCAAACCGGAACCGTTCGTCCGTTTTTGCCCAGACATCCAGCGGCATACCGCGGAAGCTGACGCAAGACCATGGGGCAAATTGCTTATTTCCGTGTTCGCCGAGCATGTAGCACGTGATCGACTTGTGGTCGATGCCGGTCTGCCGGGCCAGCGCGCTGAGAAGCCGCGCGGTGTCCAGCCCGGTGCCGGTGCCGAATACGCGCCCTTTGGGAAGCCCAAGCCCCAGAGCAAGCTCATGCGTTACGATGTCGCAGGGATTGGTGATGTTGATAACAACGCCGTTAAAGCCGCTTTTTTTAATTTTTTCGGCAAAGCCGCGCACCGCCGGGATCGTAAAGTCCATCTCTGTGGTACGGTCGTGCGATTCGCGGAGAAGCTCGATCTTTCCAACACAGTTGACGATCACGTCGCATTCGCCGAGATCGGAAAACTCCCCGGCCTGAAAGCTGACGCGGTGCGGGAGATACGCTGCGGCATCGCGCAGATCCTGTATTTCGCTTGCGAGCTTCTGTGCGTTTTTGTCGATCAATATCAGTTCGTCTGCAATACCCTGTACGGCGAGCGCGTAAGCGACATGCGCGCCTACGTGTCCCAAACCGATCACTCCGAGGATCCTCTTTTTTGCCATGGCCAAACCCATCCTTTCGCAGCAGAATAAAAAAGAGCGCGGTCCCGCCGAAAGGGGCGGAACCGCGAAACTCCGGCCCCCGCAAAGGGAGAAGCGCCGGGCAGTATGCCGGGCTTCGTTCCGGTAAAAAATTATGGAGAGATTCTACAGCGCGTCGGTCGGATTTTCAAGAGCAGATATACATCAAATTCTTTAACAAGGCAAAGAAATGCTTGTAAAAATCGCTGAAATCCCATCGGCGCAAAAAGCCCCGCTTCCGGCACTGCGCATGCCGGGAGCGGGGCGGAAGATCACGTTTGCGGCGGGCAGACGGAAAAATCGATGAGAACGACGCTGTTGCCGTGCGCTTCAATGATCCGTCGGAGATCGGCAAAGGAAAGAAATACCGTGGCGGTATTATCGTTCGGGTGAACGCCGATCGCTGGCAGCGAGGCAAGCGCGGCATCTGCGGCGAAGATAACGGAGCGGCTCTCATCGTTGAGAATCCCAAGCGGGGAAACACTGCCCTGCGGGAGCTTCAGGTATGTATCGAGCCGTTCGGCGGAGGCAAAGCTGAGCTTTGAGGAGCTAAGCGCTGCCGAGAGCCATTTGAGATCGACCCGCCGCTCATCAGGGACGGTCACGAGATAATGCTGCCGGCCCTTTGCGTCGCGCAGAAAGAGGTTTTTGCAGATGCAGCCATGAGCATCGATCCCGGCACGTTCCATCTCCTCCGTTGTGAATACCGCTTCGTGCTCAACGGCTTCGTAAGGAATGCCCTTGTCGTTGAGAAGGGCGTAAACTTCGTTTTTATGGTATCCGGACATAATATATTTCTCCTGCATTTACAATTTAGCGCATTATAGCGCGAAATGATCCGGAAAGCAAGAAAAACGTGCGCCGCTGCTCAGTGTCCCGCGGGATCGCGCTCCAGCCACTCTTTTTCCGAGGTGAGGTCGGCGTGGAGAAAGGCAACGAAAACGATGGCGTAGGGGAGCGCTGCGACCCAGATCGCCCGGCGGCCAAGGAAAATGCACGCTACTGCGCCGAGGATCGTTCCGGCGAGGAAGAAGAGGACCATGGAAAAATGCCGCTTGAGAACGCGGCGGTGAGACGTGTCACCGTGGCGGCGGTGCAGCTCCTTGGCAAGACCGATGCCGAGCTGACGGACGTGGTTGGTGGCGAACGTTGTGGCCATCGGCACGCCCTCGGAGTTGCGGAACGTGTTGTATTGCATGGAGGCGATAAAGTTGATGGACACCTGAAAGACCTGCACCGGCGTCGATGCCGGAAGCGCTCCGAGCACGGCGACGAATACGATCTCGACCGCGACGAGGATCGTTTCCCAGCGGATATGGAAGCGGTGCTTCACATCGTCAGGGATGAGCTCGGAAATGAACGCGCCGAGCGCATAGGCGGAGATCGGGATAACATAGTACAGGGCGCTTGTCCAGCTCCGCGTGCCGAGCGCGATGCCGAGAAGGACAATGTTGCCGGTTTGCGCGTTGCAGAAAATGCCGCCGCAGAGCATATAGGTATACGAGCCGAGGATACCGGCGGCGAATATGAGCGTGTCGTACACCCACGTCCGCTCGCAGGTAAGATAAAAGGTTTTCTTTTCCATAAGTCTCTCTTACTCCGTCCAATATGTGCACAGTTTGTCGAAAGGCGCAAATTGCGGCTATTATACCATGGAAACACCGGAACGGGAAGTGCCTTTTCGGTAAGGAAAGTCCCCGGCCGAAGCCGGGGACGGAATCGTTTGTATGGTGAATGGTCAGACTGTGCCGGTGATGACGAGTGTGGCCGTGCCGGGCGTGACGGTGAACGTCCCGTCTGTGTTCTGCGTGAACGTGGCCGCCGGAACGGTGATCTGTCCGGCCAGCGTTGTGAAAACGCCGGTCGCGGCGTTGTAGGTGTAGTTTGTGCCCTCCGTCCATGCCGTGCCGTTGTAGGTGACGGCGATGTTGCGGAGAATGGGGGCGAACGTGTCGGTGACGACAACATTGCCCGTCGCCGTCGCTTCGGTATTGCCGGTGTTGGAAATGACAAACGTGTAGGTGATCTGGCCGTTTTCCGTAACGGTCGTCGGCGAGAGCGCTTTGCTGATGGTGAGATCGGCGCTGGTCGCGGTCTCCACCGTCGCCTGCGCGGTGATCGGGTTTGTGAGACCGCCGCCGGTGATCGTCGCGGTGTTCGTGATCGAGCTGCCCGTTGCGAGCGGTGCGACGGGCGTCGCGGTCGTCTCATAGATGAGTACGGCGCTGCCGCCCGCGGGGATCGTGAGTCCGGTCACGGTGAGCGGCGGTCCGGCGGTGACGGTCGGCGCTGTCTGCAAAACGCCGTTAATATAATAGCGCACCGTTCCGGCGTTGTAGGCGAGCGGGTAGACGGTGTTTGCGCCGACGGTATAGCCGCCGAGATTATCGGTGACGGTATAGTCCGTGACGGCCGCTGTGCCGGTGTTCACGAGCGAGAGAGCGTAGGTGATGCGGTCTCCCGCCGAATAGTTTGCCGAAACCGCCGTCTTGACGGCGGTGAGAGCTTCGAGGATCTCGCCGGTGACAATGTTCGAGTTTGTTGTGCCGCCGTTATAGGAAAGCGTGGCGAAGTTGGTAAAGCTTGCCATAGTTCACACTCCAAGATCAAGATGTTGAGGCGCACCCCTTACAGCATACGTGGAACCGTGCGGCTCTGCCAATCCGCGGCGGCAGAAAAACACCCCGTCCGCTTTGGGCGGACGGGGTGCGGCAAAACAGGGGAAATCAGAGAACGTGCACACTCTCCGGATCAAAGACCAGACGGCAGCGCTCGCCGACTTTGTAAATGCGCTTGTTCTTGGGGTTGGGGTCGGTCAGCTTCACGAGCGTATCGCCGACCTTGACATGGTAGTTCTGGTAGCTGCCCATGAAGCAGGAGAGAACGACCTCGCACGGAAGCCCGCCCTCTTCGGCCAAAGACGCGGCCTCGGGACGGAGAACGATCGTATAATCCCTGCCGACCTCCATGCCGGGCACGGGAGCGGCGTGACAGATATCGCCCGAAACGTTGAGCTGCGCCCGGTTGTCCGAGAGCGCTTCCAGCCTGCCCTTGAGGAAATTCGCCTCGCCGATGAAGTCGGCGACGAACTCGTTGACGGGGTGGTAATAGATCTCCTGCGGGGAGCCGATCTGTTCCACAACACCGGAGCGCATGATGATGATGCGGTCGGAGAGCGCCATAGCCTCGCTCTGGTCGTGCGTAACGTAAATGGCGGTGATGCCGACCTCCTGCTGGATGCGGCGGATCTCCGTGCGCATCGTGACGCGCAGCTTGGCGTCCAGGTTGGAGAGCGGCTCGTCGAAGAGCAGAACGCTCGGTTCGATGACGAGCGCGCGGGCGAGCGCCACACGCTGCTGCTGACCGCCGGAGAGCTGGTTGGTCATGCGGCCCTCCATACCGGTGAGCTCCACAAGATCAAGGATCTTCATCACGCGCTCGCGGATCTCTTCCTTCGGCACGTGGCGCAGCTTGAGACCGTAGGCAACGTTATCAAACACGTTGTAGTGGGGGAGAAGGGCGTAGCTCTGAAACACCATGGCGGTGTCCCGCTTGTTCGGGGTGAGGGCGTTGATGGCCTCATCGCCGAGATAGATCTCGCCCTCGTCCGGGCTTTCAAAGCCGGCGATCATGCGCAGCGTCGTCGTTTTGCCGCAGCCGGAGGGGCCGAGGAGCGTGACGAATTCGCCCGGCTCGATGACGAGGGAGTTATCCTTGACGGCGTAAAAATCCTTGCCGGTCTTGGGGTCCTGATAGATCTTGGAGATATGTTCGAGACGCACGCCTTTTTTCACTTTTTCCATGGCTTACTTTCCCTCCTTGATTTTTCTGCTGGTGCCGAAGTGCTTTGTTACCAGATTCATCAGCAGTACGCTGCCGTAGGTGATGACAATGAGGATGGTTGCAAAGGCGCAGGCAAGGCTGTAGGAGCCTTTTTCGGCAAACTCGTTGATCTGCACGGTGATGAGCAGGAACTGCGGCGTCACCAGCAGGATGATGGCGGAAATGGCGGTGATGCTGCGGACGAACGCGGTGACAAGACCGCTGAGGAACGAATCCTTGATGAGCGGCAGCGTTACGGTCATAAACACCCGGAAGCTGTCCGCGCCCATGTCGTAGGCGGATTCCTCGATGGACTTGTCGATCTGACGCAGCGCGGAGATACCGCTTCGCGTGCCGGTCGGAAGAGAACGGACGACAAAGACGATGATGAGGATGAGCCCCGTGCCGTAAAGCCCCTGCATGAAGCCGGTGTGGAACAGACCACCGGAGAAGCCGCGGATATAGCCGACGCCGAGAACGGTGCCCGGCACCGCCATGGCGAGCATGGAGACCGCCTCGATAAAGCCCTTGGATTTGAACTTCCGCTTGACGACGAGATACGATATGATCATGCTCAAAAGCGCCGTGATGGGCGCGGAGATCAAGCTGAGAACAAACGAGTCGCGGAACGCCTGGAAGCCGTGGTAGCGCGTAAACACGAGCTTGAACCACTTGCCCGTGAGCGGGAAGAACTTGTAGCCCCACGTCGGGAAGCAGGCACCGATCGGGACGCAAATGTACATCATGATAACAAAGAGCGCCACGAGCGAGCAGAGCACCGTGAGCGGAACTCGGACGCTGCGGTCGGTGATGAGCATACGGCCGCGGGATGCCTTGCCGGTGAGCGTGGCGGCAGTCTTGCGCTCAAGATAGTACTTCTGCACGGCGAACATCGCGAGCGTGATGCAGAGGAGCACCACCGCCATCGCCGCGGCGCCGGCCTTATCGTAAGCGCCGGTGATCTGGAGATAGATGGTCGTTGCGAGTGTATCGTAGGAGCCGCCGATGATCATGGGGTTGGCAAAGTCGGCGATGGACTCGATGAACGTCACTAGAAACGCATTGCCGAGACCCGGCAGCAGTAACGGGAACGTCACGCTCGTGAACACCTTCCAGCGTGAAGCGCCCATGTCGCGGGCGGCTTCTTCGAGCGAGGGGTCAATGTTTTTCAAGAGTCCCTTGAGCATCATGTAACACACCGGGAAGAACGTCAGCGTCTGCACGATGGCGATGCCCCAGAAGCCGTACACGCTGTTATCGTAGATCTTCAGCAGAAAGCGGGTGATGATGCCGGCCTTGCCGAAGAGCATGATCATCGAAAGGCTGAGCACGAACGGCGGCGAGACGACCGGCAGCATGGATACGACCTTGAAAAGTCCACCGGTGAATTTGCCCATGCGGACGTACACTTCCACATACGCAAACAGCAGACCGACCAGCGTGGACAGAATTCCGACGAGGAAGCCGACTTTCAGCGTGTTTGTGATGGCATGGGTAAAGGTGGGCATCTGGAAAATGCGCTTGAACACATTGAAGCTGAACCCGCCGTCGCCCACAAAGCTGTCCACCAGCAGTATGGCGAGCGGATAGAGAATGAAAAGCGTGAGGAATGTGATCAGCACGACGATGGTCGTGACCAGAATGGGGTCACCCATCAGTTTCTTCCGGTCCAGCGCCGCGCTCTGTGTTCTTGCCATAGGCGGAATCCCTCCTGACTCTTTCGGTTTCTTTAAAAACAGACCCGCTGCCATTATGAACCGGCGCGCATCCGGCGTGCGGATTCATAATGACAGTCGATCCATCGGACGGTTTACGAACAAGGCGGCGGCAGAAGCCGCCGCCTTGGCATTAGAGATAATTACTCAGTCTTGAAACGGTCCGCGCCGGTGTCAGCGCCGCTCTTGGCCAGGGCAGCCATGACTTCCTCGACGTAAGTACCGGTGTTGTTCTTGGCATCCTCAAAGTCATATTTCATAACGTTGTCGGGATCCAGACCAAACTCCGCAGCCTCCTTCGGCTGGGTGGCGTTGTCGATGACCAGGAACTGGTAAGAGCCGTTCTGGGCAGCGAGCTCAACGCACTCGGGAGACAGAGCGTATTCGATCCACAGCTTCGCAGCGTTGGGGTGCTTCGCGCCCTTGAACATGGCGGTCGCGCCGACCTCGAAGGAGGTGCCGCTGGACGGGATGATGAGCTGGATGTTCTTGTAGCCGTTGTCGTTGATCTGGGTGATGCCGTCATGCAGGAAGCCGATGCCGATGACGCACTCACCGATGCCAACGTTCTTGGACGGGCCGGAGCCGGACTTCGTATAAACCTGGATGTTCTTGTCGAGGTCTACGAGGTACTGGATGCCTTCGTCATGGCCGTACTTCTGGATCATCGTGTTGACGACCAGCTTGGCGGTGCCGGCGGTGTTGTAGTTGGAGAGCCAGATCAGGTCTTTGTATTCGGGCTTGAGCAGGTCGGCCCAGTCCGCCGGAGCCTCGAGACCGAGACGCTCGAGCTCATCGGTATTGACCATGAAGCCGAGAATGCCCTTGTAAATGCCGTACCACTTGCCCTCAGCGTCCTTGTACATATCGCTGATGAGGTGGGAGGCGTTCTGGGCGGCGTAAGGCTCAAGCAGGTCTTCCTTGGCGAGAACGTTGTAGGGATCGGTCGTGCCGCCGAACCAGGCGTCGGCGGAGGGGTTGCCGTTCTCTTCTTCGATCTTCGCCTGCACCTCGCCGGTGGACAGACGCTGATAGTTGACCTTGATGCCGTACAGTTCCTGGAAATGCTGGCAGGCGGCGGCGAGGTATTCTTCCTCGCAGGAGCCGTAGACGGTCAGCTCGCCCTCGGCCTTCGCCGCGGCGATGAGATCTTCCATGGGATCAGCTTCGGCTGCGGGCTCTTCGGCCGGGGTCTCGGGTTCCGCAGCGGGGGCTTCGGTGGCGGCGGGAGTTTCGGCCGTGCTGCCGCAGGCAGCAAGAGCGAACACCATGACCAGCGCCAGAAGCAGTGCCAGATACTTTTTCACTTTCGGATCCTCCATTTCGTAATGCTCCGGTAATGTTTGAACACGGTTTATTCTTTGCTGCAACCTTGTTTAAACTTGCCGGATGAATGATGATAATTATAGTCATTGGGTTTTACTTTGTCAATCCAAACAGAAAAGCAATTTGCAAAAATCGCCCATTTAGTCATTTTGTCAAATTTCGGAAAACGTTTTTGTTGAAAACGTTTCAAATGATTTTGCGAAATAATAATCAGCCGGTCGAAAAAGCCTCGCAGAGTTTGCGCCCGCAGGCGCAAATAAAGTTTTAACCAT